>Ga0209415_10005115_pt1 | contig 23709 bp, 19 predicted proteins | sample PeaSoiSIISIP2007_FD_187696 | JGI IMG/M metagenome (GOLD analysis project Ga0209415, IMG submission 187696) | Peat soil microbial communities from Weissenstadt, Germany - SII-SIP-2007 (SPAdes) (version 2) | ecosystem: Environmental > Terrestrial > Soil > Wetlands > Peat | place: Germany... | reverse complement strand
CGCCCGCGCCCAGCGCGCCTGCCGCCGCCAATTTCGCCGACACCTCGGCGGGCAACTATCTGGCCGGACGCTTCGCCCAGGACGTGCACGATCTGCCTGCGGCGGCGGCGTTTCTGCGCAGCGCCATGCGCGAGGATCCCGACGACGTCGAAGTGATGCAGCGCGCGCATCTGGCGTTGGCCGCCGACGGCGAGCTCGCCGAGGCCGCCGAGGTCGCGCGCCGGGTCCTCAAGTTCGACCCCGAGGCCGCGGTCGCCGCCGTCATCGTCGCCGAGCAGGAGGCCAAGGCCGGTCGCTGGGCGGGCGCGAAGGCGATCGTCGACGCGCTGCCCAAACGCGGCTTCAACGTTGTCGTGGCGCCCCTGGTTGCCGCCTGGGCGGAAATGGGGGCCGGGCACCCCGACAAGGCGCTGAGCGAGCTGCTGCCGCTCATCAACGACGGCCGCCAGGCCGCGCTCTACGAATACAACGCCGCCCTGATCTGCGACCTCGCCGACCGCCGTCCCGACGCGGAGCGGCACTATCGCGCCGCGCTTACGGCGGAGTCCGGCCAGGTGCTGCGCACCGTGCAGGCGGCGGCATCGTTCTTCCGCCGCAATGGCGATCCGAAGGCGGCGGCCGACATCGTTCACCGCTATCGGCTCGAGCATTCGGACTATGCCCTGGTCGATCTCGACAGCGCGGCGCGGCCGGTCGATTCGCCGCGCGCCGGCATGGCCGAGGCGATGTACGCGCTGGCGAACGCCTTGCGCGAGAGCGGGGCCAACGATCTGGCGCTGGTCTTCGCGCGTCTGGCGCTCGACCTCGATCCGGACTTCGCGCTCGCGCAGATCATGGCCGGCGACGCGCTGCAGGACATGGGCCGGCTGGATGCCGCCAATTCCGTCTACCTCGGCATCGACGCCAGCGCGCCGGCGCAATGGGCGGCGCAGCTGCGCATCGCCAGCAACGACGACCAGCTGCACCGGGTCGACGAGGCGATCCACACCCTCGAAGCCGCCTCCGCCCAGCATCCCGATCGGCCGGAAGCGCTGATCGCGCTCGGCGACATTCTGCGCCGCCACAGCCGGTGGGCCGAGGCGATCGCGGCCTATGATCGCGCGATCGCGGCGGTCGGCGCGCCGCAGCGGCAGGACTGGGTCGTGTTCTACGCGCGCGGCATCGCCGAGCATCAGGCCAACCTGTGGCCGCGCGCCGAGGCCGATTTCCTCAAGGCGCTGCAGCTCGAGCCCGACCAGCCCGACGTGCTCAACTATCTCGGCTATTCCTGGATCGAGAAGGGCACCAATGTCGAGCGCGCCGGCAAGATGATCGAGAAGGCGCTGGCGCAACGACCGACCGACGGGTTCATCGTCGACAGTTTGGGCTGGACCTTTTTCCGCACCGGGCGGTACGACAAGGCCGTCGACGAGCTCGAGCGCGCGGTCGAACTGACGCCCGGCGACGCCACCATCAATGCGCATCTCGGCGATGCGCTGGCGGCGGTGGGCCGTTTGGACGAGGCGCGCTTTCAATGGCAGCGCGCCCTGATCTACGATCCAGATCCGGACCTCAAGGCCGAGCTGCAGCGCAAGCTCAAGGAAGGATTCACTCCGCCGCCGCCGATCCATCCGGCCAAGGACGCGGCGGCGCAATGATCCGTGCGGGATGACCGGGGGTCGGGCCGCGGGCGCCCGCGTCAGCGAATTCGCCCCCGCCAAGATCAACCTCTATCTGCACCTAACCGGTCGGCGCGCCGACGGTTACCATCTTCTGTCCAGCCTGGTGGTCTTCGCGGAAATCGGCGATCGGCTGACCGTGTCGCCCGGCACGGGTCTGCGGCTTGCGGTCGAGGGGCCGTTCGCGGCCGCGCTTCCCGTCGGCGAAGACAACTTGGTCGTGCGCGCGGCGCGGCGGCTCGCGGCCGAGGCGGGCGTGGCGCCCGATGCCGAGATGCGCCTGGTCAAGCGCCTGCCGGTGGCCGCGGGCATCGGCGGCGGCTCGGCCGACGCGGCCGCCGCCTTGCGGGCGCTGGCGGCGCTGTGGCGCGTCGCTCCCGGCGCGGAGGCCTTGGCGCGCCTGGGGCTGGAACTCGGCGCCGACGTGCCCGTCTGCCTGCGCGGAAGCCCGGCGCTGGTCTCCGGGGTCGGCGAGGCGCTTGCCCCGGCGCCCGAACTGCCGGCGGCGTGGCTGGTGCTGGTCAATCCCGGCGTCGGGCTGGTGACCCGCGACGTGTTCGCGGCGCGAACCGGTCCGTATTCCCCGGCCGCGCCGCTGCTCGACGCGCCGCGCGACGCGGTCGCGCTGGCGCGGGCGCTGGCCGCGCGGCACAACGACCTCGCCGCGCCGGCGCAAAGCCTCGCGCCGGTGGTCGGCGATGTGCTGGCGGCGCTGGAAGCCGCGCCCGGATGCCTGCTCGCCCGCGTGTCGGGGAGCGGCGCCACCTGTTTCGGCCTGTTCGCCGCCGTCGATCCGGCGCAGGCCGCCGCACGGCGGATTGCGGCGGCCCGGCCCGACTGGTGGTGCGTCGCCGCGGCGATCGGGCGGCGATGAAGGTGCGGGCAGGGCCGGCCGTGTCGCCGTTGCGCGGCGCCGACGCTTCCAATATCGTGCGCCGCTACCGCTGGGGCGTAGCCAAGCGGTAAGGCAGCGGGTTTTGGTCCCGCCACCCTAGGTTCGAATCCTAGCGCCCCAGCCAGTCCTCGATCATCGTCACGGCGGGGCTGGTCGAACAGACCGAGCGAGGCCAGGCCGATGGATATCGTTGCGGCGACCAAGGCTTACGAGGCGTGGGCCGGCAAGCGCGTCGCGCTTCTCGGCTCGGACCTCGATCTCAAGCACCGGCGCATGGCCGAGGCGCCGTTCCCGTTCCTGCGCGCGACCTTCTACCGCTGGGTACAGGTTTGCCGCGAGGCCTGCCCGGAGCTGGCGCGCGGTCCGGCGCCGCTCGCCGTGGGCGATCTGCACGTCGAGAATTTCGGCACCTGGCGCGACGCCGAGGGACGCCTGGTGTGGGGCATCAACGATTTCGACGAGGCGTGCCCCATGCCCTACGCGATCGATCTGGTGCGCCTGGCGACCAGCGCGATTCTGGCGCGCTCCGAAAACAGCATCGCCATCGGCGCCGCCGAGGCGTGCGCGGCGATTCTCGGAGGCTACGCCGCGGCGATCGGCTCGGGCGGCGGCGCGTTCGTGCTCGAGGAGGGACACGCCGTGCTGCGCCAGCTCGCACTCGGCGCCGAGCGCGACCCGACGCGGTTCTGGGCGAAGATGAACCAGTGGCCGACCGCCCGGTCGATTCCGGCCAAGGTGCGCGCCCTGCTGCGCGAGCAGCTTCCCGATCCGCAATCGAAATTCAGGGCGGTGCATCGCGTCGCCGGACTGGGCAGCCTCGGCCGGCCGCGCTATGTCGCGCTGGCGGCGTGGCGCGACGGCATGGTCGCGCGCGAGGCCAAGGCGCTGCTGCCCTCGGCCTACGGCTGGGCGCTGGGCCGGCCGAAGAAGAAACTTCACTACGATTCGATCATCGCGCGCGCGGTGCGTTGTCTCGATCCCTTCGTCGCCACCAGGAAAGGCTGGCTGTTGCGGCGCCTGGGACCGCACTGTTCGCGGATCGAACTCGCCGACATTCCCAAGGAGCGCGACGAGCGCCATTTCCTCGAATGCATGGGACGCGAAACCGCCAACGTCCATCTCGGAACGCCCGAACTGGTTGCCGCGATCCGGACCGACCTCAGGCGCCGCAAATCCGACTGGCTGCTCAAGGCCGCGCAGACGATGGCCGACGCGACGTTGCGCGACTGGAAGGAATGGCGGGTGCGACGCTAGGCCGCGAACCCATTAGGCCGAACCGTCAGCGGCCGGCACGCTTCCGTTTCTGGAGCAAGACCGGTCATCCGTGATCGATCGCGGTATGTCGCGGAAGTGCCGAATGCCGACTGCGAGCGGACTGCATTTGCGGCGACCCGCGGCGCGGACGTTCACGCGCGCCGCTATTTCAGATCGAGCTTGCCGGCGATCGGGTCGATGTGGGTCTTGAGCTGCGCCACCGAGACCGGCTTGACTAGATAGCCGCTCACCGCGTGCTCCTTGGCGAACAGCACGGTGTCGGCCTGCGCGTCGGCGGTGAGGAAGATCACCGGGATGTTGCGCACGGTTTCCACCTTCAATGCACGCAAGGTTCTCAGGAACTCGAGCCCGTCCATCGGCTCCATGTGAACGTCGCACAGAATCACATGCGGCCGCGCCCTGACCACTTGCAGCATGCCGGTCTTGCCGTCGCCGGCCTCCGAGATGTCGCGGACGCCGAGATTCAGAAGCTGCGAACGGATGATCGAGCGCGTGTGCACCTCGTCCTCGATGATCAGGACCTTCAGCTTTTCGTAGTCGATGGTCGAGAATGGCGGCATGGATCACCTCATCGCCGGCGCGTGATTGCGTAACGAATTGAGAGTATCGCGCAACTCCTGGTGGGATAGCGGAAGCGCTTCCAACAGGAATGCGGCGGTGTCGAGATCCTCGGCGTCCAGCCGATCCTGGATGTCGGCGGCGATCTGCCCGAGCCGGTTGGCGCCGGCCGAGCGCGCCGCCCCCTTGAGCGCATGCGCGGCGTGGCGGGCCTGGATCCGGTCGCGCGCCGCCAATCCGGCCCCAATCTCTTCAACCATGCGCGGCACGTCGCCGACGAATCCTTCGAGGAACGAAAGCGCGGCGTCGCCCAGATCGCCGAAGGCTTCGTGCATCCGTTCGAGATCGAGAATCTCCGGGTTGACCTCGATGCCGACCGGCGCCGGGGGCGCTTTGGGCGCTTCGCGCTCGGACGCGCGGCGCAGCGCGGCGGCCTGGGGCAGGAGCTTCGCCAGCGTGGCGGTCAGGGCCTTGCTGTCGATCGGCTTAGTGAGATAGGCGTCCATGCCCGAGTCCAGGCAAAGCTTATCGGTGCCCGTCTGGGCGTCGGCGGTGAGCGCGACGATCGGCAGGCGTCGGCCGGTATCCCGTTCGCGCTCGCGGATCGCGGCGGTGAGTTGGAACCCATCCATCTCGGGCATGTGGAAGTCGGTCAGCAGCAGCCCGTGGCCGCCGCGTTCGTAGAGCGCGAGCGCCGCCGCGCCGTCGTCGGCGATCTCGCTGGCATAGCCGCGCTGATCGAGCATGCGATGGATGACGATCTGGTTGGTGGCGTTGTCCTCGGCCACCAGAACCAGCGCGCCCGCGCGGCGCGCTTCCTCGACCGGAGGCGGCGCCCAGATCGCCGACGCCGCCTCGCCTGATTGCCGCTGCGCGAGCTCGGCGCGGCCGAGCGCGGCGGCGAGGACGTGCCACAGGCGGCGGCGGCGGATCGGCAGGGTGAGCGTGGCGAACGCGCCGATGGCCGTGGACGACGCCAGGGTGGAGGCCATGCCGCGCGGCGCGGCGAGCACGATCCGGCGCTGCTGGCCGACCTGGCGCGCGAATTCGAGCGCGGCGTTGTCGCCCGGCTCGACCCGGAACAGGACGATGCGGCCCGCCGCGTCGGCGGCGCGCCCCGGCTCCTCGGTCCAAACAACGTCCTCGACGCCGGCCGCGCGCAGCAACCGGTCGAGCGCGTCGCGCTCGGCCTCCGCGAAGCCGAGCGCGGCGATGCGCGCGTCGGCGATCGCGACGGCGGGCCGCTCGGGCGCGCGATCTTCGACCGCGAAAGGCAGCTCGAACCAGAAATTCGAACCATGGCCGGGCTGCGAATCGACGCCGATCGTGCCGCCCATCATCACGCACAGCCGGTGGCAGATCGACAGGCCGAGCCCAGTGCCGCCGTATTTGCGCGAGGTCGAGGAATCGGCCTGGACGAAGGGCTGGAACAACTTGCCGCGCTGCTCCTCGGTGAGGCCGATGCCGGTGTCGATCACCTCGAAGCGCAGCCGGCAAATCGTTTCGGCTGTCTCGACCCCCGTCACCCGCACCGTGATCGAGCCCTTCTCGGTGAACTTCGCGGCGTTACCCATTAGGTTGAGCAGCACTTGGCGCAGACGCGCCGGGTCACCCACCAGGCGATCGGGCAGCGCCGGATCGAGGTCGATGATCAGGTCGGTGCCGTGCTCTTCGGTGCGCCCGACGACCAGTTCGCCGGCGCTCTCGACCACCTCGACCAGCGAGAACGGCACGTTCTCGATGTCGAGCTTGCCGGCCTCGATCTTGGAAAAGTCGAGGATATCGTTGATGATGGTGAGCAGCGCGGAAGCCGACGAGCGGATCACCGACGACATGCTGCGCTGGTCGTCGGTGAGATCGGTCTGGTCGAGCATCTCGGACATGGCCATCACGCCGTTCATCGGCGTGCGGATCTCGTGGCTCATCATCGCGAGGAACGAGGATTTCATCCGCGTTGCCTCCTCGGCGATCTCTTTCGCCCGCTTCATCGCTTCCTCGGCCTGCTTGCGTTCGGTGACGTCCTGCTGGGTCGAGAGGAACTTGGTCGGCGTTCCATCGGCGTCGCGCAGCATCTCGATTTCGCGATGGATCCAGCGGACCTCGCCATCGGGCCGGAAGATCCGGTACTCGACCGGTTCAGTGGCCTCACCCTGCTCGTTGCGCAGACGGGTCTCGCGCATCATCTCCCGATCCTCGGGATGGATCATCGCGTAAACTCGATCAAGATCGGGCGAGCCGGAGGCGAGGCTAAAGCCACAGATGCGGTACTGCTCTTCGGACCAGATCTCCTCTTTCGTGATTAGATCGAGTTCGACGCTGCCGATGCGGCCGATCCGCTGCGCCCGGGCGAGGCCCGCGTGACTCTCGCGCAACGCCTCCTCCGTGCGCTTTCGCACGGCGACCTCTCGGCGCAATCGGGCGGCGTAGAACGCCGCCGCCACGACCAGCGCGATCAGCCCGGCCAGGATAGCGAGATTCCGGCGCAAGTCGCGGATCGCGCCGCCGACGACCGCGTCCTGTGGCTGCCCGACGTAAATATATTCCGGCAAGTGTAAGGTCACGTCGAGCGGCAGCTTGATGCCAAGGATGTCCCGGTCGCCGTTGCGCGCGTGTTCGACGGTATGGATCGAATTGGGCAAAGCGTTGAATATCGCAAGATCGTCGGCGCTCTTGAGATGAAGATTGCGAATCGAGGTGGCCTGCTCGATCGTCAGTTTATCGTTCGCGTGCATTGCATCCTGGGCTTCCGCCAACCGAGGATGGCCGATCAATTCGCCCGCATCGTCGGCGATGAACATGAAGCCTTCGGAACCCACTTTGTGGGCGTCGAAGTCCGCGATGACTGTCGCCATGCTTTGCAATGAATAGTCGATCCCCACCACACCCCAAAGTTTTCCGTTAGCGTCTTTGATCGGTGCGGAAAGAGTAATCCCCAGTTCCTTGGTCGAGGCGTACATGTACGGCTGGCTCCATGTCGGACCGTCGCGCTCGACAGCAGCCAGAAACCATGGCCGCTGCCGGGGATCGTAGCCGACCGGCACCGGGGGCAGCGACGATGGCCGCCAAGCATGGCTGGCACTGTCTTGATAATACCAGACGTCGCTCGTCGTCTCGCCATTGCGCCTCAGCACGCGCCGAATCAAGTCGTGATAGCCGGCGGCAAGCTCTCCGTTCTTCACGAGTTCTTCGGCCAGAAGGCCGGTGAGGTGATAGAACGACCCGTCAGCCAAACCGATATAGACGCCATCCACCTGGGGGAGGCTATAGACTGGATAAGAGGCAAGAGCGAAGAAGGTCCGTTCGAGCAACGCCGGTTCGAGGTCCGGAAGCCGCGCGTCTTGGATGCGGCCGAGAATTAGCGACGCTGGCTCGAACAGGTGGTCGGTTTGCTCGGCGACTCTGTTTGCGGTCGTATGCAGATCGGTTTCGGCCGCCTTGATGAGCGCGGCCTTGGACCTTTCGTAGACAAGCGCGATGCCGCCCAGCCCGAGCGCGGCGATCAACAGGATCGCGACCAGAAAGAGCAGGCGCCGGCGGCTCATTCGACCCGTCTTTCCCCCATTGAAAGTCTAGCACCGCCATCGAGCGCATTCGAGCACAACTATCGCGCTCGGAAGCCGTATATCGGACCATTGCAGCTACGGGTCATCGACGACAGCCCGCGACCGTTGACTCATGTCTGCCTTCGACTCGGAAGCGGATAAATCACTCGGCGCGACTTAGCCCCGATTGATGAGTCCATACTCCGGCGCGCGGCAACCCGGACGGCGCGTCTCACAGGCGCACCCAGGTCAGTTCGTGCCTGTTGTGATGCAGATGCATGAGCCGCGAGCCCGGGATCGCGGCGAAGCGGCGCATCGCGGCGAAATCGGTCGCGCCCTGGAATTTGATTGTGCAGACCAGGCGGCGCGCCGTTCCCGCGTCCAGCCAGCGTTCGACCAGCGCGAACAGGCGCGTCGGGTAGCAGGCGATGTCGGCGAACAGCCAGGCGACCGGGCCCATCGCGCGCGGGTCAAGGGCGAAGGCGCTCTCGCGCCGCTGCTCGATGCCGGGCAACGCAGCTACCCGCGCGTCGAGGGGCGCCTTGTCGACGGTGAGCACGCGCGCCCCGAGGCCCTGCAGCACCCAGCTCCAGCCGCCCGGGCTGGCGCCGAGGTCGACGCAGGTCTCGCCCGCGCGCGGCTTCTCGCCCAAAAGCGTGAACAGCTCCCACAGTTTCAGATAAGCGCGGCTGGGCGGCGCGGCGCGGTCCTCGACGAAGCGCGCCTCGCCGTTGGGGAACGGGCTCGAGCAACGGGCGGAGGCGAGCATCAGATCGGGGGCGAGCAGGGTCCACGAGCCGAGCGGCGCCGTGGGCGCGGGCGCGCCGAACGCGATCGGCCTGGCCGATACCTTGGGCAGCTTGGCGGCGATCAGGGCGGCGCGGCGATGGTTGGCGAGCGGCAGCAATATCCAGTTGCGCTGGATCGCGCGCAGTGTCTTGGCGGCGTCGCCGATCGAAGCGATCGGGAAACGCTCGGGCGATTGCCACACGTTGGCCGCCCAGGCGACGGGCCGTTGCGGCGCCGGGGCCAGGACCAGACGGCCATGGATTTCCGCCACCGCCTCGCCCAGTTCCTCGAGAAGCTGCGCCAGAAAGCCCTCGGGGGCGAGATAGCCGACCAGGTGGCCGGCGGGAGGGTCTGGACTCTGGCGATTCGCGGTCATCGGCTGGATCATAGCGAATGGCCGCGCTGCGTTCGTCATTCGGCGGTGCCAAGGAGCGCGATACCCTGTAGATTCGCCGATCAAGGGGAGGAAGGCGATGAAACTGTTCGATTTGACCGGCCGCGTTGCTTTGGTCACGGGCGGCAACGGGGGCATCGGGCTCGGCATGGCCAAGGGTCTGGCGATGGCCGGAGCCAGTGTCATGATCGCCGGGCGCGATGCCAAGAAAGCCAAGGCTGCGGTCGCCGAATTGGCTTCATTGGGCGGGCAGGCGGAATTCGTCGCGGCCGACGTCCTGCGCCAGCCCTCGTGCGACGCGATGGTCGCCGAAACTTTGCGGCGCTTCGGCCGCCTCGACATCCTGGTCAACAACGCCGGAACCAACGTGCGCAAGCGCCCCGAGGCGCTGACCGACGCCGATTGGCACCATGTGCTCGATACCAACCTCACCAGCGTGTTCCTCTGTTCGCGCGCCGCGTATCCCGAGATGAAGCGGGCCGGCGCGGGCAAGATCGTCAACATCGGCTCGATGCTGTCGATCTTCGGCGCGCCCTGGAGCGGCCCCTATGCGGCGAGCAAGGGCGGCGTGGTGCAGTTCAGCCGGGCGTGCGCGACCGCCTGGGCGGCCGACAACATCCAGGTCAACGCGGTCCTGCCCGGCTGGATCGACACCGAGCTCACCCGGGGCGCGCGCCGGGAGGTCGATGGCCTGCACCAGCGGGTCGAGGCGCGCACGCCCGCCGGCCGCTGGGGCGACCCCAAGGACCTGGCGGGGATCGCCGTGTTCCTCGCTTCGCCGGCCTCCGACTTCGTCACGGGCACCGCGATCCCGGTCGATGGCGGCTACTCGATCGCGGTGATGTGACCATGCAACAGACTTCCGACGCCAATCGACGCATCGTCCTCGCGGCCCGCCCCAAGGGCGCGCCCAAGCCATCCGACTTCCGTATCGAACGCGCTCCGGTGCCCAAACCAGGCATGGGCCAAGTACTGCTGCGCACGGCCTATCTGTCGCTCGATCCCTACATGCGCGGGCGGATGAACGAGACCCCGTCCTACGCCAAGTCGGTCGATCTGGGCGAGGTCATGGTCGGCGGCACTGTCTCCCGCGTGGTCGAATCGGGCAATCCCAAGTTCCCCGCGGGTAGCCTGGTCCTCGCCAATACCGGCTGGCAGGATTATTCGCTGTCCGACGGGCGCGATCTATTCGCGCTGCCGGCCGACATGGCGCATCCGTCATACGCGCTCGGTCCCCTGGGCATGCCCGGCTTCACGGCCTACATGGGCCTGCTCGACATCGGCGCGCCGCAGCCCGGCGAGACCGTGGCGGTGGCCGCAGCCACCGGTGGCGTTGGTTCGGTGGTCGGGCAAGTGGCGAAGATCAAGGGCTGCCGTGCCGTCGGCATCGCCGGCGGGCCCGAGAAATGCAAGTTCGCGGTGACGGAGCTGGGTTTCGACGCCTGCGTCGATCACCGCGCCGCCGATTTCCGCGAAAAGCTCGCCGCCGCCTGTCCCAAGGGCATCGACGTTTATTTCGAGAATGTCGGGGGCAAGGTGCAGGCCGCGGTGCTCCCGCTGCTCAACCCGCGCGCGCGGGTTCCATTGTGCGGCATGATCGCGCAATACAATGCCGACAAGCTGCCCGACGGGCCCGACCGCACGCCTATCCTGCTCGGCACGTTGCTGACCAAGCGCATCAGGATGCAGGGGTTCATCATCAATCTCGACTATGGCCAGCGCTTCCCGGAATTTATGGCGGCGATGGGCCCCTGGGTGGCGTCCGGCAAGGTGAAATACCGCGAGGACATCGTCGATGGGCTGGAGGCGGCGCCCGAGGCCCTGATCGGCCTACTCGAAGGGCGTAACTTCGGCAAGGTCGTGGTGCGGGTGGCCGATGCCTGAGCGCGAGAGCCGCTCGTCATGAATCCCGCGAAGCCCCGCGTCGGGCTGTTCGTCACCTGTCTGGTCGACCTGTTCCGGCCCACGGTCGGCTTCGCCGCAGTGGCGTTGCTCGAGCGCGCCGGCTGCACGGTCGAGGTTCCGGCGGCGCAGACCTGCTGCGGCCAGCCGGCCTACAACAGCGGCGACCGCGACGACGCGCGCGACCTGGCAGGCCGCAACGTCGCCCTGTTCGAAGGCTTCGACTATGTGGTCGCGCCGTCGGGGTCCTGCGCCGGGATGCTGCGCGAGCACTATCCGCGCCTGTTCGAGGACGACCCGGCGATGCACGCCCGCGCCGAACATCTGGCGAAACGAAGTCATGAATTGGTTTCGTTTCTAGTCGACGTGCGGGGAATGAATGCGGTCGATGCGGCCTATGCCGGCACGATCGCCTACCACGATTCCTGTTCGGGACTGCGCGAACTCGGTGTCAAAGAGCAGCCGCGGCGGCTGTTGCGCACGGTCAAGGACGCGACCATGGTCGAATTGCCCGGCGCCGAGGTTTGCTGCGGCTTCGGCGGCACCTTCTGCGTCAAGTATCCCGACATCTCGGTGCGCATGGCGGCCGACAAGGCGGCCGATATCGCGGCCACCGGAGCGGATACGCTGCTGGCCGGCGACATGGGCTGCCTGCTCAACATGGCGGGACGGCTGCTGCGGGAAGGCAAGCCCGTGCACGTGCGCCACGTCGCCGAGGTGCTGGCCGGAATGACCGGATTGGCGCCGCCGATCGGCGAAGCGCGCTGACGGCTCGCCGATGGAACCGACCAGCCCCCGCTTCAAGCAAAACGCGCACGCGGCCCTGGCCAATCCGGTGCTGCAGCAGGCGCTCGCCAAGGCGAAAGTCGGCTTCTCGGCCCGGCGCCGCGCGGCCTATGGGCAGCTCCCCGAATTCGAGGCGTTGCGCGAGGAGGCGCGCGCCATCAAGGAACATACGCTGGCCCACCTCGATTTCTATCTCGAGGAGTTCGAGCGCAGGGTGATCGCCAGCGGCGGCCAGGTGCACTGGGCGCGCACCGCCGCCGAGGCGCGCGACGCCGTGCTGGCGATCTGCCGGCGGCTCGGTGCGCGCACCGTCACCAAGGGCAAGTCGATGATCTCGGAGGAGATCGGGCTCAACGACTTCCTCGAGGCGCAGGGAATCGTGCCGGTCGAGACCGACATGGGCGAATACGTGATCCAGCTCCGGCACGAACCGCCCAGCCACCTTCTGGCTCCCGCGTTCCATCTGCTCCGCGAGCAATGGTCCAACTCGTTCCGCGCCGCGCACAAGGACCTTCCCGTCGACCGCCGCCTCGACGAACCCCGGGCACTGGCCGACGAGGGCCGCCAGGTGCTGCGGCAGCGCTTCCTCGCCGCCGATGTCGGAATCACCGGCGCCAATTTCCTGATCGCCGAGACGGGATCGACGGTGATCGTCACCAACGAGGGCAATGGCGACCTGACCCAGACCTTGCCCAAGGCGCACATCGTCGTCACCAGCATCGAGAAGGCGGTGCCGACCCTGGAAGACGCGATGACGCTGCTGCGGCTGCTGCCGCGCTCGGCCACCGGGCAGGAGCTGTCCTCCTACGTCACGTTTTCCACCGGGCCGCGCCGCGCCGACGATCGCGACGGGCCGGGCGAATTCCACGTGGTGCTGCTCGACAACGGCCGCTCGGCGATGCTCAACACCGAGTTCCACGACATGCTCCGCTGCATCCGCTGCGCGGCTTGCCTCAACCACTGCCCGGTCTATCTCTCGGTCGGCGGGCACGCCTATGGCTGGGTCTATTCCGGGCCGATGGGCGCGGTGCTGACGCCCAGCCTGATCGGCGTTGAGACCGCCGGCCATCTGCCCAATGCCTCGACCTTCTGCGGCAAGTGCGAAAGCGTCTGCCCGGTGAAGATCCCGCTGCCCAAGATGATGCGCCACTGGCGCGAGCGGCAATGGGACCGCCACCTCGAATCGAAGCGCTACCGCGCCGGGTTGAAGCTGTGGGCATTCATGGCGCGCCGGCCGGCCCTGTACCGATGGGGCGCCGAGCTCGCGGCACGATTCCTGGGCAATGCAGGGGCCGCCAAGGGCCGTTTCGCGCGGCTGCCGCTGGCGGGCGGCTGGACCGGGGGGCGCGATCTGCCCGCGCCGGAAGGGCGCAGCTTCATGAGCCTGTGGGCCGAGCGCCGCCGCCGGGAGGGCAGCCGGTGAGCGGCGAGCCCGATGCGCGCGGCCAGATTCTGGGGGGCATCCGGCGCGCGCTGGGCCGCGGGTCGCTGAGCGCCAGCGAGGCTGCGCCGCTGCGCGAGCGCCTGGCGGAGCCGGCAGCGAATCTCATTCCGGCGCGCGCCCGCGGCCTCGACGCCGAGGCGCTGGTCGCACTGTTCCGCACTCTGGCCGAAAAGGCGAACGCGACCATGGCCCGCGTGCCCGATGCCGCCGCCGTGCCGCGGGCGGTGACCGAGTATCTGGCCGGACACAACCTGCCGGCGCAGGCGGTGATGGCGCCCGATGCCGCGCTCGACGCCTATCCGTGGTCCGACCAGCCGCTCTTGCGCGTGCGCCGCGGCCGCGCCGAGGTTGCCGACGCGGTGAGCATCACCCCGGCCTTCGCCGCCATCGCCGAGTCGGGAACGGTGATGCTGACTTCGGGCGCCGAGCGGCCCACCACGCTCAATTTCCTGCCCGGCACGCATATCGTCGTGTTGCGCCGGGACCAGCTGGTGGGCGCCTACGAGGAGGCCTGGGCGCGCCTGCGGGCGACGGCCCACGAGCGCGGCGAGCAAATGCCGCGCGCGGTGAATTTCGTCACCGGCCCGTCGCGCACCGGCGACATCGAGCAGGTGCTGCAATTGGGCGCGCACGGTCCGCAAAGATTCCACATCGTCCTGGTCGACCGATGAGGCGGAAGGATTCGCTTGACGCCGCGCGGCGATGTCGTATCACCGGGCGGAAAATCTCCCCCGGAGGATGGCGATGACCGAATTGGCTTTCCCGACGCTCGTCGCGCGCCTCTGGCCGCGCAGCACGGCCAACAGTGTGCCGCGCGCGGCGACGCTGGTGCTCGCCGGAACCATCCTTTTGGCCGCCTCCGCGCACGTGAAGGTGCCGTTCTGGCCGGTGCCGATGACCATGCAGACCTTCGTCGTGCTGCTGATCGGCGCTACCTATGGCTGGCGGTTGGGCGCGGCGACGCTGATCGCCTATCTGGTCGAAGGCGCCGCCGGGCTGCCGGTATTCACCAATGGCGCCGGGCCGCTCTACCTGGCCGGCCCGACCGGCGGATACTTGGTGTCATGGCCGTTCGCGGCGGCGCTGGTCGGCGCGCTGGCCGAGCGCGGCGCGATGCGCGGTCCGGTCCGCGCCGTGGCGACGTTCGTTATGGCCGACGCGCTGATCTTCGCCCTGGGCGTCGGCTGGCTTTCGACTCTGATCGGTTTCGACAAGGCGATCGCCGGAGGGTTGCTGCCCTTCCTGCCGGCGGAAGCGCTCAAGATCGTGCTGGCGTGCATGCTGGTGCTCGCCGCCGGCCGGTCCGCGCGCCGACCTGCCTAACCGAGGGAAGAAATCGATGCCCGACGCCTCGGCTGCGCGCCGCCATTCCAACCTTTCGGCGAAGGAGCTGGCGGCGCGGCGCACGATCATCGCCGCCTGCCGCTCGATGAACGCGCTGGGGATCAACCAGGGTACGTCGGGCAACATCAGCGTGCGCTTCGGCGGTCACATGGTGATCACGCCCACGGCGCTGCCCTACGATCGGATGAAACCGGCCGACCTGTGCCGCATGCCGATCGAGGGCGAATACGGAAGCTCGCAGGGTCCGCTGCAACCCTCGAGCGAGTGGCGGTTCCATCTCGACATCATGCGCGCCCGGCCGGAAGTGGGCGCGGTGGTCCATTGCCACAGCACCTACGCCACCGCGCTTTCGATCTGCCATCGCGCGATTCCGGCGGTGCACTACATGATCGCGGCCGCCGGCGGTCCGACTGTGCGGGTGGCGGAATACGCCACCTATGGCACCAAGGAACTGTCCGACCACGCGCTCAAGGCGCTCGAAGGCCGCACCTGCTGCCTGCTCGGCAACCACGGCCAGATCGCCACCGGCCCGACGCTCGAGCGCGCGCTGTGGCTGGCGGTCGAGCTCGAAACGCTGGCCAAGCAGTACGTGCTATCGGGCCTGATCGGCGAGCCGCAGATTCTATCCGACGACGAGATCGCGCTGGTGGTCGAGAAGTTCAAAACCTACGGACCGCAAAAGGGCGACCAGCTTGCCACTCCGGCTCGCGCCAAGCCGGCGCGCCGCCGCTAGACCTTCATTTCCCGGCGCCACGGCGGGTCGGCGCCCGGCCGCGAGCAAGTAATCGCCGCCGCCGCGGCCGAGAACTCCAGCGCCGCGCCGATCCGCGCCTCGTCGAGCGAGCGCAGCCGGTCGCGCGCGACCGCCTTGTCTTCGAACAGGCGCACCAGGAAGGCGGCGTGGAACGTGTCGCCGGCCCCGATGGTATCGACCACCCGCACCGGATGGGCCGGCCGGTGCACCTTGCCCGCGCGGGTGTAGGCGGTGGCGCCCGCCGCGCCATCGGTGATCAGCACCAGCGCCGCGCCGCCCGCCAGCCAGTCGGCGGCCGCGCGATCGAGCGCCGTGCCCGGCCGCAGATATTCGAGATCCTCGGTCGAGGCGCGCACGATGTCGGCGAGGGCGATCAGCGATTCGATGCGGCGGCGATAGGCCGGCGGGTCGGCGATCATCGACGGGCGGCAGTTGGGGTCGATGGCGATCGCGGCGCTGGCGCGCGCCGCTTCGACCAGCTTGCGTGTCTCGCCGGCCGACGGTTCGTTGATCAGGGTGGTCGAGCCGATATGCAGCAGCGCGACCCCCGCCAGCGAGACATTGTCCGGATCGAAGGTCCACATCCGCGCCGCGCTGCCCTCGTCATAGAACAGATAGCGCGCCTGGGTGCCGATGTAGCGCACGAAGGCGAGCGTGGTTTCGCGCCCCGAGCGCGTGACGCGCGACGTGTCGACGCCGGACGCGCGCATGTGTTCGATCAGCATTTCACCGAACATGTCGTTCGATATGCCGCTGACGAAACCGGCCGGCGCGCCCAACCGGCCGATCGCGGTGGCGATGTTGAGGCACGAGCCGCCGACCGCCGGCACATAGGCCTCGCGACCGTCGCCCGCGCGCACGGGCACGAAGTCGATCAGACAGTCGCCGCAGACGAGTATCATCGAAGATCCGGGATCATCGCCGCGTCACGTGGAAGTGGGCCGCCGCACGCCGACCTCGTCGAGATGGCGCAGCAGGTCGGCGGGGTCCTCGTAGACGCGATAGGCCGCCGCGCGCACCAGCTCGTCCTCGCCGTAGCCGCCCGAAAGCAGGCCGATGCCGAGCGCGCGGGCGCGCCGCGCCGCCATCAGGTCCCAGATGCTGTCGCCCACCACCATGCTGTTCTCGATGTCCACTCCGAGACGATCGGCGGCGGCGAGAAACAGGTCGGGGTCGGGCTTGGCATAGCGCACCATGTCGCGGGTGATCACCGGCACGCGGTTCATGTCGACGCCCAGGCGCTCGATGTTCGGCCGCGCGGTCTCCATCCGTCCGCTGGTGGCGATCGCCCAGGGCACGCCGAGTTCGGTCAGCGCGCGCAGCAGCTCAACCGCCCCCGGAAGCGGCTGGATCGAGGCCGAGCGCGCGTTGAACGACGCGGCGTGCCGCTTGCGCAGCTCGAGGATCACGGCGGGATCGATCTCGCGGCCCAGGTCGCGCTGCAACGCATTGGCGAACAGCCCGCCCGACATGCCGATGCGCCGGTGGATGCGCCAGACCGAAAGCGGCAGTCCGGTCGCCTGCAGCGCCTCGTTCCAGGCCAGCACATGGTGGTAGACGCTGTCGACCAGGGTGCCGTCGAGATCGAACAGCAATGCGGGTGGCGGGCGCTCCGTCGGGGCCGTGCCGCTCATCGAACTTTCTCTCCGCTGGTGATGGCCGGGCGCATAGACTCGCTCGCTCCATCGTTAATCCGAAGCCGTCCCATATCCTATCCCAATGTCTCGACCGGCAGGGCGTCCCGGATCCCCCAGGTTCGCGCAAGCTCGAGGCATTTGCGCCACGGTTCGACCGCGCCGGTGGTCGACATGCTGCGCAACGACGCACCGGCGACGGCGTGGGCGAGGGACAGTGCCTCGGGCACGCTCCATCCTTCGTGGACGGCATAGAGATAGCCCGCCGCGAAGGCGTCGCCGGCGCCGTTGGCGCCGACGATTTCCGACTCCGGGACGCGCAGCGACGGTTTCGCGGTGACGCGTCCGCCGCGTTCGACCGCGATCGCGCCCATCGGGAAATGCACCACCGCCACCCGCATGGTTCCGATCGCCAAAGCGGCCTTCGCCGCGCCAACGCAGGCGGCGATGTCGGTGATGCCGCCGCGCTGCGTCGCGCCGCCGGCGATCGCGCCGATCTCGACGTCGTTCACCACCAGGGAATCGAGGAAGGGAAGACACGGCCTCACCAGCGCAGCGAGCCGTCCGGCGTCGATGCTGGCGAGTTCCAGGTTGGTCTCGAGCCCCGCCGCGCGCGCCAGCTTGAGGACGGCCACCCAGCCGTTCGGCTCGCTCCCCCACGGGCGGTCCATCTGGCGGTGGACGCCGGGCAGTCCAAGATGAAAAATTCGTCCGCTGGTCGCCGCGAAGTCGAAATGCTCGGGGGTGAGCAGCGCCGAGGTTCCCGCCGCGAAGATATGCGTACGCCGGCCCGAGCGCCGCGAACAGAATGCGTCGGTATAGGACGTCGCCGCATCGCCGGTGACGGCCATCTGCCTGCGGTCGATGCCGTGCGCGTCGGCGAGCGCGAGAAGGAATCGTCCGTCTTGGTCGTTCCCGACAAGGCCGATGGTTTCGACCGGTATGTTCGGGTCGAGCCGCTTGATATCGACCGCCAGGTTGCACGCCGATCCGCCGCCGAGCTGCTCCTCGCTTTGAATCTCGGCGATGCCGTCCTCGCCGGGCCAGGCGTCGATCATCTTGTTGCGATCGACGCACCACGTGCCGCCGGTAACGATGCCGTGGCGTCGCGTCACGCCCATGGGAGCAGGGCTTTTCGAATTCGCATGCGGCGGCACAACGGGGACGGGCGGCCGCTCAACTCAGGCACCAAGACCGCCGGCGCGCACCGGCTCCTGCCGACATCGCGCCACGCGATCAAGCGATCGGTCCGGCATCGGCCGGGCAGCCGCACGATTCGCGATGGTGGAGCGTCGTCGGCAAGCGCAGATGGCGCGGCGGCGCGTCGGGTCGGGCGATGCGGTCGAGCATCAGTTTCACCGCGCTTTCGCCGATCAGCCGGCAGGGCTGCGCGATCGTGGTCAGCCTGGGGTGGAACAGGTCGGCCCACTCGAAATCGTCGAAGGCCACCAGCGCCACGTCGTTCGGCACCTCCAGCCCGCGCTCCACGAGCGCGCGCATCGCGCCCAACGCCATCAGATTGTTGCTCGCCACCAGGGCGGTCGGCGGCTTGGCCCGCTGAATCAGGGCGTGGGTCGCAATGCGCGCCGGCTCGAGGCTCGATCCGGCCGGCACCATCAAAGCCGGATCAGGTTCGATGCCCGCGTCGCGCAACCCGCGTTGGTATCCGGAGATCCGCTCCTTCGACGAGCTCAGTCCGGGAAGTCCGGTGAGCATGCCGATCCGACGGTGGCCGAGCTCGGCCAGATGCCGCACCAGCCGGCGCATGTCCGGCCGGTTGCGGGCGACGACGAAGTCGCAGGCGCGGTTCGCCACCCGGTCGATCTGAATTACCGGAACCTTGTTGCGCTGCGCATGCTCGATCGCTTGGGCGCCGCCGGCGGCCGAAGGCGAAAGGATCAGCCCGTCCACGCGCCGCCCGATCAGCGCGTGCAGGGCCGCCCGCTCGCGATCGGGGTCTTCGCCGATGTCGGTCAGGATCAGCGTATAGCCGGCGGCGGCGGCGGCGGCTTCGAGGGCGTGGACCACCTCGGTGAAGTAGGGATTGCTGATGTCGCCGATCGCCAGGCCGAGGGTGCGCGTCTCGGCGCGCTTGAGCGAGCGGGCGATCGAGTTGGGCATGAACCCGGTGGCGCGAATCGCCTCGAGCACCCGCTCGCGCGTCGCCTCGGGTACCGCGCGCGTGCTGTTGATCACGTGCGACACCGTCGAGATCGACACGCCGGCCATCGCCGACACGTCGCGCATGGTCACGGGCATTTCGTTTGGGTCCCGGACGTACTTTCTTCTTTCCCGGAGAAAACGCTAGCACCGCGACGGCGCGTTCCGCAAACGTTTTCTTTCGGGCATCCGCGGATCGGCTACGGTCATCCCTCGAGCGGGCGCCAGATGGGCGCAAGGGCGGCGATCAACTGCCGATACACGGGATATCGCCGCTCCAGAATGGCGCGCAGGCGCGGCTCGGGGGCGATCTCGTGCGACAGGCGGGTCATCGCGCGTGTCGCCGCCTCGATGTCCGGAAACAAGCCGCATACGACACCGGCGAGCATGGCGGCGCCGCGCGCCCCGAACTCGGTGCCTTCGGGAACCTCGAGGGTGAGGTCGAGCGCGGAGGCGAAGATCGCGGCCCACGGCTTGCTGCGCACGGCGCCGCCGCAAAACCGGGCGCGCTGCGGGCGCGCGAGCTGCCCGGTCAGGCGCTCGAAATGACGGCGATGCTCGAAGGCCACGCCCTCGTACACCGCGCGTACCGCATGGCCGAGATGGTGCCAGGTCGAAAAACCGATCAGCGAACCGCGCGCGCGGGTATCGTCATGGGCACCGTTGAGGAAGGGCAGAAAATAGACCGGCGGATCGCTCGGGTCGGTCTTGGCGATCGAGGCGTTGCACAGCTCGTACGCCGCGTCGGCGGGCTCGTGCCGGTCGGCGCGGCGCAGGAATGTCGCGACGAACCATTCGAAGGCGCTGGCCGAGGTCGGGCTTCCTTCGCAATACATGTAACGGCCCGGCGTCAGCGAATGAAAGTGGTCGCCCATGGACCCATCGGTCACCGAACGGCTGAGCTGAACCTGATGCAAACCCCAGGTCCCCGCCATGATGACCACTTCGCCGTCGTGGATCGCCCCGGTTCCCAGCATCACTGCGACGTTGTCGCAGCATCCCGCCGGTACCGGCGTTCCCTCGCGCAGCCCCGTGGCCGCGGCGGCGGCGGCGCTCACCGTGCCGGCGATCGCCAGCGGCTCGATCAGGGGCGGCAGCAGGCGCACCTGGTCGGCGATGCCGAACAGCGCGAACAGCCGCGGGTCGCGCTCGCGGCTGGCGCCGCCGAGCAGCGTACCGGAACTGTGGTCGGTCAATTCCGCGAACGCATTGCCGGTCAGCCGGAAGCGCAGATAGTCCTTGCAGCAGAGCGCCGTCGCCGAGGCGGCGAGCACCTCCGGGCGGTAGCGCTTGAACCAGGCGAGCAATACCCCCGGCTGGGCCAACCAGAATCGCTTGTAGGTGAGCGCGAGCTTTTGCGCTTCCTTGCCCTGCGCGCACCATTCCTCGACCATCGCCGCGGCACGCATGTCGGTCGAAAGAATGCCGTTGGCGGTCGGCCGCCCGGCGGCGTCGAGCAGATAGAGACCGTTGCCGTAGCCGGTGATACCCACCGCCGCGATGTCCGCGCCGGTGACCCCGGCCCGCTGCATCGCCGCGCGGATTACCCCGCACAGGCCGGTCCACAGCTGCTCGGGGTCGCGCTCGCTGTATCCTGGTTCCGGGGTGAGCGGCGGGAAGGGCTGCGCCGTCACGCCCAGCTCGTCGCCGGCAAGCGAGTAGACCGCGGCCTTCACCGCCGTTCCGCCGGCGTCGATACCCAGTATGAAGTCGGCCATCGCCCGCGGCCCCGCGCCGGTCAGGCGCCGTGCAGAAGCTTGCGAATCGCGGCGGTCATTCCGGCAATATTCTTACGCTGCCGGATGTTTCGGCCGAAGACCGCACCCCACGCGCCGTTCATGCCGCTGCTCTCCCCGTCCTCACGGCATCAGGCCGCGCTGCGCGAGATTGCGCATCAGGCTGCCGATGCCGAAGGTCCAGGGCCGGACTTTGTCGCAGTGGGCCACGCGATTGACCAGCATGCCGAGCGTTGGCGAAGCGATGGTGACGATGTCGCCGATCTCATGGGTGAAGCCCTGGCCCTTTTCATGGCGATCGTCGATCGGCGCGAACATGGTGCCCAGAAACAGGGCCACGCCGTCGGGATATTGGTGGTTCGGGCCGATGGTCTGGCCCAAGATGTCGAGCGGATCGCGGCTGATCTGGCGCATCGAACTCTTATTTCTATCCTGGCGCAGCCGGAACTGGTCGAGCCCATCGACATTCACCGCGATCTCGGCAGTTCGCACGTCGTCGATCGAATAGCGGTCGTCGAACAGGCGGATCAACGGTCCGATCGCCGATGAGGCATTGTTGTCCTTGGCCTTGCCGAGCAGCAGCGCACTGCGCCCCTCGAAATCGCGGAGATTGACGTCGTTGCCGAGCGTCGCGCCGACCGCCCGGCCCCGACTGTCGGCGATCAGGACGATTTCGGGTTCGGGATTGTTCCAGGTCGATTTGGGATGGATGCCGATATCCGCGCCGGTGCCGACCGAGGACATGACCGGTGCCTTGGTGAAGACCTCGGCGTCCGGGCCGATGCCGACCTCGAGATACTGCGACCACATGCCCTGCTCGATCAGCATCGCCTTGAGTCCGGCCGCCTTGTCCGAGCCGGGCACGATGGCGCGCAGATCGGCGCCGATGATCTCGGCGATGCGCCGGCGCACCGTCTGCGCCTGCTCGGGATTGCCGCGCGCCCTTTCCTCGATCAGGCGCTCGATCAGGCTCACCGCGAAGGTCACGCCCGCCGCCTTGATCACCTGCAGGTCGCAGGGCGCCAGCAGGAACGGACGCTCCGGGTCGCGGGTTTCCTCGGCGCTGTTGGCGAGAATCTCCCCGATGCTGCCGAGGCGCTGGCCCGGCGCGGCGCGGGCCAGCGCCACGCAGTCGTCGCGTTCGAGCAGGCCGCTCACCGTGGCGGCGGTTGCGCTGATGTCGACTAGGTCGTCGCCGCGCACCGCGACCACGGCCGGGCCGGACAGGGGATGAACCACCCAGGCGCGACCCACCAGCGTGGCCGCGTCGCGATCGACCGGTAGGCTTGCGTCGACTTCGAGATGCATTCCGCTGGCCTCGCGCCGGCGTGACCCGGCGGCTACGGGCGTTGCGCCCCAGCCACCGATAGATAGACCGCGTACAGCGAGCGCGTGGCGGTTATGAACAGGCGGTTGCGCTTCGGGCCGCCGAAACACACGTTCGACACCGCTTCGGGCACCTTAATCTTGCCGAGCAGCTTGCCTTGCGGCGTGAAGCAATGCACGCCGTCGCCGGCGCTGCTCCAGACATTGCCATCGACGTCGAGCCGGAAGCCGTCGGCCAGGCCCGGCGAAATCTGGGCGAACACCTTGCTCTTGCGCAGCTTGCGGCCCTCGGCCACCTCGAACGAGCGGATATGATGCTCGCCCTTCGGGTCGTGCGACATGCCGGTGTCGGCGACGTAGAGAATCTTCTCGTCGGGTGAGAAGGCGATGCCGTTGGGCTTGTTGAAATCGTCGGCGACGATGGCGACCGATCCGTCCTTGGGGTCGATGCGATAGACGTTGTTGGCGCCGATCTCGCTCGGGCCCTTGTGGCCCTCGTAGTCGCTGACGATGCCGTAGGGCGGATCGGTGAACCAGATCGAGCCGTCCGACTTCACCACCACGTCGTTGGGCGAGTTCAGCCGCTTGCCCTTGTAGCGGTCGGCCAGAACGGTGACCGAGCCGTCGTGCTCGGTGCGGCTGACGCGCCGCGCCCCGTGCTCGCAGGTGACCAGCCGGCCCTCGCGGTCGCGCGTGTTGCCGTTGGAATTGTTCGACGGGTGGCGCCAGACGCGCGCGCCCAGACCCTCGACATATTGCATCATGCGGTCGTTGGGGATGTCGCTCCACAGCAGGAAGTCGCCTTCGGCGAAATAAACCGGCCCCTCGGCCCACAGCATTCCGGTGTGCAGGCATTCGAGCCAGGCATTGCCTTGCTTCAGGTGGTGGAACCGCTTGTCGTAGACCTCGAAGCAGCTGGCCATCCTCGCCTCCCCGTTTCTCGTCTCGGCTCCGCGGTCGCGAAGTCCGGTCGCGCTACCCTTTGTGGGCCTTCACCGTCTGGCGCTGCTCGCCCAATCCGGCCACGCCCAGCCGCATGGTGTCGCCGGGCTGCAGCCAGCGCTGCGGCTTCTTTCCCAAGCCTACGCCCGACGGCGTGCCGGTGGGGATGACGTCGCCCGGCATCAGCGTCATCATGCGGCTGATGTAGCTGACGATCTTGCGGCAATCGAAGATCATGTCGGCGGTGCTGCTCTTCTGCATCATCGTGCCGCTCACCTCGCAGAACATGTCGAGCTTCTGCGGGTCGGGAATCTCGTCGGCGGTCACCAGCCAGGGGCCGATCGGGGCGAAGGTGTCGCAGCTCTTCCCCTTCGACCAGTTGCCGCCGCGCTCGAGCTGGAAATAGCGCTCGGACACGTCGTTGACGATGCAATAGCCGGCCACGTGCTTGAGCGCGTCGGCCTCCGAGACGTACTGCGCCTTGGTGCCGATCACGATGCCAAGCTCGACCTCCCAGTCGCCCTTGCGCGCGTCCTTGGGCAGGATCACGTCGTCGTAGGGGCCGCTGAG
>Ga0209415_10005114_pt1 | contig 23710 bp, 16 predicted proteins | sample PeaSoiSIISIP2007_FD_187696 | JGI IMG/M metagenome (GOLD analysis project Ga0209415, IMG submission 187696) | Peat soil microbial communities from Weissenstadt, Germany - SII-SIP-2007 (SPAdes) (version 2) | ecosystem: Environmental > Terrestrial > Soil > Wetlands > Peat | place: Germany... | reverse complement strand
TTCGCAGCCTGCAGGCCCTTGGGGCCGCGGGTGACTTCGAATTCAACCGCCTGGCCTTCGTTCAGCGATTTGTACCCTTCCGCCTGAATCGCGGAAAAGTGGACGAAAACGTCCTCGCCGGACTGGCGCTGGATGAACCCGAATCCCTTGCTGGCATTGAACCACTTCACTGTTCCTTGTTCTCTCACTGATGTACTTCCTTCTTTGTAAGCTATTTGTGCTTCTCGACCGCCTCCAGCCGTAAAGCAAAAGGGGCTACAAGTTTGTAACTTGCAGCCCCTTCAATCGAATCTAAAGGTGTTACAAGAGCAACAAACGCAACTCCAACCTACCACGGTGATCGCGTTTCACCAAGTGAAATCTTCCCGCGGCGGTAGTCGTCAGCGATGGCGAAGCCAGAGCACGAAGCCGCACGCGCCACCCGCAAGGAGGGCCCCGGCGAAAAACCAGCGCGCCTCCGGCATCGCTTCCAAACCGATTGCGAGTATCCCGAATACGACCACCAATCCGACGGGATGCGCTGTTAGAAGGCCGGCACCGTACCGCCCGAATGGAACAACTTCGCCCGGCTGAGGTTTGGAGTCAGGCCGTGTGATTTGCCATGGACGTCGGCGGATGTTCATTGGAGTGGTCCTTAACCAACCTATACGCTCGGAGGAGCATGGTTGCAAGTTTGCCGGTGCCAGGTGTGCGGAATCGCGGAAACCGCGACGACCGCGAGGCGATTTCGGTACAATCTAGGAAAGTCACGCCATGGAAGCTGAGCGAGCCAAACTGCTGCGCGCCGCAAGGCGGCTGGTGATCAAGGTCGGAACGGCCACGGTCACGGGCGCCGAAGGTGAGTTGTGCTTCGAGCGCGTCGAACCGATCGTGCGCTCGATTGCGGCCCTGATGAAGGCCGGCCGCCAGGTCGTGCTCGTTTCCTCGGGCGCAGTCGGGCTTGGCAGGGGCTGGCTGGGGCTGCACCGCTCGCGCCTCGACGATCTGGTGACGAAGCAGGCGTGCGCCGCCATCGGCCAGGGCCTGCTCATGGACGCGTACAAGAACCTCTTCTCGAAATGGGACGTCAAGATCGCGCAGGTCCTGCTCACCGAAGAGGATTTCACGAACTGGCGGCGCTATTCGAATCTTCAGCACACCATGGAAAAGCTGATCGGATTTGGAGTGCTTCCCATCGTGAATGAAAACGACACGGTTTCCACGGCGGAACTCGAATCGGCCGTGCCGGAATCGCGCACGCCCGCCTTCAGCGACAACGATCGCCTGGCGGCGCTGGTCATGAGCGGCCTCGAAGCCGACGCGCTGGTCCTGCTGACCAACGTGGATGGTTTGCTGCGCCCGGAATCGGGCAACGGCGGCAGCGCGCAGGTGATCTCGCTCGTCGATGAAATCACGCCGGAGCTCAAAGCGCTCGGCGCGGGACCATCCGCGAGCGGACGCGGCGGCATGCGCACGAAGCTCGAAGCCGCCGAGATCGCCATGAATTGCGGCGGCACCGCCGTGATCGCCAACGGCAACAGTCCCGATACGCTCGACCGTATTTTCGCAGGCGAAAATATCGGCACCGCTTTCTTGCCGGCGAAGCGGATGCGCGGCAAGCGCCGCTGGATTGCGTACGCGGCGAACGTGCACGGGCGCGTCGTGGTCGATGCGGGCGCGCACCGCGCCATCACGCAGGGGAAGGCGAGCTTGCTCGCGTCGGGAATCGTGCGCGTGGAAAATCACTTCGCGTCGATGGACGTAGTGAGCATCGTCGATTCCGAGGGGCATGAATTCGCGCGCGGCATTGCCAATTGCGCGAGCGAGGAAGCCGAAAAGTTTTTCGGGAAGAAGAGCGCGCGCGGCGGCCGGGATGCGGCGCCCGCGCCGGTGCTTGTCACGCGCGACAATATCGTGCTATTGCAGAAATCATGAGCCAGCCGACCACAGCGCCCTTGCAGGCACGCGAAAGCTCGGTCGCGTCCATCGCCCGGCGGGCGAGGGCGTCCTCACGCGAGCTCGGAAAGCTTTCGGCGGAGGCTCGCAACGAAGTCCTGCTGGCGGCCGCGAAAGCGATCGAAGACGCTCGCGCGCGGATTCTTGAGGCGAATGAACGCGATTGCCACGCCGCGGAGCCGGAAGTCGCGGCCGGGAACATGACGTCCGCGATGCTGGCGCGGCTGCGCGTCAGCGAGCGCGGCATCGCTCAGATGGCCGCGCAGGTGCGCGAAGTAGCGCGTCTCGACGATCCTCTGGGGCGGCGTCTCGCGGCCACGGAGCTCGACGACGGCCTCGTGCTCTACAAAGAATCCTGCCCGTTCGGCGTGATCGGCGTGATTTTCGAGTCTCGGCCGGACGTGGTTCCCCAGCTCGCGTCGCTCGCGCTGAAATCCGGCAACGCCGTGATTATGAAGGGCGGCTCGGAAGCTGCGCAAACCAACGACGTGCTTGTGTCCGTCTGGCGCGAATGCCTGAAAAAGTTTCCAGGGGTTCCGCTCGATTCGATCAATCTGCTGCAAACGCGCACGGACGTGATGGAAATGCTCGCGCTCGATCGCGACGTGGATTTGATCATCCCGCGCGGATCGTACGAACTGGTTCGCTTCATCATGGAGCACAGCCGGATTCCGGTACTCGGGCACAGCGAGGGAATCTGCCACGTGTACGTGGACCGCGCCGCCGACATTCAGAAAGCCATCGACATCGCCTACGACTCGAAGGTGCAGTATCCCGCCGTGTGCAACGCCGCGGAGACGCTGCTGGTGCACGAAGCGATTGCCGGAAAATTCTTGCCGCCGATGGTCGCGAAATTGAAAGAGGCGAAAGTCGAAATCCGCGGCGATTCGAAGATGCTGACGCTTTTGCCGAATCAGGGAATCGTGCCGGCCACGGAAAAAGATTGGGCGACGGAGTATGGCGATCTGATTCTATCCGTCAAAATCGTCGCCAACCTCGACGAAGCCATCTCCCATGTCAATCAGTACGGCTCGCACCACACGGACGCAATCGTCACCGAAGATGCCGAAGCCGCGCGCCGATTCTTGAACGAAGTCGATTCGGCGGGCGTTTTTCAAAACGCCTCGACGCGCTTTGCGGACGGCTACCGCTACGGGCTTGGCGCAGAGGTCGGCATCAGCACCAGCAAGCTGCACGCGCGCGGCCCGATGGGCCTCGAGGGCTTGACGACCTACAAGTACAAGCTCATTGGACACGGCGACACGGTGGGCCCGTACGCCAAGGGCGAGAAAAAGTTCAAGCACCGCCGCTTGGATTAACGCGCCGCCTCTCCGCTTCTTCGCCTTCGCAACGCTGCCACGAAAGCCAGCAACGCAATCGCTGAAAGAGCCGAAATCGCGGCGCCCGCGGTGCGGTCCCACGTTCGTCGGAATCGCACATCCACGCGATGCGCGCCCGGGGCGAGCGGCAGAAGCATCTGGCTCGTGTCCACGCGCAATTCCGCGCGAGTGTTCTGTCCGTCCATTTGAACTTCCCAGCCGGGATAGCTCACCAGTCGCAGCGCGAGTGTGACTGGCGCGGCAGTCTCCGCTGTAAACACTTTGCGCTCGGCGGTCCACCGCGCGACGTGAAGCCTCACGCCGGCGGCCGGAACGAGCGTGTCCGACACCGGATCGATTTTCCCGATCGGCGGCGCAGGCACGGGAGACACATCCGCCGGGCGCGCGTCGTCGTCGGGGTCGCCCGGCAGCTCCCAGCGATCGCAGCCCACCGGCGCGTATTCGTTGGCGCCCTCATAACCGCCGCCGGAGCGAATCGCCGAAGCCATGTCGGGAACGTCGGTGCTATCCCACCACGCGTCTGCGATCATGGTTCGTCCCGCCGCGATGATCGCCGCAAACACGATCAACGTGGCGAGCCAGGAAGCGATCTTTCGCGAGCGGCTCATGGCAGCTGCGACAAAGAATGCGAGGACCATGTCCAGCACGCCGAGCCATCTCCACGGAAACTGCACGAACTTCAATTCCGGCAGCCCGCGCCATAGGAACATGCTCGGGCTGAACATCAGCGCGATGGAGACCGCGCCGAGCGCCGCCAGAATCCACCACAGCTCGCGAAGATCCCGCCGTTTCCTCGCAGCGAAAACAGCCGCGATCCCCGTCACAAGCATTACGCCGACGGCCACCCACGACACTTTCCAATTGAACAGCACGAACTCGGGGTCATTCGCGCGTGTAAAAAGAAAGTTTTCGGCCGGGCGAAGATTTTCGCCCACCACCTGCGAGATTTGAACCCAGCGCTGCTCCCACGCCGCGGGTAAAATGTAAAACGCAGCGAGGCCGAATCCCGCGGCCATCGCAACGGCGCCGGGAACTAGTGGCCGAAAGCTGCGCCGCACGGCGCACGCGATCAGGAGCATGAGACCCAGAGAGTAAGTTGCGATCACGGCCGCAGGCGCATTCGAGAGCCAGATGCCCGCGAACACTACGGCGAGCAGCGGAACGCGCCTCCATCCCTCGCGCGCGACTCCAAGGCCCGCCCAAATCAGCAGCGGCAGGAGCGCACCCGCCAGCAGCTCCGCGAAATCGCTGCGGTAATAGGCGATCACGAGATGATAGGGATTCACCGCGAAAAGGACCGCCGCGACGACGGCTTGAGGGCCTGTAATCCAGTCGCGCGCCAGGCGCCACATCGACATTCCGGCGGCGACGAGCGCCAGCCAGATGAAGGTTCCCGGTACCATCCTCCACGGCAGCGCGGAGCCGAGCGCCGCGCCAATCATCCAGGACGCCGGCGGATAGAACACAAACCGCGGCTCGCCGAATCCCCAATTCGCCCATTCAGCCCACCGCGGGTAGGCGATCCCCTCACGCCATTGGCCGGCCACATCCATCCACGACGCAAGATGAAATTGGAAGTCGTGTCCCGAGGCGTTTCCGAGAAAAAGCATCGGCGCGACGACGGCCGTGGCCGCGAGGCAAACGCAGAGAAGAGCCGCGCGCCAGGAAGTTGGCGCTCGGGAAGGCGGCGGCGGGAGTGCGGTCTCTTGTGCCGGGTCAGCCAGAATGAGACTCCGTCCTCGAATGCGTCGTGCGTCGAGAATACAGAATCGAACGGCTCGACGCCACTGGCGCCTCGCCAGCGTGCAACATAGGAATGCGTCGAATCGGGCCGGCTTGCCACCTGCTGCTTGAACCGCTACAGTAATTTGCGCTCCGCGGAAGATCACCCAAACGACATTTCAGCGGCGAAGTTCGCAACCTCCGCAGCGCGAGGGACTTGGGAATGACCACCGAAGAACAGAGGCTGCAGGCGAGCGTTGAGCGGGAAGTCCACTGGAAGCGCTGGGGCCCCTACCTGTCGGAACGCCAGTGGGGCACCGTCCGGGAAGACTACAGCGCCGAAGGCGACGCCTGGAACTACTTTCCCCACGACCATGCCCGCTCGCGCGCCTACCGCTGGGGCGAAGACGGCATCGGCGGAATCTGCGATCGCCGCCAGCACATCTGCTTTGCCATTGCGCTCTGGAACGAGCGCGACCCGATCCTGAAGGAGCGCCTCTTCGGCCTGACGAACCGGGAAGGGAATCACGGCGAGGACGTCAAAGAGTATTACTACTACCTCGACGCCACGCCGACGAGCTCCTACCTGAAGTTCCTCTACAAATATCCGCACGCGGCGTATCCCTACGAGCAGCTCATCAGCGAAAGCGCGAAGCGCACGCGGAAGGACCCCGAGTACGAACTCATCGATACCGGCGTGTTCCGCGAGAATCGGTACTTCGACGTGTTCGTCGAATACGCCAAGGCGACGGCGGAAGACGTCCTGATCCGCATCACGGCGTGGAATCGAGGGCCGGAGCCCGCGCGGCTGCACATTCTTCCCACGCTCTGGTTTCGAAATCGCTGGTCCTGGGGCGATTATGACGATTTGCCGGACGCAGCGCGCATCGCGGGGCCTGCGGGGGCCGCTCTGATCGAGCTCACCGAATTTCATTACGGCAAGCGCTGGCTGCTTCTGGAAGGCGCGCCGGAGCTGCTTTTCACGGAGAACGAAACAAATTCGCAGCTACTCTTTCAGCATCCCAGCCGCACGCCCTACGTGAAGGACGCTTTCCATCGGTATGTGGTCAACGGCGAGCGCGCCGCGGTGAATCCCGCGCTGAAGGGGACGAAATCCGCGGCGCATTACGCTGCCGAGATCGCACCCGGGGAAAGCTGGACGATCCACGCCCGCCTGACGGACCACAATCCGGCGGCGAGCCCCGCCTCAGCCGGCGCAGCGAAGAGTTTCTTCGGCGCGCCGTTCGACGCCATATTCGACCAGCGCCTGAAGGAAGCGGATGAGTTCTACGGGCAGCGCGTCCACCTGGGAATGACCGACGATCCGCGGCTGGTGCAGCGCCAGGCGTTCGCCGGACTGCTCTGGGGCAAGCAGAGCTATCACTACAACGTGAGTCGCTGGCTCCGCGGCGATCCCACGCAGCCCGCGCCCGACCCGCGCCGCCTCCAGGGACGCAACCACGACTGGACTTACCTCTACAACTCCGACGTCATCTCCATGCCGGACAAGTGGGAATATCCGTGGTACGCCGCGTGGGATCTGGCGTTCCACTGCGTGGCGATGGCGCTGGTCGATCCGGATTTCGCGAAGGACCAACTCGTGCTGTTCCTCCGCGAGTGGTACATGCACCCCAACGGGCAATTGCCCGCGTACGAATGGAATTTCTCGGATGTGAATCCGCCCGTGCACGCCTGGGCGGCCTGGCGCGTTTACAAGATTTCTGCCCGAATTCAGAAGAAGCCGGACCGCGAGTTTCTCGAGCGCGTCTTCCACAAGCTGCTCCTGAACTTCACATGGTGGGTGAATCGCAAGGACCCGCAGGGCAAAAACGTTTTCGAAGGGGGATTCCTCGGCCTCGACAACATCGGCGTCTTCGACCGCTCGCAGCCCCTCGGCCCGGGCAGTTTCATCGAGCAATCCGACGGCACGAGCTGGATGGCGATGTTTTGCCTCGACATGCTGTCGATGGCGATGGAGCTGGCACACGCGGACCCGGCGTATGAAGACGTGGCCAGCAAATTCTTCGAACATTTCGTTCACATCTCGCAGGCGATGAACGATATGGGCGGTCAGGGAATCGGCCTGTGGGACGAAAAGGACGGTTTCTATTACGACGTGCTACACCTGGGCGAGGACGACACGCACATCCCGATGAAAGTTCGCTCGATGGTCGGATTAATTCCGCTCTTTGCCGTCGAGACGTTCGATCCCGGGGACCTGGCGCGATTGCCTTCCTTCACGCGGCGGATGCAGTGGTTCCTCGACCATCACCCGGACGTGCGCGAGCACGTGGAGATCAGCCACCGCACGGCGAAGGGCCCGCGGCTGCTGCTCACGATCGCCAACCGGGAAAAGCTCGAGCGGATTTACCGCTATGTACTCGACGAGAATGAGTTCCTTTCTCCCCACGGCATCCGCGCGCTCTCCAAGTTTCACGGCGAACATCCGTTCGTGCTCACCGTGGACGGCCAGACGCATTCGGTGAGCTACGAGCCCGGCGAGTCCGGCACGGATCTTTTCGGCGGGAATTCCAACTGGCGCGGGCCGATCTGGTTTCCGATGAACTTCCTGCTCATCGAATCGATGCAGCGCGTGCACTTTTACTACGGGGATGAATTCAAGGTGGAGTTTCCGACCGGGTCAGGCGACAGGGAAACTCTGTGGAATGTCGCGAGCGATCTTTCGCGCCGCCTCTCGCACATCTTTCTCCGGCGCGACGGGCGGCGTCCCGTGCATGGCGACGTTGAGTTGTTTCAGAAGGATCCCCTCTGGCGGGACCTGATCCTCTTCTACGAATATTTTCATGGCGAGACCGGCGCAGGACTCGGCGCGAATCACCAGACCGGGTGGACGGCTCTGGTCGCCAAGCTTCTCGAGCAGAGCGGGGAATAGCTCCCGTTCTCTGTGTCCTCTATGTTGATCTTTTGCCGGAGGATTTCCTGCGGTTTGCGGGTCGCCTCGCCCGCAGCCTTGTTCTGTAGGGGCGGGTTTGAAACCCGCCCCTACGATTTCACCGAGGGCTCCACGATCTCAATCAGGATCTTTTTGTTGTCCGGAGCCGGCACGAGGAAGAAATTCACGCGCGTTCCATCCGCGCCCGCGCGCGTCGCCGGATACACCGGCTCGAGGCCGAATCGCGCGCGCAAAATCCCGGTCGCGCGGTCCACGTCGCTCGCCGCGATCTCGACCTGCTGAATCCCCTCGCCGAATTTCTGAAGATAGCGCGCAATCGCTCCCGGGCCGCCGGGCTGGCGCGTCGTCAGCACGTCCAGCCGCGCGCCGTTTGAAAACTCGAGCTCGAATTCCTGGGCGTCCTGATCGGGCGGCACGTCGGCGAGGCGCGGCATGCCGCTGGCAGTCCGTATGCGCTCGAAAGTGTCCGGTTCGACCGCGACGCCGACGGTCACTTCCGCCAAGCCGTTCCGGCCGCGAACGAGACACGCCGCGAGCTGCGCGTCGGCGAGCCACGATTGAGTTGCCGCGCGAGCCAGTTCGCGGCCCCGTTGGAAGATTTCGGCCGCCGCGCTCGCACGGCGCGCGGGATCGGCGTCGTAAAGGCCGCGGATCAACAGAGCCAAGCCGGTGGAATTGGGCACGCAGGACCTCGGTCGGAGGGATCGTTACGGCGATGCGTGGGAAGTCTGCACGGCGTTGACGTTCGATAGCGTGACGTACTGCGTCTCGCCCGCCCGGACCGCCACCGGCACATCCCATCGCGGGCGCGCATCGCCGACGTCGGCAGCCACGTCGAGCGTGCTGATCCAGTAGTTTCCCGGAGGAATGCCGCGCAGGAATCCCTGGCCCTGAAGATTGGTTTCCGCCCGCGCGACCAGATACTTCGACTGCGCCAGATTCAGCGCGCGGCGATGAATCTCGGGCAGCCGCTTGGCCTCGAGCGCGGCCCACTTCGGGGTCGGGTCGAGATCCGCGAGCGTGAGATCGATGCCGTCCACGCTGCGGGGATGCTGTTCGATGTAGCGGCGGATGGTGTCGCTGTACTGCGCCGAAATCTTTTCATACTTGGCGGGATCATTTGCCTTGTCGGAAGGCTTCACCTTCGGTGCCTTCGGAAAATCGACGGATTGATCGCCGGAGTTCCTGTCCATGTACGCCTTGTAGAATTCCGGCACGTTCATTACGTCGTCCGGGTGCAGCTTGCGGATGAAGTCCTCTCCGGCAAGCGAGGTCGTGTGGTACTTCTTCATCCACGCTTTCATTTCGGGCGAAACCTCGAGCGTGTCGATGAATGCAGTCATATCCGGCTCGGGAGATCCGACGCTCGCCTCCTCGCTGATGCTCTCAAAGCTCTTGCTCAGGAGATAGAAGGGGAAGCCGCGCACCGGTTCTTCCAGGCCTCCCGAAGGAGTTGCTCGCGCGACGAATTCAATCGAGCCGTCTTGCGCGGCCGCGCGAGGCGCAACGGCCATCATCCCCGCGAATAGAAAAATGAAGCAGCAAGCCGCGCGTTTCATTCCGCTCATCGTAGCAGAAGGATGCACGCGTCGATATGCCTCGGTCCGGTTAGTTAACGCTACGGCGGAAGTGCGAGAAGGATTGGAGCGCGAGCGAGAGCGCGGCGCGTCCGTCAAAACAGCTGGAATGCGACTTCGATGATCTGCCGCACGGCAGCCGGCTTGCCATCCGGGCCAAGCGCGGGCCTCAGCCGCCACGTGCGAACGGCTTCCATGGCCTTTTCGTCGAGTCCGAGTCCGAGGCCTTTTGCCACGTGAACATCCGTCACGCGGCCGTCCGGAGTGACGATGGCGATCAGCTCGACGACGCCCTGCACCTTCACCTTCATGGCTTCGTCGCTATAGTCGGCTCGGGGGCAATAGAGGCACGCGGGGATTCCGTAGCCACCCGTCCCCGAATTCGGAACGCCGCCGCCGATCCCGTATTGCTGGCCTGGCCCCATGCCGTTGCCATTTCCGTTGCCGACGCCATTGCCGTGACCCTGTCCCATCGAATCGGTCAACGACTTGGCGAACGGATCGCCCCAGGTCGGCAGATTGTTGTCCGGCAGCTTGATATCCGGATTGCCCAGGACCGTCGGCGTCATCGCGATCTGCGGATTTTTCGGGGGGTTGACCATCGGCCTCGAAATCTGAGTCCACGAGAACTTCGGCGGTTTCCCTTTCGTCGGGGGCAGTTTGTCCGCTGCGCCGCCACCGCCGCCTGCCGCCTTGGCCGCCGGCGCCATCTTCGCCAGATACGGCGAAACGGTGACATCCGTCGTTTCAGGGTTAAAAGCCTTCGTAACTGGCGGAGAGAGCCACGCCGGGAGCAGCAGCGGAATCAGCACGATCAATGTGATCGCCACCGCATGAACCAGGATCGAGACCACCTGCACGCGGCTGAACTGCGTGTTCTTCGACCAGATTTCGGGGACGGGAATCGGCTGGCTAGTCGTCTTCAGCGGCGGCAGCTTGCGCGGAGCAATCCAGTCGCGCAGATTCTGCCAGAGGCCCGGTTCCTCGTTCCAGTCCACCAGGAACGCAGAGTTCACCTTGCCCCGCGGCGCCGAATGGAAGAATTCTTTCAGGTTCCCGCCAAGGCCGTCGCCAAACTTGGGCATATTGAAAGCGGTGGGCGTGCCCGTACGGATTTTTACGGGGCGCTCGGTGAGAAAGTCCTTGAGGTTCGAGAAAAGGCTCTGCAGGCTCCCTTGGTGCGAGGGAGAAGGCAGCCGGCCCAGCCGGTATGCCGTTTCGCGGGTCGAACGGCCCGAATTGTCGAGTTTGGCGCTAAGATCTGACATTCAGATAACCTGCGTCCCTCTCCGCAGTACTACCAACTGTTAGACGCATGCCTGCAAAAAAGGATGTATCGGCCCGGGCACGGCTGACACGCTTCAAGATTCATTGTAGCATAGGGGAAGCAAACCGAATTTTGGGTTTCCACGGCGCAAACTCTTGCCGTTGCAGCCGATTTGACCGCCGGAGCGGCACTTGTAGCACAAGCAGGCATGCCCGCGCTACTCAACGCGCCCGGGCTTGGAAGAAAGGGCTTCTCGATCCCGCAAGATGGCCAAACCCTTCGACTCGAAAAGCACTCTGAATCTGCCGAAAACCGATTTCCCCATGAAAGCGCAGCTTCCTCAGCGCGAGCCCGAGCAGTTGGCTGCCTGGGAGGCCATGGGGCTCTATCGCCGCATCTTGGAATCGCGCGAGGGAAAGCCCCTGTTCGTGCTTCACGACGGTCCCCCGTATCCCACGGGTGAAATCCATCTCGGCACCGGCCTGAACAAGATCCTGAAGGACATGATCGTGAAGTCGAAGACCATGGCCGGATTCCGCGCGCCTTACATTCCCGGCTGGGACTGCCACGGCCTCCCCATCGAGACGCAGGTCGAAAAGGAGCTGGGCGGAAAGACCACCAAGGTCTCGGCCCCAGAATTCCGCAAGATGTGCCGCGCGTTCGCCGCCCGCTACGTGGAGATCCACAAGCGCGAATTCAAGCGCCTCGGCGTCTTCGGCCAGTGGGACAAGCCCTACCTCACGATGGACCCGAACATGGAGTCGTGCATCGCCGGGGCTTTCATCGATTTCCTCGAAAAGGGCTACGTCTATCGCGGGCTGAAGCCGGTCTATTGGTGCATACACGACCGCACGGCGCTCGCCGAAGCCGAAGTCGAATACGAGGACCACACCAGCCCCTCGATCTGGGTGAAGTTTCCCGTCGTCGCCAGCGAGAAAGCGAGCAAGCTCGGCAAGGACGTGAGCGCGCTGATCTGGACCACTACTCCGTGGACGCTTCCCGCGAATCGCGCGCTCGCATTTCATCCTGACTATGAATATGTGGTCGCCGAAACGCCGGTGGGAAAGCTGCTTCTCGCGCAGGAGCGCGTGAAGGCGCTCGGCGAGGAGCTGAACGTCAACGCGACCGGCGTGCATGGCGGCTGGAAAGGCAGAGACCTCGAAGGCATCCAGTTCCAGCACCCGTTCCTCGATCTTCGCGTGCCCGCGGTACTCGCCGAATACGTCACGCTCGATCAGGGCACCGGCATCGTTCACACGGCTCCCGGCCACGGCGCGGACGACTTCCGCACCGGACAGAAATACGGCCTCGAGGCCTACGCGCCGCAGGACGACGACGGCCGCTTCACCGAAGGCTTGCCCGAATACAAAGGCAAGACCGTCTGGGAGGCGAATCCGATCGTAGTCGAGCTTTTGAAGAAGCGCGGCATGCTCGTGGGCGAAAGGAAACTCGCGCACAGTTATCCGCACTGCTGGCGCTGCCACAATCCCGTGATTTTCCGCGCCACCGAGCAATGGTTCATCGGCCTGGATCAGGGAAATCTCCGCCAGCGCGCTCTCGAGGAAATCGAGAAGGTGAAGTGGCTCCCGGCCTGGGGGCGCGAGCGCATGCGCGAAATGATCGCCGACCGCCCCGACTGGTGCATTTCGCGCCAGCGATTCTGGGGCGTGCCGCTGATCGTCTTCTATTGCGACGCGTGCGGAAAGCGGCTCATGGATTTTCAGGCGCTGCGCCACGTGCTTCCGTTTTTCGAGCGCGAAGGCGCGGACGCGTGGTACACGCACTCTGCCGCGGAACTGTTGCCGCCGGGAACGAAATGCGCGTGCGGCGGCACGAAGTGGCGCAAAGAATCCGACATCCTCGACGTCTGGTTCGATTCCGGCTCCACGCATCTCGCGGTGCTGAGCGAGAAGGATGGCACCTGGCCCGCAGACGTCTATCTCGAAGGCCCCGACCAGTTCCGCGGCTGGTTCCAGAGTTCGCTGCTCGTCGGCATCGGCACGCGCGGCCGCGCGCCTTACAAGCAGGTGGTGACGCACGGCTGGACGCTCGACGACAAGGGCACGCCGATGTCGAAGTCGCTCGGCAACGCCCTCTATCCCAACGAGATTTCCGAAAAGTGGGGCGCCGATCTGCTGCGCGTCTGGGTCGTCTCGCAGGACTACACCGCCGACATGCGCAATTCGCCCGCGATGATGACGCAGCTCGCGGAAGCCTATCGCAAGATTCGCAACACGTTCCGCTTCGCGCTCTCGAATCTCAATGATTTCGATCCCGCGCGCGATATCGTTCACGACGCGGGCATGTGGGAGATGGACGCGTGGATGCTCCGGCGCACTGGAGCGCTCGTCCGGCAGTGCCTCGATTGGTACGCGAGTTTCGAATTCCATCGCGCCTACCACGCGCTGCACGATTTTTGCAGCGTCGATCTGAGCGCGTTCTATTTCGACGTGCTGAAGGACCGCCTCTACACCTTCGCTCCCAATAATCGCGGGCGCCGCTCCGCGCAGACGGCCGTCTATCACATCGCCCGCGCCCTCGTCCGCTTGATCGCGCCGATTCTCGTTTTCACGTCCGAGGAAATCTGGAAACATTTTCCGCACGGAGCGAACGCTCCGGCCAGCGTTCACATGTCTTCTTTCCCCGCGCCCGAGCATTTCGAAAACGCATTCGACGAGGCTCGCGCGAAAAATTGGGACCGCCTGCTTGCCGTGCGCGAAGAGGTGCTGAAAGCTCTTGAACCAGTCCGTGCTGCGAAGACGATTTCCGCCGGGCTCGAAGCGCGAGTTACTCTTGCAGCGAGCGGCGATCTCGCGGCTCTGTTGCAGAAATACGCCGCGAACCTGCCGGCGCTCTTCATCGTGTCGCAGGTCGAGCTAGCCGCTGGCCCTCTCGATGGCGGTGTCGCTGCGGAAAACATCGCGGGTTTGCAGATTCGCGTCGAACGCGCGCGAGGCAAGAAATGCGAGCGCTGCTGGAACTACTCGACGCACGTCGGTGAAAGCGCCGACTATCCCACTCTCTGCGAGCGCTGCCTCGCGGCCATCGCCGAAATCGAGCGCGACGGCGGCAATCGCGCCGGTAGCGCCGCTTCGTGAGCGCGCTCGCGCCACGCACGTCCTGGGCGCTCGGTTTCCTCGCGGCCGCCGTGCTCGCGGCGGATCAATGGTCCAAGCACGCCGTCGAAAAGCTGACCGCCACGGGTTCGGTTCGCACGCTGATTCCTGGCCTCCTGAATTTGGTGCACGCGAGCAATCCCGGCGTCGCGTTTGGAATCCTCGCTGATGCGGATTCGCCCTGGCGCGCGCCTTTGCTGATCGCGTTCGCCGTCGCCGTGATCGGTCTGATCGTGTGGCTGCTGGCCACGGGCCGCGCGGGCGGCTGGCTCGGCCAGTGCGGCATGGCGCTGATCCTGGGCGGCGCGGCCGGCAACGTCCTCGACCGCGTGCTGCGCCGCAGCGTCACGGACTTCATCGATTTTCACGTCGGCTCGTACCACTGGTACACTTTCAATCTGGCCGATTCCGCCATCGCGTTGGGCGCCGCTTTCGTGGTGCTCGAACTCCTGCGCGACTGGCGGCATCCGAGTCACGAACAGGCCTAGCGATGTATCCCGTCCTTTTCCAAATCGGCTCGCTCACCATTTACACCTACGGAGTGCTGGCCGCCGCGGGCTTTCTGATCGGCCTCTGGTACGCCTACCGGCAGGCCCCGCACGCGGGCCTCGATCGCAACGAAATATGGAACCTCGGCATCTGGGGCGTCCTCATCGCGCTCGCGTCCTCGAAGCTCTGGCTGATCCTCAGCGCGTGGGACTACTACTCCGCGAATCCCGGAAGAATTGTCAGCATCGAGACGTTCCAATCGGCGGGAACTTTTTACGGCGGCATCCTCGGCGGGATCGCCTGGGTGATTCTCTACACGCATTTCAAGAAAATGCCGCTGCTCGCCGTCCTCGACGTTGCCGCCGCGCCGGTGGCGCTGGGACACGGGATCGGCCGCATCGGATGTTTTGTGGCCGGCTGCTGCTACGGCAAGCCGACGTCGCTGCCGTGGGGCGTCACCTTCACGAATCCCGTGGCGGAAAGAATCGCCGGCACTCCGCTCAATACGGCGCTCCACCCGACGCAGCTTTACGAAGCCTTTGCGGAGTTCTTGAATTTCGGCCTGCTGGTGTGGCTCGGCACGCGGCGGCGCCTCCGCGGACAAATCGTGGGCGCCTATTTCATCCTTTATGGAATCGAGCGCGGCACGATCGAATTCTTCCGCGGCGATCCCGGCCGCACGCTGATGTTTCAGGATCGCGTTTCGCTGATGCAGATCGTGAGCGTGGCGCTGATCGTGACCGGCGCGTTTCTGTGGATGCGCGGCCAGCGCGGGGCGGCTTCGGTTCCGCCGGAAACGACGGCCCGCGCGGCGGCCGGCCGTTCGTAACATCTTGCCGTGACTCACTCCCCCGAACATTTCGAATTCATCGTCTCCGCCGCAGACGCCGGCCAGCGTCTCGACCGTTTTCTCGTCGCGCAGCTCCCCGCTCTCAGCCGCTCGCGCATTCAATCGCTGATGGACGAGGGCCGCGTGCTCGTCGATGGGCTCGCGCGAAAGGCGTCGCATCGCATCGGGCTGGGCGAGACTGTGACAGTCGAAATTCCGCCCCCGCCGCCTCCAGGTGTTGAGGCCGAGCCGATCCCGCTCGAAATTCTCTATGAAGATGAAGATGTCGCGGTGATCAATAAGCCGGCCGGGATGATCGTCCATCCCGGAGCGGGAGCGGACAGCGGCACGATGGTGGCCGCGCTTCTGCACCGCTTCGGCCAGGGCGAGGGATTATCTTCCGTCGGCGGCCCGTTGCGCCCCGGAATAGTGCACCGGCTCGATAAGGACACTTCCGGCGCGATTGTGATCGCGCGCACCGACGCGGCCCACAGAAAACTCGCGGAGGATTTTCGCGACCGCCTCGTGCAAAAAACGTACGTCGCGCTCCTTCACGGAAAGATCAAAGGAGATGCCGGGACCATCGAGCTGCCCGTCGCGCGCGACCTGCGCCGCCGCGCCCGCATGACCGCCCGCCGCCGCGAAGGCCGCCCGGCCCGCACGGACTGGCGCGCGCGCTTGCGCGTCGATGGGTTCACGCTGATCGAGGCGGACCTGCGCACGGGCAGAACGCACCAGATTCGCGTCCACTTTTCCGCGCTCGGATGCCCCGTGGTGGGAGACACGCTCTACGGCGCGCCGCGCCAGGAGCGCGTCGGCTCCGAGTTGCTTCCTCCGCTCAACAGGAATTTCCTGCACGCCGCGCGCGTGGCCTTCGTGCATCCGCGGACCGCGCGGCGCATCGAAGTGCGCGCGCCGCTGCCGCCCGAGCTCACGGACTACGTCGCGCTCCTCGGCCGCACCGCCAAAGCCGATCCGGGGTTGATTGACGCTGCGCTTCGGGAGTACCTATAATCCCTTCAGGGGAATGCCGGTCCTGCGATGAGTTTCACCACGAAATTGATGCGCGCTCTTCTGGCCCTGGCGATTCTGTTCCTGGCCCCGGGGAACTGCGCGCAGGCGCAGCAGCCTGCTCCGCCCGCCGCTCCGCCGCCCCCTGCCGCGCAAAATGGACAAGCGCCCACCGCACAGGGCCAGCAGCCTCCCATCGTCAGCACCACCGGCCTCGTGCACCTGGTCGTCACCGTGATGGACCGCCACCGCGGCTTCGTCACCGACCTCGATAAGAGCGATTTCAAAGTCATCGAGAACGGAGCGCCGCAGGACATTCGATTCTTCGGCCGCGAGACCGATCTGCCGCTGCGGATCGCTCTCCTGCTCGACACTTCCAACAGCATCCGCCCGCGCCTGGAGTTCGAAAAAGACGCCGCGATCGACTTTCTCAACAAAGTGATTCGCCGCAACAAGGACCTGGCTTTTCTGATGACCTTCGACAACGAGCCGGAGATCATCCAGGACTACACTGGCGATATCGGCCTTCTGATGGGCGCCATTCGCGAACAGCGCGCCGGAGGCGGCACGGCTCTCAACGATGCCATCTGCCTTGCGTCGGAGCGCCTTTTGCACGCGCCGCCGCCGAATGCCCCCGAGTCCGACGTTCGCCGCGTGATCGTGGTGATCAGCGACGGCCAGGACAATTTGAGCGATCGCGCGCTGAGCGACGCGGTCGACGCCTCGATTCGCTCCGAAGCCGCTGTGTTCGCCGTCAGCACCAATACGGACTGGCTCGCGATCGATAACCCGGGCAAGCCGAGCAAGTATCATCTAGAGGCGGGGGATAAAGCGCTGCAACAGTTCGCCGACCAGACCGGGGGCAGCGCATTTTTCCCGTACCGCGTCGACGATCTCGCGCAGTCGTTCCTCGACATCGGGACGGAACTTCGCAGCCAGTATTTCATCGCCTACGCGCCTTCGAGCCCGCCTCCAGTCGGTCAATATCGCAAGATCGACGTGGAAACCGATCGCAAGGGGCTCACTGTACGCACGCGCAGGGGCTACTACGGTGTTGCTCCGCCTTCCGGCGCCGCGAACTAGAAGAGCACGCTGCTTAATTCCGCAGTCTATCTGTAGGGAGCGTAATAGCCTTTTCGGGCGAGAATCTTGACGTCCGGGCGCGCGACTTCCACTTTGATTTTGCGGAATGAGCCGTCGCGCGCGGTGTTGGCGGGATAGTAGCCGAGCACGTACTGCGAGCGCAGTTCTTCGGATATTTCCTTGAATGCCTTTTCCAGCCCTTTCGAGTTGCGCACGTTTATCACGCGCCCGCCCGTCTCCAGCGCCATTTTCGAAGCGACCCCCGGGCCATAGCCCTCGCTCGCGCTGGGGTCCGTGATCAGAATGAAGTGAAGCACCGCATCGGCTTTTTGGGCTGCCACAATCGCGTCACCCTCGGACATCTTGCTGCCATTGTCCTCGGCATCCGTAAGCAGGACCACGGCCTTGCGTCCCGCCTCCGATCCCAGTTCGTCGTGGCATGCCAGATAGACCGCGTCGTACAGATTGGTTCCCATCGAGCCGCGTTGCGGCACCGTCCCCGGCGTGACCATCGGCCCTGCCGCGTTGATCTCCGCGCGGTGGATCGCTCGCTCGAGCACCCGCGCATCTTCGCTGAAGTCGGCGAGCAGATTCACGTCGAGGTCGAAACTCATGATCATCGCCTCGTCCTTCTTGCGCATCACGGTTTCGACGAAATCCGACGCCGCGTCCTTTTCGGCGTCCAGAATGTTGTACATGCTTCCGCTGGTGTCCATCAGGATGCCGAGCGAGATCGGCATGTCCACTTCCTTGGTGAAGTAGGCAACTTTCTGCTCCACGCCGTCCTCATAAACCTTGAAATCGTTCTGGGTCAGGTCGGCAACGATGGCGTTGTGCTTGTCGCGCGCCGTGACGAATACGTTGACCACCGTGGTCCGGGCTTCGAGCGGCTGCTGCGTTGTCGGGGGCTCCTGCGGGGGAGCGGGAGGCGCCTCGCCCTGCTGGGGCGCACCCGGAGACGACATCGGCCCTCTCGGCGCTCCCTGCGGCGATTTTTCGGAGGCCGCTGTGGCGTCCGATACGATCGTGTTCAGCGCCGGGTAGGCCGCGAATGCTAGCGTGAGAATACCCGCCGCGAGGCTGGTCAGCCGCATTGTATAATTCCCCCTGGGAATGAGTCAGACTGGTACGATGCACCGGACGCGCTGCCGGATGTTCGCACGCAATTCCCGGGCGCGAATCGGACGCCGAAATCCGCGGCGCTGCGCGCAACCAAGAAACGAGATGCTCTGATGATGCGAACGATTGCCCGGCTAGGTATGTGCGTGCTCCTTGCTCTTTCCGCGCGAGCGCAAGCCCCGGCTCAACAGCCTCCGGCGCTAGCCGGCGCTCCCCCGCAAAGTACCACGTCGCAACAACAGAATCCGCCTCGCATCATCATTCGCACTCCGATCGTGATCGTTCCGGTCACCGTGAAAGACGGTCGCGGGCAGTTGGTCGCGGGACTCGGAAAGGACGATTTTCGTGTTTTCTCCGACGAAGTCGAGCAGCAAATCGCGACTTTTTCCTCCGAGGCGTTTCCGCTTTCCACCGTCGTTTTGATCGACAACGATCTCGGCCAGAAGGCCGCCGCTCAGGTGCAGAAGAGCCTCACGGCCATTGCCGCCGGTTTTGGCCCCGCCGATGAGGCCGCCATCGTCACCTACGACCAATATCCGAACACGGTCACTGACTTTTCATTCAACAACGACCTGCTGTTCACGCAGCTCAAGCGCCTCGAGCTCGGATCGCATAGCACGACAGTCGTTGCCGATCCGACGACGGCCGGGCCGATAGGCGTTGGCACGTCCTTGCCAAGAGGCGCGCAGGGCCCCGGCCAGCCCTTCCCTGGGTCCGGCCCGCAGGTCCACGGCACGCCGCACTACAAGAAGACGAACGCCCTCCACGACGCGATCTATGCGGCCAACGACATGCTCAAGGCGCGCGGCCGAGACCGCCGCAAGATCATCTTCTTGATTTCGGACGGGACCAACTCGGACCACAACACACACACGTTCGATGAAACGCTGCACGCTCTTCTCTCCGCCGACGTGTCAGTCTACTCCATTTCCGTCGCGCGCCCGCTCCCCATTGGCAAGTCGCTCGTGCAGCGTGGCGCTTCCGATCTCCAGAAGTATGCCGCCAAGACCGGCGGCGACATCTACTACGCCTCGAAGCAGCCGGACCTCGAGCGCCTCTATTCCGATGTCACCGAGCAGGCGCGCAATCAATACACCCTTACTTTTTCTCCGCAAGGTGCCAACAAGAGCCTGGATTATCACTCGATCGAGATCCGCGTGAAGCGTCCGGACCTTTCCGTCGATGCCCGGGACGGCTACTACCAGAGCGCGATCAGCGTCGGGCGCTGATTCGATCGCAAAAGTTTTCCGTTGGAAATATGCGCGTGGGTTTTTCTTCTTGACTTGCACCGCTCCCGGCATTTATAGATGAACCAGACGAACGGGGCGCACGCGGAAAATTCCGAAGCGCTCTCTCGTGGGAGAAAGTTCCAGTGTAATTCATGCGCGGAACCGCTCCGGGCTTCGATCGGCATGAAGCCCTCGAGGAAAATGAAGCGGGACATCCTTCACGGATGTCCCGCTTTTGTTTTTCCAGCGCCGGCTCGCGCGTTGTTATTCCGAGGGGCGCTGCTTTTGCGGCCCGAGGAATCTCTCTTCAGATTTTCCCGTGCTTTTGGAACTGCGCCTTTTCTGTGGTCTCTGTGCCTTCTCTGTGTCCTCTGTGTAATGTTTTCTTCGAAAGAATTCTCTGTCAGTTGGATGATTTGGCCGCGGCCTGAATCGAAATCAGCGTCTCGTGCGCGGGGCACAGCGGCTTGTAGTCGCAGTAGCCGCACGCGAATCCGGGCTTTGCGGAAAATTCTCCCGCGCGAATCTGGTCCGCCACTTCCGCGATCTTCTGTTTCGTCGCTGCGAGCGCCTTCGCATCGCGCGTCGTCGCCACCGCTTCGTTGTTCACTAGGTTGTAGAACACCAGCCGCCCCGAAACGAGATCCAGCACCTCGCGTGCGGCCAGCGCGTAGATGCTGAGCTGCAAATCTTCCGCCGCTTTCTTGGCGTCGCGCGCCCTCCCGGTTTTGTAATCCACGATTTCCACTTCGCGCTCGCCCAGCCGGTTCACCTGATCCATGCGGCCCGTCACGATCACGTTGTGCTCGAGCGGAAGCTCGAATATTTTTTCCTGGTAGAGCACATCGGGCGGCGCTTCCGTCGTGCTGCGATAGAACGCCTCCAATTGCTCGCGTCCGGCCTTGCGGTACTCCTGTTCCTGATACTCATCCGGAAATCCCGCCGACGACCATTCGCGGTCGTAGATCGCGAGCACTTCCTCGAGCGGCACGCGCCCTCGCTTGCGCAGCTCGCCGACGAACTCGCGAATCGTGTTGTGCATCACGTTGCCGAACGTCGTCTGCGCGTGCGGGCCTCCGCGAATTGCCCAGACGTGCTGGAACATGTATTTCATTGGGCAGCGGTCATACGCGTCGATCGCCGAAGCGCTCAATTGCAGCGGCTCCGGCCGCGGCGGATGAAACGCCTTCGCCCAAAGCGCCACGCGCGAATACGCCCGCGCGTTTTCTCCCGCGGGAGGAAACAGCATCGTGGGGTCCGCCGGAGCGGGCGCCGGCCCGGCCGTCTCTTGCGAGGGCGGCACCGCGACCTTCGGCGTGGATTGCGCCGTGTCCAGCTTCTGGATCTTCGCGTTCATCAGGAAGTCGTCGAGAAACGGCGATGGCTTCTTCCGCCGGTTAACGATCGTCGAAAGCGTCAGCCGCTTCTGCGCGCGCGTCAGCGCGACGTAAAAGAGCCGCCGCTCCTCCTGAATGTGAAAATCCGCCTTGGGTTGCTCTTCCTTCATCAGTTCGGGAGGAAACTCGAACTCCGGCCGCCGCGCGCCGGAAGGGAAGTCGCTCTTGCTCAGTCGCAGGATGAACACGTGCGGAAACTCGAGCCCCTTCGCCGCGTGCACGGTCATCAACTGCACGGCGTCTTCGGAAAGCTCCTCCTCGATTTGCACGTCGCCGTCGAGCTCGTTGAAGTAGCCGAGGTACTCGATGAAATCGCGAAGCTGCTTGCCTTCGCTCTTCCGCTCCCACTCCTTCACGAATTCGACCAGCCGGTCGAGATACTGCTGGTCCGTCTCGCCGGCCGCCGGCGCGATCTCGAGATTTCGAATCAGCTCGCCCAGCACCTCGCTCGCGGTCTTGTTCTTCGCGATCTGCCGCATGCGGTGCATCAGCTCCACCAGCTCCGGCAGCCGCACTCCCTCTCGATTGAGCGGCGCTTCTTTGTGCGCCGTTTCCACTTCATCCCACAGCGGCCGGCGATGATTTTTCTCCGCGCGCTCCGCCAGCCGCACCAGGTCGCGCGGCTCGAGTCCCCAGTACGGCGCCCCCAGCACGCGCGCGCAAGCCACGTTGTCCGCCGGGACGGCGATCAGCCGCAGCCACGCGAGCAGGTCGCGGACCAGCGTGCTCGAAAGAATCGAGAATTTCCGTATGACGAACGGAATTCCGCGGCGCCGCAGCGCGTCCAGAAGCTGCGCGCGGTGCGCGTGCTTGCGGTAGAGCACCGCGAAGCTCCGCCACGTAGCGCCTGCCTCGTGTAGCCGCGCGATTTCCGACGCGACCCAGTGCGCCTCCTCGTCGAACGCCGCGAACTCGACCACGCGAATCTTTTCGCCCTCGGCGTTTTCGGTAATGAGATTTTTCGGCGGCAGCAGCGGCGATTTCTCGTTGTGCGAAATCATCTCGCCCGCCACGCGCAGGATGCGCCGCGTCGAGCGGTAATTCTGCGAAAGCGAGACGAGGGGCTTCTTCGCCGCCGCGCCGGGCCGCCCGCCCTTCACTGCGCAGAATCGCTCCAGAAAAATCGTGAAGCTGCCGAACGACGCGCCGCGAAACCGATAGATCGCCTGATCGTCGTCGCCGACCGCGAGAATGTTGCGGCGGTCTCCCGCCAGCAGCCAGAGCAATTCGAGCTGGGCGATGTTCGTGTCCTGAAATTCGTCCACCAGTATGTAGCGGTATTGCTCGCGCATCCGCGCCAGCAGCGCCGCGTCCGTGCGCAACAGTTGCACTGCCTGCAAAAGTTGAGCGCCGAACGTGTACAGGTTCCGCTCGCGCAGCAGCCGCTCGCTCACGCGATAGACCCGCGCCAGCTCCTCCTGCCGCGCCAGCTCCTCTTCCTCCATTTCGCGCGCGTCCGCCTCGAGCGATTTCTTTCGCGCCTCGTACGCGCGCCGCCGCCCCTCGACGTACCGCTGGTAATCGTCCGGCGTCACCAGCTCGTCCTGGCAGCGCGAAAAAAATTGCTGGAAATCCTTCAGGAACTCCGCCGGCTCGGCCAGCCGTCGGAAAAGGACCAGCCCGAGCTCGGCGATGTTGCGCCGCAGCAGAATCCGGTGATCGATCTCGTCGAGCGGTTGGATGTCGGCATTCGTCCCTTGCAGAATCTTTTCCAGGCAGAATTTGTGGAACGTGCTGAGCCACACGCCTTCGGCGCGCTCGCCGACCGCCTTTACCACGCGGTGCTTCATCTCTCCTGCGGCCTTGTTCGTGAACGTCAGCCCGAGGATGTTTTCGCCGGCGAGTTCGGGGTCGGATTCGAGCAGGCTGCGGATGCGCTCCGTGATCACGCGCGTCTTCCCCGTCCCCGCGCCCGCGACCACCAGCAGCGGCCCCTCGCCGTGCTCCACCGCCGCGCGCTGATCGGCGTTCAAGGGGAAGCCCAGCCCCGTCGCTTCTTTCGGATTTGCAGGAGTGGTCATGCGAGTCGATTCCGTCCACCCATTCTAGCAGATTCCTCGATGGCGAATAGAAGGCGAAGACACTTCAGTAGCGGGTCACGTTCCGGTCAGCGCGCTTATCAGGACTTAGCCGACGTCGTACGATTCAGCGAGCGCGACTTGCAAGATTTGCGGGGTCGCGCTTGGCATCGGCGCAAAACTTTTCGTAGACCGCCACGTCCTGTGTGCTTCCCATGACGATGGGAACCCGGTCGTGGAGAGAGCCTGGCTGGACGTCCAGCGCGTTTTGCGTTCCAGTCGTGGCAGCGCCTCCAGCCTGCTCCATGAGGAAAGCCATGGGAGCCACTTCGTAAAGGAGGCGCAGTTTCGGTTTTGGCTTTTGCGGATTGCTGCAATCGGCGGGATAAAGAAAGACGCCTCCATAGAGCAGGGTGCGATGGAAGTCGGCCACCAGGGAGCCGATGTAGCGCAGCGAGTAGGGCCGGCCGGTCGCGGCGTCCTTTTGTTTCAAATACTCGACGTATCTCCGCGTCGGTTCGTCCCAGGCGGCGACGTTGCCTTCATTGACGCTGTAATACTTGCCTTTGGGCGGGGTGACGATTCGCTCGTGCGAGAGGATGAACTCGCCGATGCTCGGCTCCAGAGTAAAGCCGTAGACGCCCTGCCCGGTGGTGTAAACGAT
>Ga0209415_10005113_pt1 | contig 23717 bp, 20 predicted proteins | sample PeaSoiSIISIP2007_FD_187696 | JGI IMG/M metagenome (GOLD analysis project Ga0209415, IMG submission 187696) | Peat soil microbial communities from Weissenstadt, Germany - SII-SIP-2007 (SPAdes) (version 2) | ecosystem: Environmental > Terrestrial > Soil > Wetlands > Peat | place: Germany... | reverse complement strand
GCCTCGACGACGACGATCGCGTCGTCGACCACGAGCCCTATGGCGAGCACGAGGCCGAACAGCGAGAGCGTGTTCACGGAGAACCCGAACACCGGGAACAGGATGAACGTGCCGACAAGCGACACCGGCACCGCGAGCATCGGGATCAGCGTCGGCCGCCAGCCCTGGAGGAACACGAAGACAACGAAGATGACGAGCAGCATCGCCTCCCAGAGCGTGTTCGAGATCTCGATCATGCCCTCGGAGACCGCCTGGGTCGTGTCCAGCCCGATCCTGTAGTCCAAGCCATCGGGGAAGCTCAGCTTGATGCGGGCCATGGCCTTCTTGACGCCGTTGGCGCAGTCCAGGGCGTTGGATCCGGGCAGCTGGTAGATCGCGATGTTCGCGGCCGGCTTGCCGTTCAGCCTTCCCATCAGGTTGTAGACCTGGGCTCCCAGCTCGACCCGGGCAACGTCCCTCAGGCGCACGGTCGAACCGTCGGGGTTTTCGCGGATGACGATTGCCCCGAACTCTTCCGGGGTGGTGAGCCGACCCTGGACGCGGACCGAGTAGGTGAAGTCCTGCCCCTTCGGGGCCGGCTCCGCGCCGACAAAGCCGGCCGGGTTCACCGTGTTCTGGCTCTGGATGGCCTGAATGACCTCGTTTGCGGTGATGTTGAGCTTGGCGAGCTCGTCGGGCTTCACCCAGAACCTCATCGCATACTGGCCCGCGCCGAAGACAGTGGCGTTCGCGATGCCGGGAATCCGGGTGAGCTTGTCGAGTATGTTGATGTAGGCGTAGTTCGCCAGGAACGTGCTGTTGAACGAATCGTTCGGCGAGTAGAGCGCGATCAGCATGAGGGGGGCCGAGAGCTGTTTCTGCACCGTGACGCCGAAGTTCGCCACGTCGGCCGGAAGCTGCGGGCTTCCCTGGATGACGCGCATCTGTGTCAGGATGAGGTCGGTATTGGGGTCGGTGGCGACGTCGAAGTTCGCGGTCAAGCGCAGCGAGCCGTCGCTGGCGTTGATCGAGAACATGTAGTTCAGGTTGTCTACGCCGCTCAGGACCTGCTCGATCGGCGTCGCCACGGACTGCTCGACCGTCTGGGCGTCCGCGCCGACGAAGGTCGTGGTGATGCGCGCCTCCGGCGGGACGATCTTGGGAAACTGGGCGATCGGCAGCGATACGAGCGCCACCGCGCCCAAGATCACCGTCAGGATCGCAATGACGATCGCGACGATCGGGCGGTTGATGAAGAACTTCGACACGGCCCGGCTACCTGGCTGGCTTCGCCGTGGCAAACGGGACGGGGTTCACCTCCGCGCCGTCCCTGATCTTCTGGACCCCGTCCGCGACGACGCGGTCGCCCGGGTGAAGCCCGGACTCGACGACCATCATGGAGCCGACCTGCGCGCCCGTCTTCACCGTCACGATGTGCGCGTGGTTTCCGGAGTCGACGGTCGCCAACTGGTAGCCCCCCTGGAGCTCGCTCAGGGCGCGCAGCGGCACGAGGAGCGCGCCCTTCTCGGTGCCGACGACCGCGCGGACCCTGGCGTATTGGCCCGGGCGCAGAAGCCCGTCCGGGTTGGGGAACAGGGCCACGACCCTGAGCGTCCCGGTGTTGCCGTCCACCTGGTTGTCGATCGCGAAGAATTCGCCCTTTCGGGGGTAGGTGGAGCCGTCGGACAGGACGAGGTCGAACTTGGTGCCGGCGGGCATCGCCGGAGCGCCGGGCTCGCGCGCCCTGAACCCGAGGTAGGCCTGTTCGCTGATCGGGAAGATTGCCTTGACCGGATCCACCTTGGAGACCGTCGTCAGCACACCCGTCGAGGGCCCCACCAGGTCGCCGATCTGCGCCCTGATTAGCCCGGCGATTCCGTCCACCGGGGCGACGATGTGCGTGAAGCTCAGGTTGAGGCGAGCCTGGTCGACGGCGGCCTGGGCCGACGCGACCTGGGCCTCGGCGGCGAGGCGCGCCTGCACGGCGTCGTCCAGTTCCTCCTGGCTAATCGCCTTGTCCCGGGCGAGCGGGGTGTAGCGCTCGACGTCGAGCGCGGCCTTTCCAAGCTGGGCCCGGGCCTGGGCGAGCGCACCCTCCGCCTGTGTCAGCGCCGCCTCAAAGGGCCTCGGGTCGATATCGAAAAGCGAGTCCCCCTGCCGAACCGCGGAGCCCTCCTTGTAGTCTTGTTTGACCAGGTATCCGGCCACCTGCGCGCGGACCTGGGCGTCGACGAATCCGTCCAAGGTTCCGATCCATTCGTCGGCGACCGGCACATCCCTCTGCTCGACCGCGACCACCTGAACGTCGGGCGGCGCCGGAGTCGGGTCAGCCGCCCTTCCGCAGCCGCCGGCGAACCCCAAGGCCAGCGCTCCCGACACTGCAACAAAAGTCCTCCGGCCCCATGTATACGGCTCCATCTATAACCTATTAGGTCAATCGGGCGCAAAGTTCAAGCAGGAGCATTGAAGGCGGGCGCCCAATGAAACCGGGCGGACCCCGCCGCGTCCCCCGGGGGCCCGGCACCCGTCACCAGTTGTCCGAGCGGAAGGGCGGGGCCGGAAGGCCCGCGTCATTGTAGAGGTTTGCCTCGGGAGAATTGCTCCAAGCGTAGCGCACGGCCACGGGCTCGTCCACCTGCGGCGACGACACGAGGAGCGTGTCGCCGTCTATCTGCGCCGCGGCCGGGTGAAACACCCTGTCCCGGCCCGCGATCTCGAGCGCCGTCACGCCGCCACCGCGCGCGACCAGCCGCGCACCCGCATGGGTGAAGCGCACGCGCAGCGCATTCCCGGCCCGCGCCTCGTCCGCAAACACCGGCCCGGAAAACTCGCCCGAGATGCCGTACAGCTGGGCCTTCGCGATCAGGGCGAGGCGGCGGCCCACGTCCTGCTTGTCGGCCGGATGAACGTTGTGCGCGTCGCCGATGTCGATGGTGACGGCCATGCCGGTGGCCGGCGCCCCGAGCACCTGGGCCTGGGCCTCCCGCAGCCGCGCCCACCCCCGGTCGGTCAGCTCGCGCGTGTCGCCGAAGTTCGCGATCTGCACGAGATAGAACGGCAGGTCGCCCTGGCCCCAGGCGGCCCGCCACGAGCGGATGAGCGTGTTGAGCAGCTCGGCGTATTCGCTCGCGTGCTCGATGTTGGACTCACCCTGGTACCAGAGGATGCCGCGCAGCGCGCCGGGCTGCAGCGGCGCGATCATCGCGTTGAAGAGCCCTCCCGGCCGCGCGGGCGAGTCGTCCGCCGCGGGCGGCTGGGGCCAGCGAAGCGGATTCTCGGTGTGCGTCGCCTCGGCGTTCGCCTGGGCCTTCTGCCATGCCGCCATGTCCGCGGGATACCGGGCCACGCGCTCCGGCGGCCATTCGCTCATCGCCTTGCGCCAGCGGGCGTCGAGGGTGCCGGCGACCGAGGTGGAGCCCCGGGCGTCGTCGCTCATCCAGGACTCTATGGACGTGCCGCCCCATGCGCTGAAGATTATACCCACGGGCACGCCGAGCGCGAGGTGGATGTCCCGAGCGAAGAAATAGCCGACGGCGGTGAACTCGCCGACCGTCCTCGGCGACGCGGGCTGCCAGCCGCCCGTCTTGACGGCGGCTGCGGGCGCCGTCGCCACGGCGTGCTCGATCCTCAGCTGGCGGATCAGCGGGTAGTTTGCCGCGGCCACCTCGGCCTGCGCGTTGGTTACCCGGTACGTCGACCCGCCGTTGTCGACCGTGAACTCCATGTTCGACTGGCCCGAGCAGAGCCAAACCTCGCCCACGACGACGTCGTGCACGGTGACCGTGTTCCGGCCGGCGACGACGAGGTCCGCGGGCTCGGAGCTGGCGTCGAGGGGCTTAAGGTACACGATCCACCGCCCGTCGTTGCCGGCCAAGGTACTCACCCTCTGTCCGCGAAAGGTGACGGTGACTGAATCGGAGGCTGCGGCGCTTCCCCACACCGGCACGGGTTTGCCCCGCTGCAGGACCGCGTGGTCGCTGAACACGGGTGCCAGCGAGAGATCAGTGCGCGCGGGCACGGCGTTGCCGGGAGCGACGCACCCGGCGACAAATCCGGCCGCGAGCGCCGCCAGCGCCACGACTCCAAAATGGGCGGGATAAGCTTGCATTGCGTTGCTTCTCATTGGGGCATGGGCTAGACCCGGGGCGCGCGATTTCACCATGAGTTCATTGCGGATAACGGTCTGGGGCGAAAATGTCCACGAGCACAGCAATTCCAAGGTAAATGAGGTCTATCCGAAGGGGATGCACGTGGCCATCGCCGAGGGGATCCGGAGGATCCTTCCATCGGCGGCGGTGTCGACCGCGACGCTCCAGGAGACCGATCACGGCCTGACCCCGGAAAGACTGGGTGAGACCGACGTGCTCACCTGGTGGGGGCACCTGGCCCACGACGAGGTGAGCGACGAGGTGGCCCGCCGCGTCCAGGCACGGGTGCTCGAGGGCATGGGGCTGATCGTCCTGCATTCGGGCCACTTTTCGAAGGTCTTCAGGCTGCTGATGGGCACCAGCTGCTCGCTCGCGTGGAGGGATTCGGGCGAGCGCGAGCGGCTCTGGGTTTGCAACCCGGGCCACCCGATAGCCCGGGGAATCGGCCGCTGCTTTGAGCTGCCGCGCGAGGAGATGTACGGGGAGCCCTTCGCAATCCCGGCCCCCGAGGAGGAGGTGTTCATCTCGTGGTTCGAGGGCGGCGAGGTGTTCCGGAGCGGGTGCTGCTGGCGGCGCGGAAACGGCAGCATATTCTACTTCAGGCCGGGGCACGAGACGTACCCGACATACCACGATGACAACGTTCGGCGGGTGATCGCCAACGCCGCCGAGTGGGCGAGGCCCCGGGGGGCCTGGGTCGACTCAGGCCCGAATGCCGCCGCTTCCGCCGAAAGGACGTCGCCTAGGTGACCGACGGCGGGCGCCGGGCGGGGCCGTCGGCAATCGCGCCTCGACGCATTGACGTCCCTGCTACCCTTGACCTGCGTGGACCCCTCCGGCCAGAACATCGTGCTCTTTCGCGCTGCAACCGTGCGCTACGGGCGGCTGACCGCGCTGCGCGACATCACCCTCGAGATTCCCTGCGGCAGCTCGACCGCCATCCTGGGAAGGAACGGGGCGGGCAAGAGCACGCTCCTTCGCGCCGTGCTCGGATGGCAGCCCCTCACGAGCGGGGAGATCCGGATCGGCGACGCCCATCCGCAGCACGCGCGGCCGCGGCTGGCCTACGTGCCGCAGCGCCACGCGATCGACTGGGATTTTCCGATCACGGTGCGGGGCGTGGTGGAGCAGGGCCGCTATCCGTCGCTCAGGCTCTTCCGGCGGATGGGGCAGGCCGACATTGACCAGGTGGACGGCGCGATGCAGGAGCTGGGGATATCCGACATCGCGCACCGCCAGATCCGGATGCTTTCGGGCGGCCAGCAGCAGAGGGCCTTCCTGGCCCGGGCGCTCGCGCAGGGCGGGGACATCTTCCTTCTGGATGAGCCGTTCGCTGGCCTCGACCTTTTCGCCGCCGAGGAGCTGACGCACATCCTGCGCAACTGGGAGGCCCAGGGCCGCACGGTGCTGGCTGCCGTGCACGATCCGGCTGTCGCGCGCCACTGCTTCACGCGGGGGGTCCTGCTGGACACGGGCCTTGTCGCCTCGGGGCCGATTGCCGACGTGCTGTCGCCGGCCAACGTCGACCGCGCCTACCGGCGCGAGCATTGCATGCACGAAAGCCGGGCCCGGCCTGCGGCCGGGGAGGACGCCCAGGGATGAGCCTGCACGACCTCCTCATCGCCCCGTTCTCCTACGAGTTCATGCGCCGCGGGCTGCTCTCGGCCATGCTGCTCGGCGTCAGCGGAGGGCTGCTCGGCTGCGTCCTCGTGCTCCGCCGCCTTGCGCTCATGGGGGACGCGCTCTCGCATTCGCTGCTGCCCGGCGTCGCGGCGGCCTGGCTGCTCTTCGGAACGAGCACGGTCGCCCTCTTTTTTGGCGGGCTGATTGCCGGCCTGCTGACGGCGCTGGGGAGCGCGCTGCTCAGCCGGCTGACGCGGATCAAGGAGGACGCCGCGTTCGGCTCGCTTTTCATCGTGTTCTTCGGCGCCGGGGTCGCGCTGACCAGCCGGCTGCCGACGCGGCTCAACCTTGCGGATTTTCTCTTTGGCAACGTCCTCGGGGTGAGCGCGGGCGACCTGTGGCTCGCCCTCGCCGTGAGCGGCGTCACCGCCGCGGTGTTCGTCGTCTTTTACCGCAGCATCCTGCTCGAGACGTTCGACCCCGTCTTTCACCGGGCGACCGGCGGGCGCGGCGGCCTGGTCCACATGGGCTTTCTCACCCTGACGGTGCTCAACCTGGTGGCGGCCATGCAGACGATGGGGATCGTGCTCGCCCTCGGGCTGTTTCTGCTGCCGGCCGTGAGCGCCTACCTGTGGTGCGACCGGTTCATCTCCATGTTGATGCTTTCCATCGGCCTCGCGCTCCTGGGCTCGGCCGTCGGGATCGTGCTGAGCTTTCACGCGGGGCTTGCGAGCGGGGCCGCCATCGTGCTCTGCCTCGGCCTCATCTTCATCATCTCGGCGCTGTTCAGCCCGCGCTACGGGGCCGTGAGATCCCTGTGGCGGGGCGGCGTGCGGTAGGGGCACCGCATGAAGGCAATCCTTGCCGCCGTCGCGTTCGGCCCCGCGGCCTGCGCCGCCTGGGCGGGGCAGGGGGATGGCCGCCCGCTTAGGGTGGTGACCCTCAGCACGGTGCTTGCGGAAATCGCCCGCGAGGTCGGCGGGGGCGGCGCCGAGGTGGTCAATGTCGTCGAACCCGGCGTCGACCCGCACACGTTCAACCCGTCTCCCGCCGACATCCGCACCCTGATCGATGCCGATGTCGTGCTCGCATCCGGCCTGAAGCTTGAGGCCTATCTCGACCGCCTGGTCGCAAGCGTCGGCCCGAGGGGCCGCGTGGTCGCCGTCGGCGACGCGCTGCCCGTCGTGCTCTCGATGCCCCGGAGCGGAGCCGCGGGCGAGATGGACCCCCACTGGTGGCACAGCATCGCCAACATGCTCGCCGCGGTGGACCTGGTTCGGGCGGAACTGACCCGGGCGCGGCCGGCGTCCGCGGACCTGTTTGCGCGCAACGCCCTGGCGTACCAGGGCCGACTCGCGGCCCTCGGGGCCTGGGTGACCGCGGAAGTCGCCACGCTGCCGCCCGCCAGGCGCCAACTCGTGACTTCGCATGACGCGTTCGGCTACTTTGCGCACGACTACGGCTTCGCCGTCCACTCGATCAACGGACTGTCGACCGGAAGCGAGGCCGACGCGAAGCACCTCGCCGGCCTGATCGATCTCATCCGGCGCGAGAACATCCGGGCCGTCTTCGCCGAGAGCAGCGCCAATCCCCGGCTCGTCGCGAACCTGGTCGAGGAAACCGGTGCGCGCCTCGGCGCCACCCTGTACGCCGACGGGCTCGGGCCGGCCGGCAGCGGCGCGGAGACCTACGCGGCGATGTATCGGCACAATGTGCTCGCGATCGTCGGGGCGCTGTCCGGTCCGTAGCGCCGCGCCCGCCCGCGGGCCGCAGCCCTCAATCGGTATCGTTGCCCTTGGGAAAATTGAACTTCACGCCGGCGAAGGTCGTGCCCCGGACGGTGATGCTCTTGAGCACGGCGTCGAATCCCCGGGTGGTCTTGAGCCATTCGGCCTGGGCCTGGAACAGCGACGTGTCCCCGACGGTCTCGCCGGTGGCCGGATTGGGCACCGCCGCCAGGACGAGGGTCCGCGGTGCGCCACCGACGTCGGCGACAATCTCGATCGACGGCACGGGGGACCGGATGAAGTTCTCCAGTTCGCCGTCGAGAACGAACGCCTGGAGCGTGCCGGTCGAGGCGTCGAGAACGAGCTCGACGTGATAGGCCTCGTCGCCGAGCACGACGGGCGTTCCGCCGTGCGGCGGATGGTGCTCATGCTTGTGCGGCTGGCCCGTGGAGGCGGACGACGGCGCCCTGGAGCAGCCGGTGACACAGGCGACCGGCAGGGCGAGGGCGAGGGCGAGCCGCGCTATCCGGGGGCTCATGGCTCCGTGGATCCCGGGCAACGCATGTCAGGAGATCGGGGCAAGGTTTTCCGCCACGTCGGTGCGGTAGGCCTTCCACGCCGGCAGCAGCCCGCACACGGCGCAGAGCGCGATCATCCCGAGCGGAGCCCACAGCATGACGGGGCTGTAGGCAAACGTCTCGATCAGGACGCCCGTCTGGGCCTGGATGACGACCGCCACCGCGGAAACGATCCCGGCATAGGCGGCGAACGAGACAGCCATGCCGATCGCGCCGATGGCCGTCGCCTCCAGCACGATCGCGCTGAACAGGAACAGCCGTCCGGCCCCCAGCGCGCGCAGTATCGCGATGTCGCGCCGCCTCGAGGCCATCGAGTTGTAGATCGCGACAAGCACGCCGGCGGCGGAGACGACCGCAACCAGGTAGGCGACCAGCGCCAGGACCTTGTCGAACCAGCCGATCTTCTGGAACAGCTCGGCCATGATCGCGCCGATGGGGTAGGCGAACGTGAGCCTGTTGCCCTGCTTGTTGTACATGATGTCGAGCATGAATCCGGCGGAGGGTGAGCGGAGCTGCACCAGGACTGCGCTCACGTCGGTGGCCGACTTCGGATCGTGCCCGCTCATCGTCTGCAACCCGTGGATCGGGATCCAGACCACCTTGTCGGCGGGGGTGTTGGATGGCGCGAGGACGCCGGTGACGCGGTAGGTCTCGGCGTGCTGGTTCCTCTCGTCATAGATGAGGCCGTGGAACGGGTGGAACGTGTCGCCGACCGCCAGCCCGAGCCTGCGCGCGGCGAAGCTGCCGACAACGGCCTCCTTCGCGGAGGGATCGAAGAGCCTTCCCTGCGCAAGCGCGAAATGCCTCCCGGGCGCGTATTCCACGTCCGTGAAGAGCTCGGGTATGGTCCCCACGATCCGGTAGCCGCGCAGATTGTCGCCCACGGCTATGGGGATGGCCAGCTTCACCGCGGGATGGCGCCGGATGTACTCGTAGTCGGATGCCGGGAGGTTGCCCGGCGAGGCCTCGAGGTGGAAGATGGCGTTGAGCACGAGCTGGAGCTTCGAGCCCCTCGCCCCGAGCACGGCGTCGAACCCCGTGTTCACCTGGGTGAAGGTCCTCTGGGACTGGTCCTTGACCACCCAGACGGACATAAGCAGCCCGCCAGCCAGGGCGATCGAAAGCGCCGTGATCGTGGTGGAGAGCGCGTGCTGGCGCAGGCTGCGCCTGACGATGAGGGCGATCGTCATGACGAGGCTTCCTTAAGGGCGAGGTTCAGGTCCGCGAAATCCCGGACGCTCCGGAAGGTGGCGAGCACGTCGGTGTCGTGGCTCACGAGGAGCAGGGCCGCCCCGGTTTCGAGGCACGTCTCGCGGACCAGCTCGAGCGCCTCGCGGGCGTTCTTGCGGTCAAGGTTGCCTGTCGGCTCGTCCGCGAGCACGAGCTTGGGGCGCTTCGCGAGCGCGCGGGCCACGGCCACCCGCTGCTGCTGCCCCGACGAGAGCTGCCGGGGGAAGTGGTTCAGGCGGTGGGAAAGGCCGACGCGTCCGAGCAGGGCCAGCGCCTGTGACCTGTCCGCGCGGGTCCCGAACGTCATGCCCAGCAAGACGTTCTCGAGGCAAGAGTAGCCCTGGAGCAGGTTGAAGGTCTGGAAGATGTAGCCGATGCTCGACCCGCGCAGTCGGTCGCGCCGGTGCTCCCCCAGCGCGGCCATGTCGCTCCCGGCTAACTGGATGGAGCCCGAATCGGGGGCGAGGATGCCGGAGACGAGGTTGAGAAAGGTGGTCTTGCCCGAACCGCTCTCGCCGCGCAGGGCAAGGTGCTCGCCCTCGGCGAGGCAGAAGTCGGGGACGTCGATGATGAGCTTGCGGCCCCCGTCCGGGGCCGGGAAGGACTTCCGCAGTCCCTTTATCTGCAGCAGCGCGGGCCCGGGGTTCACAGGGAGGCAGGCCGGCGCCAGAGGCGGGCAAGAGCCCGGATCGGGTGTTCGTTGTGGCGGCCGACAAGTTGCTCAGCGGAATCGATCACGGCTGGACGGAAATTGGATGGCAGTCCGCCGGAACATGACTGCAAATCCGTGCGGAGCAAAGTTTTTTGCTGAACACGGTGCGCGGGAACCCCTGGCGGTCGCCGCGTCGGCGCATGGAGGGCCCCCTGCACGGGAACCTCCGGATCGGGGGCGTCTTCGCCCGCTGCCGGCTCCCTATGTTACAAACCGGCGACAGACCGCCTGCAAGATTGTCACGGAACGGCAAGGCCCCACGCTTGGAAGGCGACGGCTCGATGAAAATCCACCTATTCGACAAGGACCAGAAGCCCGAGCTTTATCCCGCCGGCCAGACCGTGTTTCACGAGGGCGACCGCGGCGACCACCTGTTCGTGGTCACAAAGGGCGCGGTCGACATCATCATCAGCGGGGTCACGGTGGAGACCGTGGAGGAGGGCGGCGTTTTTGGCGAAATGGCGCTGGTGGAGGACCGGCCCCGCCTCGGGGCCGCCGTCGTGAGGTCCGACGCCGAGCTTATCCGCGTCGACCGGAAACGCTTCCTGTTTCTCGTGCAGCAGACGCCCTTCTTCTCTCTGCAGCTTATGGCCATAATGTCGGAGCGCCTGCGCCGGATGAACGCGAGGCTCTGACTCAGCCCGGGGTCGGCAATTCGCAGGCTGCGAGTCAGAAGGGGCCGGCGGACGGCGCCGTTTGGGTTCGCGGCCGCGCGCTACCCGGTGCGGTGCTTCCGCGGCGGCCCCTCCCGGAGGGCCGCGCCAAACCTGGAACTGACCGTGAGACCAGCGGGACAGGCGCCGGGGCCCCCTGCCCGGACGGATAAGTCTTGGCTGCCTTCAGTTCCGCCAAAACATGTCTGGCGCGTGAAGCCCCAACTGCAGATGGCAAGCCTGCTCGCGGTCCTGTGCCTGGCCCTTTCGGGATGCACCAGCGCAATCCTGGCTCAAAGGATCGTTCGGGCGCCCAACGCGCAGGGAGCGCCTCGGATGCTCAGGGATCCCAAGACGGCCGAGCTCTTCAGGCGGACCTATTCGCAGCAGCTGCGCGTGGGAGTCGGGCCTCCGCCCGCGGAGCTGTCGGTGGGCGTTCTCGAGCCGGGCAATTACGCGCTCAAGTACGACCTGCAGGTCAAGGGAGACCCGGCGGGGGGCGGCTCCGCAAGCTACTCCATCAACTGGCAGTTCCCGAACCCCGGCGGCCCCCGCGTGAAGCCCAGGGCCACGATTGTGCTCCTTCACGGGATTCTTGTGACCAAGGAATACATGATCCACTGGGCAATCTACCTCGCGCAAATGGGCTACCGCACGGTTGTCGTCGACCTGCGCGGCCACGGCCAGTCAACGGGCAATCGGATCACCTACGGGGCCGTTGAGCGGGTCGACCTGCGCCAAGTCCTCGATGAGCTCAAGCGGCGCGGACTGGCGGACGGGCCCATAGGCGTGCTGGGCGTCTCCTACGGCGCGGCCGTGGGCCTCGACTGGGCTGCGATCGATCCGCGAGTGGGAGCGGTCGTGGCGCTCGAGGCCTTTAGCGATCCCCGGAGGGCCATCATCGAGTTCTCCCGCGGCTACATGCCCGGGCAGGTGAAGGGTGTCACCGATTCCCAGTTTGCGTCAGCGGAACGGCAGGCGTCACGCATCGCGGACTTCGGTTGGGCCGATGCGGACGTCCTCGGCGCCGTTCGCCAGCTGCGCGTGCCGGTGCTATTCTATCATGGCGCCAAGGACACTTGGATTCCGCCCGACCACAGCGAGAAACTCTTTGCCGCGGCCCCAAAGGGGAGCCGCCTGGGAGTGCTGCCCGACGACAACCATGTCATTCTCTCCATCCGGCTCGACCCGATAGCGCAGGAAGTGGCCGCCTGGTTTGACACCCACCTCCAGGCGTCTCCCGCGCCTTAGCGCAGGGGTCCGGCCCAGGAAGGGCCCATCCCCGGGGGGGCGATCCTGGAATAGCGCCCCAGCGTGGAAAAGGACGGAAAGGTCGTAACGATCAGCACGCGAGGGAATCAACCGGCCCGCTTGCTCCCGGCGCCTCAGGAATTGCACGGACAGGGCAATCCCGCCGATTCAACGGTGTCCTCCCAGGGGATTCCTGCCTTGCGGAGGGCCTGCACCTTCTGCTCGACCACCCCGGGGCTCACCACCGCCTCCCTCTCAAAATAGACCCAGTCGATGTCTTCCTCGTAGCTGCGGAGCTGCCTCGAGGGTCCCACCCCTTCCCGAGTGAACCAGAGGTTGAAGTTAAAGGACATGATTTCCCGGGGATAATACGGGCCGCCGTGGTCGGCGATCGCCCTTCCGTCGAGAAAATACCGCACGTGTCCGCCGGCGACCTGCAGCACGAGGACATGCCAGCCGCCTTCCCGGCCTGGAACGGCGTTGTGGGTATTGTCATTCGTCCCGTCCGGCAGAGGGGTGGCGGTTCTCCAGGTTGTGACGAAGAGCGCCGGCCCCTTCTCGCCCCAGCCTCCCTCGGGCAGGTATTCGAAATCGCATTCGCTGTAATTGGGGTTCCCGGGTATGTCCACGGTGGAGTAGGTGTAGCAGCTCTCGACCACGCCATCGCCGGCCGGCCCTGAGGCCGGGCCGGACGAGAAATGCACGCGCGCCGCGTACGTGCCCTCCTTGAACTTGCGCTGCTGGCATATCTGCGTCTGGAGCGTATGGGTTGGCGTTCCGTCCGTGGACGAGGTCATCCGAAGGATCCGGTTGCCCGCCTGGGCCGGATCGGCCGCGAAGGTAACCCCCTCCTTCCTCCACGAGGCGTTTTCGATGCCGGGCCAGCCGGGCTTGGTCCTGACGGTCCAACCGTGGGCTTCCAGCTCGTCTCGGTTCGCGTAGGAGAAATCGTCGAAAAACACCTGGGGGGCGGAGCCGGGCGGGTCGCCTGCGAAAGCTTGCGGCGAAATCCAGGAAACGGCGGCTAGAATCAGCGGGAATAGACGGCGCATAGGAAGGCGAGGATGCAGCAAGCTTCGGGCGGGCGCAACCCAGGTATCCTGCCCCGGAGGATCGGGAGCGGGTCCCGGGGTCTGCGCAAAAGCGACCGGCAGAGGGGGGGCGCATTCCGTCTTACGGATCGAACAAAGAATTGGCGTCCCGAGAGCTCAAAGCCGTTCGCGCAAACGTGAACGTTCCCTCCGTGCTCATTTCCCGCGCGGCTCGAATGAATGATCCCAACGCCGCCCGGGAGAGTGCGCTGCCGACGCTGATTCGCTTCACTCCCAATTGGGATAGCCCAGCCGCGGTCAGCTGGTCCCCCGGCAGTCCCATCAAGACATTGATCGGCCTGTCGACCGAGCTGAGCACCGAGGCGATGTCTTCCCGCGACGTCAAACCCGGGGCATAAAGGACATCCGCGCCCGCTTCCTGATATCGCTGCAGGCGGTCGATCGTGTCCCCAAGGTCCCTTCGCCCGTGAAGGTAGTTTTCGCAGCGGGCGGTGAGGGTGAAGCGAAACGGAAGGCGCCGGGCGCTGGCGACAGCCGCCCGGATCCGCTCGACGGCCAGCTGCCTGTCGTAAATCGGGCTGTCCTCCGTGCCGGTGGCATCCTCGATTGATCCACCGACAATCCCGGTGGCCCCCGCCAATCGGATCGTCTCGCTGACGATATCCGCCGCGTCGCCAAATCCGTTTCCCAAGTCTGCGCTCACCGGCAGTTCCGTGGCGCCGGCGATGTCGCGGACATGCGCGAGCGTCGCCTGGCGGGAGACCGTGTTGTCCCGCCGCCCGATCGAGAAGGCAAAGCCGGCGCTGGTCGTCGCGAGCGCCTTGAAGCCTGCCCTGGCCAGGATGCGCGCGGTTCCAATATCCCACGGGTTGGGAATAATAAACGCGGTCTGCTGATGATGCAGGCCCAGGAAATACTCCGCCTTTTCTGCGAGCGTCGGCATGGGCAATTAGAGGGGCGAGCGGATTCTGAGACTGACTGATTGGCGGGCCTCCGGCGACCGATTTCAATCCGGCTTCCTGCCAATTGTGAATCCCCATTGCATGTTCTCTCTGTAGGTTCCGCTCGGGTGATATGCGAGCAACGCGGCTTTAAGTTCAGCTTCGAACGGCTCCGTGTTCTTGCCCAGTATGGCCCTGGAGCAGACCGAGGTGGAATAAAGATAGCCGATGATCGCATCGATAGTCCACTCGCGCGGCTCAACAAAGGGGAAGCTCGCGACCTCCACAAATCCCGCCTCCCGCAATACCTGCTCGCAATGGCCTGGACTGCTGCCAGGCCTTCGTGGCGCCGATCCGTCCTTGTCCCGGGTCCGGGGGTCCGCCCATCGGCGAACGATTCCTGCGACGATCTGCTGCCACGGCTCCCGTCCGCTAAGGATGCCATAGCAGCCCAGGGAGGCTAATCGGCGACCCGGCTTGAGCCAACGAAGGGCTTGGATCGCCACGAGCTGCTGATCGAGCCGGTGGAAAGCCTCCCCTATCGTAATCAATTCAAATGAGGCGGGAGGTGCCTCCAAGTCCTCGGCCCTGCCGACCAACCATTTGATGTTCTTCACTCCGCGCTGTGCCGCCTCGCGCCGCCCCGCCTCGATCATCTCGGGCTCGAGATCGATCGCCCATGCCTCCTGGAATGAGGAGGCAAGGTCCAGGGCCACACGCCCAGGTCCGCACGCCAAGTCGAGAAGGCGGCCTTCCCCCGTGACTCCCGACCGGCCGACGAGGTCCGTCAGGAGCCTTTCGGGATAGGGAACGCGGTACCGGACGTAGTAGGCAGCAGTGCCGGCAAAGGCATTTATGGGAAAGTCCGGCTTAACGTGCTCGATCGGCCCCCGCATGGGATCTCTTCTTGGCGTTGGAGGCGACGGACTCATTGGCTGACGACCGCCGGAGGGGGCGATCTGGGCGGCGGAGACAGGATCGGCTCGTCAGATCCTCGGGTCATTCACGCGCCGAATGGCCCAGCCTGGTGAACAGCTCCATCCGCAGGCTTTGGTCGTTTTGAAACGAGCCGTGCATGACATTCACCTTCATGACGGAATGGGTGTCGCGGACGCCCCGGGCCATCGCGCACATGTGCTTGCCGTCTATCAGGACCGCCGTTCCGAGCGGCTGGACGATCTTCTCCACGAACTCCGCGATCAGGTGGGCGGTGCGCTCCTGGTTTTGCCAGCGCCGGGCGAAGTAACCCGCAATCCGCGAGAGTTTCGACAGGCCCAGGATCTTCTTGTCCGGGACGTAGGCGATCGTGATCGTCATCAGGATCGGCAGGAAGTGATGCTCGCAGAGCCCGACTTCCTTGATGCCCTCGACGATGACCATGTCGTGGCAGACCGCCTGCTGGCATTCGGCTTCGAACAAGGTCGTCAGCCGCTCGGTTCCCATCCGTGAGCCTTCGGTCATCTCGACGAGAGCCTTCGCGGCGCGCATCGGCGTTTCCCGCATCGCCTCGGAGTCCAGGTCAGCGCCGACCTCCGTTATGATCGCGGCGTAGTGTTCGGCAATCTTGGCAATGTTCGGTTCCTTCATTTTGGTGCGTTAAGTTTGGAGCTCGGGATCCCAGGGACTGTCATTCCAACGAAAACGAGGCGTGACGACAGGTTGCGTCGCGGCGTCCGCGCCTCGCTAACCCCTAAAATACTACCGCGGCCTTGCCGTTTCGCAACCGGCGGGCCCGTTCGAATCGAAGAACCCCCCACAGCCGCCCCATGGCCGCGTGCATCGACATGAACCCGTCCCGGAACGCCCAAGTCGCTGCCGTCACTTGCCCGGCCCTCCGGCGTTGACCTCGCCAGGGGCGCGGGCCAACAGGGAGGGCCCTCCGCATCCTTCCCATGAATGTCCCCGACTATAATCGCGATGCCTGGGACCGCCAGGTCGCGCGGGGTAACAAGTGGACGGTGCCCGTTTCACCCGACATAATCTCTGCCGCCCGCCGGGGCCGATGGTCCGTGGTTTTGACGCCGCAAAAGCCAGTTCCTCGCGAGTGGTTTGGACGGATCGAGGGAGCCCGCGTCCTTTGCCTCGCGTCGGGAGGCGGCCAGCAGGGACCGGTGCTCGCCGCCGCCGGCGCGCGGGTTGCCGTACTGGACAATTCACCCGCGCAGCTTGCCCGGGACCGGTCCGTCGCCGAACGCGAGGGACTGAAGCTCGACCTTCACCTCGGCGAGATGACGGATCTGTCGCGGTTTGACGACGGGTCCTTCGACCTTGTGTTCCATCCCGTCGCGAACTGCTACATTGCCGACCTCAAGCCCCTGTGGCGCGAGGCCTACCGGGTCCTGGCCCAAGGTGGCCGTCTTCTCGCCGGCTTTACAAACCCGCTTGTCTACATCTTCGACGACGACGAGGCTGTCCGCAGCGAACTGAGGGTGCGCTTCAAGATTCCCTATGCCGATCCCACCTCGCGACCGCCCGACGACCTAATCCGGCTCATCGAGGCCGGGGAAACCCTGCAGTTCGGCCACTCCCTAGCCGACCAGATCGGGGGCCAACTCGAAGCCGGCTTCAGCATCACCGCCTTTTTCGAGGACAACGGCGACTCAGTCCTGGACGCGTTCATCCCGACCCAGATGGCGACTCTTGCGCTGAAGTCATGAGCTGGAGCGTTTCGCTCCCCTTTGCATTTCGGTCCAGCCATGATCTCGTGAAGCGCGGGTGTCATAGGACGCAGCACGATTCTTGTCTCTTGAGGGTGTTCGCAAGCCCGCCCATTTTTCGACGCAAGCGCGCCCGGCCGGGACAGTAGCCTTGGCTTTTCGCAAAGAGCAGCATAAGGGATTCCGCATCTGTCTCGAATTCCATCCTGATTCCCGTCGCCGGTTCAAAGACACTCCCGAATCCCCCGGGAAGCCCAAGACGATCCCATGATACACGCTTCTGCATCCGCAAGAAGGTTCCTAACAGCGGCCCTTTTGTTCTGCTGCGGCGCGCGCGCGGCCGACACCCCCGCATCGTCCGGATGGCCTGAGAAGCACGATCAACTTGTCCGGCGCCTGCGTGATCTGTCGTCCAAGGAGGATGCCTTCGGAGCAGCCTACCGGCCCCTTTATCATGCGGCGCTGCCCTGGTATGAGCTCTGGGGAGGCCGCGACCAGAATCCCGTCGATCCGGACATGGTCTCACCTGACGCCTACGCCGAGGAGCTGGCGGGAGCCCTTGAGCAGGGGCGCAACTATTTTGCCGAGAAGCCCAACGCGCTGTTTCCGCTCGTCTTCCAGGGGGTCCTTACCGGCGGGAAGCAGGTCCGCGCCAACTATTGGCTCTATCTTCCGGCGGGATTTCCTGCAGCCGGCCGCACCTTTCCCCTGGTGATTGACCTGCACGGCGCGGGTTGGCTCGGCCACAAGATATCCTTCAAGGCGAGAATGGGCCCGCCGGGTCCCACGTTTGGCGTCACGCCGATCAACATGGGCGGCCCCTGGCAGATCGACTTCCTGAATGCCTATCTCGACGAGCTGCTAGCCATCCTGCCCGTGGATCGAGACAGGGTCTACGTCCAGGGCCACAGCCTCGGGGCAATGGCCACCTGGGAGTGGGCGCTGGACAATCCGGAGCGGTTTGCGGCGATCTCGCCACGCTCCGGAATAGGCGAGCCCTACCGTGCATCGCGGCTGAAAAGCGTGCCGTCCTGGGTGATTCACGGAGAGAACGACAACGTGATCCCGTACGGCTTCGCAGAGCAGATGGTGTCGGCCCTTCAGTCCCAGGGAGCGGCCGTCAGGTTTTCCATCATTAGGGGCGGCGAGCACAACATGCCCGCCGACCTCGATCAGCGGCAGGTCGTCGACTGGTACCTGAGGCAGACCCGAAGCCATGTCCCGCCGCCCCCGGATCCCCGCGATGGGCTGGGTCTGGACGCCTCCGGGTTCTCGCCGTGGGAAGTCATCTCGGTGCCCGGAACGACCGCGTGGAAGTCGAAGCCCGTGGCCGACCTGAGCGAGCAGGGGATTCGCGAAGCAGCGAGGGATCTTTTTCGGAGGGTTCACGACCGCGGCGAGGCTGCCGATTCGCCGATGAGGTGGGAGACGGACCCGAAGACGCGCCAAACCACGTTCTGGCTGGACGTCCCGAAGACGCTGCACGCGACCGGGCCCTCGGACCCCTCGGTCATTTCCATACCGCAATCCCGATACGTGCGATTCTACGGCCGGGGCAGGATCCAAAGCGCGCTCGATCATCTGCAGGCGATAAGGGCCGATGTCGAATCCAGGGGCCATGGCCTCCACGCGGACCTCTGGTACACGCCCCTTTCTCTCTGGCAGGACAAGCCGGAAGCCATTTTTGAGTGCCGAGTCGAAACGATTGAACCATGAAGACATTCACGGCAGTTTGGAACTTTGATCAGCGCTGGTTTGCGGCGCGCGGCATCGCTCTCGCGGCGCTTCTAATCGAGCTTGGGTGCGGCCTGAGTCTGCACGCAGCCAACGCCTCACCAGACCCTTCCGGTCATTGGGAAGGCGCCATTACGCTCCCCTCCGCAGCACTGGCGATCCAGGTCGATCTATTACATGCCAATGATGCGTGGCAGGGCACGATCGATATTCCTGCCCAAGGCACTCATGACTTCGCGCTCAATCCGGTGGCGGTGAATGGAAACTTGGTCGTGTTTGCGATGCCAGGAGTCGCTGGCGGTCCAGCATTTTCCGGGCGGTTATCGGATGACGCCAAGACAATCAACGGCGATTTCACCCAAGGAGGGCAGAAGTTTCCATTCAAGCTGGACCGCGCGGCTAAGCCGGTGGTGGTGCCCTTAACGGGTCTGCCCGGAATGGGCGTTGCGGGACGCTGGCAGGGGACGCTGAGGCCCGCGCCGGGCATCGAGTTGCGTTTGGCATTGGAAATCAGCCGAGCGGGGCTTGGGGAATCGAGTGGGGTACTTATCAGCATTGACCAGGGCAACGTCCGGATTCCCGTCACTGCACTCGCGGAGCACGAGGGTGTCGTACATTTTGAAACCCCGAGCGTCATGGGCGCCTTTGACGGGAGGCTGAACGATAATGGATCCGAGATTGCCGGTAACTGGAAACAAAGTGGAGGTACGATGCCGCTTGTTTTCAAACGACTCGCCCTGGCGACCAGCACGGATGAGACTAGGAAAGCAAAGGGCCCGGAGCCCAGCGGCGAACCGAACTCGGCGACCCATTTCAAATGGCTGATACTGAGCCCGATTCCGGTTGCGCCCTCCGGAGGCGCAGCTCAACCGGATGAGGCGGCGCAGAAGAAGGCATTTAGTTCGGACCTTCTAGCGGCCCAGGGCGGCGAAGCCCAGGTCGAGCCAAAGGACGGCGACAAGCTCACTTTGAGCGGCACCGAACTGACATGGAAACCCATCGATTCCTCCGGCGAGACAATTTCACTCAATTTTGCAGGGAAGAAGGACGACTTCGAGATCGCGTACGCATCGACGGAATTCGACGTCCCATCGGCTGCACAAACGTGGCTGGGAATCGGCAGCGACGATGCCGTCCGAGTGTGGCTCAACGGCAAGCTTGTCCACGAGAACTGGTGCGCCCGTGTCGTTCAGGTCGATGAGGACGTTGTCTCCGTACCCCTAAAGGCCGGCAAGAATCACCTGCTGCTAAAGGTTCAGAACATCACCGGATCGTGGGGCTTCGCCTGCCGGCTGATGGATTCAGGCGCAATAGCCGAGAGGCTCATCTCAGTCTCTGGTACTGGCGATCTCGACGCATTGAAGGTACTGCTTGACAAGGGGTTCGACATCAATGCTCGAGACAGCACCGGCTTGACCGCGCTTCTCGCCGCCCGCCTTCACGGGCAAAGCGAGATTGCTGATTTCCTGGTCAATAGGGGAGCGAATGCGAGCGAGTCACTACCGGACACGGGGGCGCTTGTTGACAGGCTATTTGAGAAACGGGTCGGAATGACAGGCGCCGGTGCCGCGGTCCTCGTGGCGCGCAACGGAAAGATCCTTTTTGAAAAAGGCTACGGCCTGGCGGACATAGAGGGGCAGATTCCAGTGACGCCCGCCACCAAATTTCGAATTGGTTCAATCACGAAACAGTTCACCGCCGCAGCCATACTAAAGCTCCAGGAGGCGGACAAGGTTCACGTTACGGATCTCCTTTCCGCCTACTACCCGGAGTTTCCCCGCGGCAATGAGGTGACTTTGGGCCAGATGATGACGCACACCTCAGGCATACACAGCTACACGAGTGAACCAGGCTTTCTGGACAAGGTCACGACTGCCACAACCTCAGCGCAGTTGATCGCCTCGATTGAAAAACATCCCTTCGATTTCGACCCGGGTGCCAGGTGGAGCTACAGCAACTCGAATTTCTTGATCCTCGGCGCCATCGTCGAAAAAGCCTCTGGGCAGAAATACGAGGATTACCTGCGGCAGGCCCTTTTTGAGCCCCTTGGAATGGCCTCGACGGGAGTGTACCACAACGACAAGCCGCCGTCCGGAGCTGCGGTCGGGTATGAGTACGAGAATGACCGTTTCAAAAGAGCGCTCGACTGGAACATGACCTGGGCAGGCGGAGCTGGTTCGCTCTACTCGACCGTCGAGGACCTATACCGTTGGAATGAGGGGATCTTTGGACACAAGGTGTTGAGTGAAAAGAGCCTTTCGGCGGCCTTTTCCCCCGTCGCAACCCGGGAGAACAAGGATGACAATCATGAGAGTGGCTACGGCTATGGATGGCTGATTGAAGCCTTCCGGAACTTCCATATCATTTGGCATAACGGCGGCCTAAACGGCTTCCTATCGAGCCTCTTGCGCATTCCGGACAAGAATCTGACTGTCGTTGTCTTGGTGAATGCAGAGCCCCCAAAGCCAAATGCCGTACCGGATGCCTTAGCGCACGAAATTGCCGAATTCTATGTGGGCTCCGAACTCGGGCCAAGGCCGTCGCGTTCGTCAGTAACCGTGTCGCACGAGGCACTGTCTGCGGTCGTTGGGCGCTACGACTACAACGGGGCTATTCTGATTGTCACCCAGGAAGGCGACAGATTGTTTGCGCAGCTCGGCTTCCAACCAAGGTTCGAGCTCTTTCCACGATCCGAGACGGAGTTCTTTTGGAAGGTGGTCGATGCCCAGGTCACCTTTGTGAAGGACCCCTCCGGCAAAGTGGTCGGCGCAACTCATCACCAGAACGGCGTAACCTTCCATGCTCCACGGTTGGCCGACGTCGTCGAAACGAAGCTTGATGACACTCATACCGATCCGTTGCTTGGCGGCTATGATGCCGGCTCGTACGGCAAGATGACAATTAGTCGCGACGGCGGCCGCCTTTACAGCCAATTGTCAAACCAACCCAGGGTCGAGATGGGCGCGACGTCCGACACTGAGTTCTTCCTTAGGCAAGTGAATGCGCAGTTAACCCTCGTCAAGGACGCGAACGGCAGAGTCAAGAGCTTGATCCTTCATCAAGGTGGCCAGGAATACGAATGGCCGAAGCTGAAATGACTGACATTCGAATGTTGGCAGTTTGCGTGCTAAAGGTGGCGACTTGTCCTTAAACCCGCCCTTTTTAGAACACCTTGCTGATTGAAGGCTGTTCCAGTGATGTTCGGGCTGCTTTTGGAAGTGCGGCCCATCCTCGATGGGGACTGTAAGAATTGTCCGAATGCCGTCAGGAAAGCTTACACATTGTTTGGGTTCCCTGGGGCAACCAGCTCGCAAAAAAATATATCAAACCCCGAAAGCGTTTCTGCGAAGGGTGACGATGTGAGTCGAGCGATTTTGGCACAACGGATGCAGCATTCCTGCCATTTAGAACACACCAATCGGTATGTGCCATGGTGGCGTCCAGGTCCGATCCCCCAGTCCAATCCACGAGACATCACCTAAAGACCCTCAATTTGCCGGATTTTTCCGCAATTAGGTTATCCCGCTAATCTCGTTTCGAGAAGAACGCAGCAGGCAACACTATGAAGACACTAAACATATTCGTTGTATCCGCATGCGCATTGCTGGCCGCTATAAGCCATGCCGCTCCCATTGTATACAATGACATTGGCACATCCACATATACTGCATCGGGCGAAGAATATTGGTTTTCCGGTTATCTTGCGCTGCCTTCAGACACAATCGTGGGACCCTCGTCGAGCGTTGAGCTTCTTTTGAATTTAACCGGCAATATCAAAACAGCCGCCGTTGATCCCTCGGCTCAGATCTTTATTGCAACGATCAACTATAGCCCGAGTGGCAGTGAATACATCGGATTTACGTATCAACTGACCGAAAACGGAATCGATGTTGGAGCCCCTTTTGGGGAAGATGTCTATAATGGTTTCGGCTTTCCAATTAACAACATCAGTGCTGGGTTTCCTATTGGAGACAAAAATGACGTCTTTAACGGGATCGATGTGACACTCTATAACAATACCCAGGATGAAAATGTGGCCTTGTTCGGGGCCACCATCAAGACGGGACCCGCACCCGCTGCTCCGGACACGGCCTACACGCTCAGTTTGCTTGGCGGGGCGTTCGCTTGCCTAGCCGCCCTTCGCCGGAGGTTCGCTAAGTAGGAGCCTTGCTATTTCCAGTTTCCAAGCCCACCCGCAACGGCGGGCCTTTTGCTGGGGTGGCTATCTTCCGCACGAGCTTCGTTTCTCGTTTCCACCCTATAGGTGCGAAACTGGAAACGAACGGAAACGAAACGGGAAACGTAATCGTCTCCACTCACGGCTCCCTCTGAGGAGCCGCTTAGAATGGAAACGAAGGTTTTTGCGGCATGGAAACGGAGGGGGCTGTCTTAGGGGCTCTCGTTTCCACTGCAGAACTCATCTTAGTTTCTGATCCCTACGGCTTTCAAGGGTGGTCAATTATAAGAGAGAAAAGCGCCACCTCGTCGAATAATCTTACATTCTTCTCAATGCAAAGCATATACACTATTAACATAACTCGCACAACATCTTGTAAGGTAACCGGACTGTTCAACAAAAGTTCCATTGGCACAATGGCTGCAGCGCTTTGGACGCCATGAGGCCCTTTATCCACATTGCGTCTCCATTCGCGGTAGCCCTAAGTTTAGCCGCTGTTCCCTCGCACGCTGGACCGATTGCAAGTTTGTTCGATACGGGTGTGGACGCCTCTGGGACGCCTCTTGTGGCAGGTGTGCTCGACCCTCATTACACGGTGGTGGCTTCGCCGGGCGGAGCTACTACAGCTACAACTGGCGTTCTGGCGCCCGGTTACTGGCTTGGGCCCGATTCGACCTCTCAATGGATCTTTGCTACAACCGAACCGGACGTAATCGGTCATATCGATTTCCAAACCACATTTACGCTCCCAAGTGATTTTTCGAAGGCGTCGATCACCGGCCAATTTGCGACCGACAATGAAATGGTTGATGTGTACCTGAATGGAGTGTCGTTAGGCATCGCTCAGTCCAACCCCTATGGGTTTGAATTTTGGACTGCATTTTCGATCCCGGCCGCAGACGATTTCATCGCTGGAACAAATACTCTCGACTTCGTTATCAACAATGACGGCGGCCCCGAAGGACTCCGAGTGGAGATGACCGGAGAAGCATCGGCTGGTTCTTCTGTCCCGGATCCTAATTCCACCGCATGGCTCCTCGGCGCAGCCTTCGGCGGCCTCGCCATGCTCCGCCGCTGGTTAATGAAATAGAAAGGCTTTCCCTAATCGGTTCACCAGCCCGCCCGAAACGGCGGGCTCTTTGTTGGGCTAGCAAGCTCAGCAGGGGGGCTTCAATTCTCGTTTCCTCCCTATAGGTGGGAAACAGGAAACGAAATCGTTTCCACTTACGGCTCCCTCTGAGGAATCGCCTAAAAT
>Ga0209415_10005111_pt1 | contig 23732 bp, 24 predicted proteins | sample PeaSoiSIISIP2007_FD_187696 | JGI IMG/M metagenome (GOLD analysis project Ga0209415, IMG submission 187696) | Peat soil microbial communities from Weissenstadt, Germany - SII-SIP-2007 (SPAdes) (version 2) | ecosystem: Environmental > Terrestrial > Soil > Wetlands > Peat | place: Germany... | reverse complement strand
GACCGCCAGGACATCATTCGTTGAGCCAACCTCGACGAACAAGTCGATATCGCTAGCGGACTCCTCATCTCCACGGGCGACCGATCCGAACATGCTCGCCTGTCGTACCGGCAGGCTCCTTACGGCGCGCTTCAAGTCTGCTTTCAGCTGGCCGAGGATAGCAGCCTCGGATTCGAACAGGCGATCGAGCGGCTCAATGAGGACGTGATTCCGTGCGAGCCGCCACACATGGGAGGGCCCCGCGGTCTCGCGAAGAACGAGTCCGGCGCGCTCGAGGACCGCCAGCGCATCGATCGTCTGCGATGGAGACGCCTTGGACCGTCGACTCAATTCTCGGCCAGTCAGTCCTTGAGACCGTGAGGAGTGCAGCACACGGAGCACGCGGACCCGGATCGAGTTCCCCAAGATCTCGTCCAGGGGGTTGTGAAACCTCATGTTCGGAAATACGGACAGTTGTCCGAATACTTGGACTTTGTCTATGGTCTTCGGCACGGTCGATCGTTCCCAACCTCCCGCCGGCCGGTTGATGCGTTCTACGCTGACTCGAGACTTCGGTCGAGATTCCGCCTGGCGCATGGTGTCCTTTCGGAATTCGAACTCCGGCCGATCGCCGATTGGAACCTTCTCAACTAAGGGGGTTGACGAAGGCGGGAATCTACGGGGTGCAATGACGATTGCAGCGGTTCCTATTCTGTGGCCGTGTAAGTCGGTGCTAGCCTGCTCTTCGACCCCGAAACTCCTGCTCCATTACCGTTACGTAGCGATCCCAGACCTGATTGAAGAGCGCCCGGTACCGCGTTCGATTCGGGGGGTTACGAAGCTTCCACGTCCGATGAATCCGTATGTCGATTCGGGTGAGAGCGACCCCCTTCCTGGTAAGTCGATACGTTGCGGTCTCATCATCCGTAACACTGAACTTGCGAAGCGACCAGCGGTTTGGGGGCCGTAACGAGATGATCTCCACGTCGGTGCTCTGGTTCCTGTCGCTGCCGGGAACCACTATGGTACGGACGATTCGCGAAGCCTCCCGGAGAATGATCGTCGCCTTGTAGTGGTAGATCGAGTCCGTGATCCGGTCATCGTCGTCTCGATAGTCCGTACACCACTGGTAGACGAATCGGAGCGGGGCACGGACCAGCTTGTGAAAACGAAGGGTTGTCAGCGTTGTTCGGGGATGTCTCGAGGACATGGCCGTGGTACTTAGGCCCCGGCGGGCCATCCGTCTTTGGTTCGTCGAGGTTTCGGGTCGTCGGCCGAGTTTCGCCCTCGCTCGGAAGCAAGCCCCGCACCGGGTGAAATGACGGTCACACCTTCGGGGAGATCGAGGGGGTCAAGCGCCTGGGACTTGGCCGAAGCGTCGGACCGGCTCCCTTCGGAAGCAGGAAGGCGCGTGGTCGTTGACGATGCCGGTCGCCTGCATCCAGGCGTAGACGATCACGGGTCCCACGAACTTGAACCCCCGCTGCTTGAGCTCTACCGATAGTCGTTCGGAGAGCGGCGTCTTGGTCGGGGGAGGCCCCCGGGTCTGGATAGGAGAATCTCCAGCGAGTCGCCAGACCCAGGGGCCGAACTTCTCGCCGGTGGCCTCAAGGGCCAGGTACGCCCGTGCCCCCGCGATCGTGGCCTCGATCTTCGCCCGGGAGCGAACGATTCCCGGGTTCGAGAGGAGCCGCGTGACATCCCGTTCGCCGTACTTCTCCACTACGGCCGGATCGAACCCCTCAAACGCCCCGCGGAACGCCTCGCGCTTCCGGAGAATGATGAGCCACGAGAGGCCCGCTTGGAACCCATCGAGCATGAGCTTCTCCCAGAGCCTGCGGCTATCTCGATCCGGAACCCCCCATTCCGAATCGTGGTAGGTGCGGAGCAAGGGGTCGGAGTCGGCCCACGCGCAGCGACGGCGCGTGATCGGTCGGTCCGCGCCCTCGACGCGCGCTGACACTCGTTCCACCGGGCGCGCCACGGGCCCGTCAGGAGGGCGGCGGCTCATATCCGCGTCGGCCCGCTGCCCCGCGAGCGGTGCGACCACTCCCGTGGCCGGACGTGATCGTGGCCGCTGACGCCGGCGCCGCCCGGAGGGTGCAATGACGCTTGCACAGGGCCAGTCTTCCCCGAGCGCCGGTCGGGCAGCCATTCGCCCGACGAACCGGTCTCGCGGCGCTTCCGAAGAGGGTCGCTTTCGGCGCTACCTCGCCCGGCCGGCCCGATGTGTCCGGTCGGCGTCCCGCACGAGCTTCTTGATGAGCTGCATCGGAATCGGCTCATTGAGAGGGAAACGAAGTGCGGACTTCGTACTCTTGTACTTGGCAACCTGGTCCGCGTGAGGTTGCAGGTCCTTGGGTCGAAGGTAGAATCCCAGGCTCGCCTGATGAAGCCCAAAGTAGCAAAGCCGGCGTTCGATCCCGACTTCTCCCCTGTAGCTGTAGAACGGCAATCCGTAGCTGATGCTCTCCTCCGCGTCCGGCGCTGCCTCTCGAATGGCCGCTCTGACCCTTCTCAGTACGGTCTGCGTTTCCGCCGGGGCGGCCCGGATGTACTGGTCGACGCTTTTCGCGGCGGGCATGGAATTCCGAGGCAGGTGACTTCTATGAGAGTCTTCCCGCCGGGCCACGCGTGAAAGATAAGCCAGACCGGAGCCCCGGCCCGGAGCCCCCCACGACTAGCGGGACGCCGTCCAGACCATGGCGCCGAGACCGGTCGCCTCGCAAAGACCGATCCCGAACAGGAAGGGCACGAACGAGTCCGGAATCAGCGGCATCGCCGACAAGTCGGAGAAGACGGTGAGGCCGCTCTGGGCGACGAAGGCGCCGGCGAACACCAGGAGCGCCAGGCCGAAGTGGCTCTTCGTTTGGGCATAGAGCTTCCGGTAGAGCGCGAAGAGTCCGAGCGCGAGGCCGATGCTAACGACTCCGAGCACGATGCTCGCGTCCATGAGGAGGCTCGTCACAGGGTTCCCTCCGATCGTCGGAGCGGGTCCGAGTGTCGCCGGCCTGAGGCGCGCCGGGCTCGCGACGAGGCTGGGGCCACGATGGTCTCCCGGACGAGGTCGAAATGGTCGGCGAGGTACGGCGACAGCTCGTACGGGGGTGCGTACGCGCCGGGGACGGAGCGGGTGATCACCGAGTTCTGCTCGAGGAGGTGTAGGTGGTGGCGCACCGTCCGATAGTCGAGGCCGAGGATCGACGAGAGCTGGTGGGCGTTCGCCGGCGACCGGCGCAGTTCCTCGAGGATCCGCTGGCGGTTGGGGCCTCCGCGGGTGCCGACCAGCAGGTACCACATCAAGGAGCGGAAGGTGGGGTTCATGTCAACCCTGGTCCGAGAGGGGTGCCCCTTATCAGGGGCACCCCCCCGCCGCGCCGTCGTCCTTAGAACGCTACCAGGCCCTCCGCCGTCGCCGGGAGACCGTAGACGCTGGCGACCTTCGTGAGGAGGCCGCCGGATCCCAGCGAGAACTCATCGATCTCGCCCGCCCCGGAGTCGTACTGAAGGAGGTAACGACCGGTCGACGTCGTGACCGCCATGTCGGTAGGTCCGGCGCCCGTCGTACCGCCGACGGACGCCTGGAGCACGAGCGTTCCGTTGCGCGCGACCTGGTACGTCGAGATCGAGTTGCTGTGGGCGTTCGCCGTGTAGGCGTACCTTCCGCCTTCCGCCACGACGACCCAGCACGGCGCCGATTGGTTGTCCGACACGGAGCCGCTCCGGAGGGTCACCGTCGCGGTGGGCGAAACCGAATACGACGAAAGGGCGCCCGGACCGGCGTCACTGACCACTAGGTGGCCGCTCGGCGTGAACGCAAAACCGTACGGGGTGCTCCCGTTCGACGCAGTGGTGGTCCCGGTCGAGGCGTAGCCGAGGGTCCCGACCTGGTAGGTGTCGATGAGGCTGGTCGCCTTCTCCGTCACGGCGAGGACGCGCCCGGACAGGCCGAAGGAGATCTGGGCCCCCCCAGTAGCGCCCGAGGTGCTTAGGGCCCGGCCGGAGCCGGGAAGGTGGAGCAGGAGCCCGCCGGACGTCAGGTAGAAGCCCGCGATGTTGCCTGCGAGCGTCGCGTTACCGTCGTTCAGCACGTAGACCAACGAACCGTAGACCGCGATGCTGACCGGGAGGACGCCCCCAGACCCGGTCCGGTCCGCGAAGCTCAGGAGGGGGGCGGTGCCGCCGGGGCGGTTCACGTGGAAGACGGTGATCTGGTTGCTGCCGGCGTCGACGACGAGCAGCCACCGGTGATCGGACGTCAGCGCGAGGGCCCCTTGGTCGGCGAGGCTCGCCCCGGTGCCGCGGCCCCGGGTGGCGAACGATCCCGCCGGGATGAGGGCGCCGCCGGTGCCGATCTTGTAAGCGACCACGGAATTGGCGGTCGCGTTGTTCGTCATCGTGAACACCGCACTCGGCGGTGCGGGCGCGGTGAGTGCCACCGCGGGCCCGGTGGTAGGCACCGAGTGGGCTGCAGCAAGGGACGGCACGATCAGCACGAGCAGCGCGGCGGTCGTTACGAACGCAAGCGTTCTTCCTGGGCGCGTCATAGCGGCCGGCCGAGCGGGCCCGGGGCAGATACGTCTACGTCAGAGCCGCGTCCGAACGGGGCCCCAGGGTCGCCCTAACCGCGCCCTACCTGGGCCCCAGCCACCGACCGGTCGGCGTCTCGGATTAGACTTCGGGAGCGCTCGACCGGGCGCGAAGCGGGTGCCACCCCCTCGTGGCGTCGCGCACGACGGAGATTCGAGGAGGACAAGGCGTGGGTTTGGAACGACCTCAGAGGTCGAGACCGGCGAGAGGAGTCCTTTCGAGCCAGGGGTGGGCTTATCGAACGGAGAGATACGCCTCAACGCTCGTTACAACTACCAAGATTCCCAGGGTGACATAGACGACGGTGACCGACAGGGGAAGTCCTCCCCCAACCTCCAGCTGCGGTTGAGTGCTGACGATCAGGCGGAGGCCGACCCCAAGAGCTCCGAGGGCTGCGGCTCCGGCGTAGCTCCACGATCGCCCTCGAAGCTCGAAGTAAATGAGGAGGAGGGTCAGCGCGATGATCGGGGTCACGACAACCGCGGCGAGTATCCGCACGGACGGCGCGACCGACGACAGGGTGACCACGAGTGCTGCGACGACGGCAACCAGGAACACGGCCAGCACGGCGGTCGCCGTTCGCCCGGACTGGTTGGATGACCCGACGTGTTGAAGCCCCATCTTCTTCGGGAGCGAGCGAAACCGCGTATTTACTGGTCCTTTCGGAATGCGGACTACGGCCTATTGACTGATGGACCCTTTCCCACTAGGGGGTTCGACAGAGGCAGGGATCCACAGCGTGCAATGATGCTTGCATCCAGTCGGGGTAACCCTCGCCCGTGACGGTGGGAGAGTGACCTCGGGGGAGGTCCATTCAGCCCAAGTGTCGACGGGACAAAAACTTACGTATAGGTAAGTTCATGGTAGTACGAGGCACCCGAACCGTATGCGTGAGGTCGACATTCCCGAACTGCATTGCTACAGGTGCGGGAACACGTGGACCCCGCGGGCCCGCGTTGTTCGGATCTGTGCTCGCTGCAAGTCTCGCTACTGGGAGGAACCGCGGCTAGTGGTCCCTGCGGGGGGAGGTGGCCTTGGCGTCGAGGAGGTCCTAGGCTCCTATCGGAAGAGGATCGAAAGAATTGCCCGCCGCTACGGGGTCCGCGAGATTCGTGTCTTTGGTTCGCTGGCTCGGAGCACGGCGGATTCCCGAAGTGATGTTGACCTCTTAGTCGACTTTGACCGATCCCGAAAGACTCGATCCACTCTCAGATCCGTCGACTTCGCGATGGAGCTCGAGAGGCTCCTATCCCGGCACGTCGACGTGGTCACTGAATCGAGTCTTCACTGGTTCATCCAGCCGCAGGTCGTGACCGAGGCGGTACCTCTGTGACGACTAAGTCGTCTCGTGACCGCCTTCGAGTGGCGGCGATGCTCGAAGCATCGGAGGAGACCAAACGGGATGCCGCGGCCGGGAAGGCTGCCTTTCTCGAACCGGGGTTAACCCAGAAAGCCGTTCTCCTCGACCTGATCCACCTGACGGAGTCCGCAGAGAAGGCCTCGGCCGGCCTGAAGAAGAGTAATCCCAGAGTCCCATGGGCCCGCCTCAGCCGATTGCGCAACCACGGCCTGGTCCATGATTATGCAGCGGTCGACCTTGAGGACCTCTGGGCCTTTGTGCGGGAAGAGTTACCGCGCATTCGAAGGCACCTCGACCGAATTGCTTACCCGGATGAGAGCGACCCATCGACCGAATGACCGGCACCCAGTCGATGAGGGCCGGCGTCAGCGGTGGGTCGAAGATGCATTCAGTGCGACCGCGGCCCGAACTAGTGACAGGATACCCGCCTCGTCGATGGCATCTCCCTCGAGAATGTCGATGGCGCGCATGGCGTTGCCCTCGAGGCACGCGTTGAACAGGCCCTTCGGATCCTTGAGTCGGGCACCCTTGAGGAACGTCAGCCTAACACGGTTCTTGAGGGGCCCGGCGTGGCATAGGATCCCGTCGTGATACCACACTGGGACGCCCGCGGGATTCGAGGGCTTCTTCCATTTCTGCTCCTCGAACGCCTCGGGGTCGGCCCCCCGGATGAGGCGACGGATCCGATTGATCCTCTCGTCCCGCCAGTCCGGTGTTCCCTTGGCTCCTGCGGCGGTGGATCTAGAGGGGGACCTGGCCTTCTGCGCTGTGGTCCTCTTCATTCTCCCGTGCCTACTCCGCGATCGCCTGCGAGAGCGATGAGCCCGTCGGCGCACCGCCCGAGCGGAGCGCCCGCGAGGCCAAGAGCAGGGCGAGGGCGACGAACAGGATCGCCCAGGCGAGGAGGCCCAGCAGGTAGAGCCCGGCCGAGTACGTGTAGCCGCTGGTCCCGAACAGGCTCATCCGCATCACGTTGACCCCGAGGGAGATCGGGTTGAACCCGACGAGGTACTGGAGCCAGGCGGGCATGATCGAGGTCGGGTACATCGCGTTCGACGTGAGCAGGATCGGCAGCTGCAGGATCGTGACCACGCCGAAGTAGCTCTCGATCCGCGTGACCGCGAAGCCGAAGGAGAGGAAGAGCGCGGTGAAGGCCACGGAGAGGGTGAGCGCTGCGGCCAGGAACTGAACAGCGTCGAACGCATTGACCCCGCTCCCGACAGTGAGTCCGGCGACGCCGGGAACGTGGGCGAGCAACAGGGCAAAGCCGACCACTAGGAACGCCGGGATCAGCGTGAGGATCCCGCGGAACACGAGCGAGGCCAGAAAGACGGACCGTCGGGAGATCGGGGTCGAGAGGATCCGCTGCAGGATGCCCAGCTGCTTGTCGAAGATGATGCCGGTTCCCGAGAACATCGCGGCGGTGACGCTGGCGAACGCCACCATTCCCACGGCGAAGTACGAGAAGTAGCTCGGGGCGCCCGAGAGGGCGTCCGATAGGACGGACGACGGGGTGCCCGGGGGGATGAGCTTCCCGAGATCGAACGCCTGCCCGAAGAGGAGCAGGTACAGGATCGGGCTCATGAGCCCCGAGATCACCCACGTCGGGGCCCGGATCCATCGGAGGTACTCGCGCCGGATGAGGGAGAACGTCGGTAGCAGCATCAAGCCCCTCCACCGGCAGTGGCGGCGTCCGGGGCCGCTCCGTCGACCGGACCACCGGGGAGTTCCTCCTCACGGTAGGCGTGGCCGGTGAGCTGAAGGAAGACCTCGTCCAGGGTCGGCTTGATCACGATCACGCCTCGGACGTCGATCCCGGCCTGGGACGCAGCCACGACCGCCTTGGGCACCAGCGATTCCCCGTTGGAGCACTTCACACGGTACGTGTCGCCGCTCCGGGTGACCGCCTTGACCCCGGGCATCGCGCTCAGCATCGCGGACGGGTCCGCCGCGCCCGGCGCCAGCGTGAGCTCCAGCGAGTCCCCGCCGACGCTGTCCTTGAGCTCCTTCGGTGTCCCAAGAGCGATGATCTTCCCGTGGTCGATGACCGCGATCCGATCGCAGAGCTGGTCCGCTTCGTCGAGGTAGTGGGTCGTCATGAAGACGGTGAGGCCCTTTGAATCGCGCAGGAAACGGATATAGCGCCAGAACCCGGCGCGTCCTTGAGGATCGAGACCCAGGGTAGGCTCGTCGAGGAAGACGAGCCGGGGGCGGTGCACCATGCCGACCGCGAGCTCGAGCCGGCGGCGCATCCCTCCCGAGTAGGTCTTCACGAAGCGATCGGCCGCCGACGCGAGGTCCATCTGCGTCAGAAGCTCGGTCACGTGATCACTGATCTCCGCTCGGCCGAGGCCGTAGAGTCCCGCCTCGATCAGCATGTTCTCGCGGCCCGTGAGCTCCTCGTCGGCCGTGGACCTCTGGAAAACGAGCCCCAGCTTCCGCCGGACGTCGTTCGGGTGGGCGAAGACGTCGATTCCTTCGATCTGCGCGCCGCCGGAGGTCGGACCGAGCAACGTCGTCAGGATCGAGATGGTAGTGGTCTTCCCGGCGCCGTTCGGGCCAAGGAAGCCGAAGATCTCGCCCCGGCGTACTTGGAAGCTGACCCCGTCGACCGCTACCGTTCCCTTACCGCCCGGCTTGGGAGGTGGATAGATCATCCGAATATCGCGAGCGTCGATGACGACGTCGGGGGCTTGCGGTGAGCCTGGAGGGGGAGCGACGTCGGTCATAGGGGAGCTGCGGTCCCCCCTGCCCCGGGGCCCTAAAAGCGCCCGGCTACAGTGAGGTAACTATCCGCTCTCGGACGCTCGCTGTTCTGGACGAAGAACAGGCCCAACTTTCCGGCCCTCCATCGGCCCGAGCCAAATCCGCCTGGGACGACGAGCCTTCTCGGGGCAGGGCCGCTCGCAAGCGAACAGATTATCGCTCGATCGAGGATACCGTGCTGGGGTCGACGATGAAGCCCGAAGAGCTTGCCGAACTGATGCAGACCCTCGACGATGCCTGGAACGCCGGACCGGACAGCAAGCTCTGGGACACGTTCCGGAAGCGGCACAAGGAGGATGTCGCGGTCTACTGGCCGGGCCAGCCCGAACCAACCCTCGGGAGGCACAACCACGACCTGGAGGCCGTGGAGTTCTTCAAGACCTTCCCGGACAACCACCTGATCAATCGCCCGTACAAGATATTCTTCGCCGCCGGCAATCACACGTGTTCCGTAGCGGATTTCACCGGGACGATGAAAGGGCCGATGAAGATGGGCGCCAAGACGATCCCGGCGACCAACCGGAGCTTCAAGGTGGAGTTCTGCACCTTGGCCACCTGGAACGACCGGGGGGAGATCACCGAGGAACGGCTGTTCTACGACCTGGTCGGGTTGACGAAGCAGATCGGCCTCGGCTAGAACCTTGGATTGCCCGAGCCGGGACCGGCGCCAACCCGTCCCCACGACTGGTGGCCCAACGTCCCTGCGGCCTGCGAAAGCCCCCCCTGCGCAGGGAGAATGGGTGCAAGGGCCGTTGCACCTCGTTCATCAGCAGGTGATCGAGGGCGTCGATTCGCTTGCACCTGCGTATGATGTCACCCTTCCATGGGCGACACTCCCGTTAGTCCGTCGGCGCCAACCCGTCCCGGATCGGCCCGCCGTCTCCGGTCCGCCGCCTGGCGCCGCCAGCAGGCAAACGTGCGGACGAATCGACAGATCGCTGAGGCGCCTCTACGAGATCGAAATGAGGGTTAGATACAGACCGTTGCCACTCGAGTTTACGTCCATCCAGCCATGGGCGGTCGAGGCCCACGGCTGGCCCGCGACGTACATGTCGGTTGATACGCCACCTAGGATACGGTACGACAGTTCGTACCGATCAGAAGAATTCAGCGGGACAGAGCTCCACGTGTCGACGAGCGACCGGGACACGGAGCTGGCCCCCGAGGCCGGCGAGGTGGCGAACGTTCGATTTACGCAGACGTTCGACGTGCAGGACTCGTCATGGAAGTATGAGGACGTGTTGGCGAACGAAAACGGCGCGGAGATCGAGGCGTTCAACCGGTACAACGCGCCGGTGGTGACGTCGTCCAGGAAGACGAACACCTCGTCGAAGAACTCAGTAACGAGCATCGAACAAGCCTGATACCCCGATCCGTTCGTCAGCACCGCCGCCGGGCACGGATGGGGAACGAGAGCCCAGCTATCGTTCGCTCGCAGCGTCCAGTAGGCTCTGATGGTGTGCGTCCCGGAGGTGCGAGGGGAGGGAATGGGAACGGTCAGAGTGATGTCGGTGTACACGCAGGTGCTATTCTTACCGCAATAGATAATCGGCGATGTGCACTTCGCCGACGACCTCAGCGAGGCACCCCCGCTCCAGTTCAGCTCCCCTAGTTTCGGGCTCCAGCTGGGGCGGTGACCGAACCCGGCGTTCCCGCAACCGGTGGCCCCTGCCGGGTAATGGTAGGCGGTGATCGTAGCGAAAGATCCTTTGAAGGGTGGGCTCAACGCGGGTCCTGAGGCGCCGACTCCGAGCCCGGGTGCGAGCAGAAGGAGGACGACGACGGCGGCTCCTGCGGCGACGGTGGACCGTAGCCGCTGCCGCGACCGATCTCGCCTACGCGTCTGATGATGGAAGCTCCCGGACTCCGAGCGCGGCCACCGAGTCCGATCCGCAGTTCGTCGGAAACCTATCTCTTGGTCTTGGCCACGAGCCGACTCGTCATCCCCACCAATGGTGATGGCTGCCTGGGCCGGTCCCGGCGTCTCCAACCCCTCAGTCTTCAACAGCAGTCCGTGCGGCATAACTACCTCCCGCCAGCGAACGCCTCCGACACTCCTCGGAACCACATAGAGACCCGGGTCGGTTACATTCGCCGTAAAGTAGACTCGGACTCAATTTAGGCGATTCGCTGCAAGGGCCATTGCAACCCGTGGCGATTGTGTCGCGTAGACCCGCCCAGCCCTAGCGTGGCCGCGTTTGAGCGAGGCGGGCAGCGGTCATAGTATACAAATCGTATAATACCGGATTTACCTATGCACTGTCGTGGACCCCGTATTCGGTAGTGAGACCCGTGCGCGGGTACTCGAGCAACTTGCCGCGGCGCCAGGACCCCAGTCGGCCTATCGCATCGCGAAAGCGGTCGGTGCAGAGCCGACCCAGGTGATTGCAATCCTGCGCAAGCTCACGGGCCTTACCGAGCGTTCGAACGAGGGGTGGGTACTCGTGGACGATGATCTCCGACGGTTCGTGCGTGCACGATTGGCCCGTCGCGAGCAGGAGATTCGCGGAGAGAAGAACGAGCTACTAGTTCGCTTCGGTCTAAAGCCACAGGGAGGCCGTGAAGGCGACTGAGCTTGAGCGTGTGCTCGCCAAGGCCCCGACTGCGGAGTCGCGCATCGCCTGGTTCGGAGCGCTCCTAGGAAAGGAAACGGGCAGCGCCGTCGAAATCGTAGGAGGCTCAGCCATCCAGATCTACCTCTCATCAGACATCTACGTTTCACAGGACGTAGACATCGTTGGGCGTAGAGATCGAATCCCCCGGGTCCTCCTTCGTTGGGGGTTCGAGCAGGTGGAAGGAAGGAGTAGGCGTGTCTACTGGCATAAGAGCTCCATCGGCCTCATCGATATCGTCGGGCCCGGAGATCGCTCGGGCCTCAGACCCCGAGAACTGGAGACTCCGTACGGGCGGGTCCTCGTGAGTGCAGTTGAGCCGTTGATAACCCGGCGCCTGGTGAGGGCTCAGCGGGAGCACTCTGCCGAGCTTTTCGCCCAGGCAATCCGACTCGCAAAGATCGGACCGGTCGATTGGACATACATTGAGGCAGTGGCGAAATTCGAGCGAGTTACCCCGATCCTAAAGCGCCTACGTAAGGCGCTTCAAGCCTGACATAGCAGGCCCGATCGGCGCGGGATTGCCAACCGGGTCGGCGTCTTCGTGCTTACCTGCCTCGCGACTTCCATGGGGGTGAGACCTACCCGCATGGTAGGCTCTCCTGACGATGGGTGCAACCAACATTGCACCCTTAGATGCGACCTCTCGGCGACAGGGTAGAACAACCTAGTTTATCGTCACCAGGACGCCCGTGGCTTCTATCGACCTAGTGATGCTACCAAACACAGGGTTTGAGTGCTCCGCTCTCAGCGCGTCGTGAATCCCTCACCAGCCTTGAGCTCATACTGCCAACATCGACGTAGCCCATCGCCGGACCCTTGACACGCTTTGGCGTACCTTCTCGGCCTCGCTCTCCGTGAATTCCCGCGCTTCGTACTCGACCCGGTTCTTCGCCTCTAGGACGCGAGAGATCTGCCGGAGTGCCGGTTCGGCCTCGGGAAGTCCCAGGGACTCGACGATTCCAACTACCCCCGAGTGGTCCTGGCCGCTCCAACGTTGCCCAGATCGCTGAACGGTCAATGCGTCACAGGTCGAGATCACGCAGTGGACTCCCAGTAGGCCGACTGAGTTCCATGCCCCCTCTGCCGCGGCTCGGTCCATCTGTCCCTCGAACTCGCGAGCTCGCCTGAGGTAGACAACGTAACGGGACTTCGAAACGACTTCGGTTCTCGGCAAGGTTAGGCTCCCCCGGTCACGTCCAATCCTTCCTCGTCAATCGTCTTCAAAAGGGCCGGATTGCGTGGATGTGCGACCTCCGCTCGGGTGTAGATTAGAGCGGAGACCGGATTCCCGAATCGGTTCCAGACCTGTGATCGAACCCGGCCTACCGCCTCCTCAGTCTGCTCCCTCTCCCCCGAGGTCCGAATCTGGAGGAAGAGATCGACATCGCTGTCGTCCCGCTCCTCGCCCCGCGAAATGGAGCCGAACACCCGCGCCCTGTCAATCCTCGAGGATCGGAGCCCTCGCGACACAGTCTGGAGCATCTCGGTCCGAAGTCCAGCTTCCCGGCGGAATAATTCGGTCAGGACCGGGATCAGGGCGTGAGTCCCGTTCAACTGCCAGGAATAGGAGCTTCCCATTACTTCGCGGCTCACGAGAGAGGTGTCTGCGAGCTCGCCGAGGTCACGTGCCGCTTGGGCAGTCGATACGCCCGCCGCTCGTGCGAGCTCCCGACCTGTCCACCGACGATCGGTTGACGCGAACATCGTCCGAAGCAGGCTAAGCTTGGACGGGCTGCCGAGGACCGGGTTCAGTGCATCGTGGAATCTCATGTCTCTTGCCAGAGACACATATATCGAACCAGATACATAAGATGTTTGGCAAGACTCGCCTCGAGCCTCTGCAATCGTGGGTCCCTGCTCCGATCGAAGGTCAGGCCTCCCGGCTCCGGCCCGAGGGCGCCCACTCAAGATCGTTACCCGACACCCGCGGCGCATCTTGGGCGTCGGATGGCAGGGTCCGAATCTCCTGGAAGTCGGAGCGGGTCAGTTCGGAGGGAGGTGCAACCGTCCTTGCACCCTTATCAAAGATCGAAGCTGCGCGCGCCAGACCCTCAGTTCGCCTCCACCGTCATCTCGCGCCTAGTTACCTTTTAGGACACTATTAATACCCCGCGCCATCTTGACAGGATCGATGCGGCGTGACGTCGACGCCTCGCTCGTTTCGCTCTTCGGGAGCCAGACCCGCCTCCTGACCATGGCGGTCCTAGCGAATGCGAACGAGCCCCTCACCGGGTACCGCGTCGCGGTGATCGCGAATCTCCCTAGGGAGAAGGTGTATCCTCTGCTCCGGAAGGGGGTGGCGACCGGCACGCTCGTTGCGGGCCCCGAAGGGTTTCGAATGATTGACGCGGACGTCCGAGCTCTCCTTCGGAAGCGAATCCGCATCCGCTGGGACCAGGAGTGGGATCGCGCACGCTCGGGCTGGGACAAGGAAACCCGCGGCAAGTTAACGGGTCTCCTCGCCTCGATCCCCAAGGATCCCACCTACCTCCGCCCGAAGGGCTGGAAGCCCTCACCGTCCGCGCGGAGAGCGATCCGAGAGCTGGAGAGGTCGCCTTCGAAGGACGCCCTGCTGAGCAGCCGCGGCCTCCGAACCTCGGCACGAAGGGAGTGGGCTCGCCGTGGACGCTGAAGAGTTCCGCGCAGCCATCCGCACCGAACGCGAGCCGTACCTGCAGATTCGGGCATTTGCGGCCATGCTCGCGACCGAAACAGGGCTTGGCCCCGACGGACTGACGGTCGTGGGAGGGAGCGCGCTCGAAATCTACACCACGGGCGATTACGTTTCGGACGATGTCGACCTGATCGTCGAAGATCGGCAACGCGTGGCCGAGGTTCTGCGCTCCTGGGGGTTCAAGCTCCAAGGGATGTACTGGACAAGCCCCGACTTCCGCCCGTCAGTCCAGATCGTCGGAAGATACGACAGCGGATCCCGCCGACTATCGCAGGTCGTATCCACCCGCTACGGGAGCGTGCGCCTGGCGACGATCGAGGACATCGTCGTCAAGCGGCTGATTGAGGCGCGTCACTGGAAGAGGCCCGAGGCGCTGGCCGAGGCGATGCTCGCGGTGAGCCGGTATGGACCCGACTTGGACTGGGAGTACCTCAACGAAATGGCCGCGAAGGACTTAGTCGCGGATCTGGCGGCGGACGTCCGCAGACGCGCCGCCGCGGGGCCACCTGCAGCCGCCGTCGATCCGAGAGCTGATCTCCGCAAAGAGTGAGGGGGCCCGGTAGGTTCCAATCATTCAACGTCTTCATCACCAAGCGGTCGGCTCATGGCGCGGCAGCAGGGGAACCGCTCGAAAACCGGCTAGGGATAGGCGCAACCGCCGTTGCATCGCGTCGATCGTCGGCGGGAAGTCTCACTTCCGGACTCGCAGCGATGTCCGGGGTTCTTATGGGGCCACGCTATCCCGAACTCGTTGGGTGTCACCATGACGTTCCTACAAGCCCGGGCGAGACCGACCGTATGGGTCCTCCTCGTGGTCGGAGTTTCGGTGCTCGGGTCCATCGCGTGGCTCGCCTCGGCTCCGGTCAGTTCGCGAGCTCCCTCGCACGAGGTCCGTACGTTCGTACTTCCGGCGACCACGAGCATCTCGGCGTGCACCGAGGCCGCCCTATCCTCAGCGGTCGCCAAAGGCGGGAGCATCGTCTATACGACGAACTGCCCCACCGTGCCGTTCGGCTCGGCGATCACGATCTCATCGAAGCTCACGGTGAGCATCTCCGGCAACGGCTTCTCGGTGACGTTCAACGGTCAGGATACGACTCGTTTCTTCATCGTCTCCGGGGGCCAGCTGACCGTGACCAACATCGGCTTCTCGTCCGGTTTCGCGACGGGCTCCGATGGCACGAGCGGAAAGGCCGGCACGGACGGGACGATCGGAATGAACGGCGTGAACGGCGCGGACGGTACGGACGGCCAGGGCGATACCGGGACGTCCGGAACGGCGGGGGCGATGGGCACGAACGGCACGGCCGGCAGCGCGGGAACCGCGGGGAAGATCGCGCAGGGCGGGGCGATCTGGGTCAAGAGCGGAACCCTCGTTCTATCGTTCGACACCTTCGGCTCGAACCTCGTGCGCGGCAGCACGGGCGGCAACGGTGGCCCTGGGGGCTCCGGCGGCTGGGGTGGAAACGGTGGATCCGGCGGCCGGGGCGGTAGCGGCGCTTCCGCGAATCCGGGAGGCGACGGAGGTCCCGGCGGGAACGGTGCGAACGGCGGCCGCGCGGGGAGCGGCGGACCCGGAGGGAAGGCCGGCGCGGGTGGCCCGGCCGAGGGCGGCGCGATCTTCAGCGCCGGAACCGTGCATCTCACTAACGATTCTTTCACCTCGAACACCGCGCAAGGCGGAGAAGGCGGCCTGGGCGGCGGCGGCGGGATCCCCGGCGTCGGCGGACAGGGAGGCATCGGCGGGGTCGGCGGCCAGGGCGGTCCCTCGGGCACCGGCGTGGGCGGGCCCGGCGGCGCCGGAGGTTTCAGTGGCTACGGTGGCAACGGAAGCGTCGGGGGCGCTGGCGGCACCGGTGGGACCGGCGGGATGGCCCTGGGTGGGGCTGTCTACAGCACCGGAACCCTCACGGCGGTGAACACGACGTTCGATTCGAACCTCGCATTCGGCGGCACCGGGGGCGGCGGCGGCCCCGGTGAAGGTTCCTCAAGCGGCGGCCCCGTCCCGGGCAGCGGCGCGAGCGGCGGAGGCGGGGGCGGAGGCTCCCCGGCCGCGGGCGGAGACGGCGCCTCGGGCGGCAAGGCCGCGAACGGGACCGAGGGTGGGGACGCGGAGAACGGCGGGATGGGGGGCAAGGGTGGCCCCGGTGGCCCTGGCGGGGCCGCCGAAGGCGGTTCGATCTACGCGACCGCGTCGACCAACCTGAATCGGTCGTCGGTGAACGACAGCCGGGCCATCGGTGGGACCGGCGGGAACGGCGGTTCCGGCGGCTCGGGCGGGTACGGCGGAGCCGCCGGCGCCGGGTTCGCGGGCGGGAACGGCGGCGACGGGGGATCCGGTAGCTTCAGCACGAGCGTCTCGGGCGGGGCCGGCGCGGACGCCTCGGCCGCGGCGAACGGAGGATATGCCGGCAACGCAGGCAACGGCGCGGTGGGCGGGCCCGGCGGCCCGGGAGGCGCCGGCGGGCTCGCCGCCGGAGGGGGCATCTACTGTTCCGGGAAGCTCGGCACCTCGGTCACGTCCGGATGGCTGGACCGCGATTCCGCGACGGGCGGGACCGGAGGTGGCGGCGGCGGCGGCGGCAACGGAGGCGGCGGGGGGACCGGCGGGCCGGGCGGATACGCGGGGTCGGGGGGTCACGGAGGCTCCGGCGACGGTAACTCCCCGACCGTGTCGGAACCCGGCGGGTCTCCATCGGATGGCGGCACACCGGGCCCGGCCGGCCCGGGTGGGCTCTCCCAGACCGGCGGAAAGGGTGGGGTGGGGGGGATCGGTGGAGCCGCTGAGGGTGGCGCGCTCTTCGCGAGCAGCCAGGCGAACCTGACCTCGGACAGCATCCAGGACGACACGGCCACGGGCGGAGCGGGCGGCAGCGGCGGAGAGGGCGGTGACGGCGGGAATGGAGCGACCGGAGGCCTTGGGGGCGGCGGTGGGAGCGGCGGGACCGGAGGCGGCGGGACCCCGACCGGGACCGGCGCGAATGGAGGCGCCTCCACCAAGGGCGGATCGGGCGTCAACGGGTCCCCGGGCGGGACCGGCGGAGCCGGCGCGACCGGCGGCGCCGGGGGTGCCGCGCTGGGAGGCGGCGTCTACTCGACCGGCACACTGCGAGTGATCACCGTAGCGTTCGCCTCCGATTCGGTCGTCGGCGGGATGGGCGTCTCGGGCGGTCGAGGCGGGCAGGGCGGGACCGGCGGACCCGGAGGAGCCGGGGGACCGGGTGGAAGCGGGGGGTCCGGTGGCGGAGGAGGATCCCCAGGATCCGGGGCGTCCGGTTCGGACGGCGGCCCGGGCGGCAACGGCGTGAACGGCGGGACGGGCGGAGCCGGGGGGAACGGCGGAGCCGGTGGCAAGGCCACCGGAGGTGCGATGGACTGGACGACCGCGCCGACCACGTTCACGGGCGCCACGTTCGTCTCGGATTCCGCGACGGGCGGCGCCGGGGGTGTGGACCTGTGCACCGGAGGCAGCGGGACGGGCTGCGGCGGCCTCGGTGGAGCGGGCGGCCTCAACGGTTCGGGCGGAGGCGCGGGGCTCGGAGGATACGACGCCGATGGGTTCACCCAGGCACCGAACGGGACGGCCGGTGGCCATGGAGGGAACGGACCCGCCGGCCCGTCGGGCGGGAACGGTGGCACCGGGGCCGCAGGGGTCGGGAAGGACCCCGACCATCCGTAGAGTTCCGCTGGCACGACGGGCGAGACAGCTTGGTCGTGGCGTCGCCGACCTCGCCAAAGAGGTCGGACACGCTCGCGGTCACGACGAAGTCACCGGCCCGGTCGGGGGCTCGCACCCACACCGGGTGCAGCAACGGGAGCACTACGAAATCGACGGGTCAGCGCTCGCGCGGCTACGAAGGTAGGTCCTTGATCCGGCCCGCCGTGTGGTCCCACTTGATCCAACTGACGACCGGCGCGTCGACGTCGATCTGCCAGAGCAGTGCATTGAGCTCTCCGCGATGCTGAAGCTCCTCCTCGACCAGATGCCAAAGCACTTCGCGCACCGGAATGTGGCAGTCGTGGTCCTGCCGCCCCCCCTTCTCCCTAACGATCGTACGTGAGAGGTTGGCTTGGGTCAGTTCCGCCATGACCCGCTTGATCTGGGTCTGAACGTACGTCTCATCCTTCCTCAACATATCGATCGAGGGCGGAGCGTCGGAGTCTTCCTCCTGCGGCGGGAACGGGAACGTCGCGCAGCTCTTCATCCAGAAGTAGAGGGCGCCCTGGGAGTGCGCGAAAATGTCGAGAAGGGTGGGGTAGGATGCCCCTCGGTCGCGCGTCAGCTCTGCCGGTGGGAGCTTCGCGAGCGTCTCGAGGTAACCGCGGCGCGTGTCGGCGAGGTACGCGAACCATGCACGAAAGGCCTCCACTTCAGAATCCATGCCAAGCCCGGCAGGTCTGACACCGACGGTCCACATATGGCTACCCGCCGCTGCCCAGATGCGAAGGTGAGGTCGCGCTACTTCGTTGGTGCAACGCCCATTGCACCCAAGCGGGACGCTGCCGTACCTTCGCCTGCGACGCGAGATGCGGGCCGAAGCGACCGGGTAGTCTCCACTGGGCCGGCCCTCCCTCTCCCTTGCCGAGGGCCGGTCTCAGCGGACTGATGGGAGCAGGTCGAATCCCGCTTGCGCAAAGTCAGAATCAAAGGAGAATGCGGATCGGATCCCTAGCGATTCCATTGTTACGAAACTGAGGCAGTCCGTCAGACTCCATCGCTTATCGTCGCGCGTGGCCAGCATTTCCCAAGCAGCCCAGAACCTAGCAGGAGTGGTCCAAATCGTCTCGACGCTCGCACTCGTGTCCAGGATCGACCTGAACTGCTTGAGCGCGGAGGAAGGAGCTCGAAGTCTGAGGTAGGTCGCAGCCTCGTCAAGGACGTAATCTGTAGTCACGAGCCGTCCGTGCCGTCCGGCCGCCAGCTCGGAAGCGAACGCGCGGGCTCTCGAGTGGTAGCCGTCAGCCTGATTCAAGAGCGCGATCCAGGCGCTCGAGTCCACGAAGATCATCGAGACTTCGGATACAAGATCTCATCGTGGTCGCGCGAATCCCAGGTGGTCTTTCCCTTCTTTCGGATCAGCGGAAAGGCGTGAAAGACAGGATCCTCCGGGCTCACCCTATCAGGTAAGAGGTGAGCGCGGAGAGCCTCGCGGGTGACGGCCTTCATGCTCTTGCCCTCCTTGGCGGCCCGCTGGCGAAGCAGGATGTACTCATCGTCGGGTACGGCGGTCTGGACAAGCTTCATGGCCCATGAGACATGGACCATGAAATATATAGCTCTTCACCGAGCCCCACCCTCGATCTCCCCCGATCGATGGCACCTCGAGTTCTGAGCGCAACTATCATTGCGCGTGCGGCGATGGTCGTGGCCGCGTCCGCGAGCGGTTAGTCCCCCGGCGATCCCTCGGCATCGCCCGGCGGTGCGGGGCCTTCGGGCTGCGTCTCCGAGACCTCACGATCGGTCGGGGGCTCGGGCTCTGCGGCTCGGCCCCGGCGAGATCGTGTGAGCCAGATCGCGCCGGCCACCGCCCCCACGATGAGGACGGCCGCCAGGCCGATGTAGAGCCACGGCCCACTCCCCCCGCTCGGGGCGACACCCGAGCCCATCGTCACGACGAGGGTGAGGGAGTCGGTCACGTAGGAGCCGGCGCCGTCGGAGACGTTCACGGACACGGTGAACTGCCCGGGGGCCGAGGGGGTGCACATGACCGACGAGCCATGGGAGGTGCCGCAGCCCGCCGCGCCCTCTGCCCCGTAGCTGTAGTTCAGCGGCGGTGCGCCGCCCGTCGCCGTCACGACAAGCTGAGTGCTGGCCCCGACGGAGACGGCGGAGGGGGATGCGGAGAAAGCCGAGACGGCGAGGACCGGAGGGAAGTCGATGGTCACGCTCTGATTGGTCGCCGAGGCGGTGACGCTCCCGCGGGCGCGCAGCGGCTCCTGATCGGACGGACCGTGGGCCACATACGACCCGGCGGAACCCCGCTGGAGGCTCAGCGCGATCTGGTCCGTCGAGGAGTTCGTCGCCGGTGCGCCGCTCCAGTTCACCGACCAGGGGCCGGTGAGAGGCGTCCCCATCGCCGTGAACGTCACGGTCCGGAACGCTTCAGTGAAGTTCAGGTCGATCGTGGCGGCGCTGCGCGTCAGGTTGAACGTGCCCGAGATCGGGTACCAGCCGATGCCGGCGCTCGCCGCGTACGAGTAGCCCCCGCTCGGCTCGGTGCCTACGATCGGCCCGACGCCGTGCCAGCCCCCACCCCCGGTCAGATTGACCCAGAACAGTTGGCGGGCCGGAAGGTTCATCGCGTCGAAGGTCACCGTATAGGTGGCCAGGGCGAAATCGACGACGATCGCCTCGCCTCCGCCGGCGATCGTGGTGTTGCCGGAGACGGTCAGCCATCGGAGGGAGGTGGTCTGCGCCGTGTAGTGGTACGTTCCGTTGGGGAGCAGGAAGATCACATTCGTACTGCTCGTGCTAACGTTCTCCCCGTCGGAGAGGTTCGCCCACCACTCGGTCCCGGACGGGAGCCCTTCGGCGAGGAACTCCACCTGGTAGACCGTCGGTACGAACGTCACGGGGACGATCACGGAGGCGTTCCCGACCGACACCGGTCCCGAGACGGCCTGGTAACCTCCGTAGACCGCGGAGGCGGTGTAGTGGTAGGAACCGGGCAGCTCGTCGAGGGTGTTCGAGGTCCCACTGCCCGACGACCGGCTCCCGCCAATGGCTACCTGCCATGGAGTGCCGCCGGGGAGCCCCGTCTCCTGGAAGACGATCGCCTCCTCGCGGGCGAAGGTCACGTCGATCGTCACGGACGCGCCCGCTACCGAAATGTGGCCCGTAGCGTTCGAAATGGCGACGTAGGGTGACGGGACCCCGATCGTGAAGCCAACCGTGCCGTTCGGGATGGAGTAGGCCTGGCTGCCGGTCGTCGACGAATTGGAGCTGCCGGTCGTGAGGTTCACCCACCACGGGACCCCTGCGGGCAGTCCGATCGCCTGGAAGGTGACGCGGTATGTCGGATTGACCCAGAGCACGGCGGAGGCAACTCCCGTTCGACCGGACGAGTCAGTAACGCGGCTCGAGACGTCGTAGAAGCCGCCCGCCGCCGGCGTGCAACCGTCCGACGAGCTGTTCGTCGAAACGCATCCTTCGGGCAGCCCGGAGTAATTGTACGTGTAGGGCGACGAGCCTCCCGCGACCGTCGTCGTGAGCACGACCGGCGAGCCCTCGAGGGCGAGGCTTGGGGTGACGGAGAGGGCCGGGGTGGCCATCAGGTTCAAGGAGAGGTTCGAGACGAGGAGGAGCGCCCCGGTGATATCGGTCGCGGCGAGACGGTCCGGGGCGTACCAGGCGAGGCCGTAGGACTCGCTCCCGGAGGCGACGCCGACGGTGGAGTTGGTGGTCAGGTTGAAGAACGTGAGGCTCGAGGTTTCGTTCGAGACGGCGAGCAAATCGGTGCCCGGCTGGGCGGCGAGCTCCGAGGCGTACCCCGGGATGGAGAGATTGCCGAGCAGGCGGCTCGTCGTTGGGTCGATGACCGAGATGTTCGCCGCGTTCTCGTCCCCCGCGTAGACCTTCCCTGTGAACGGATCGTAGATGATCGCGTTCGGGCCGGGCACGTAGAGGATCGTCGCCATCAGCGTACCATTGCCGCCGGCGTAGGCGGTGACGTTGTTGGCCTCCCAGTTCGAGACGTATACCTCGTCGTTGACCGGATCCCAGGCGGCCTCAGAGGCGTACCCGTCGGAGATCGAGGTGAGCAGCGTGAGATTCGTCGCGTTGTAGACGTCCACTACCGACGAGAGCGCCGAGGGAACGTACATCCGGTCGTCAGTCGGGTCGTAGGCGGGCGCGTTCGACCAGGTTCCGGAAGAGAGGAGCGTGATCAGGCTGCCGTTGGTCCCGTTCAGGACATCCACGCCCGAGGCGCCGGTAAGGCCGCCGAGGCCGACCCACAGGTCGCCCGTCGCGTTGTCGTAGGCGATCCCCCGGACCCATCCGCTGAGTCCGACGGTCCGGTCGATCTGGAACGAAGAGGTGTTCACGAACGAGAGCTCCCCGGAGAGGTAGTCGCCGACCACGAGGCAACCGCAGGCGGCGTCCGAGACGACCGTCGAGGGCTCGCTGATACCCCCGATGGTGCCGTACACGGTGTTGTTGCCGGCGTAGACGGCGATGAGGGATTCCTGCTCGGCCGTGGGAAGGTAGAGGGTGTCGAGCTCGGGCACGAACGTGATCCACCACGGCTCGTACAGGCCGATGCCCGGGGCGTGCACACTGAACTGCTTCAGGATCGTCAGGTTCGACGGGCCTAGCTCGTAGATGATCTGGTGCTCGGAATCGGCGACGTAGACCACGTCGCTCACGTTGTCGAAGGCGAGGCCCGTGAGGTAACTTCCGAAGCTCGAGGTCGCGAGAATCTTATTGGTGGATCCCGAGATGAGGACCATGCCCGTGGAATAGAAGTAGGTGGAGGCGTAGACGTCGCCGGTGCGGGGGTCGACGGCGACGCCGTACACGAACAGTCCCTCCGACGAGACCGAGATCGAAGTCCCCGACCACGTCGTCGAGTTGACGGCGACGACCACATCGTTCTCGTACTCGGCGAGATAGAGCTCGGAGTTGACCGGGTCGTAGGCTCCGTCCTCGGTGTAAACGCTCACGCTCAGGTTCGCGATGATGTGGCCCTGGGTGATCCCGACCACGTTCGCAGTCGTTGAGAACGCATTGTCGACCACGATCGCGTTCGCCGCGGCATCGTAGACGAAGAGGCCGAAGACGGTCTGGCCCGCTGCAGGCGCCGACATCTTGCCGACGAGCTTGTCGGTCGCGGGGTCAACGATCGTGATGTTCCCGCCGGCGCTCAGATAGAGATCCCCCGTCAACGCGAGGTAGATGACCCCGCAGCCTCCCGACGCCGAGAGGGTGCCGACGACCTCGAACGTGCTCGGGTCGATGACGTACATCGTGCAGTCGACCGAGGCGTAGAGCTCATTCGTCGCCGGGTCGTACGCCACGTACCACGGGCGGGCGAGGCTCGGGCCGAGGACGTTGCCCGAACGAAGCGTGTTGTTGGCGAGGAACAAGGTGTACTGCGTCGCCCACGCCGAAGGACCAGCCGCGGGCACCCCCGTCGGCGGCAGGAGCGCGGTGGTCGTGACTCCGAGCGGCGGGGAGCCCTCCCGCATCGGGGCCGGTCGAGAGAGGAGGCCGGGGAGGCCAGCAAGGAGCATGACCCCCACGAGGGCGAGCGCGAGTACACCGAGTATGGGAAGCTTAGGCCGCCTCGCACGGTTTCTCGACGGTTGATCCATGGAACGAGAGGGTTCTAGTCGAACCCTGCCCTCTATCAAAAGCTTCCGGTCCTTCGAATGCGACATTCTGTAGGTACCGCTCATCCTGGAGCAGGCATTCCGCACGCCAACCTTCGGCCCGAGGCATGAAGGTCTTGTAGCTCACTGACTGGAATGCGTGGGAGGAGCGCCCCCAAACCAGGCTTGCAGCTCACTGTGGCGGATATGGGCCTGCCCTACCGGAGACCTTCATCCTATCTGCTTCGAGACCGGGTCGCCGCACTTGTCCTGCTTTCGGGAAGGTGCAACCATCATTACACACTGCCCTCGAACAGAAACCTAGGGCCATACTTCGTGGTGAAAGCGGCACCGCCTTCGCCCCTCGAAAGGGTTGGAGGATTGAGGTATTACAGAACTTTCGCCCGTAGACGTCCGCAAGGAACTTGGACCTAAG
>Ga0209415_10005110_pt1 | contig 23734 bp, 18 predicted proteins | sample PeaSoiSIISIP2007_FD_187696 | JGI IMG/M metagenome (GOLD analysis project Ga0209415, IMG submission 187696) | Peat soil microbial communities from Weissenstadt, Germany - SII-SIP-2007 (SPAdes) (version 2) | ecosystem: Environmental > Terrestrial > Soil > Wetlands > Peat | place: Germany... | reverse complement strand
GGACTTAAGCCTTTTGCGTAATATTCTATTGGCTGACGATCACGCTACGCAGCAAATCTTCATAAGATGGCCCCTGGCCGTAACTATATTTCAAAAAATCTTGATTTTCGGCTAAGTCCGACAGGCTGCTTGCGCCGTGATCTGGCTGACGCAGCACGGCACAATGCACAGTCGTCCCGAACTGCACCAAGGGCCCGTGCATCTCTGCTTAAAGGCGAAAATCGCTTGGCTGCTCGCGCCCGGCGGCCTGGCACTGTCAGATGAGCGGACCAGAGCGACAGTCGAGCGGCGCAAGTGCAGGGCCATACCAGCGGCGTACCATAGAGGCCTGGCAGTCAGATCTCGCCAACGGGCGGCGCAGCCCCAGGCCATAGGTCGCCCGTCGCGCTCTCCTCCAAGGTCGCGAACCACTACATCCGGGGCGGGCCACGGTTGACTTGTCGCACTGATATCACTACATATCAATCTACCTCATATGATATCACCTGAGGTTATGGGAACAATAGGAGTTTTCCGTGCTCAACCTCTCTCTCACGATCACCACCTCCCTCTCATCGCTCCCGCTCCTGATGGCCAAGCTACGTGAGCTCGACGAGGAGCTGGGCGGCCACCAGAAGCCACCCCCGTCGACGGTCGTGACTCCGGCCGCCACGGGTGCGCCGCCGGTCGCCCGTGCCGTCTTAGACGAGCAGCCCGCGAGCCTGACAGATGGCCAGGGGCGACTCTTGGTCGAGGGCTGTTCCCCCAAGACACTCACGGTTCTTCGCAAAATCCTCGATGGCCGCAACATTCCGTTTCGATTTTCGACTCTGGCGCAAGACCTTGGAGGAAACGACGTGTTCGACTGGGTCTGGGGCGGCCTCACTAGACGAACGCGTAACATTCTAGCCGATCCCAACGCGCGGCTTATCGTTTGGCGAAACCACCCATATGTCGATGGCAAGTGGGTGGATGCTGATGGCATCATGGCTGAAGCGACCGTCGCCGCTCTGCGCAGAGCGTTGGGCATCACCCCAGCGGCGACTTGACCCAAGCCCCGCTACTCTCGGCCGCTCCCACCTCCACACCCGCTCCCGGACCCCACCCCATGCCCCCGCCCGTCTACATCCTGCTCGGCTACCTGCTCGGCGCGATCCCGTTCGGCCTGCTGCTGACGCGGGCCGCCGGCCTGCCGGACATCCGCAGCATCGGCTCCGGCAATATCGGCGCCACCAATGTCCTGCGCACGGGTAACAAGGCCCTCGCCGCCGCTACGCTGCTGCTGGACGCGGGCAAAGGCGCCGCCGCCGTGCTGCTGGCCGGTCTGCTCGCGGGGCGGGATGCCTCGCTGTGGGCGGGGCTCGGCGCCGTGCTTGGCCATCTCTTCCCGGTCTGGCTTGGCTTCAAGGGAGGCAAGGGCGTCGCCACCGCCTACGGCGTGCTGATCGCCGCCGCATGGCCAGTCGGGCTGGCGTCCGGCGCCGCCTGGCTGATCGCCGCCGCGCTGCTGCGCCGGTCGTCGCTTGCCGCGCTGATCTCGTTCGCACTGGCGCCGTTTTTCGCCTGGGCGCTGGCGGACCCCGGCGTCGTTAAGCTGGCGTTGGCGATTGCTGTGCTGGTGTATGCGCGCCACCACGCCAACATCCGCCGCCTGCTAGCCGGCACCGAGCCCCGCATCGGCCAGCACAGCAGCAGCAAGGCGTAGCGCTGGCCCGCGGGCACCGAAGCCGGCGGCACAACAGGATGCCGCCGTGCCCCGACCGCGCTCCGACCAATTGGTCCACGCCTGGTGCCTCGCCCAGACCGAAGGCGTCGGACCAATCGCCTGGCGCCGCCTGCTGTCGCGCTTTGGCAGCGCCGAGGCGGCACTCGCCGCCCTGCCCCGCCTGGCCCGCGCCGGCGGACGGGACACGCCCCCCGCCATACCGACCGCGGCGGAGGCGGAACGCGAACTCGACCGCCTGGCAAAACTCGGCGCCCGGCTGTTGGTTGTCGACGAATCCGGCTATCCCCCGCTATTGGCCATGCTCGACGACGCACCCCCGGTGATCGCGGTGCAAGGGGACGCCGCCCTGCTGTCCGCCCGCTCGGTCGCCATGGTGGGCGGCCGCAATGCCTCCGCCAACGGCCAGCGCATGGCGGAGAACCTGGCCGCCGGGCTGGCCCGCACGGTGGTCGTGGTGTCCGGCCTGGCGCGCGGCATCGATGCCGCCGCACACACGGGAGCGCTCGCCACCGGCCGCACCGTCGCCGTCGTCGCGGGCGGCCTCGACCTCGCCTACCCCCCGGAGCATGCGGCGCTGCAGCAGCGTATCGCCGAATTGGGCGCGATCGTCGCCGAGGCGCCACTCGGCACCGCCCCCCAGGCGCGGCACTTCCCGCGCCGCAACCGCATCATCGCCGGGCTGTCGCTCGGCGTGGTGGTGGTGGAAGCGGCGCTACGCTCGGGCAGCCTGATCACCGCGCGCATCGCCCAGGAGATCGGCCGGGAAGTATTCGCCGTGCCCGGCTCGCCGACCGATCCGCGGTCGCGCGGCGCCAACGACCTGTTGCGTCAGGGTGCCATCCTGACAGAAACTGCCGAGGACGTGCTGGACAACCTGCCGTTGCACCCCATGTGTGCGTCCTCGCTTGACCAGGGCGTTACCGCGCCGCCCGGGCTGGCCGAACCCCGCCCGGAACTGGCCGATGATTCTCCCGATCTTCCCCGCGCCAGGTCGCAAGTGCTTGATCTCCTTAGTCCTTCGCCGACACCGGTTGACGATGTGGTGCGGCGCTGCCAGTTCTCTCCGGCCGCCGTGATGGTGGTCCTGCTGGAACTGGAACTCGCCGGCCGCCTTGAAATGCTGCCGGGGAACCGGGTTGTACTGCTCACGGACGAGGCTCGCATCTCAGAATGACCGATGTTGTCGTTGTTGAATCCCCCGCCAAGGCCAAGACGATCAACCGCTACCTCGGTGGCGGTTACACCGTGCTGGCCAGCCTTGGGCACGTCCGCGACCTGCCGCCCAAGGACGGCTCCGTGCGCCCCGACCAGGACTTCGCGATGGACTGGGAATCCGATGCTCGCGGGGAAAAGCAGGTCGGCGCCATCGCCAAGGCGCTGAAGGGCGCCCGCACCCTCTACCTCGCCACCGACCCGGACCGTGAGGGCGAGGCGATCTCCTGGCACGTCAAGGCGATGCTGGCCGACAGGAAGGCACTGAAGGGCGTCAACGTTCGCCGCATCAGCTTCAACGAAATCACCCGCAGCGCCATCCGCGCCGCCATCGCCGCACCCCGGGATCTCGACCAGCCGCTGATCGAGGCCTATCTCGCCCGCCGCGCGCTGGACTACCTGGTCGGGTTCACCCTCTCCCCCGTGCTGTGGCGCAAGCTGCCGGGCAGCCGTTCGGCCGGGCGCGTGCAATCGGTCGCACTGCGGCTGATCTGCGAGCGCGAGGCGGAAATCGAGATCTTCCGCGCCCGCGAGTACTGGACGGTGGAGGCGGTGTTCACCACGCCGGCTGGCGCCCCGTTCACCGCGCGGCTGACGCATCTGAACGGCAAACGGCTCGATCAGTTCGATCTCAACACCGAGACGCTGGCGCACGCCGCCAAGGCGGCGGTGGAAGCCGGGCGGTTCACCGTCGGCTCGGTGGAGCGCAAGCGGGTCAAGCGCAATCCGCCGCCGCCCTTCACCACCTCCACCCTGCAGCAGGAAGCGAGCAGGAAGCTGGGGTTCGGCGCGCAGCAGACGATGCGGACCGCGCAGCAGCTTTATGAGGGCATCGATATCGACGGCGAGACCGTCGGCCTGATCAGCTACATGCGTACCGACGGCGTGCAGATGGCGAAGGAGGCGGTGGTAGCCATCCGCGACCATGTGAAACGCGCTTACGGCCCCGACTACCTGCCCGGGGCGCCACGCGAATACCAGACCAAGGTGAAGAACGCGCAGGAAGCGCACGAGGCAATCCGCCCGACGGATGTCGCCCGCACGCCCGATTCGGTGGCGCGCGACCTCACCGCGGACCAGCGGCGGCTGTACGAGCTGATCTGGACGCGCGCCGTGGCGTCGCAGATGCAATCCGCCGAACTCGACCAGGTCAGCGTCGAGGTGACCGACGGCAAGGGCCTGAAGCTGCGCGCCACCGGCTCGATCGTCGCGTTCGACGGCTTCCTCAAGCTGTATCGCGAGGACACCGACGACGCGGCCGAGGATGAAGACAATCGCATGTTGCCGCCGATGGCGGAGCGCGATCCGCTGCGGCTCGGCGACGTCGCCGCGTTGCAGCACTTCACCCAGCCGCCGCCGCGCTATTCCGAGGCCAGCCTGGTCAAGAAGCTGGAGGAACTCGGCATCGGCCGGCCTTCCACCTATGCCTCGATCATCACGGTGTTGCAGGACCGCAAATATGTGCGGATCGAGAAACGGCGCTTCATCCCGGAGGACCGTGGCCGGCTGGTCACCGCCTTCCTGGTGAGCTTTTTCGAGCATTACGTCGATACCGGCTTCACCGCCTCGATGGAGGAGAAGCTCGACGATATCGCCGACGGCAACGCTGAATGGCGCGCCATGCTGCGGGCGTTCTGGGACGAGTTCTCCCGCGCGGTGGACCAGACCAAGGACCTCAAGATCAGCGACGTGATCTCGGCGCTGGATCAGGATCTGGGTCCGCATTTTTTTCCGCCGCGCGAGGACGGTACCGATCCGCGCGCGTGCACGGCCTGCGGCACCGGGCGACTCGGGCTGAAACTCGGCCGCTTCGGCAGCTTCATCGGGTGCTCGAACTATCCGGCCTGCCAGTACACGCGGCGGCTGGCGATCGAAAACGGCGAAGACTCCGGGGACACGCTGAAGGAAGGCATGCGCGTGCTGGGCACGCATCCGGAGACCGGCGAGGAGGTGACCGTGCGTCGCGGCCCGTACGGGCTGTACGTGCAGCTTGGCGAGAACGGCGAGGACAAGAAGCACAAGCCGCGCCGCACATCGCTGCCGCGTGGCATGGACGGCCAACAGATCGCCCTAGAGCAAGCGCTGGGGTTGTTGTCGCTGCCGCGGCTGATCGGCATCCATCCGGAGACGCGGGAAGAAATCCAGGCGGGGATCGGCCGGTTCGGGCCCTATGTGCGGATGGGGGCGGTGTACGGCTCGCTGGACCGCGACGACGACGTGCTGGCGATCGGCATCAACCGGGCGGTGGACCTGCTGGCCAAGAAGCTGGCCAGCGTGCGCACGATCGGGCCGCATCCAAGCGACCAGGAACCGGTGTCGGTGCGCAAGGGCCGGTTCGGCCCGTATGTGCAGCACGGCAAGACGGTGGCGAACCTGCCGCGAGGCGTGATGATGGATGACGTGACGCTGGATGAGGCCGTCGCGCTGCTGAAGGAGAAGGGCAAAACGTTGCGTCCGCGCGGCGCGATGGGAAAGCGCGGTGGCCGGGGGGCGGCGGCGGGGAAACAGGCGGCGCCTGACCGGGCTGCGGCGGCGGGGAAACAGGCAGCGCTTGGCCGGGCTCCGGCGGCGAAGCGGGCTAAGCCGGCGGCGCGGAAGGCAAAGCCGGCCAAGGCTCCCGCGGGCCGCAAAGCACCGGGGAAAAGTGTCGCGGCGGCGAAGCCGGCCGCTCCGGTGGCGAAAAAGAAGCAGGCTGCGGCGCCGGCAAAGAAGGCTGCCGCCCGCAAGCGGCCGGCGGCAAGGACAGTGGCCACACGGCACGCCGCAGAGTGACGGCAGGAGCGCCCGCGTCGACGCCCCGCATAGGCACAGGAAAGCGCCGCCCGCCGCACAGAGCACGGCACGCAGGGCAGAACGGGAATGTTCCCCCTCCCCTTGGGAGCGGGAGCATTCCCATTCTGCCACCGCTTGACGCTCATCCTTGACGGCTACACGACCCCGCTGCTTCGCAGCGCGTCCACCTCGCCCGTGCTCATTCCCAGCCACGACTGCAGCACCTCGCCCGTGTGCTGCCCCAGCACCGGCGACGTCAGCAGCGTCGGCGGCTTGCCGTCGATCCGGACTGGCCAGGCCGGCATCTTGAAATCGCCATGCGTCGGATGATGGATGGTCTGCATGATGCCGCGTTGCTCGAAGCTCGCGTCATTGTGCAGCTCCATCGTGTCCAGCACCGCGCCCGCCGGCACGCCGACATTGCCAACCGCCGCCATCGCCTCCTGCTTGGTGTGCTGCCGCGTCCAGGCGGCGATGATCGCGTCCACTTCCGTTTCGCGCTCCACCCGGTCCGCCGGCGTGGCGTAGCGGGGGTCGCCGAGCAAATCCTCGCGGCCCATCAGCTTCAGCAGCCGGTCCCAGTGTTCGGGATTGGCGCGGCTGGTCATGATGTAGACGTAGTCGTTCGGCCCGCCGGGCGCGCAAGGATACAGTCCCATCGGCGCGTTGTTCACACCGGGTACCTTGCTGCCGCCGCGCTGCGCCGGCCTGCCGGTCAGTCCCTGGGTGGCGAAGTTGATGCGCATGTAGTGCATGATCGCGTCCTGCATCGCCACCTGCAGCCGTCGCCCCTGCCCGGTCATTTGCCGCTTGTGCAGCGCGCTGATGATGGTGATCGCCATCACCATGCCGGTGCCGGTGTCGCCCAACGAAATGCCCGGCCGCATCGGCGGCCCGTTCGGATCACCGGTCACGCTGAACGTGCCGCCGCAGGCCTGCGCGATCATGTCGAAGGCGAGGTTCTTCTCGTACGGGCTGCCCTCGCCGAAGCCTTTCACCGAGGCGTAGATGATGCCCGGGTTCAGTTCACGCACCACGTCGTAGCCGAGGCCCAACCGCTCGATCGTGCCGGGGGCAAAATTCTCGACGCAGACATCGGCCTTGCGTAGCATGTCCTTCACCAGCGCCACCCCGCGCGGCGACTTCAGATTCAGTGCGATCGACTTCTTGTTGGCGTTGAAGACGTGGAAGTAATAGGGGTCGTTGTCCGGCTTGCCGGGCTGCCGCCGCCGGCCGGGATCGCCCATGTTCGGGTTCTCGATCTTCACCACTTCCGCGCCCATCCAGGCGAGCGCCTCGGTGCAGGACGGGCCAGCCTCGAACTGGGTGAAGTCGACGACCCGCACCCCCGACAGAAGATCCACGTCCGCGCTGTTGCTTTCCATCGTTCGCTACTCCCTCTGACGATATGGGTTCAGCTTAGAACAGGGAGGGATCGGACGAAATCCCTGCGTCGCCAGTACGCTCCAGAGCATTTTCGGCCTGACTGGAAACGCTGATCGACACCTGTCATGACCGACACCTGTCAATGCGACGATTCCAGTCAGGGTGGCAGCGCCCTAACCAATTATCGGCATGCTACGATGCCGGTGGTCGCCCTATCCCGATCCCACGACCGATCGATAGAAACCCTCCGGCCCGTCCACCTCCTCCACCTTGCCATGCTCAATCAGCAGGAAGCGGGTGGCGATGGCGGCGACGAAGCTGCGGTCATGCGAGACCAGCATACAGGTCGGCGCATGCGCCAGAATCTCCGCCTCGAGCAGCTCCTGGCCGGCGATGTCCACGTGATTGGTCGGCTCGTCCAGCAGGTAGAAATTGGGCTCGGCGAGGCGAAGCGCGAGCAAGCCAAGGCGCGCCCTCTGGCCGAGCGACAGGACGCGGATCGGGCGGCGCTGCATGTCCACCGTGAAGCCCGCGCCGGCGAGCAAGCTCGTGCTGCGCTGATCGCCGAGGCGGAAGTGCGCGGCAATCGTGCCGTGCGGCGTGTCATCGAGCGGCAGTTGCGACATGAGCTGGTCCACATAACCGAGCACGATGGACGGCGCGGCGCGAATGCCGGGCACATCATCGGGCGAGGCAATGGCCTGACGCAGAAGCTTCATGAAAAGCGTCTTTCCCACACCGTTGCGGCGCAGCAAGACGATGCGGTCCTCCTGGAACACGTGCAGCTTTTCAATCCGGAACAGTTCGCGCCCATCCGGTGCGCGAATGCGCAGGTCGGCAATCTCGAGCAAGACGCGGGCGTGGGTGCCGCGATTGGCCAGGCGAATATCGCCGGTGCGCTCCACATGGCCGGGACGCAGCGTTTGCTCCAGCGCCTCGGCGCGTTTGGTAAGCTGCATTGCCTTTTTCAGCAGCAGGTCACTGCCACTGTTGACGCCGACATTCTTGAGTCCGGCCGCATTGCGTCGCAGCCGCTCTGCCTCGCGCGTGCCCTTCGCGAGCTTGCGTTCTGCAGCCATATCGTCGTCGGCGAGCAACCGGCGAGCAATGCTGTAGGGATGGGCGTAGCTGGGGCAATGGCCGGGACGAAGGAACAGCGTGCGCGTCGTGCAGGCATCCAGGAAGCTGCGGTCGTGGCTGGCGATGACCATCGGGATCGGGCCGGCCTCGTCGGCAATCCAGCGTTCCAGCCGCTGGATCTTTTCTAGGTCGAGATGATTTGTCGGCTCGTCGAGCAGGAGGGCATCCGGCTCGGTGACCCAGGCACGGGCGATCAGTGCCAGTCGCTGCCAGCCTCCGCTGAGGTCGCCGACGGGACGGCCATGCAGTTCCGCCGGCGCGGCGAGAGCGTCGAGAATGACGCCGACACGCCACTCGCTCGCGTCGCGTTCGGCGGGCGGCAAGGTGCGACGGATCGCCTCCGCCAGCGGCAGCGTGCGCCGGTTCTCCGGCATGTCCTGCTCCACGAAGCCGACGCGCAGGCCGCGGGAGCGGACGATGTCACCGGTCGTGGGTTCGGCCAGGCCGGCCAGACAGCGCAGCAGCGTGGTCTTGCCGCCGCCATTGCCGGCAACCAGGCCGACGCGGTCAGCGCCGCCGATGACGAGACTGAGGTTTTCGAACAGCGGGCGCGGCGTCAGCACGCCGACCCGACGCAGGCTGATGGAGCCCATGGAATGCTCGTTAGATATGCGGCAGCGCCTGGCTGGCCGCGGTCAATGGGAGCAAGTTTCAACAGGCACGCCAACACAAGGCGTCGAGGCGCGCACGACGCTCAGGGCAGGATGTGGATCGGCCTGCCCCGCGGCGATTTACCGCAGGGTGGCCACAGGGCCGCGCGGATGATGCTGATCATATGTGCTCATGCAGCCCTCCTGCGGCCTAGGGTTGGAATTGTTGCCATTGTAGGGGCAAGGGGGTCGGCCGCGCAAGTTGGCATGCCTGGCCCTACCGGCGCAGCAGGCATCCACCTTTCATACGCGGCTCGCTACCAGTTATACGCGGCCTGCTATCAGCTTCTTCAGATCCGCCTCCGGCCGCGCGCCGTAATGGCTGATCACCTCCGCCGCCGCGATGCTGCCCATCCGGCCGCACACCGGCAACGACCGCCCCGCCGTCAGCCCTGCCAGAAATCCCGCCGCGTATGCATCGCCGGCGCCCGTCGTATCCACCACCCGCGTCGGCTCGGCGGGGATTTCCACCATCTCCGTCCCGCGCAGGATCACGCTGCCCGCCTCAGACCGCGTCAGCACCGCCAACGCCACGTCGCGCCGCACCGCCTCGGCCGCCGCCTCGAACGTATTCTCCTCATACAGCGACGTGACCTCTGCCTCGTTGGCGAACAGGATGTCCACATCGCGCGACACCAGCTCGCGGAATGCCGCGCGATGCCGATCGACGCAGAACGGATCCGACAGCGACAGCGCCACCTGTCGCCCGGCCGCATGCGCCGTTGCCGCGGCACGACGGAATGCCGCCTGTGCCGCCGGCGGATCGAACAGGTAGCCCTCGAGATAGGTTATCGCCGAATCGGCCACCAGCGCCTCGTCCACGTCGTCCTCGCCGAACGACACGCAGGCGCCGAGATAGGTGTTCATCGTGCGCTGCCCATCCGGCGTGACCAGCACCAGACAACGCGCGGTGGGCGCGCCGTCGAGCAGGGGCGAGGACGGAAAATGCACGCCGGCCGCTCTGATGTCGTGGCGGAACACGGCGCCCAACTGGTCCATCGCCACCTTGCCCAGATACGCCACCTTTGCACCCAACGCCGCCGCCACCGCGCAGGTATTGCCGGCCGAGCCGCCACTGCTCTCCTCGCCCGGCGGCATCGCGGCGTAGATCGCCTCGGCGCGTTCCGCGTCCACCAGGATCATCGTGCCCTTGTGCATGTCATGACGAGAAAGGAATGAATTGTCCACCTGCGCCACCACATCGACCATGGCATTGCCGATGCCCAGCAGATCGAATTTTACGTCGTCCATATTTCATTACCCCCGCGGCGGACGCGCGCGCACAGCCTTTTCGTTCACCTCCACACCCCAGCCCGGACCGATCGGGAGAATAAGCTCGCCGTTCTCGATCGCCGGTGGGTTGACGAACAGCTCGTCGCGCCAGGAGACGCTGTCGATGTCGATTTCCATCACCCGAAAATTCGGCACCACCGCAGAGAACGCGGCACTGATGCCGGAGCACAGATGGCCGTAGTAGTTGTGCGGCGCGCAGTTGACTTCGTACGCTTCCGCCATGGCGGCGATCTTGATCGATTCAAGGAAGCCGTTCCAGATCACGTCGATGATCGCCACGTCCGCGGCATAGGCGTCGAAGAACGGCCGGAACGCCCGCCGCCCGCACACCGATTCCAGCGACGCGATCGGGCATGGCGCGGCACGCCGGATCAGTGCCAGCGACTGCGGATCCCAGGTGTCGATCTCCAGCCAGGTCATGTCGAACGGTGCCACCGCCTTGGCGACCTGCAGGAAACCCTCGGTCTTGAAGTGGTAATTCACGTCGAGGTGCAGACCCATCTCCGGCCCGGCCCCGCTGCGGAACGCGCCCAGCGTGTCGCGCACCGCCTGCAGCGTCTTGTGGTCGATGTTGAGTTCCGGCCAGCCGGGCGTGCGGCCGAAGCCGGGCCCGAACGACACCAGTTTCTCGCCGTCGAACGCCAGGATGTTGGTCTTCAACGCCTTGAAGCCGCGCCGCTTCACCTCGGCGCCCAGCGCGGCGACGTCGTCGTAGGTGCGCAACGGCGGCACGCCGACCAGCTCATGATTGCGCACGCGGTAGGTGCCGCAATGCGACCAGTAGACCGGGATGCGCGTCCGCACCGGGCCGCCGAACAGCTCGTACACCGGCACGCCGAGTGCCTTGCCCTTGATGTCAAGCAGGGCGAGTTCGATCGCGGCGATGGCCCGGGAGTTGATGCCGCCGGGCGCCTGCACCTGCCGCACCCACAGGTTCGACACGATGCGCTGCACCGGGCGCGGATCCTGGCCAATCAGTGGCTCGGCGAGGCCGTGGATCACGCCGGTCAGGCCGCGGCTGCCATCAGCCTCGGTGTATTCCGACCAGCCGGTGATGCCGTCATCGGTGGTGATCTTCAGAAACGAGAAGGTGCGCCAGCCAGCGTCGCAGTGCAGATCCTCGATGCGGGCGATTTTCATGGGTTCCCTCCGTATTTGGCGGCTGCGAGCAGCGCAGGGTAGTGCATGTTGCCGCTCCCGCGTAGTGCCGGCGCGTACTGCCCCCGCCCCGTTTCCTGGCCGAGCGGTGGAATACTCCCCCTCCCGCAAGGGGGAGGGGGAGCTTCTCCACATCTCCGGCTTACCTGAAGCGCGCCGCGGAATACGGTGCCATATCGATCCCCGCCGGTTTCCCACTAACGAGGTCGGCGACCAGCCGCGCCGTCGTTGCGCCCGCCGTTAGCCCCACATGGCCGTGGCCGAACGCGTGCAGCACATCCGGGCAACCCGACGCCGGTCCGATGCAAGGCAGCCCATCCGGCGTTGATGGCCGATGCCCCATCCATGTCTTCACCTGAAGATCGGCCGGCAACCCAGGAAACACGCGGCGCGCGAAGTTGCGCAACACGTCTGCCCGCGCCCAGTTCGGCGCCGCCGTCAGGCCCGCAAGTTCAACCTGTCCCGCCAGTCGCAGGCCTTGCGGCGTCATCACGCAACCCATCTTGCCATCGCTCGGCATCACCGGATAGCGCGGCACGATGCCGGGATTTTCGATCACCACGTGATAGCCGCGTTCGGTCTCCAGCGGTACGCGGTCGCCTGCGGCGGCCGCTAACATCTTCGACCATGCCCCGGCGGCGATCACCGCCTTGTCGCAATCGATGTCGCCCGCGTCAGTGCGCACCGCGCGCAAGCGACGCAACTCGATGCGCAGGCCAGTCGCACGGGCGCGGCGGTGCGTCGCACCCAACGCGCAGGCGTGCCGCACCAGCGCGTTCACATACGCGCCAGGATCGCGGCACTGGCCGTTCTCCTCAACCAGCAGCGCGAACTTGTAGCGGCGATCAAGCGTCGGCTCGCGCTGGCGCAACTCCTCCTCCGACAGTTCAAGCCAGTGCACACCACTCTCGCGCCGCAACCGCCACGACAAGCCCTCGGCGTCGAAATCTGCGCGGCTGGGGAACACGAACAACCCGCCCTGGCGTGCGATCAATTCGCCGACGCCCGCTTCCTCCGCCAGACGGCGGTGCCGCTCCGGTGCCTCGAACAATAACGGACGCAACGCGCGCGCGGTGGCTGCGACGCGTGCTTCCGTCGCCCCGGCGCGGACAAAGCGCCACAGCCAGGGCACCAAACGCGGCAGATAGGACCAGCGGATTGCCAGCGGCCCGAGCGGATCGGTCAGATAACCCGGCACCTTGCGCCAAAGCCCTGGCGCGGACATCGGAATGACCGAACTCGGATTGAGCAGCGTGCCGTTGCCGTAGCTGGCCGCCTGCTCGCCACCCGGATCGCCCGGTTCGACGATCGTCACGCGATGCCCGTCGCGCAGCAATTCGACCGCAGTGGCTGCACCGATAATCCCCGCACCGATAACCACGACGTGCTGTGCCATGACGAAGCGGCTACGCGTTCTTCTTCACACCGTAGAACTGCGGCCAGCCGTCGCGCACATCCGTAAGGTAATTATGAAACGCGGTCGGCTGGTCGTACATCCCAAGCGGCACGTAAGGCGGGCTCTGCCAGAACTCCACTTGCATCTGCTCTGCGATCTTCTGCTGCGCGGCAAGATCGGGCGCATCGAACCAGGCCGCGCGCAACTCCTCCATCGTCGGATCGGTCGGCCAGCCGAACCAGCTTCCACTCGTGCCACTGCTTTGGATGGCGATGTTCGGTGCCGGCGAGATGTTTCCGAACCCACCCAAAAACGTGTAGAAAATATTCCACCCGCCCTTGTCGATCGGCTCCTTGCTGGCGCGCCGCTGCACCACGGTGCCCCATTCCAAAGCCTGGAAATCGGTGTCCATGCCGATCTTTTTCAGCGTGTCGGACGCCACCTGCGCCTCAGCCCAGATGCCAGGAATTGTCGAGGCCGCGAGGATCACCACCTTCTGCCCCTTGTATCCCGCCGCTACCAAATCTTGCTTCAGCTTGTCGTAGTTCTTCGGCCCGCGCGTGATCTCCACGCCGACCGTGCTGGCCATTGGCGTGCCAGGAACGAAGACGCCGACATCGGTCTTGATCAAGCTCGGGTCAGCACCGGCCACTGCCTCCATCACCTCCTTCTGGTCCATTGCTGCCAGGACGACGCGGCGCACCGCCGCATTGTCGAACGGCGGATATAAATGGTTGAAGCGCAGGCAGCCGATCTCGCCGGTGCGGTCCTTCACCGTCACCGTCAGGTCGTTGTCACGCATCAATTGCGGTACCAGATCGATGCTGGGATTCTCCCACCAGTCGATCTCGCCCTGTGTCAGCGCCGCAGAGGCAGTGGCCGGATCGGGAATGAAGTTCCACACCACGCGGTCGATATAGACGATTTTCGGACCGGCATTGAAGCTAGGTTTGCCATCCTTGCGCGGAATGTATTTCTCGTTCTTCACAAAGACCACGCGCTGGCCCGGAATGCGCTCCGACGCAACAAATTTGAACGGTCCGCTGCCCATCTCCTCTGTGACCTGCTTCAGCGGATCGGTCATCGCCAACCGTTCTGGCATGATCGCGCAATACACCTCGGCGAGCGCATTGGGCAGCAAGGCGAACGGCTTCTTCAGCCGGAAGCGGATCACCTTGTCGGATGGCGCCGTCAGCTCGTCGGTGCGTGCCATCAAGGCCTGGCCGAATGGATAGCGCTTCGCGAAGCGCTGTATGGTGGCGACGCAATCCTTTGCCAGCACCGGAGTGCCGTCGTGAAACGCCAGGCCGTCGCGCAGCGTCAGCTCCCACAGCCTACCGTCGTTTTCGGTCGTCGCTCCCTCGACCATCTGTGGCTGCACGCTGAACTGGGCATCGTAGCCGTACAGCGTGTCATACACCGCGAGCGAGAAGTTGCGCGTGATGTCGGCGGTGGTCCAGACGGGATCGAGCGACGCCAGATCCGCATGCGGGGTGAAATTGATGGTCTTGGCCCCTTCCGCATGCACGATGCGCGGTGCGGCCAGCGCGGTAACCCCGGCTAGGGCCGTCTTCAGCATATCCCGGCGCTGCATTTTTGTTGCCTTCCCCAATCCAACGTTGCGAATTCCTACTCCGCCCGCCCGGCATCGGCAATCGTCAGGGATCGAGCCGGCATCGGTGTGCCCTGTGGACAGATGCCGGCAAGCCCCTCCGCCGGCGGCGCATTCAGCCGGGCTCCGAAGAATGCAAGGCGGCGGCAACGATCGGTGCAGCCGCGACCGACATGCGCCCCCCGTCATGGCCGACGCCCGGCACGTCAATGACGGTCCAGGCGCAGTGCGTGCCCAACGCATCTGCTGCCACACGTCCGGCAGCTACATAGTTGCGCGCCCGCTCGTGCCGCGTCGCGCCCTGCCGCATGGAGCGCGGACCCTTCGGGAAGAACCGCCCAGTCGTCTTGGTATCGTGCGTGCCGGCCATCACCGTGATGCGGAAGCGCAGCAGGGCACGCAAGCCATCCGCATCGAGCTCGGTTTCACCCAACCCGAACGGCCAAGCGGTGTCCAGGTTCGGCATCGCATAAGTGCCCGCATTCGCACTGACCGCGACCGCAACATGCTCGCGAAATCCGAACGAGACCATGCGATGCACGAACTGCCCGCCGGCGGAATGTCCGAACAATCCATAACGCCGTCGCGTCGTGACGCCCTGCGCCTGTAATGCCGCGAATAATCGCTCGTCGATGCCATAGGTCCATTGCGCGCGCGGGTTCGGAGTGCCGGCCTCGTCGCGCAAATTGCCGAAATGGTACCAAAGGTATTCGGGAAATGACGCCTCCGGAAATTCGATGGCGATCGCCAGGATGCCGGCTTCATCGACCAACTTCAGCCAATAGTCGCGATATGCTGCCCCGTTGCGGCCGACGCCGTGATGCACGAACAACACCGGCGTGTCGGCGGCGAAGCGATGTGGCCGCGCCGCATGCAGCACCAGCGGCTGCGCCGGAAAGGCCGCATCGATATAGGGCAGCGAATGCGCGCCGGGCGCGTCCACCAGGCGCGACAGCTCGATCATCGGTCGGCAGTCCGGCTGCTCTGTGTCGGAACAGGCCGGAAAGCCATCCGGCCCACCGCAACGCTTCATTTTGGCGCAGCGGCATCTGCCGCCGACGGTCCCAGGACTGTCAGTGTCGCGCCATTGCCGGTAGTTTGGACATGGACGTAGCCGAATTGCGCCGTCAGTTCGACAATATCCAGCAGGGTCTGCCGGTTGCTGTCACTCAACTGACCGACCGAATGGAATGTCAGGTCGAGTTCGAGTCTGGGAGCCTGCTGCGTTCGGCGAGCGAGTTTCTCCTTCAACGCCGGTTCATTGGCGAGAGGCTCGCCGTCCCACACCGCGGTCCCATCCGGATTGATGGTCAAACTCACCGGTTTTTGCGCCGGCGGTGCGTCCGCCGCAGCCTCTCCCGATGCGCCGCCCGCGGCGAAAGCATCTGGCGCGACACTGATCGCCGCGACGATCGCCACAACGCGAAGGGCGCTACGCACCATGCCGAAGGCGCGCCCTAGGAAACACGCCACGCTCCAGGATTTCCAGCGCGTATTGTCGATAGGTCATCCCCGCGGCCTCGGCTCGTGCCAGGCGTCGCAACGCGATTTCACGCGGCGGCGTCTTCCAGGCGCGCTTCACCGCACGCTTCCAGCACCACAGCCGCCAGGACGCGTGCGGATCGGCAATTGCCGGGTCAAGGCGCGGCCCGCGATTGTGGCCCAACCAGGCCACCAGCGGCGCCAGGTCCGACTCGGCCCAGATCGGTGGATCCTGCCGCGACAGCTCAGGCCGCCTTCGCGACCGCGCGTTTCGTAATCACGCCCACAAGATGGGCACGATACTCCGCACTCGCATGGATGTCGCTGTTCAGCCCGTCGGCCGGCGTCTTGATGTTCGCCACCGCATCGGGGGAAAAATTCGCCGACAGCGCCTGCTCCATCGCCGTCTGCCGGAACACCCCGCCCTGCCCCGCACCCGTCACCGCGACGCGCGCACCGGAGGGAAACTTTGCAACGAACACGCCAACGATCGCATAGCGCGAGGCCGGATTGCGGAACTTCTCGTATCCCGCCTTCTCCGGGACCGGAAACTCCACCGCCGTAATGAGCTCGTCCTGTTCCAACGCGGTCGAGAACATGCCGGTGAAAAAGTCATCGGCCTTGATCGAGCGCTTGTTGGTCTTGATGGTCGCGCCCAGCGCCAGCGCCGCCGCCGGATAATCCGCCGCCGGATCGTTGTTGGCGATGCTGCCGCCGATCGTGCCGCGATGCCGCACCGCCTCGTCGCCGATCATGCCCGCGAGCGCCGCCAGGGCCGGAATCTTGGCCGCCACCTCGGCGCTTTTCGTCACCGTCGCATGCGTCGTCATCGCACCGATGGTGACGCTGTTGGCGCCGACGGTGATGCCAGTCAGCCCCAGCTTCGCCAGGTCCACGATCACGGTCGGCTTGGCCAGCCGCTGCTTCAGCACGGGAATATAGGTCATTCCACCGGCGAGCGCCTTCGCTTCCGGATCGCCGTGCAGGATCTTCGCGGCGTCCGCGAGGCTGGCAGGCTTCTCATAGGAGAAATCATACATCGTCCTGGTTCCTCTTATTCCGCCGCCATCGCAGGACGGCCGGACTGGATGATCGACCACAGTTTCCCGGGCGTCGCCGGCATGTTGATGTGCCTCACGCCGTAGTCGCGCAGCGCGTCGACGATGGCGCCGATCACCGCCGGCGGCGAGCCGATCGCGCCCACCTCGCCGCAACCCTTCACCCCAAGCGGGTTGTGCGTGCACAACGTAACCTCAGTCGCCACCTTGATGTTCGGCACGTTGTCCGCGCGCGGCATGGTGTAGTCCATGAACGAACCTGACCGCAGTTGACCGTCTTCGCTGTAAACGGCGTTCTCGAGCAGGGCCTGGCCGACGCCTTGGGCTACGCCGCCCTGCACCTGGCCCTCGACGATCATCGGGTTGATCACGCGGCCGACGTCGTCCACCGCGACGAAGCTCACCACTTCCGGGACGCCGGTATCCATATCCACCTCTACCTCGCAGACATGGCAGCCGGCCGGGAAGGTGAAGTTCTTCGGGTCGTAGAACGCGGTCTCTTCAAGCCCCGGTTCGAGTTCCTCGATCGGATAGTTGTGTGGCACATAGGCAGCGAGCGAAATCTCCGCCAGCGCCTTCGACTTGTCGGTGCCGGCAACGGTGAATTTTCCATCAGCGAACTCGATGTCGTCCACCGAGGCTTCCATCAGGTGCGCGGCGATCTTCTTGCCCTTGGCGATCACCTTGTCCATCGCCTTCACCATGGCGGTGCCGCCGACGGCGAGGCTGCGACTGCCATAGGTCCCCATGCCGAACGGGATTTTCCCCGTGTCGCCATGCACCACTTCCACCTGCTCGATCGGCACGCCGAGCTGTGCGGAGACAAGCTGCGCGAACGTCGTCTCGTGCCCCTGGCCGTGGCTGTGCGCGCCAGTGAACACCGTCACGCTGCCGGTCGGATGCACACGGATGTTGGCACACTCGTACAATCCCGCACGCGCACCGAGCGAACCCGCCACGGCGGACGGCGCGATGCCGCATGCCTCGATATAGGTGGAAACGCCGATGCCGCGCAGCTTGCCGCGCGCCTTCGCCGCGGCGCGCCGCGATTCGAAGCCGGCGTAGTCGGCCGCCTTCAACGCGGCATCCAGAGTCGACTGGTAGTTGCCGCTGTCGTATTGCAGCGCCACCGGTGTTTGGTACGGGAACGCGTCGGCGGGAATAAAATTCTGCCGCCGCAACGCGATGCGATCCTTGCCGGTGTCGTGCGCGATCACGTCCACCAGGCGCTCCAGCAGGAATGTCGCCTCCGGCCGACCGGCGCCGCGATACGCGTCCACCGGCACGGTGTTTGTGAACACCGCCTTCACCTCGCAGTAGATCAGTGGAGTCTTGTAAACGCCGGCGAGCAACGTCGCGTAGAGGTAGGTGGGAATGGCCGGCGCGAACGTCGAAAGATAGCCGCCCATGTTGGCCAGCGTTGATACGCGCAACGCCTGGAAATTTCCGTCCGCGTCCAGCGCCATCTCGGCGGTGGTGACATGGTCGCGGCCATGCGCGTCCGACATGAAGCTTTCGTAGCGCTCGGCCGTCCATTTCACCGGGCGGCGCAGCTTGCCGGCGGCCCAGGTGACAATCGCTTCCTCGGCATAGTGGTAGATCTTCGAGCCGAAGCCACCGCCAACATCCGGGGCCACCACGCGCAGCTTGCTCTCCGGAATGTGCAGCACGAAGGCGCCCATCAGCAGGCGGATTACGTGCGGATTCTGGGTTGTGGTGTACAGCGTGAAATCGCCGTTGGAAGGATCGCACTCTCCGATCGCGGCGCGCGGCTCCATCGCGTTCGGCACCAGGCGGTTGTTGGTGAGGTCGAGCTTCACCACTTTTGCCGCCTTGGCAAAAACGCCGTCCACGATAGCCTTGTCGCCGATGTGCCAGTCGTAGCACAGATTGCCGGCAGCATCGTTGTGCAACAACGCCGCGCCCGGTTTCAGCGCGTCCTGCATCGTCGCCACCACGGGCAGATCGTCGTAGTCGATCGCCAGTAGTTCCGCGGCGTCCTTCGCCGCCTGTTTGGTTTCGGCGATCACCACGGCAACGGGATCGCCGACATGACGCACCTTGCCAACTGCCAGCACCGGATGCGCCGGCTCGGCCATCGGCGAGCCGTCCTTGTTGTGAATCTGCCAGCCGCAGGGCAAGCCGCCCACGCCGTCCGCCGCCATGTCGGCGCCGGTGAACACCGCCACCACACCGGGCGCTTTCGCCGCGGCGGTCGTGTTGATGCTGTTGATCTTCGCGTGCGGCCGGTCGGCGCGCTTGATGATCGCGTGAATCTGACCGGGCCGGTTCATGTCGTCAACGTAGTTGCCGCGCCCGCGCAGAAAGCGACCATCTTCCTTGCGACGAACCGAGGCACCGATGCCGTCGAATGCCATGGCGTCTCTCCCGCTTTGTTGCGTCCCGCGCTTATTCGGCGGCGGCTTGCACGGGCTTGCCGTGCATCAGTGGCCATGCGGCGGCGATCGCCTTCACGATGTTATGGTAGCCGGTGCAACGGCAGAAATTGCCTTCCAATCCCTCGCGGATCTGCTGCTCCGTCAGCCCGTCTGGATGCGAATTCACCAGGTCGATCGCGGACATCACCATGCCCGGCGTGCAGAAGCCGCATTGCAGGGCGTGATGCTCGCGGAACATCTCCTGCATCGGGTGCAGCGTGCCGTCGGCCGCCGCCAGCCCCTCGATCGTGGCCACCTGCACGCCGTCGGCCTGCAAGGCAAGCATGGTGCAGGACTTCACCGCCTCGCCGTCCACGTGCACGACGCAGGCGCCGCACTGGCTGGTGTCACAGCCGACATGCGTGCCGGTCAGCCCCACCTTTTCGCGCAACAGCTCGACCAGCAATGTGCGGCCTTCGACGTCAATCGTGTGCTGCTTGCCGTTGACCGTCAGTGTCACCTGAGGCATGCGCGCTCCCCTTCATCCTCGCCGTGTTGCAACGGGTCTGGCCGCCCGGCCGTTACGTGGCAATACCCGGGCGGATCAGTTGGCCGGAGTGTGGTCGCGCCGTGGGGACGCGGTCAAGCGGGCGGGGGCAATCGTGTGAACCGAGAGAAGGCCAGGAGCTTTGCCCCTGGAACCCCACCAAGCGGGACGGGGTCTGCGCCGTGCAGGCGGTGGACCAACGCCTCCTTGGTCAGCGTGGTGACACCCCGTTCGCCTCCCCAGGTCGCGACATGTTGCCGCGAAAACCCGCCGCTCCCCCCGGCCAGTCACAGACGCAACAGGTCCGCGCCGGATCGCCCGCCGCGCGGGCGCTGGAACGCCGTGGTCTGGCGTGTCAGAGCCTCCAGGTCCAGGTTGGCGGCAAGCCGCGCCAGCAAGGCAGGAGGGAGTCTCTATGACGGGCCCATCATGACCGCCGAACCGGACTGGTTGATCTGGTCGCGGGAGATCCAGGCGACGGCGCAGACCGGGCTGGCCTTCTGCAAGGACCCCTATGACATCGAGCGCTACCACGCGCTGCGTGCCCTGGCGGCGGACATCCTGGCCGCGCACACCGCCACGCCGGCAGAGCATATCGAGGCACTGTTCGCCGCGGAGCATGGCTATGCCACGCCAAAAGTGGACGTGCGCGGGGCGGTGTTCGACCCGGAGGGACGCATCCTGCTGGTGCGAGAGGTGCAGGACGGCGGGCGCTGGACCATGCCCGGCGGCTGGATCGACGTGAACCAGACGCCGGCCCAGTGCGTGCTGCGCGAGGTGAAGGAGGAATCCGGCTACGTCGCGCGGGTGGTGAAGCTGGCAGCTGTATGGGACCGGGCACGGCAGGGGCATCCTCCCGGGCCGTTCTCGATCGTCAAGCTGATGTTCGTCTGTGCGCTGGCCGGCGGGGCGCCAACCACCAGCCTGGAGATCAGCGGCACCGGCTGGTTCACCGAAGACGCGCTGCCCGCCGACCTGTCGCCCGGCCGCACCCTGCCGCACCAGCTCGCCTGCATGTTCGCGCATTGGCGCCAGCCGGAACTGCCCACCGAGTTCGAATGATCACGCCACGAGCGGCAGCAGCGCCGCCCAGAGGGCCACCAGGCCAGCCGCGATCGCAGCCACAATGAGCATCTGTCGCATGATTCTGCGTCCAAGGTGACGGCGACGAGCCAGCGCAGGAGGAGGCGTCGCGGCCTCGCTGCCAGGCATGTCGCCGGTTGTTACGGGGGTTCGAAAGTCTGGACGGAGCCGCATCGCCGCGCCGCCTTTGCATCGACATCGCCATCGCCCGATGCCACACCGTCATTAGGCAGCGGCGGCCAATACGCACAACATCGAAATGAGTTCGCCTGTTTGCGGCAAATGCGGCCGGGTTTCCTTGCAACCCGCGAGGTCGTCTTTCCCGGAAAAAAACCCGCCTTGCTTCGCCGGCAGGGCATCTCGGCGGCAGGACATGGCGCGGCACGCCGCCGTCACACTATGCTCGTTCGCATGCTCAGCGACGCCCAACGCCGCTTCCTCGACTCCGAACGCGTGGCCCATCTCGCCACGGCGGACGCAGACGGCGCGCCGCATGTCGTGCCGGTTTGCTACGCGATAGACAACGCCACGCTCTACGTCACCATCGACGAGAAGCCGAAGCGGCATGACGTGCCGCTCAAGCGGCTGCGCAACATCCTGGCCAACCCCTCGGTCGCCGTGACCGTCGATCGCTGGGACGAGGACTGGACCCGCCTGGCCTGGGTGATGCTGCGCGGGTCTGCCGAGATCCTGCATGACGGCGCGGAGCATGACCGCGCCCAGGCGCTGCTACGCGTGCGCTATCCGCAATACCGCAGCATGGACCTGGCGCCGCTGCCGGTGATCGCGCTGCGCATCGAACGCGCGACGAGTTGGGGGAAGCTCACAACCTGAACCTCTCCCACGAAGCGGAGTTGAGCCGCGAAGCGGGAGCGACGCCGGCGCGGCGCAGGTTGCCACGCCGGAAACCGGGTCCTACCCTCGGAACCACTATCCACTCGAGGGGAGCAGGACAGATGAAGGTTGGGGACGCTGTTGCGGAAATCATGCGGCGCGAGGGGATCGAGATCCTCTGCGGCTATCCTGTGAACCATCTGCTGGAGTACGCTGCCAAGGCCGATATCCGTCCGATCATCGTCCGCCAGGAGCGCATCGGCCTGCACATGGCCGACGCGATTTCTCGCGTAACCTCCGGCCGCAAGATCGGCGCGTTCTGTATGCAGCATGGCCCGGGCACGGAGAACGCCTATGGCGGCGTCGCCCAGGCCTACAGCGAGTCTGTGCCACTGCTGGTGCTGCCGCAGGGCTACCCGCGGCGCATCGCGCAGGTCGGTGCGAACTACAACGCCACGCGCGAGATGCGCGGCATCTGCAAAAGCGCCGAGTCCGTGGCGATCCCGTCCGAACTGAGCAATGTCATGCGCCGAGCGTTTAGCGCCCTGCGCAACGGCCGCTCCGGGCCGGCACTGGTCGAGATCCCGACCGATATCTGGAACGAGGAAATCGGCGACCTCGACTATACGCCGGTCGGCGTTCACAAATACGGCCCCGATCCGGCGGATGTCCGCAAGGCGGCGGCTGCGATCCTGGCGGCGAAGCGTCCGGTGATCTACGCCGGGACCGGCGTGCACTGGGCGGAAGCCTGGCCGCAACTGCGTGCATTCGCCGAATTGCTCGGCGCGCCGGTCACCACCAGCCTCGGCGGCAAGAGTTCGTTCCCGGAAAACCATCCGCTGTCGCTTGGTTCGGGCGGCAACGCGGTGCCCAAGCCGGTGCATCACTTCGTTGCCAACAGCGACCTGATCATCGGCATCGGGTGCTCGTTCACGGAGACGAACTTCGGCATCAAGTTTCCCAAGGGCAAGAAGTTCATCCACGCCACGCTGGATCCGAACCACCTCAACAAGGATGTGGTCAGCAGCGTCGGCTTGGTCGGCGACGCCAAGCTGACGCTGGAGGCGCTGATCGGCGAGCTGAAGCAGACCATCAAGTCGAATCGCGATACGAAGGACGTGGTGGCCGAGATCAAGGCCGTGCGCGAGGAATGGATGGCGCAGTGGCAGCCGCTGCTCAATTCGAACGAGGCGCCGATCAGTCCCTATCGTGTGATCTGGGAGCTGATGGCCGGGACCGATCCGAAGAACACCATCATCACGCATGATGCCGGCAGTCCGCGCGACCAGATCTCGCCGTTCTGGGTCTCCACCGAGCCGATGTCCTATATCGGCTGGGGCAAGACGACGCAGCTCGGCATGGGGCTGGGGCTGGCGATGGGTGCCAAGCTGGTGCATCCGAACAAGACCTGCATCAACTTCTGGGGCGATGCGGCGATCGGCTTCACCGGCATGGATTTCGAAACCGCGGTGCGCGAGCGTATCCCCATCCTGTCCTGCCTGATGAACAACTTCTCCATGGCGATCGAGCTGAAGGTGATGCCGATTTCGACCGACAAGTACCGGTCCACCGACATCTCCGGCAACTATTCCGACATGGCGAAGGCGTTCGGCGGCTATGGCGAGCGTGTGACAGATCCGAACCAGATCAAGGCGGCGATCCAGCGCGGGATTGAGCAAACGAACGCGGGGAAGCCGGCGCTGCTGGAGTTCATCACCGCGAAGGAGACACGAGTCTCCAAGTTCTGATCCGAAGGCTCCCCCTCCCCTTGCGGGAGGGGGTAAGGGGAGGGGTTGCTGCGGTTCGCGAGAACCCCCTCTCTCCAACCTTGGTCCGCTTCGCCGCCCAAGCCCGCAAGGGGAGGGGGGGTGACTCTACCGACCACCGAGGGACGTCCACAAAACTATGGCCAACGTTTCCATTCGCAACGTGCGCAAACGCTTCGGCACCACCGAAGTCCTGCACGGCGTCAGCGTAGAGATTGAGGATGGCGAGTTCGTCATCCTCGTCGGCCCCTCGGGCTGCGGC
>Ga0209415_10005108_pt1 | contig 23742 bp, 28 predicted proteins | sample PeaSoiSIISIP2007_FD_187696 | JGI IMG/M metagenome (GOLD analysis project Ga0209415, IMG submission 187696) | Peat soil microbial communities from Weissenstadt, Germany - SII-SIP-2007 (SPAdes) (version 2) | ecosystem: Environmental > Terrestrial > Soil > Wetlands > Peat | place: Germany... | reverse complement strand
TGATGCGGCACTCCATCGCCGAGCTCGGCGTGATGTTCAGCACGACGCGCATGGTCGAGGAGTACGTCGAGCGGATGTACCTGCCGGCCGACCGCAGCGCCCTCGCCGGCGCGTCCGAAGCCGCCTGACTAACCCCCGTGGCCGCTCACGCGCAGCTGGTTCTCCGCGTGCCGGATGCGCTGCTCGAGCTGCCACGCGTCCGCGGTGGAATCGCCCGACTGCACCTTCTCCAGCTCGGCCTGCGCCTCCTCGAGCTGCTTCCGCGCGCGGTCGTCGTCGATCTCGCCGGCGACGACGGCGTCGTCGACGAGCGCGATCGCCCGGTCCTCGAGCACCTGGAAGAAGCCTGGGCCGGTGGCGAACGTCTGCACGTCTTCGGTGTCCATGTCGAGGTAGATGCGCGTCGAGCCCGCGTTGAGCATCGCGACCAGGGGCGCGTGGCGCGCGAGGACGCCGATCTCTCCCGCCGCGCCGGGCACGACGATCATCTCCGCCTCGCCTTCGAACGCGGCACCCTCGGGCGTGACGAGCGAGACGGAGAACTTCGGGTGCTGTGCCACTACGAGCTTTCCTGCATCTGCTTCGCGCGCTCCACCGCTTCCTCGATCGGGCCGACCATGTAGAAGGCCTGCTCCGGCAGCTCGTCGTGCCTGCCGTCGAGGATCTCGTTGAAGCTGCGGATCGTGTCCTCGAGCTTCACGTACTTGCCCTCGATGCCGGTGAACTGCTCGGCCACGAAGTTCGGCTGCGACAGGAACCGCTCGATCTTGCGGGCGCGCTGCACGACGAGCTTGTCCTCGTCGGAGAGCTCGTCGATGCCGAGGATGGCGATGATGTCCTGCAGGTCGCGGTAGCGCTGCAGCACCTCCTGCACGCGCGTCGCGCAGCGGTAGTGCTCCTCGGACACGATGCCCGGCTGCAACGCGCGCGACGTCGAGTCGAGCGGGTCGACGGCGGGATAGATCCCCTTCTCGACGATCGCGCGCGAGAGGACGGTTGTCGAGTCGAGGTGCGCGAACGTGTTCGCGGGCGCGGGGTCGGTGAGGTCGTCCGCCGGAACGTAGATCGCCTGCACCGACGTGACCGAGCCGGTTCGCGTCGACGTGATCCGCTCCTGGAGCTGCCCCATCTCCGTCGCGAGCGTCGGCTGGTAGCCGACGGCGCTCGGCATGCGCCCGAGCAGCGCCGACACTTCGGAGCCCGCCTGCACGAAACGGAAGATGTTGTCGATGAAGAGCAGGACGTCCTGGCCCTGGTCGCGGAAGTACTCGGCCATCGTCAGCCCGGAGAGGGCGACGCGCAGCCGCGCGCCCGGCGGCTCGTTCATCTGCCCGTAGACGAGAGCGACCTTGTCGAGCACCTTCGACTCGGTCATCTCGAGGATGAGGTCGTTGCCCTCGCGCGTGCGCTCGCCGACGCCGGAGAAGACCGACACGCCGCCGTGCTCGCGCGCGACGTTGTGGATCAGCTCCTGGATGAGCACCGTCTTGCCCACGCCGGCGCCGCCGAAGAGGCCGATCTTGCCGCCGCGCACGTACGGCGCGATGAGGTCGATGACCTTGATCCCGGTCTCGAAGATCTCCACCTTCGGCGACAGCTCGCCGAAGGTCGGCGGGTCGCGGTGGATCGGCCACCGCTCGCCCGTCGCCGCGCCCTTGCCGTCGACGGGGTCGCCGATGACGTTCCAGATGCGACCGAGCGTCTGGTCGCCGACCGGCACGGAGATGGGGACGCCGGTGTCCACGATGTCCGTGCCGCGCGCGAGGCCGTCGGTCGAGTCCATCGCCACCGCGCGCACGCGGTCGTCGCCGAGGTGCTGCTGCACCTCCGCGATGAGCTCGCGCGTACCGTCGCCGTCGGGAACCTGGACGCTCAACGCGTGGTTGATCTGCGGCAGCCCGCTCGGGAAGACGGCGTCGAGGACGACGCCTTTGATCTCGACGATCCGGCCGGTGCTCTTTTCGGTCTTCGTTGCGGGCATCTTTCTCCTTAGGCGGTGAGTGCGTCGGCTCCGGCGACGACTTCGAGGATCTCCTGGGTGATCGCGGCCTGACGCGCGCGGTTCATCTGCAGCGTGTACCGGTCGATGAGCTCGTTCGCGTTCTTCGACGCGTTGCGCATGGCGGTCATCTGCGCCGCGAGGAACGACGCGGCCGACTCGAGCAGCGCCCGGTAGATCTCGGTCTCGAGATAGACGGGCAGCAGGCGCATGAGGATGTCCTCCGGCTCCGGCTCGTAGATGAAGTCGCCGCGCATCGCCTGCGCCTTCGCGTCTTCGTCTTCCTTTCCCTCGAGCACGTGCTCGGGGATCGGCAGCAGATCCGTGGTCGTCACGCGCTGGACGAGCGGCGAGACGTAGCGGTTGAAGACGACGACCACGCGGTCGACCTCTTCCGCCGTGTACATCTCCGCGAGCTTGTGCGCCACCGCCTGCGCGTCGTGGTAGGTGGGCTTCTCGACGAACCCTTCCCAGTGCGCGGCGACGTCGTAGCGCCGGAAGCGCAGCGTCGAGCCGCCCTTACGGCCGACGACGGTCCACACGACCTCGTGGCCCGCCTCGCGCTCCTCCCGCTCGAACGCGAAGGCCCGCCGCAGCACCTGGCCGTTGAAGGGGCCGGCGAGGCCGCGGTCGCCGGTCACCACGACGACGCCGACGCGCGTCTCCTCGCGGCGCTGCATGAGCGGCAGGTTGCGGAACGACGACGCCTCGCGCGCTGTGCCGACCATGAGCTCCTGCATCCGGTCGGCGTACGGCCGCATCTCCTCGATCCGCGTCTGCGCGCGCCGCAGCCGGGCGCCGGCGACGAGCTCGAGCGCCTTCGTGATCTTGCGCGTGTTGCGGACCGAGGTGATCCGCCGCCGGATGTCCTGGAGCGACGCCACCTAGACCAGTCCGCTCTCTTCCTGGATGTTGAAGGAGTTCTTCGCCTTCTCGATCTCGGCGTTGAGCTTCTCGGCGAGGTCGTCGGGCATGTCGCCGGTCTCGCGGATCTGCTTGTAGATCGCGCCCTCGGCGCGGAGGTGCTCGCGCAGCTCGTCCTGGAAGCGCTGCACCTGCGGCGTCGGGACGTCGTCGAGGTAGCCGTTGACGCCGGCGTAGATCGCAACCACCTGCTCCTCCGTCGGCCACGGCTGGTACTGCGGCTGGTTGAGGCTCGCGACCATCTTCTCGCCGCGCGTCAGCGCCTGCTGCGTCGCCTTGTCGAGCTCGGAGCCGAACTGCGCGAACGCCTCCAGCTCGCGGTACTGCGCGAGATCGAGGCGGAGGCGGCCGGCGACCTTCTTCATCGCCTTCGTCTGCGCGGAGCCGCCAACGCGTGAGACGGAGATGCCGACGTTGACCGCCGGCCGGACGCCGGAGAAGAAGAGGTCGGACTGCAGGAAGATCTGCCCGTCCGTGATCGAGATGACGTTCGTCGGGATGTACGCGGAGACGTCGCCGGCCTGAGTCTCGATCACCGGCAGCGCCGTGAGCGAGCCGCCGCCGTTCTCGTCCGAGAGCTTGCAGGCGCGCTCGAGCAGCCGCGAGTGCAGGTAGAAGACGTCGCCCGGGAACGCCTCGCGGCCCGGCGGGCGGCGAAGCAGGAGCGAGAGCTGCCGATACGCGTCCGCGTGCTTCGAGAGGTCGTCGTACATGACGAGCGCGTGCTTGCCCTCGAAGAGGAAGTACTCGCCCATCGCGCAGCCGGCGAACGGCGCCATCCACTTGATCGGCGCGGCCTCGTTCGCGGCGGCGGTGACGATGGTCGTGTACTCCATCGCGCCCGCATCGCGGAGCCGCTCGTAGATGCCGGCGACGGTCGACGCCTTCTGGCCGATGGCGACGTAGATGCAGTGCACGTCGGTGTCGCGCTGGTTGAGGATCGTGTCGATGAGGATCGCCGTCTTGCCGGTGGAGCGGTCGCCGATGATGAGCTCGCGCTGGCCGCGGCCGACGTTCGTCATCGAGTCGATCGCCTTGATGCCGGTCGCGAGCGGCTCCTTCACCGGCTGCCGCGCGATCACGCCCGGCGCCTTGAACTCGAGCGGCCGCGTCTCGGTCGCGTCGATGGCGCCGCGCCCGTCGAGCGGGTTTCCGAGCGGGTCGACGACGCGTCCGAGCAGGCCTTCGCCGACCGGGACGCTCGCCACCTTGCCGGTGCGGCGCACCGACTCGCCCTCGCTCACCTTCTCCCACTCGCCGAAGAGCGCGGTGCCGACCTGGTCCTCCTCGAGGTTGAACGCGAGCCCGACCACGCCGTGGTCGAACTCGAGCATCTCCATGGCCACTGCGTTCTCGAGCCCGTACACGCGCGCGATGCCGTCGCCGATCGAAAGGACGGTGCCGACCTCGGCGAGGTCGGTCTCGACGTCGTACTGCTCGATCCGCTGACGGAGGATCGACGTGATCTCTTCGGGGCGCAGCTTCAAGGCGTCTCCTTCATCTCTTGATCAACTCTTGTCTCAGTCGTTCCAATCTCCCGCGGACGCTCGCGTCGACTCGGTACGAGCCGGCCTGGAGCACGATCCCGCCGACGAGGCCGGGGTCGACGCTGCGCGTGGCTTCGACCTTGCGGCCGGCCGCCTTCTCGATCTGCGCGACGATCTCGTCGGCCTCCTGGTCGGTGAGCTCGCGCGCCGTCGTGAGCTCCACCGTGAGCCGGCGCTCCTCGAGCGCCATCAGGCGCTCGAACTCGAGCGCGACGGCCTCGATCTCGCCGGCCCGGCCCTTCTCCGCCACGAGCAGCAGGAAGTTCTTGAACAGCGGCTCGTCGTCGCCGGCGAGGTCGGCGAGGATGCTCGCCTTCGCCGACGACTCGATCTGCGGATTGCGCAGGACCGCGCCGAGCTCCGGCGTCTCCTCGATCGCGGCCGCGAACGCGGCGATCGCGTCGCGCACCTGCGCGAGGCGGCCGTGTTCCTTCGCGGCGCCGAACAGCGCCTCGGCGTAGATGCGGTGCGCAGCGGCTATGCCGAGTCCTCCAGGCGAGAGAAGTCGAGCGACTCGATCGCCTCGGAGATGAGCTCACGGTCCCGCGCGTCGTCGAGCTTCCGGCCGACGACGACCGACGTCGCCTCGAGCGTGAGCTCTGCGACCTCGTTGCGGATCTGCTCGAGCGCACGGGCCGTCTCGGCGGCGATCTCCCTGCGCGTCTCCTCGAGCCGGCGCTGCCGGTCCTGCTCGGTCTCCTCGCGCATGCGCTGCTCCATCGACTCGCGCGTGCGACGCGCTTCGGTGAGGATCTGCTCCGCCTCGCTGCGCGCCTGGCTGATCAGCTGACGATGCTCCTCCAGCAGCCGCCTCGCCTCGTCGCGAGCGTGGTCCGCCTCCTCGAGCGCGCGCCGGATCTGCTCGCGGCGCTCGTCGATGAGCTTCTGGATGGCGCCGAACGCGTACTTCTTCAGGACGAGGAAGACGATCACGAAGAAGACGATCGTCCAGATCATCAGCCCCGGGATGATCTTGGTGAGCGGACTGCTGGCAGCGACGAGCATCAGCCGGATACGAGCACGAAGCCGAGGAAGCCCCCGACGAGGCCGTAGAACACGACGGCCTCCGTGAGCGCGAACCCGAGCCACATGATCCCCTGCAGCTCGCCGCGCAGCTCGGGCTGGCGGGCGACCGACTGGATCATCGAGGCGAACACGGTGCCGATGCCGATACCGGCGCCGAGGGAACCGAGTCCCATACCCAGGCCGAAGCCGAGGGCCTTGGCGGCCTTCACGACGTCGCCGGATGCGATGACGAGATGGAGCACTTCTCCTCCTTAATGCGCCGGCTCGATCGCCGAGCCGATGTAGATGGCGGTGAGAGCGGCGAAGATGAACGCCTGGATGGTGACGACGATGACGAGCTCGAATGCGTAGAAGATGAGACCTAGCAGGAAGAAGAACGGAACCGCGACATAGAAGGTGATTCCGGTGAGAATGAAGATCAGACCGATCGAGACCAGGATCAGCATGTGCCCGGCGACCATGTTCGCGTAGAGCCGGACGCTCAGGCTGACCACGCGGAAGATGTGCGAGATCGTCTCGAGCACGGCCATGATCGGCACCATCCCTTTTGGCACCCCTGCGGGGACGAAGCTCTTGAAGTATTTGGGGCCGTTCCATCGGATGCCCTCGATGTGGGTGAAGAGGACGCTGACAACCGCCAGGACGAGCGTCACCGACAGCTGCGACGTCACGGCGTAGATGCCCCACACCGGTACGCCGTGCCATCTCTGGCCCGTGAGCGGCAGCGGGATGAAGCCGAGGATGTTCATCGTCCAGATGAAGAGAAACAGCGAGGCGACGTACGGGAACCAGCGCCCGATCGCCTTCGACGGAAGGCCCTGCTCGGCGATCTGCGTCTGCGCGAGCTCGTACACGGCCTCGCCGACGGTCTGCCGCTTGCCCGGCAGCAGCGCGAGGCGGCTGCGCATCGTGAAGATGCCGAGGAAGATCGTGACCGCCGCGCTGATCGCGAGGTAGACGACCGCCTTGTTGATGGACAGGTCGAGAGGCCCGAGGTGGATCGCAACCCACTGCTTGAGCTGGAACTCGTCCGCCGGATTGAAGGTCGTGGCCAGGGCCGGAATCATCCCAGCTTCTCCGAGCTGAAGTACTCGAGGAGCGAGATCCCGAGCGTGAGCGTGTACGCGAGCGCGTACAGCGCGACGGCCGAGACGCCGAGGCTCTTGTTCGCCACGGTGACAGCGAGCAGCACGACCATGACGCCGATGCCGCGGAGCGACATCGCCATCGCAACCATCCCCGACTTGCGGAGGTGGTCGGCGCCCGTCGGGATCCGCACGAGCCAGAAGCCGAGCGCTTCCCCTGCCGCCCAGAGCACGGCGGCGAGTGCCCAGCCGCCGATCGGAAAGCCGGCGACGAGGAACACGGGCAACGCGAGCACGACTACACCTGCGCCCGCGAGCGCGGGTACACGGCGGCCCGGAACGGGTCGCGGGGTGGAGAAAACACGTGCCATCACGAGAAGTAGCCCTTGAAGCGGCGGTAGACGACGAAGACGCCCGCGGGGATTCCGACGACGACACCGCCGAGCACGCCGAGCCCGGTCGAGCCGGCCGCCCAGCCCACGCCGGCGCCCCCGGCCGCGCACATACAGACCGTGCTGGCCAGGATCGCGCCCGCTTCGACGGGCTGGAACGACGAGCGGGAGGCGGCCTGCATCCGGCGCGAGAATAGCAGGTTGGGCCACAATTACGAGCCGACTTTGTGACAGCGGAAACCTTCACCACTAAAGGGCCTCGCCTTCTGCTCGTGCATGGCAGCGTCGTCAACGGCGAGCTCACCTGGGATGCCCAGCGGCCGCTCGCGGAGCGGTTCGACCTGGTCGTGCCGAACCGGCGCGGCTTTCCGCCCGGCCCGGACGTGGACCGCGTCGATTTCGAGGACGAGGCGGCGTGGCTCGAGCAATGGCTGGAGCCGGGTGCGCACCTCGTCGGACACTCCTACGGCGGCGTGATCGCGCTCCTCGCCGCCGCCCGCCGGCCCGACCTCGTGCGCTCGCTCACCGTCGTCGAGCCGCCCGCGTTCGCGATCGCGGCCGGACACCCCGCCGTGGATGCGTTCGTCGCCGGCGGCGACCGCCTGTGGGACGAAGGCCCGCGCGATCCGGAGGCCTTCCTTCGCCTCTTCCTGCGCTCGGTCGGTGCGCACGTCCCGCCGGGCCGGTTCTCGCCGGCTCTCCTCCAGGGCGCGCGGACGCTCATGGTCGAGCGGCCGCCGTGGGAGGCGCAGATCCCGCTCGCGGCCCTCGCGGCGGCCGGGTTCCCGGTCCTCGCCGTCAGCGGCGGACACAGCGCGGCGTTCGACGCCGTCTGCGACGTGCTCCAGGCGCGGGTGGGAGCCGAGCGGGCCGTGCTGCCCGGCGCGGGCCATTCGCCGCAGCGGCTCGGCGAGCCGTTCAACCGCGTGCTCACGGAGTTCGTGACGAAACAAATCGGCGCGTAGCCGCGTTTCATCATGTCGGTGGAAGCCGTCGCCGACCTCGAAGCTCCGCCCCGCGACGTCGCCGCGCTCGCCGCGGCCGGGATCACCGTGGCCCTGTGGGCGTCGGCGTTCGTCGGCATCCGCTCCGCCGGGAGGAGCTTCTCCCCGGGCGGGCTCTCGCTCGGGCGGCTCACCGTCGCCGTCGTCGCGCTCACCGTCGTCGGCCTCGCCCGCGGCGAGCGTCTCCCGAGCCGGGCCGCACTCCGCGAGATCGGCCTCCCGCTGCTCACGTGCGGCCTCCTGTGGTTCGGCGCATACAACGTCGCGCTCAACTCCGGCGAGCGCCGCGTCGACGCCGGCACGTCGGCGATGCTCGTGAACGTCGGCCCGGTGCTCATCGCCGTGCTCGCCGGCGTCCTCCTGCGCGAGGGCTTCCCGCGCACGCTCTTCGCCGGGTGCGCGGTGGCGTTCGCAGGCGTCGCGGTGATCGCGATCGCCAGCTCCACGCACACGGCCACGACCGCCGGCGTCCTGCTGTGCCTCACCGCCGCGGTCGCGTACGCGGCGGGTGTCGTCGCGCAGAAGGTCGTTCTGCGGCGGCTGTCACGTCTGCAGACGACGTTCCTGTGCGCCGCCATCGGCGCCGTCGTGTGCACGCCGTTCGCGCCGCAGCTCGTCCGCGAGCTCGGCACCGCGCCCCACGGCGCCGACGGCTGGGTCGTCTATCTCGGGCTCGGCCCGACCGCGCTCGGCTTCGTCCTCTGGACGTTCGCGCTGTCGCGGACGAACGCGGGGCGCCTCGCGGCGACGACGTACCTCGTGCCGCCGATCTCGGTGCTGCTCGGCTGGCTCTGGCTCGGCGAGTCGCCGGCGTCGCTCGCCTACCTCGGCGGCGCGCTCTGCCTCGCGGGCGTCGCGGTGTCTAGGAGGCCTTCCGCAGCGGGTCGTCCGGCCGTCGCCGCCGCTGGTACGGGTTCGCGATCTTGACGATCTCGAGCACGTACACGACGTAGATCGAGATCCCGACGGCCACGAGGCCGATCGCACCCGCCTCGAGCGTCGGCCAGAGGTGCCAGACCCCGTGCGCGTGGTACGGGATGAAGCGGGTCGCGAGCGCCGCTGCCGCGAGCGAGAGGCACCACGCCCAGATCGTCACTGCAGCGCGCCGCTGCGAGAACCCGCGGCGCAGGAAGCGATGGTGCAGGTGCGCCTGATCGCCCTCGAACACCTTCTCCCCGTGCTTCATCCGCCGGGCGACGACGAACGTCGTGTCGACGATCGGCACGGCGAGCACGAGCAGCGGGAACAAGAGGGCAACGGTGGCGGCGGTCTTCAGCAGGCCCTGCACGGAGACGGCGGCGAGCACGAAGCCGAGCAGCAGCGCGCCGCTGTCCCCCATGAAGATGCGCGCGGGATAGAAGTTGTGCCGCAGGAAGCCGAGGCTCGCGCCGAAGACGATGGCGGACAGGATCGCCGCGTCGGGCTTGTCGAGCGAGAGCGCGATGACGGCAAACGTCGCGCCCGCGATCGCCGCCACGCCCGCGGCGAGCCCGTCGAGGCCGTCGAGGAAGTTGACCATGTTCATGATCGCGACGATCCAGAGCACTGTGAGGGGCATCCCCACCCAGCTGGGAAGCGACTGGATCCCGATGACCGGGAACGTGAACCGGTCGACCCACACGCCGAAGTAGACCGGGATCGACGCCGCGAGCACCTGGCCGGCGAGCTTCTCGAACCAGCGCAGGCCGCGGAAGTCGTCGATCGCGCCGACCGTCACCGCGACAGCGGCGCCGAGCACGAGCCCGCGCGTCTCGCGCCCGAAGTGCAGGAACGCGAGCGCCGGCACGAAGATGCCGAGGAAGAGCGCGAGACCGCCGAGCCGCGGCACCGGGCTGCGGTTCAGGCGCCGGCCGCCGGGTACGTCGACGACGCCGAGGAGCCGCGCCATCCCGCCCACGGCGGGTGTCAGCAGGACGACGACGACGAGCGCGACGAGCGCGCCCCAGACGACCTGCAGGTGGTCGCCGAGGGAGTCGAGGACGCTGCTGTGGACGGCGGCGGCAGCCAGCATCGGCGTCCTCTACTTCGTGCCGTAGAGCCGATCTCCCGCGTCGCCCAGGCCCGGGACGATGTAGCCGCGCTCGTTGAGGCCCCGGTCGACCGCGGCGCAGACGATGTGCACGTCGGAATGGTTGGCGTGGACGTGCTCGATTCCCTCGGGGGCGGCGACGATGCACACGAGCGTTACCGACTGCGCGCCTGCCTCCTTGACCTTGTCGATCGCCGCGACGCTCGAGTGGCCGGTCGCGAGCATCGGGTCGAGCACGATCACGTCGCGCTCGACGAGATCCGTCGGCAGCTTCGAGTAGTACTGCACCGCCTCGAGCGTGTCCTCGTCGCGGTACATGCCGATGAAGCCGACGCGCGCGCTCGAGACGAGCGAGAGCACGCCCTCGAGCATCCCCACGCCGGCCCGCAGCACCGGGCAGACCGCGACCTTCTTGCCGTGGATGCGCTGCGCGGTCATGCGCTCGAGCGGCGTCTCGATCTCGTGGTCCTCGGTCGGGAAGTCCTTCGTCGCCTCGTACGTGAGCAGCAGCGTGATCTCGTTCGTGAGCTTGCGGAAGTGGACGGTCGGCGTCTCCTTGTCGCGGAGATAGCTGAGCTTGTGCTGGACGAGCGGATGCTCGACCACCGTCACGCGCTTGGTCTCGATCACGCGTACGAGGTGTAGCCGCGGAAGCCCGGGTACAGCGGCCGCTTCGCGCACAGCGCGTCGACGCGCTCGCGCAGGCCGTCGATGTCGGGCGAGTCGGTGAGTGCCTCGACGATGATCCGTCCGGTCTCGCGGAAGTCGTCCTCGTCGAAGCCGCGCATCGTCATCGCCGGCGTCCCGATGCGCACACCGGAGGCGACCGTCGGCGGCCGTTCGTCGAACGGCACCGTGTTGCGGTTCACCGTGATCCTCACCTCGTGCAGCCGCTCCTCCGCGGCCTTGCCCGTCCACTCGGAGTTGCGCAGGTCGATCTGCATGAGATGCGTGTCCGTGCCGCCGGTGAGGATCTCGAGCCCGCCGTCCTGCAGCGTCTCGGCGAGGACGTCCGCGTTCGCGCGCACCTGCCGCTGGTACTCGCGGAACGCCTCGGTCATCGCGATCTTGAAGCACGTCGCCTTCGCGGCGATCGTGTGCATCAACGGGCCGCCCTGCATGCCCGGGAAGACCGCCTTGTCGACCGCCTGCGCGTGCTCCTCGCGGCAGAGGATGAACCCCGCGCGCGGCCCGGCGAGCGTCTTGTGCGTTGTCGAGGTGACGAAGTCGCAGTGCTCGACGGGGTTCGGGTGCAGGCCCGCGGCGACGAGCCCGGCGAAGTGCGCCATGTCGCAGTGGAGGAGCGCACCGACCTCGTCGGCGATCTCGCGGAACTTGTCCGTCTCCACGGTGCGCGGATAGGCGGAGCCGCCGCAGACGATGAGCTTCGGCTTGCTCTCCTTCGCGAGTCGCATCACCTCGTCGTAGTCGACCGTCATGGTCTCGCGCGAGACGCCATAGCCGACGATCGTGTACAGCCGGCCGCTGAAGTTCACCTTCAGGCCGTGCGTCAGGTGGCCGCCGTGGTCGAGCCGGAGCGAGAGGATCGTGTCGCCCGGCTTCAGCACCGACATGTAGACGGCCATGTTCGTCGGCGCGCCCGCGTGCGGCTGCACGTTCGCGTGCTCCGCGCCGAAAAGCTCCTTCGCGCGGTCGATCGCGAGCTGCTCGATCTCGTCGACGACCTCGCACCCGCCGTAGTAGCGGCGGCCTGGATAGCCCTCCGCGTACTTGTTCGTCGGCACCGACCCGATCGCCTCGAGCACCGACGGCCACGTGAAGTTCTCGGACGCGATCAGCTCGATCTGGCCGCGCTGGCGCTCGAGCTCGCGGCCGAGCAGCGACGCGATGTCGGGATCGACGTCCGCGAGGCCGGCCGTGGTGAGGTGCTCGAAGGTCTCCTGGGCCAGCGACATCGGGTGGATGGTATCCCGGACTCCCGCTCCAGCGATTCGGGGTTTCCGCCGATAGGGACTACGTGGGAATCCTGCGGCCTCTAGTGGTGGTCCTGGCGTCGCTCGTCGTCGCTCCGGCGGCCCTCGCCGGCCCGTCGCTCTTCGTCGGCGCCGCCGAGGACGGAGCGGTCTGGGGCGATCCGGCGTCGCAGATGGCGCTCGCGCAGCAGGCCGGATTCGACTCGATCCGGATGACGGCGCAGTGGGTCGCGGGCAACACCATGCTCGACCCGGTGATCGCCGCGAAGCTCCGGGCGGCGACCGCCGCCGCGGAGGCGCGCGGGATCAGGCCGATCGTCTCGATCTACAACACGAACTCCGTGCAGGCGCCGGCCGATCCGATCCTGCGCGCGGAGTTCGCCTCCTTCGCGCAGAACGTCGTCCTCACCCTCCCGGATGTCTCGACGTTCATCGTCGGGAACGAGCCCAACTCGTCCTACTACTGGCAGCCCCAGTTCGACACGCACGGCGTCGACATCGCCGCGGCCGCGTACGAGGCGCTGCTCGCAGAGACGTACGACGCGATCAAGGCCGTCCGTCCGAACGTGACCGTCGTCGGCGGCGCGCTCGACTCGCACGGGACCGACAATCCCAAGTCGCGGCCGTCGCACTCGCCGCTCGTGTTCATCCGCGACATCGGCCGCGCCTACCGCGCCAGCGGTCGGACGAGGCCGCTCATGGACGTCTTCGACCAACACATCTACGGCGACAACTCGTCGCTGCCGCCGAGCATGCCGCACCCGACTTCCCCGTCGATCGGCGCGGCCGACTACCCACGGCTGGTGGCCGCGCTCGGCCAGGCGTTCGACGGCACCGCCCAGGCCGGCTCCTCGCTCCCGATCGTGTACGGCGAGTACGGCGTCGAATCGGTGATCCCGCCGAGCGAGGCCGCGCACTACACCGGCACCGAGAACGCGACCGCGAAGCCGGTCGACGAGGCGACGCAGGCGGCCTACTACATCCAGGCGATGAAGCTCGCGATGTGCCAGCCGAATGTCGTCGGCCTCATGCTCTTCCACGTCGAGGACGAGAGCGGTCTCCCCGGCTGGCAGTCGGGTCTCTTCTACGCCGACGGCACGCCGAAGTCGTCGCTCGACGCGGTCCGCGACGCCGCCGCCGCCGCGCGCGCGGGAACGCTGACGGCGTGCCCGGACACGAGCGCGCCGACCGTGACGGTCGCGCCGCCCGCGAACGGGATGCTCACCGTGCAGGCGACGGACGACGTCGGCGTCGGCAAGGTGGAGCTCTACGCGAACGGCACACTCGTCGGCATCGACTACAGCGCCCCGTACACGTTCGCGCTCGCGACGCTGCCGACGGGACACGCGATCCTGCAGGTGAAGGCCTACGACGCCGCCGGCAACGTCGGCCAGGCCGCCCTCACGGTCGTCGTCCGCGGGGACGTGGCGCCGCGCGTGCTGAGCGGGCCTGTCGGCGTTCCGCTCACCTGGCGCGCCCCCGGAGCCGGGACGGCGGTTCTCACCGCCCGCGGCACCATGACCGTGTACTCGAACGGGAAGCAGGTGGCGTCGGGCCGCGGCCGCGTGTCGTTCGCGACGCGCGCCGGAGCCGTCTACCGCGTCACCGTCAACGGGCCGACCGGCCCCGTCTCGGTCGCCTGGTCGAGCTCATAGGCGTAGGATCGCGCCGTGTTCTGGCGGGCGATCGCGATCCTCGCCCTCGCCGCGACCGGCGTGTTCGCCGGCCTGTACTTCACGGGCCGCGGCGGAAGCGGCGTGGCGGCGCCCTGCGGCGAGCAGCGCATCTTCGGCCACATCCGCACGCTCGACCGGAAGAACGGCCGCTACCTGATGCATTTCGACCCGGCATTGTTCACGACCGGCATCACCGCGAACACGGCCGCCGCGCAGGACGGCGTCATCCCGAAGGGGAGCGCGATGCCGGACGACAACTACACGGTCGACGAGAGCCACCGCACGTACCTCTACTACGTGTCGCCGTCGGCGCACGTCGCCGTGCTGACGGACACGAGCAACGTCCTCGGCAACCCGGTCTCGGTCGCGCAGCTCGCCGAGCTCGTGCACGGCGAGGCGCCCGTCAAGCTGTTCGAGCCGCTCGAGAGCGGCGTCTGGATCGAGGTCCACGTCGACACGGTGTGCGACGTGGCGCAGCAGTTCCACCCCTAGGAGGCGGCGCCCTCTCGCAACACGCGCGGCTCGTCGCCGGTCAGGTCGAGCACGGTCGACGGGATCCCCGGCAGCTCGCCGGCGTCGACGACGGCCCCGCAGGCGACGCGGATCTCTTCCGGGATGTCGGCGACGCGTCTCGGACTCGGGCCGCCGGCGGCATTCGCGCTGGTCGCGCACACGACACCGACCGCCCGCAGGACCTCGGCCGCCTCGGGCGGGAGGTCGGGCACGCGGATGCCGATCGCGTCCGGGTTGTCACCCGTGAGCCACGGGAACCGGTGCGCCGGGTTCGGGACGACGAGCGTGTACGGACCGGGCAGGAACCGGTCGACGAGCTCGAGGTCGAGCTCCGGCAGCGCGGCGGCGAGCGCGTCGAGGTCGCCGGCGAGGAGCGCCGACGGTTTCGACGCGTCGCGTCCCTTCAGCCGGTAGATCCGCTCCACCGGCTCAGGCCGGAACGGCCACGCGCACAGGCCGTAGACGGTGTCGGTCGGCAGGATGACCGGCCGACGCGTTCGAAGCGCAGCGATCGCGTCCACAACGTCGGTCAACGTACCCCCTCGACCACTCTCGCAATCCCGCTCAAGTCTGGCGTGATCTGCACGTCCTTGTACGCGAGCGCCTCGAGTGCAGCGGCCACGCGCTCTGCCTGGCCCTGACCGACCTCGAGGACGAGGGCGCGCGTGCGCGCGGCCTCCGCGATCCGCTCGTGGAAGCCGGAGCCGACGAGCGCGAGCTCGGGCTCGTACCGAAGCTCCGGCTGCAGGCCCGCGAGCGTGTCGACGTACGGCGGATTCGAGACGACGACGTCCCAGCCCTCCCCCGCCGTCTCGACGCCGCCCTCGCGCAACTCGACGTCGAGGCCGAGGCGCTCGGCGTTCTCGCGCGCCAGACCGAGCGCGTCGCGCGACTCGTCGACGCCGGTGACGAGCGCGTCCGGCCGTTCGTCCTTCACCGCGAGCGCGATCGCGCCCGAGCCCACGCCGACGTCGAGCACACGCGGCCGGTGCGTGCCGTCGAGGAGCGCGAGCGTGCGCTCGACGAGGATCTCGGTCTCGGGGCGCGGCACGAGCGCGCGCGCGTCCGTCTTCAGCGTCAGACGCCGGAAGCCCCACTCGCCGAGCACGTACGCGAGCGGCTCGCGGCGCTCGCGCCGCGCGAGCAGAGGCTCGAGGCCGTCCACCTCGCGGTCGAGGTCGGCGAAGAGCTGCGTGCGCGAGACGCCGAGCACGTGCGCGACGAGCAGCTCCGCGTCGACGCGCGGCGTGTCGACGCCGCCGGCGGCGAGTCTCTGCTCGGCTTCCCGGATCGCCTCGCGGGCGGTCACGCGAGCGCGCGCTGGCGCTCTTCGGCGGTGAGCGCCTCGGTGAACGGGTCGAGCTCGCCCTGCAGGACGCGGTCGAGCTGATGTTGCGTCAGCTTGATGCGGTGGTCGGTGATGCGGTTCTCGGGGTAGTTGTAGGTGCGGATCTTCTCGGCGCGGCCGCCGGTGCCGATCTGGGAGTTGCGCGTCGCGTCGAGCTCGGCGCGCTGCCGCTCGAGCTCGCGGTCGTACAGGCGCGCGCGCAGCACGCGCATCGCCTTGTCCTTGTTCTGGAGCTGCGACTTCTCGTCCTGCATCGACACGACGATGCCGGTCGGCACGTGCGTGATGCGCACCGCCGAGTCGGTCGTGTTCACCGACTGGCCGCCCGGACCGGTTGAGCGGTACACGTCGATCTTGAGGTCGTTCGGGTCGACGTCCACCTCGACCTCCTCCGCCTCCGGCATGACGGCGACCGTCGCCGTCGAGGTGTGGATGCGTCCCTGGCTCTCGGTGTCGGGGACGCGCTGCACGCGGTGCGTCCCGCCTTCGTACTTGAAGATCGAATACGCGCCGTCGCCTTTGATCGCGAACGTCACTTCCTTGAAGCCGCCGCCGTCGTTCGGGCTCGAGCCGAGCTCCTCGACCTTGAAGCCGCGGCGCTCGGCGTAGCGCGAGAGCATCCGGTAGATGTCGCCCGCCCAGAGCGCGGCCTCGTCTCCGCCGACTCCCTGCCGCACCTCGAGGATGACGTCCTTCCGGTCGGCGGGATCGGTCGGGACCATCGCCACGCGGAGATCCTCCTCGATGCGCGCGATGCGCTCCTCGAGTTCGGGGATCAGTTCGCGCAGGTCGGAGTCGTCGCGCGCCGCGGCGAGGTCGTCGCGCGCCAAGCGCCACTCCATGGCGAGCTTGTACGGGGTCTCGAGCTCCTTCAGGCGCCGGCCGGTGTCGGCCGCCTCGCGGCGGTCGTTGTAGACGGCAGGATCCGACATGCGCTCCTGCGTCTCGGTGTAGTTGCGCTCGATCTCGTCGACGAGGTTGTCCAGCGTGGCGGCCATTCTGCGACAAGGGTAGCGTTGTCCACTCGTGGAGCTCGTCGAGGCGCAGACGCTCGGAGAGGCGTGGCTCGAGGTCGCGAGACGGATCGTCGGGCGCGGCGCCGCCGCCGAGTGGGACGGCGCCCCGACGCGGGAGCTCCCGCTGTTGACGTTCGCGGTCGAGCGGCCCGACCCCGGCGACGCCCTGATCGCCGAGCTCGGCGACCCGGAGTGGCTGCGGTGGATGCACGAGAACTTCTTCGTGCAGAAGGAGGTGGCCGAGCTCGGCGGCGCGGCGAGCTACGCGGTGCGGCTCTTCAACTACGAAGGCGGCGGCCGCGACCAGATCGCATGGGTCGTCGAGCGGCTACGCGCGAACCCGGAGTGCCGGGATGCGACGATCACGACCTTCCAGCCGCACACCGACACGACGTACATCCCGTGCGTCAGCCTGCTCGACTTCTGGCTCCGCGACGGCGCAGTCGAGCTCGTCGTGTATGCGCACGGGCTCGACTTCGGGAAGAAGGCCTACGGCAACCTCGTCGAGCTCGCCGCGCTGCAGGCGCACGTCGCCTCCGAGCTCGGCGCGCCCGTCGGCCGGCTCGTGCTGCACGTGAAGACCGCGCACGTGTACGAGCCGGAGCTCGCACTGATGGCGTCGCTCAGCTCGCGAGATGCGCTTCGAGCGTGATCTCGGGGACGCCGGCGAGCGCCTTCGAGACCGGGCAGTTCGCCTTGGCGCCCTCGGCCGCCTCGCGGAACGCATCCGCGTCGATGCCCGGGACCTTGCCCGCGACGGTGAGCGCGATCTTCGTGATCCCCTCGCCCGGCTGGAACGTGACGGTGGCGGACGTCTTCAGCTCGTCCGGCGGATTGCCGGCCTGTGCGAGCCCGTGGGAGAGCGCCATCGAGAAGCACGCCGCGTGCGCCGCGGCGATGAGCTCCTCGGGGCTCGTCGAGGTCGGCGAGTCCTCGGCCCGGTTCGGCCAGCTCACCGACTGCTCGCCGATCGCGCCGCTCGTCGTCGACACAATCGTGCCGGAGCCTTCCATGAGGCTCCCCATCCATGTCACCTCGGCGCGACGATCCGTAGCCACTACGCCATCACCTCCACTCGGGATTCACCGGTTCGCGCGCTCTCGAGCAGGAGCACTTCGCGTAGCGCGCGGATGGACACTTCAAGCTGGTCGAGCGACGGCTCGCGCGTCGTCAGCCGCTGCAGCCACAGGCCGGGCGCGAGGATCGTCATGACGACGCGATTCTGATGCTTGCCCGCGAAGCGGATGACCTCGTACGCGAGCCCGGCGATCACCGGCAGCAGCGCGATGCGCGTCACGATGAGCCAGTACCACACGGGCCGCCCGAAGAACGCGAACACGAACACCGCGAGCACCATCACCCAGAGCAGGAACGCCGTGCCGCAGCGCGGATGGATGAGCGAGTAGCGCTGGACGACCTCCGGCTCGAGCTCCTCCCCCGCCTCGTACGCGTTGATCGCCTTGTGCTCGGCGCCGTGGTACTGGAACACGCGCCGGAGATCGGGCAGCAGCGAGATCAGGCTCAGATACAGGACGAAGATCGTCACGCGGATGAGCCCCTCGACGATGACGAACCAGCCGCCGCTCTTGATCGGCAGCGCTTCCGTGATCAGCCCCGGCGTCACCTTGAAGAGCGCGATCGCGAAGCCGATCGCGATCGCGAACGCGAAGATGAGCGCGCCGCGCGAGAGCTCCGTCTCGACTTCCTTGCCGTCGTCGCCCTCCTCCTGCGCCGCGTAGTTCGCCGAGATGGCGAGCGCGCGGAAGCCGATGGCGAGCGACTCGCCGAGCGCCATGACGCCGCGGATGATGGGCAGCCGCAGATACCAGTGGTGCGCCATCGACGAATCGATCGGCCGCGTCACCTGCGCGATCGAGCCCCCGGGCGTGCGGACGGCGACGGCCCAGTTCCCGGGGCTGCGCATCATCACGCCCTCGAGGACGGCCTGACCGCCGACGGTGGTCATCCAGACGCTCCTACTTGGTGCGCTGCGCGCGCTCCGCACGCTCGAGCCGGCGCTGGAAGCGCTCGACCCGGCCGCCGGTGTCGACGAGCTTCTGCTTGCCGGTGTAGAACGGATGGCACTGGGAGCAGATCTCGACGTGCAGCTCCGGCTTCGTCGACCGGACCTGGAACGTGTTCCCGCACGAGCACGTGACGGTGGAGATGACGTACTCGGGATGGATTCCGGTCTTCATCGTCCGGCCAGAATAGCAGCGGCCTGTTCCGGTACCGAGTTGCCGCCCGACACCACGACGACGATCGGGCCGTCCCGTTCGACCTTGCCGGCGAGCACGGCTGCCGCCGCCGCAGCGCCGGCGGGCTCGCATGCGAGCTTCGCCCGCGCATAGAGAAACCGCATTCCATCCTTGATCTCGTCCTCGCTTACGAAGACGCTATCGACCTTTCCGCGGCAGATCTGAAGGGGGAGCTCACCCGCGAACGGCGGCGCGAGGCCGTCGGCGATCGTGCTCGACTCGACCCGGACGCTGTGCCCGGCCTCGAGCCCGGCGGCGAACGCCCGGGAGCCCTCCGGCTCGACCGCCACGACGCGGGCGCGGCCGGCGAGCGCGGTCACGATCCCCGAGACGAGCCCGCCGCCGCCGACTCCCACCACGACGGTGGCTGCGTCGGGGACGTCCTCGAGGATCTCGAGCACGATCGTCCCGTTGCCGGCGATGACGAGCGGGTCGCTGTGCGGATGGACGAAGACGCGTCCCTCGCGCTCCGCCACTTCGAGCGCCCGTTCGTAGGCGACGGCGGGGTCGGGCGACGAGACGTCGACGGTGGCCCCGTAGCCGCGCGTCGCCTCGACCTTGACGGGGCTCGCGCTCTGCCACATGGAGACGAGGCAGTCGACGCCCTCCTGCGCAGACGCCCACGCCACCGCCTGCGCGTGGTTTCCGGCCGACCAGGTGACGACGCCGCGCCGGCGCTCCTCGGGCGTCAGTGCGAGCACGCGGTTGAGCGCGCCGCGCACCTTGTGCGAGCCGGTCTTCTGGAAGAGCTCGGCCTTCAGGTGCGCGCCGAGCGAGGCCGACGAGAACGTCGGCGTGCGGTGCACGCGCCCCGCCAGCAGGACACGTGCCCGCTGGACGTCGTCCGGCGTCACCATTCGGTCACACCAAGGTGACGGTACCTAGTATCGGGGCTGTGGGAAGCATGACGGTGAACGCCGTCAGGCGGCCGGGCTCGCTCACGACTTCGACACGGCCTCCCATCGCCTCCGTCAGCTCCTTCACGATCGCGAGGCCGAGGCCCGTGCCCACGGTCCGCTCACGCCCGTACCGCTCGTGCAGGTAGAAGCGCTCGAAGGCGCGGTCGCGCTCCTCCGGCAGGAGGCCCGGCCCGGTGTCCTCGACGCGCAGGAGCCCCGGCGCGGTGATGACGCGCACCTCGCCCCCGCGCGGCGTCAGCCGCAGCGCGTTCTCGACGAGGTTCGACACCACCTGCAGCGCGCGGTCGGCGTCGGCGACCGCGGGCGCAGGCGCGTCGGAGAATGCCGTCAGCCCCACGCCGAACGCGGCCGCCTGCTGCTGGTACCTGCGCACCGCGTCGGCGGCGACCTCGGCGAGGTCGATCTCGCTCGGGTGGACGCTGAAGTCGGTGCGGTTCATGCGCGCGAGGTCGAGGAGGTCGCGGACGAGACGCTCGAGCCGCGCCGACTCGGCGGCCACCGTCTCCGCCGCGTCCCCCACGGTCACCGCGCCCTCCGACAGCGCCTCCGCCCAGCCGCGGATCGCCGTCAGCGGCGTCTTCAGCTCGTGGCTGACGGAGAGCAGGAACGACCGCTCGGCCTCCTGCGCCCGCGCGAGCTGCTCGGCGAGGTCGTTGAACGCGAGCGCGAGCGTCGCCAGCTCCGCGGCGCCCTCGACCGGCACCGGCTCCGGGTGCGTTCCGCCCGCGAGCGTGCGCGCCGCGTCGGCGACGCGCCTCACCGGGCCGGCGATCCGGCTCGAGAGGAACAGCGCGGCGATGCCGGCGAGCGCCGCACCCGCGAGCGCCGCGATGATGAGGCTCTCGAGGAACGGCGTCCACTGCGACTTCGTCGAGCTCTTCGGGCGGAGGAGGACGAACGCGCGCGGGCTCTCGACCGGCTGCGCGGCGTAGAAGTAGCTCGTCCCGTGCAGCGTGACCGAGCCCTGCGCGGGCTCGCCGAGCCGGAGCTTGTCGCGCGCGGACTGCGGAAGCCCCGCAGCGGTCGTGTGGTAGATCTCGTGCTGCTTCGCGAGATACGGCTGCAGCGGCTTGAGGTATGTGAACGGCGACACGGCCAGCCGCTCGCGCTCGGCGATGAGCGCGGCCTGGTGTGCGACGTCCTGCAGCGTCGCGTCGTCGACCGCGCGGCGCGTGAGCAGGAGGCCGAGCGCGAGCGTCAGCCCGACGCACAGGACGACGATGACGGCAATCGCCGCGAACAGCCTCTGCCGGAGACTGGACCTCATGCGGGCGAGCTTACGCGGGAAGGAGCTTGTACCCGGATCCGCGGACGGTGCGAATCGACTCCGGGCTGCCGAGCTTGCGGCGCAGCTGCGCGACGTGAACGTCGACGGTGCGCGTCCCGCCGGGGTACGTCATGCCCCACACGAGGTCGAGCAGGCGCTCGCGCGACAGGACGATGCCGGGGTGCTCGAGGAAGCACGCGAGCAGGTCGAACTCCTTGCCCGTCAGCTCGACCGCCTCACCGGAGACGGTGACGTCGCGCGCGTCGCGACGCAGCTCGATGTCTCCGACCACGAGCACCTCGTCGGTGTTGCGCTGCTCGACGCGGCGGAGGATTGCCTTGATCCGCGCCGCCAGCTCGCGCGGTGAGAACGGCTTCGGGACGTAGTCGTCGGCTCCGAGCTCGAACCCCGCCACGCGGTCGGGCTCCTCGTCGCGGGCCGTGAGCATGACGATGGGCACCTTCGAGTGCGCGCGCATCGTCCGGCACACCTCGAAGCCGTCGATGCCGGGGAGGCCGATGTCGAGCACGACGAGACGGACCGGATGCCGGCGCAGCTCGGCGAGCGCGTCCTCGCCGGAGCGCAGCCAAAGCACGCGCCAGCCGTCCTGCTGCTCGAGGTACGACTTGACGAGACGGCCGATCGCGTCGTCGTCTTCGACGAGCATGAGGACGCCCCCGGTCGCCGTCGCGGCCATCACTGGCCGAGGCCTTCGACCTGGATGGTGTCCGCGGCGCCGGTGGCGGGACGCGAGACGACGACGCGCATGCCTCGCCGCAGCTGCGCGACCGAGCCCGCCCGCAGCCCGAGCGTCACGGTCGCCGTCGACGCGAGCGGAATCGCATCCGTCGTCCCGTCCTTCTCGCGCAGCACGATCTGATCCTGCGATACGGTCACGACGACACCGCGGTCGATGCGGGTGTCCTGCACCGTCCCCGTCGGCGTCAGCCACACGATCTCGGCGCGGATCAAGCGCCCACCGAGCAACTGCTGGAGGATCCCGCCGGCCGGCAGCGCGAAGCCGCTCTGCGCGAGCCAGAAGAATGCGTTGGCCGCGACAAGAAGGACCGCAAGAAAAGCGAATCGGCGCCGACTCACACTCATATGATCCCTCCGCCGCGGGAAGGACGCGTAAGTCCTCTGTAAATCAGGTAACTGTGTACTCGGGGCCTGAGCCGCCCTCGGGCGGCGTCAGGCGGCCGCCCTTGGCCGTGATCGCCCCGCACTGCACGCAGTTGGACGGCGCGACCTGCACCGTGACCGTCCCGTCGCCGCCCTCGGTGCCGAGCTCGTAGACCTGCGCCGGGCACATGTTCACCCACAGGTCGGCCACCTCCCGCGGCACGCGCTTCTCGATCCGGATGTGGTTCGGCTGGTCGTCGCGCGTCTTGTTGCCGGACAGGAAGACGGACGAGAGCTTGTCGAACGTGAGCGTCCCGTCCGGCGCCGGGTAGCTCTTCGCGCGGTCGGTGCGCAGCAGCGGCTGGTCGGCGTCCGGCTCGGCCCGCATCTTCCCGGGCGCGAGCCGTCCCTTCGACGCCGTCATCGCGCTCGCGAGCGCGCCGCCGACGACGAAGCCGCGCCCGAACACCTGCCGCACGTCGCGCACCTCGTACAGGTCCTGCCAGATGAAGCTCTGCCGGATCGCCTCGTCGTAGGCGGCGAGCGTCGTCGCCGGCGTCGCACCCGGCCGGAGCGCGGCGAACGCCGACTCGGCGGCGAGGCGCCCCGACTCGATCGCGTAGTGAACGCCCTTGAGCGTCGGGATGTTCACGAGCCCGACGCCGTCGCCGCAGAGCAGCAGGCCCGGCGCGTGCAGTCGCTTCGGCAGCGAGTGGAAGCCGCCGCTCGGGATCGTCTTCGCGCCCCACGCGACGCGCTCGCCGCCCTCGAGCAGCGCGCGGATCTTCGGATGCGTCTTCAGCTCCTGCAGCAGGTCGTGGGCCGACAGCTCGACGTCGCGGTAGTCGAGCCCGACGACCATCCCGATGCTGAGCATGTCGTCGCCCATCGGGTAGACGAACGAGCCGCCGAACTCGCGGTAGCGCGCCGCGCCGCGCAGCGGCCATCCCATCGTGTGGATGACGCGGTCGAGCGGCTTCGCGACCTTCCAGACCTCCTTGACGCCGAGCTCCCACACCTGCGGCTCCTCGCCGCGCAGGTCGAAGCGGTCGAGCGCGACGCCGGTGAGATGGCCCTGCGTCCCCTCGGCGAGCACGGTGACCTTCGCGACGATGTCGGCGCCCGGCTCGTAGTTCGCAAGCGGCTCGCCGGTGCGTCCGCGGCCCTTGTCGCCCGTGCGGATGCCGACGGTGCGGCCGTGCGAGACGAGCAGCTTCTCGGCGGTCGTCTCCGGGAGAATCGTCGTGCCGCCTTCCTCCGCGCGCTCGGCGAGCCAGCGGCCGAGCCGCGACAGCGAGAACACGTAGTTGCCGTGGTTGCGCATCGTCGGCGGCGGCGGGATGCGCAGCGCGTTGCGGCGCGTGAGCATGTACACCGACTCACCGTCGACGCGCCCGTACGAGGGCATGTCCTCGATGCGGTACCGGTCCTTGAAGAGGCGCCGCAGCGAGCGCGGGTTCACGCACGCGCCGGAGAGGAGATGCGAGCCGGGCTGCTTCCCCTTCTCGACGAGCGCGATCGGCACGTCGCCGAGCCGCTGCGCGACGTCGGGATGCTCCTCGAGCAGCTGGCCGAAGCGGATCGCGCACGCGAGCCCGGCCGGCCCGGCGCCGACGACGAGGACGCCCACCTCGATCCGCTCGTCGGCGGGATCGGTCGGCTCGCTCACGTAGTCGCCCGCC
>Ga0209415_10005107_pt1 | contig 23751 bp, 20 predicted proteins | sample PeaSoiSIISIP2007_FD_187696 | JGI IMG/M metagenome (GOLD analysis project Ga0209415, IMG submission 187696) | Peat soil microbial communities from Weissenstadt, Germany - SII-SIP-2007 (SPAdes) (version 2) | ecosystem: Environmental > Terrestrial > Soil > Wetlands > Peat | place: Germany... | reverse complement strand
CCCGCGATGGCCAGCTGGCGCGGGCGCTTCCAGCCGAGGTAGATCGGGAGCCCGAGCCCGAAGATCACGAAGGCGGGGATCGCGACGAAGAACCCGGTGAACGCGATGCTCAGGGTCAGGATCGCGGCGGACAGGGCGACCAGGCACGCCTTGCCGAGCGGGGTCGCGACGAACCCCCGTACGGTGCCTTTCGGTTTCACGGCGCCGAGTCCACCGGGACCGCAGATATAACATAAGTCGGTCCTACGCTCCCTCGACTCATGCATCTCGCTCTCATCGTGCTCGACGGGCTCGGCGACCGCCCGAACCCGGCGACCGGGGGCCGCAGCCCCGTCGAGGCGGCGGCGACCCCGAACCTGGACGCCCTCGCCCGGGCGGGTCGGATGGGGGAGGTCATGATCATCGGCCCGGGGGTCGCCCCCGAGTCGGACGCGGGTGTGCTCGCCCTTCTCGGCCTCGACCCGGTCCGGGACTCCCCGGGCCGGGGGGTCTTGGAGGCCCTCGGCATCGGCGTCGAGCTCGCCGAGGGGGACGTGGCCCTGCGGCTGAACTTTGCGACGGCCGACGGCGATGGCACGATCCTGGACTCCCGGGTGGGTCGATCGTTGGGCAGCGCGGAGTCGGCCGCCTTGGCCCGGGCCCTGACGGCCGCGGACCTCCTGGGGTCCGAGCACGTGCGCGCCGAGGTCCGCGCGACGGTCGGGCACCGGGGTGTGCTGTGGCTGCATCCCACCGACGGCCGCCCGCTCTCGCCGGAGATCTCGAACGCGGACCCGTTCTACGAGAAGGTCGGGGGCATGGGGCAGGCCACGACCCCCGAGCGGCCGCGACGCCTACGAGTTCGCCCGCTCGCCCCCACGGCCGAGGCCCAGCGGACCGCCGACCTCGTGAACCGGTTCCTCGACAGCCCCGTCCCGATCCTCGTGGGCCACCAGGTCAACGCGAAGCGCGCCCTCGCCGGCAAGAAGATCGCGAACGAGATCCTCGTCCGGAACGCGGGGGCCCTCCCGTCCCACCCGCTCCCGTCGTTCCGGGATCGCACCGGCCTTAATGGCGCGGCGATCACCGAGATGCCCGTCGAGCGCGGGATCGCTCGGCTCCTCGGGCTCGCCGACCTGTTCGTGGGCCCGATGGGCCCGGACCGGGACGCGGCGCTCGGGGAGCGCGCGGCCCGGACCCGCTCGGCCCTCGCCGACTACGATTTCGTCTACGTCCACCTCAAGGGCCCGGACGAGCCCGGCCACGACGGCGACGCCCTTCGCAAGAAGGAGGTCGTCGAGGCGCTCGACCGGGCGTTCTTCGGCCCGTTCCGTATGGCCCTGGACGCTCCCGATGTGAGGGTGCTCGTGACCGCGGACCACGCGACGCCGTGCATCGCGCGCGGGCACACGGACGATCCCGTCCCCCTCCTCCTGGTCGGAAGCGGCGTGCCCCCCGACGGGCCCCGGGACGGGGGCCCCAAGTTCGGGGAGACGGCGGCCGCCCACGGCTCTCTCGGGCGCCTGAGAGGCTCGCAGGTGCTCGGGCTGCTGCGAGACGGCTCGCTCCCCGGGGGGCCATGAAGAGCCTCGGCTATCTCGTTCCTCGCTCCGAGGGGGAGCGGGTCCGACGGGAGCTCGCGGACTCCGGGTGCCTGCGGGCCGACCTGAAGATCCACTCCGACGAGAACTCCGTCGCCTTCCCGCTGAGGTTCCCGCCGCCAGAGGGGTTCGTCGGCGGGGAGGTCATCGTCCGGGAGTTCGAGCCCGTTCCCGAGGAACGTCCCCGGTCCTACCGGGACATGCTCTCGATGGGGATGGAGGCGGGACTCTTGCCCCGGTCGTTCGACGTCGTCGGGGACATCGTCCTGATCCATCTGCCGCCCGAGCTCGAGGAGCGGGCGGGCGAGGTCGGCTCCGCGCTCCTCGCGTTCGTGCCGGGCGCCCGCCTCGTCGGGATGGACCGGGGGGTCGAAGGCCCCGAGCGGCTGCGCAAGCTCGAGCGGATCGCCGGGACGGGATCCTGGACGACCCGCCACCTCGAGAACGGTTTGTCCCTCGAGGTCGACCTCGAGCGCGCGTACTTCTCCCCGCGCCTCGCCCGAGAGCACGCGCTGGTCGCGGCCGCGGTGCGACCGGGCGAGACGGTCTACGACCTGTGCTGCGGGATCGGCCCGTTCGCGCTGACGATCGCGCGCGACGGGCGGGCCCACGATGTGGTCGCCGTCGACTTCAACCCGGACGCCGTTCGACTGCTCAGGGTCAACCTGGAGCGGCTCGGCTTGGCCGGGAAGGTTCGGCCGCTCGAATCGCGGATCGAGGAGTTCCTGCCGACCGCCCGGCCCGCGGACCGCGTGATCCTGAACCTTCCCCGCGAAGGGATTAAGTACATTCCGTCGGTCGCCAGCGCCGTGGGGCCCCGGGGAACGCTCCACTACTACGAAGTGACCGCGAAGCTCAGGGCCGAAACCCGCGCCGACGAGCTCGCGGCCCTCCTCAGCCGTTCCTCCGGCACCTGGCGGGCCGCCGAGCGCCACGTCGTCCACGCGTTCGCCCCGACCGCCGACCTGATCGCCTACACGCTCGAACGCTCCGGAGAGTAGCGTGGCGCTGGTCGTCAACCTCGCCGAGGTTTCCGACTCCGACATCCAGTCGGTCGGTGGGAAGGCGGGCAAGCTCGGCGAGGTCGTGCGCGCGGGGCTCCCGGTGCCGCCGGGCATCGTCGTGACGACCGAAGCATACAGTGCGTTCGTCGCGAGCTCGGGCCTCGCCGAGACGATCCGACAGGCCCTCGCCTCGATCGACCCATCGCGCACCGAGACCGTCGAGGAGGCCTCGCGGTCGATCCGTTCCGCCTTCGAGGCGACGGAGTATCCCTCGGAGCTCCGGGGCTCGCTCGCCCAGGCGGTCTCCGCCTACATCGCCGAGAACCACGTGGCGTTCTCGGCCGTGCGGTCCTCGGCGACGGCGGAGGACCTCGAGGGGGCGTCGTTCGCGGGCCTCCAGGAGACCTACCTCAACGTCGCGGGGGTCGACGACATCCTCCTCGCGATCCGCAAGTGCTGGGGGTCGCTCTTCACCCCGAGGGTGCTGATCTACCGCGCCCGCAAGGGGTTCGACCACGCCGACGTCCGGCTCGCCGTGCTCGTCCAGAAGATGGTCGAGTCGACGGTCAGCGGCATCCTGTTCACGCGGGACCCGAACACCGGTGAGAACCACATGATCATCGAGGCGGGCTACGGCCTCGGCGAGGCGATCGTCGGGGGCGAGGTGACGCCGGACCACTACGTGGTCGACGGGGCCGCCAACCGGATCGTCCACAAGCAGCTCTCCGAGCAGAGCGTCCAGATCATCCGGGGCCCGCATGGCGGCAACGTCAAGGTCGAGATCCCCGAGGCCGACCGGCGCCTCCAGAAGCTCACCGACGACCGGATCCTCCGGCTCGCCTCGCTCGCCCGGGTGATCGAGTCGCACTACCGACGCCCGATGGACGTCGAGTGGTGCTCGGACCCGAGCGGCCTGTTCATCGTGCAGGCCCGGCCGATCACGACGATCCCGCCCTCCCCCACGGGCGGGGAGTCCCCCGGCCGGCCGGGGAGTTCCGCGGGCCCGGCGGCCGACGCGGAGGACGCCCCGATCCTCAAGGGGTTCGGGGCGAGTCCGGGGATCGCCGGCGGGCGGGCGCGCATCCTTCGCACCGCGGCCGAGATGGCGAAGCTCAAGCCCGGGGAGATCCTCGTCACGACGATGACGACGCCGGACATGGTGCCGGCGATGGCGCAGGCCGCCGGCATCGTGACGGACGAGGGCGGGATGACCTGCCACGCCGCGATCGTCTCACGGGAGCTCGGCGTCCCGTGCATCGTCGGCAGCCGCCGGGCCACGACGGTCCTATCCGATGGGCTCGCGATCACGATCGACGGGAAGACGGGCGCGGTCTACCAGGGGACCGGGCGCGCCGAGAAGGCGAAGGCCCAGGCCGCCCCCTCCAGCGGGGGCGGCGCCTCGACCGACCACTCCCACGTCCCGGTGACGGCCACGCGGATCTACGTGAACGTCGGGGTGCCCGAGAAGGCCGCCGAGTACGCGCGCCTGCCCGTCCAGGGCGTCGGCCTCCTGAGGATCGAGTTCATCTTCACCGCGCACATCCGCGAGCACCCGCTCTCGCTGATCAAGCAGGGCCGCCAGGCCGAGCTCGTCGACCGCCTGGCCGACGGGATCGCCAAGGTCTGCCAAGCGTTCCACCCGAGGCCGGTGATCATTCGGACCTCCGACTTCAAGACGAACGAGTACCGCGGGATGCCCGGTGGCGCCGAGTTCGAGCCCAACGAGGAGAACCCGATGATCGGCTGGCGAGGGTGCTCCCGGTACATCTCGCCCGTCTACAAGCCGGCCTTCCTCGCGGAGCTCGAGGCGATCCAGCGGATCCGGACCGACAAGGGCCTGAAGAACGCGATGGTCATGCTGCCGTTCGTCCGCAACACCTGGGAGCTCGAGCAGATCGAGGAGATGATGCGGGAGAAGGGGCTGCGCCGCTCGCGCGACTTCCAGCTCTACCTGATGGCCGAGGTCCCCTCGACGGTCCTGCTCGCGAGGGAGTTCTCGCGCCACTGCGATGGCTTCTCGATCGGCTCGAACGACCTGACCCAGCTCGTCTTGGGCGCCGACCGCGACTCCGAGATCCTCGGCCGGATGGGGTACTTCGACGAGCGCGACCCGGCCGTGCAACGGGCGATCGAGCTCCTCATCGAGGGGGCCCACGCCTCGGGCCGGACCGTGGGGATCTGCGGGCAGGGCCCGAGCGTCTACCCCGAGTTCGCCGAGTTCCTGGTCCGCCAGGGGATCGACTCGATCTCGCTCAACGCGGACACCGTGGTCTCGACGATCCGCTCGATCGCCTCCCTCGAGCAGCGCATGAAGCTCGAGGGGATGCGGGCTCCGCCCGGCGGCGGTCCCCGCCGCTAGCCCATCGGGCTGGCCGAGGGCGCGGCCCGACGCGGCGGCCTCCAGCGGGCCGGCGTGGCCGGCCCGGGGTTGGGCATCGCGAGCTCGACATCGCGCGGCAGGACGTACTCGGTGAGCTGAGCGACCTCCCGGAAGCCGAGGGTCGATAGCCGCCGGGCGATGCGGGGGTGGTCGGCGATCATCCCGACGGTCTCCACCCCATCGGGGATGGACCGCGCCAGGGCGTGGGCGACGATGGCCGAAGCCGCGCCGATCCCCCGCGCCCGGACCTCCGTGGCGACGCCGTGGATGCCCGCCGTCGCGCCGCTGGCGTACAGGAGGGCCGCGGCGACGTCCTCGCCGTCCTTCTGGGCGATGAGCGGGCGGAGACGCTCGCCGCGGTTCGGATGGTGGACGAGCACCTCGATCGACCGGGCGAGCTCCTCGCGCTCGCGCTCGTCGGTCCAGAACGGAAGGATCCGCGAGAGCTCGTCCGGCCCGACCTCGACCACCGGGAACGGGCTCGCGGGCTCGGGCACCGTCGACGGGGGGGCGACGAGGACGCTGAGCGGGAACTCCGAGGGCCGGAAGCCGAAGCGTCGAAGGCCCGAGTCGATGTGCGACGGCGCCGGGCGGGGCGTCCGGAACGTCGGTCGGAGGGCGCGCTGGAAGTAGTGGTCGAGCGCCCGCTCGAAGAACGCCGCCTGGCGCTCTCGGCCGACGTTGCGCACGTCGACGAAGTTGAATCGGGGGACCGGGACCTTCTCGTGGGTGACGAGGCTCGCCCCGGCGATCTCCAGGGAGAACCCCCCGAGCGCGAGAACGAACTCCCGCTCCTCGGCGAGCGCCCGCTCAGCCCAAGCGGCCTCCGTTCCCGGGCCCATCGGGTTCGCAACGTCCCCAGCCTTATGGCTACGGCGGTGCGACGGACGGTCCCGATTCGACGCCCCCGTGCGAGGCCGGGCCGGTCGGGCCCTAGGCCCGGCTCGTCGGGCGGGGCGTCTCGATAGGCTCATGCGGGCCCGCGCACGTACGGGTACGATGGGTCCGTCCAACCGCGTGGTGGTGATCGTCTTCGGCCTGACCGCGGTCTTTCTCCTCGTCGCCGGTAGCACGATGTACTTCCAGTCGGTAGGTCACCAGAACTCCACTCCCCCGACCGGCCCCTATGGGTTCGGTCTCGGTGGAGCGACGCGGGTCTCCAACGGGTCCGGGGACCACTACAACGTCCTCATCATCGCCGCGATCCCGGGCACCTCGGCGGACGACCTCCACCTCTGGGTCACCAACGAGACGGGGGTGCACCTGGGGAGCTGGCTCCTCGGCCTCAGCCTGCTCGCCGGGAGCGGTTGCGCCGTGGCATCGTATTCCTTTGGGTCCGACTTCTGGACGGCCCCGAGCTACGGTGGGTGCGCCGGCCTTGGCCCCGCAAGCCCGCTGATCGCCGGCGAGGTGCTCTCGCTGACCTCGTCGATCCGCCTCGCCGGTCAGGGGTACGGCCTGACCTGCGCCATCGAGGGCAACGTGCCGGGCGGAGGCGGGAGCGAGTACATCTCGCTCCCCTAGCCGAGCGGGTATCCCTCCTCCCCCTCGGACCGAGCCATTTATTATCCGGAGCCCCTCGGCCGCCCGCGGGCGCTCGCGCGCTCTCGGGACTACGCAGCAGATGGTGGCTCGATCAATCCTGCCCCCCGACGTCATCGCGGTCCTCGGCGCGGGGAACATGGGCAGCGGGATCGCCCAGGCCTGCGCGCAGGCAGGCTTCCGGGTCCGGGTGCGCGACGTGAGCGATGCGATGCTCCAACGGGGCCGCTCGCTCGTCGAGAAGACGCTCGAGGGCGGGATCCGCCGCAAGAAGCTAACGCCGGCCAAGCGCGACGAGATCCTCGGTCGGATCGAGTGGACCCTCGACGTCGCCCGCGCGGTGGGGGAGGCGGCCCTCGTCATCGAGGCGGTCTTCGAGGAGGAGGCCGTGAAGCGCACGCTCCTCGCCGAGGTCGCCCGATCGGTCCCCCCGGAGGCCATCGTCGCGACAAACACCTCCTCGCTCTCGGTCAACCGCCTCTCGGAGGGGTTCCCGAACCCCGGCCGGTTCGCCGGTCTCCACTTCTTCTACCCCGCCGCGATCAACAAGCTGCTCGAGGTCATCGGGGGCGAGCGCACGGACCCGTCGACCCTCGAGGAGCTCGAACGGCTCTCCTACGCCCTCCGAAAGGTCCCGATCCGGGTCCGCGACGCGGCGGGATTCGCCGTGAACCGCTACTTCGTCCCGTTCCTGAACGAGTCGGCCCGGATGGCCGAGGAGGGGGTCGCCAGCCTCGCGACGATCGAAGAGGTCGGGCGGGAGTGCTTCGGCGCCAGCCTAGGCCCCTTCGAGCTGATGAACGTCACCGGGATCCCGATCGCCTACCACTCCGAGAGCTCGCTCGCCGAGGCGTTCGGGCCGGCGTACGTCCCGTCGAGGCGGCTCGAAGCGCAGTTCCGGTCGGGCGTTCCCTGGCCGTGGAAGGAAAGCGCGGTCGAGCCGTCGAAGAAGGAGGAGGTCCGAGCTCGCTTCCTCGGCCTGACGCTCGGGATCGCCACGCGACTAGTGGAGGAGGGCGTCGCGACCGCCGAGGCGGTCGACCGCGGAGCCGTGGTGGGCCTCAAGTGGGCGAAGGGGCCGTTCGCACTGCTCAACGAGGTCGGGCTCGCCCGGGGCCTCGCTCTCGTTCGGGAACAGGCCGCGCGGTGGCCGAACGCCTTCCCGGTCTCCCGGGAGCTCGTCGAGCGCGCCGAGCGCGGGGAGGCGAGCTGGCCACTGCACGCGGTGCGCGTGGATCGGCGCGGCGCGGTCGCCTGGGTGCTCATCGACCGGCCCGAGGTACTGAACTCGCTCAACTCCGCCGTCCTGCGGGACCTCGACCAGACGTTCCGGACCCTCGAGACGGACCCGGCCCTGCGATGCGTGGTGCTCGCCGGCTCGGGCCCGGTCTTCGCGGCCGGCGCGGACATCGGGGAGATGGAATCGAAGGACCTGGCCGAGGGCCGGGCGTTCGGGTTCGTCGGGCAGGCCGTCTGCCAGCGCATCGAGAACTTCCGCACCCCGGTCGTGGCGCTCGTCGAGGGGTTCGCCCTCGGGGGGGGCCTGGAGCTCGCCCTCGCCTGCGACTTCATCGTCGCCGCCGACAGCGCGCGCCTCGGGCTCCCCGAGGCCTCCGTCGGGATCCACCCGGGCTGGGGCGGCGCGAGCCGACTGACGCGCAACATCGGCGCGCCGCGGGCCAAATACCTCATCTACACGGCCCAGCCCGTCCCGGCCACGGAGGCCGAGCGGCTCGGGGTCGTCGCCCGCGTGGTCCCCGCCTCGAGCGCGCGCTCGGAGGTCCAATCGCTCGCGGAGACGATCGCCTCGCGGGCCCCGGTCGCCCTCTCGTGGATCAAGTCGGTGATCCAGAAAGGGTCGGACGCATCGCTCGAGGCGTCGCTGCGCCTGGAGGGCGAGTCGGCCGGCCACACCTTCGGCACGGCCGACCGGGCCGAGGGCATGCGGGCGTTCCGGGAGCGTCGGCCCCCGAAGTTCGAGGGCCGGTAGCGCGGCCGGTCTCGCTAGTGCGACGGTGCCGCGGCGACCGAGGCGTCGTACGCCTGGGCCGTCCATAGCCCGCTCGGGTCGAACTTCCCGGACGGCTTCAGCTTGTAGATCCAGCCGGCCCCGTACGGGTCCTTGTTGATGAGCTCGGGGTGGGCCTTGAGCGAATCGTTGACGGCCACGACGTTCCCCGCCGCCGGGGCGTAGACGTCGGAGACCGTCTTGACCGACTCGAGCGCGAGGACGGTGTCGCCCGCGGCGACCGTCTTGCCCGCCTTCGGCAGGTCGACGAACACGATGTCGGTCAGCTCGGACTGGGCGTGGTCGGTGATGCCGACGACCAGGTCGGCCCCCTCGGCCTTGACCCATTCGTGGCTCTTGGTGTAATGGCGGTCGGACGGTGTCGCGCTCATGTTCCCCCCAACCAGCTCTGAGCGTATTTATGCTGTGCCGCGGTCGGCTCGTCGATCTGCGCTCCGAGGGGTGCTAGCGCGGCGCTCGCCACTCCTCGGTCGATCTCCGGGGGCACCGGGTAGACCTTCGGTTCGAGCCGAAGCCCGTGGGCGGCGACGTGCTCGGCCGAGAGCGCCTGCAGGGCGAAGGAGAGGTCCATGATCTCCACCGGGTGGCCCTGGCCCGCGGCGAGGTTGATGAGCCGGCCGTCCCCGAGCAGGTAGGCCCGCCGGCCGTCGGCGAATCGGAACTCCTCGACGCCCGGGCGCGCCATCGACCGGTCGACGGCGAGGCCGGCGAGGTCGGGCTTGGAGATCTCGATGTCGAAGTGGCCCGCGTTCGCGAGCAGGCAGCCGTCCTTGAGGACCTTGAAGTGCTCGGCGCGCACGATGTCGCGGTTGCCCGTGACCGTCACGATGAGGTCGGCCTCGGCGGCGGCGTCGATCATCGGCATCACCCGGAACCCCTCGAGCCGCGCCTCGATCGCCCGGACCGGGTCGACCTCGGTCACGATGACCTCCGCTCCCACGCCGCGCAGGCGCGAGGCGATCCCCTTCCCCGACCAGCCGTACCCCGCGACGACGGCGACCCGTCCGGCGAGCAGGAGGTTTGTGGCCGAGAAGATCCCATCGAGGACCGACTGGCCGCAGCCGTAGCGGTTGTCGAACAGGTGCTTCATGTCGGCGTCGTTGACGTCGATCGCGGGGAACCGGAGCTGGCCGGAGCGCTCCAGCGCCTTGAGGCGGGTGACCCCGGTGGTCGTCTCCTCCGTCGACCCTCGGATCGTCCCCCGGTCGGGAAGCGCGGTGTGGGCGAGGGCCACGAGGTCGGCCCCGTCGTCGATGATCACGTCCGGCTGGGCGTCGAGCATCGCTCGGATGCCCTCATGGTACTCGGGGATCGACTCGCCCTTGCGGGCCCGAACGTCCATCCCGTCGGCGACCAGGGCGGCGACGGCGTCGTCCTCGGTGGAGAGCGGGTTGCCGGCGGCGAGGTGGACGACCGCCCCCCCGGCGCGAAGGGCGAGCGCGAGCGCCGCGGTCTTCGCCTCGACGTGTAGGACGAGGGAGAGCGTGAGGCCCTTGAACGGTTGCTCCCGCACGAAGCGCGCCCGGACCCCCTCCAGCACGGGCATGTGCGTCCGGGCCCACTCGATCTTCTGGCGGCCTCGGTCGGCGTCTCCGGTCACGGTTGCTCACCGGGCCTCGCCACGTCCCCCGGGATTAAGCGGTTGGCCTTCCGATCGGACGGGCCTCGCGCTCCGAGCGGTGCAGGAATCGGCGGACGGCGGCCCGAAGAGGACCCGCGCCCGTGGCCCCCATGGACCACCGACCGCCGTGTGGCGAGGTCGTTGGATGCTCGGCCTCTCGTCCTCGCGAGCCGGTTCCGTCGGCCGCCGGCCCCCCGGCTAGGGGACGCGCAGCACGACCTTGCCGAAGAGATCGGGCGCGTCCAGCCGCTCGAGCGCGGCCCGCCCGTCCTCCAAGGAGAACGACGAATCGATCACGGGCCGCAGGCTCCCGTCGGAGAGCCCGGCGAGCGCGGACTCGAACTCGCGCCGGCCGGCCATCGTGCTGCCCCGGATCGAGGCCTGGCGCCAGAAGATCGTCCGAAGATCGATCTCGACGAGCGGCCCGGCGGTGGCGCCGATGACCACGAGCCGCCCGCCCCGGGCGAGCGAGCGGACCGAGCGGGCGACGGTTGGCGCCCCGACCGAGTCGAGGACCAGGTCGACCCCCTTCTTCCCGCTCCACTCCCAGAGGGCGCGGTCGAGCGGGCGGGCCTCGCTGGTCACGAGGGCCTCGTCGGCCCCGAGGCGCCGGGCCTTCTCCGCCTTCTCCTCCGAGCGGGTGACGACGACCACGCGGGCCCCGAGGCGCTTGGCCACCTGGACGGCCGCGGTCGCCACTCCGCCGCCCGCCCCCACGATCGCGCAGCTCTCGCCCGGGCGCAGCGCGCCGACGCTCGCGAGCGCTCGCCAGGCCGTCAGGAAGACGAGCGGGGCCGCCGCCCCTTGCTCATAGGAGAGCCGCTCGGGCAGCGGGTAGACGTTGCGGCGGGGCAGCACGACGAACGGGCCCGCGCTCCCCTGGGTGTGCTCTCCGAGGATTCGGTACTGCGGGCAGAGCGCCTCCTCGCCGGCGAGGCAGGCGGGGCAGCTCCCGTCCCAGAGCCCGGGGTTCACGAGGACCCGGGAACCGACCGACGGGCCATCGGCGCCCTCCCCGAGCGCGTCGACGACCCCGGCCGCGTCGGAGCCGAGGAGGTGGGGCCGCTCGATGCGGACCCCGGGGATCCCCGAGAGGACGAATCGGTCAAGCCGGTTGAGGCCCGTCGCCCGGACGCGGACCCGCACCTCCGAGGGGCCGGGGGTCGGCTCCGCCACCTCGACGAGTTGGACGCGCTCCGGCCCCCCGTGCTCGAGAAAGCCGAGCCCCCTCACGCGGGGCCCCCGGAGGCCTCGTGCCAGCGGCTCGCGCCGGCGTCGTCCTCGACGACGATGCCGGCGGCGCGCAGCGCGGCGCGGATCCGGTCGGACTCCGCGAAGTCCCCCCGCTCCCGGGCGCGCGCCCGTGCGGCCAGGGCCACGTCGACGACGCGGCCCAGCCGCCCGGAGGCACCGGAGGTCGGACGCAGTTCGAACAGCCCGAGGACCTCCCGGCCCCACCGGTACGGGGCCCCGAGCGCGAGCAGGGAGCTTCCCGAGAGGGCCCCGAGCCTCGGCAGCCAGTCGCCGGTCGTCTTCGCCCAGCCGAACAGGAGCGCGATCGCCTCGCGGGTGTTGAAATCCTGGGCGAGCGTTGCATCCAGCCGCTCGACGAGCTCGGCCGCCCGCCCGGAGACCTCGGCGGGGAGCTCTCGTCCGGCGCCGTTGACGCCGATGTGCTCGAGGGCCTCGGAGATCCGCTCGAACGGCTGGACGAGCCGCCCGTACGCCTCGCGGGCCTCCTCGAGGCTCTTCCCCTCGACGAAGTCGAGCGGGCTCCGGTAGTGGGCGTTCAGGTAGAAGAACCGCAGGACGGGGGGCCCGTGCCGCTCGATGGCGTCCTGGAGGCTCACGACGTTCCCCAGCGACTTCGACATCTTCTCGCCGGAGAAGTTGAGCATCCCGGAGTGCATCCAGTAGTTCACGAGCGGCGCCTCGCCGGTCGCCGCCTCGGCCTGGGCGATCTCGGCCTCGTGATGGGGGAACTTGAGGTCGAGGCCGCCGCCGTGCAGGTCGTAGCGGGCCCCGAGCAGCCGGACCGTGATCGCGGTATCCTCGATGTGCCAGCCCGGCCGGCCCGGTCCCCAGGGTGACTCCCAGCTCGGCTCGCCGGGCTTGGCGGCCTTCCATAGCGCGAAGTCCTCGACGGCGCGCTTGCCGGGCTCCGCCTCGATCCGGGTCCCGCTGCGCAGCTCCTCGAGCCGCTGGCCGGAGAGCCGGCCGTAGCCGGGGAACTTCGCGACCTCGTAGTAGACCGAGCCACGGGATTCGTAGGCGAACCCTCGGTCGACGAGGGTGCGGATCTGCTGGACGATCTCCGGGATGTAGTCGGTGGCGTGCGGATAGTAGTTCACCGACCGCACGCCGAGCGCCTCCATCGAGAGCCGGTAGGCGAGGAAGTGGCGGTCGGCGAGTGTCAGGGGGTCGACCCCCTCCTGCGCCGCGCGCGCGATCAGCTTGTCGTCGAGGTTCGTCACGTTCTGGACGTAGAACACCCGGTAGCCCCAGTGGGCCAGGGCCCGCGCGACGACGTCAAAGATCACGAAGGTCCGGCCGTGGCCGATGTGGGCGTCCTCGTACGGGGTCAGCCCGCAGACGAACATTCCGACCTTCGGGGGGGCGATCGGCTGGAACTGCCGGGTCTCGCGGCTCATCGAATCGTAGAGCTCGAACCGGCGCATCGGCTACACCCTCCTTAGCCCGCCCGCGACGTCGTCGGCGAGGTCGGCCGGGTCCTCGATGCCGCAGGAGAGCCTCAGGAGCCCGCCGGTGATGCCGCGCGCCTCGCGCTCCGCCCGGGGGACCGACGCGTGGGTCATCCGAGCCGGATGGTCGATGAGCGATTCCACGCCGCCGAGGCTCTCGGCGAGGGTGAAGACCGAGAGGCCCCGGAGGAACCGGCGGGCGGCGGAAAGGCCCCCGGCGAGGTCGACGCTCAGCATCCCCCCGTAGTCCGACATCTGGCGTCGGGCGAGCGCGTGCTGGGGATGGGAGGCGAGCCCGGGGTAGTGGACCGTTCGGACCTTGCGGCTCGTCGAGAGCACCTCGACGACCGCCCGCGCGCCCTCGCAGTGCGCCCTCATCCGGACGCCCAGGGTGTGCATCCCCCGCAGGACGAGGAAGCAGTCGAACGGGCTCGGGACGGCGCCGACGGCGTTCTGGAGCCAGAGCAGGCGCTCGCCGACGGCCGCGTCGCGGGCCACGAGGGCCCCGCCGATCACGTCGGAGTGGCCCCCGAGGTACTTCGTCGTCGAGTGCAGAACGATGTCGGCTCCGAGCTCCAGAGGTCGCTGGAGGGCAGGGGTGGCGAAGGTGTTGTCGACGACGGCGCGCGCCTTCGCCCGATGCGCCAGGCGCGCGACGGCGCGAATGTCGGAGAGCCGCATCAGGGGGTTCGTCGGGCTCTCGAGGTAGACCATGTCGGCCGGCCTCGCGAGCGCGGCCTGCACCTTCCCGAGGTCCGTCATGTCGACGTAGTCGATGACGAGGCCGAACTGCCGGCGGTGGTGCTCGAAGAGCCGCCAGGTGCCTCCGTAGAGGTCGTCGACGGCGACGATCCGCGAGCCCGATGGGAGCATTTCGAGGAGCGTCGCGAGCGCGCCGAGCCCGGAGGAGAAGGCGAGGCCGACCGACCCGCCCTCGACCTCGGCGAGCGCGCGCTCCAGGACGGCCCGGGTCGGGTTCCCCGAGCGCCCGTAGACGTAGCCCTTGTGCTCGTTGGGGGCCGACTGGGCGAAGGTGCTGGAGAGGTAGACCGGCACGTTGACGGCGCCCGTCAGCTCGTCCGGTGGCTGCCCCCCGTGGATCAGCTTCGTGTCAAACCGCATTGAGCCCTCCGTACGTCGACAGGAAGGCCAGGAGGTCGCTGCGGGTCAATAGGCCGATGGGTCGGCCGCGCGGCCCCTCGCGGACCAGGAGGGCCCGCTCGGTACGAAGGCGCTGGAGGACCTCCGAGATCGGGGCATCGCCCGCGATCTCGGGGAACGGCGGGCCGATGACCGAGGAGACCGGCCGCTGGAGCACCGTGTCGTCCTGGACCACGCGGCGCAATAGCTCCTCCTCGGTGATGCTCCCCAGGTTCTCGTCGGCCGAGAAGACCGGTAGCTGGGAGAACCCGTGCTGCCGCAGGAGGTCGAGGGCGTCCCGGACGAGCGTGGTGGCGAGCACGCTGACCACCGGGGGGACCGGGGCCTTCAGCGCGAGCAGGTCGAGGGCCGAGCCGGGCTCGTCGAGGAGCCCCTTTTCGCGCAGCCACTCCTCGGAGTAGAACTTCGACAGGTAGCGGTCGCCGGAGTCGGGGAGGACGATGACGACACTCGACCCCTCGGGGACCGGGCGACGCTCCAGCCAGGCCAGGGCGCCGACGACCGCGCTCCCCGACGACCCCCCGACGAAGAGACCCTCCTCGCGGCCGAGCCGGCGGGCCATCGCGAAGGAATCCCGGTCGCTCACCTCCACGAACTCGTCGAAGTACTGGAACTGCATTGTCTTCGGGATCATGTCCTCCCCGATCCCCTCGACCAGGTACGGGCGCGGGGCGACCATCTGACGGGTCCGAAAGTAGGTCCCGAGGATCGATCCCTTCGGGTCGACGGCGACGATCCGGACCTTCGGGCGGTGCTCCTTGAAGTACCGCCCGATGCCGCTCAACGTCCCCCCCGTCCCGACGGTCGCGACGACCGCCGACAGGCCGTCCCCCGCGTCGCGCTCGATCTCGGGGCCGGTGGTCCGGTAGTGGGCCAGTGGGTTGACGGCGTTCTCGTACTGGTTCGCGTAGTAGGAGTTCGGGATCTCCTTCGAGAGCCGCAACGCCACCGAGTAGTGGCTCAGCGGGTGGTCGGGCGGCAGCTCGCTCGGCGTCACGACGACCCGCGCCCCGTACGCCCTCAGGAGGCGGATCTTCTCCGAGCTCATCTTGTCCGGGATGACGAAGACGGACCGGTACCCCCGGACCGCGGCGACGAGCGCCAGGCCGACCCCGGTGTTCCCGCTCGTGGCCTCGATGATCGTCCCGCCGGGCTTGAGGAGGCCGCGGGCCTCGGCGTCGTCCACCATGCTCGCGCCGATCCGGTCCTTGACCGAACCCCCGGGGTTGAGGAACTCGAGCTTGACGAGGAGCCGGTAGGGGGACCCCTTGGCGACCCGGTTCAACGGGACGAGCGGCGTGTTCCCGACGAGGTCGAGGACCGTCCTCGCGGGCGCCCCGGTCGCGGTCATGGCCCCACGGAGCGGGGCGAACCCATAACCTCTGCCGGGGCGAGCGCCCGAGGGGGCCGTCGACCCCCGGGGGAGCGCCCCGGCGCCCGGTTCGGACCGGGGGAATAAAGCCGCCTCCATCCTGCATCCCGCAAGACGGGGGAGCGCAGGTGATCGGGTCGCTCGAGGCGGACATCCTGATCGCCCTCCGACGGCTTCGCACGGCTCCCGCGCGCGAGCTCCGCGCCGAGCTCGAGCGCCATGGGACCGTCGTGGCGTACACCACGGTGGCGACCTGCCTCGCTAGGCTGTGGGAGAAGGGGCTCGTCGGGCGGACGGCGGAGCCGTGCCGGGGAGGCAAGCGCTACGTCTACGAGTCCATCGACTTCGAGCGCCGGTATCTCGAAGGCATCCTGAAGGGCGTGGTGTCGCTCTTCGGCGAGGCCGGGGTCGTCCACCTCAACGAGGAGCTCGCCAAGCTCTCGCCGGGCGAGCGACGCGACCTGACCGCCGGCTCGCGGGGCTAGGGAGGCGGGATGTTCGCTCCGCCGGTCTGGATCTACGTTCTCCCGGTCCTGGTCTGGGCGGCGACCGGGGTCGGGGTCGCCTGGGGGTTCCGGCGAAGCGGGCCGACCCTGCTCCTGAGGCTTTCGGCCACCTTCCTCGCCCTGTGGTCGCTGATCGCGACCACCGTGGCCCTCTACGTGCTCTCCAGCGGTGGTTGGGAGGCCGTCGTGCGGCTCACCCGCTCCCCGGCATCGCTCCTCGTCCTGTTCGGGCCGAGGGAGTCGCAGCTGTGGGCCGAGGGGGCGGCCGGCGCCTTCGTCGTGTTCCTCGCGGCATTCCTTCTCAACCAGCTCGTGGGCCGGGGCCTCCTGGGTCTGCTCGAACCACGGCCCCTCCAGTGGCCCCCGGCGTTGCCCCAGCCCGCCACGCCGACGACGCTCGTCACGTGCCGCTCCGAGCGTGCCGAGGCGTTCTCCTTCACGCTCCTGGAGCTCCGAGGGTCCCAGGGTCTGGTCGGCCGCCGGGAGGTCATCGTCGTCTCGGACCGGTTGGTCTCCCTGCTCGATGCCGAGGAGCTCGAAGCCGTGGTCGCGCACGAGCTCGGCCACGTTCAGCGGCTCGACGGGCGGTACCTTACGTTCCTTCGTACCCTCTCCCGCATGATGCGCTGGGACCCCGTTCTCGCCTACCTGTCGAGGGCGTTGACCCGGCGCGAGGAGTACTACGCCGACGAACAAGCCGTTCGGTTGACCGGCCGTCCGTTGCCGCTCGCCCGCGCCCTCGCCAAGGTGAGCGGGCAGAACCCGGGTGGGTCCTCCCGAGCCCTCCTAGCCCTCCCGTCGATCCGGGGGCCGGGGGACGACGCAGAGACCGCGGTCCGGATCCGCCGCCTCCTGGTCATGGCGGAGTCCCGGGCCCCGATGGAGGCCCTGGGTGCCTAAGCCGGCCCTCCTGGCCCCCGCCCTATCGGTCCTGCTCGTCGTCGGGGGGCTCGCCGTTCTCCCGGCGGCCTGCGCGGTGGGCTACCCGACGCTCCCCGTGTCCGACGGGGGGCGGTTCCTCTCGAACCTCTCGGCCCCGACCCTCGCGCCCGGCGCCTCGGGGACGCTCTCCTTCACCGTCTCGAACCCGCTGGCCGGGGCGCTCTCCGACGTCGTGCTGACGCTGCAGGTCTACGGGTTCAATGCGTTCCCAGGGAACGCGACCGGACCGCTGCCGTCGGCCGGCGCCTCCCTATTCTCGGGCGTCGGCTCGAACGGCTCCGCCCAGGTGCTGTCGATCGGCACCATCGGCCCCGGCGGGAGCTACTCCGCACCCGGGAACACGTCGGTCGCCGTCTCGGCCGGGTCCTCGGCCCCCTCGGGGACCTACGCGATCCGGACCTCTCTCGCCTTCACCATCGGCGGGGTGGGATACCGGCTGGAGTCCCGCGGGTTCTTCTCCGCCTCCCAGTGGGCGAGCGCGACGACGCTGCCGAACAACGCCTCGACCCTCAACCTGAGCCGGCTCGGGGTCTCCGGCGTGATCCCGGAGACCGCCCTCCTGGTCGAGACCAACTCGATCGCCCCGTGGCTCTACGGCGTTCTCGCGGCCTCGTTGATCCTCGCCGCGGCCGGCGGTTACGTCGCGTGGCGCCGGACCTCTCGGTCGAGCTCGGGGGCCCGCACCCCCCCGCCCCCCCAAAAGGCCCGAACGGCCTTGGGGAGGAGCCGCAGGAGCGACGGGGACTGACGGAGGAGCCGGCGGGCGACCCCCGTCGGGAAGTCGATGTCGCCGAACGCCACGATCGTCTCGGTGTGCTCCACGGCGTTGAGCGCCCGGACGATCTCTTCGAGATCGGGGTCGGTCAGCTGGACGAAGACCCGCCGCAGGTAGAGCGCCTTCTCGAGCTCGTCGCCGAGCTCCGCCCTCCAGGCAACCTCGTAGCGCCGCAGGGCGCGCTCGTCGAGCTCGTCCTTCGATAGGGCGTCGGCGAGCACGTCGGCGGCGATCTCCGCGCAGCGCATCCCCGTGAAGATCCCCCCGCCGCTCAGCGGCTTGACCTGCGCCGCCGCGTCGCCGACCAGGACGACGCGCGGGCCCGAGGTTCGGGGGATATCGCCCACCGGGATCCCCGAGACGATGTACCCGGTCGGGTTCTTCGGCCGTCGGCCGGTCGTCCGCTCGATGCGGTCGAGCAAGCGCCCGTGGTAGGTCCGCGCCGTCGTGCCGTCGGCCGCGGCCGCGACCCCGATCCGGGCGCCCCCCGAGTGGTCCGGGATGACCCAGCCGAACAGGCCGGGGGCGATGTTCCGCCCCAGGTACACCTCGACGTCGTTCGGGTCGCACGGATAGTCCGGGAACTCGGCCTCGAACGCGGGGAGGATCTCGACCGGCCGACGCAACCGGAAGGCCCGCGCCACGGCGCTCGTGACCCCGTCGGCGCCGACGACCACCCGGGCCGCGAGCTCGCAGACACGGCCCTGGGCGTCGCGCAGCCGCACCGTCGCGACGCCGGCCGTGGCCGAGGCGGCGAGCCCGTCGAACTTGAGGCCCGTGCGCACCTCGGCCCCGGCTCGGACAGCGGCGTCGGCGAGGTGGATGTCGAGCCCGGCGCGGTCGATCACGTAGGCGCGCGGCTCGGAGGCCCGGAACGCCACCCGGGCGCGGTCGGGGCCGTAGACGACGGCGCCCCGGACCGGGCCGCGGACGAACTCGTCCGAGCCGGCGAGCTCGACGACCCGGTGGGTGACGAGCCCCGCACATTGCACGGGGTGGCCGACGCGCTCGTGCTCCTCGACGATGAGCACCCGGCGGCCCCGTCGGGCGAGCGAGCGGGCCGCGGTCGACCCCGCGGGTCCGGCGCCGACGACCAGGACGTCGACCTGCTCCATCGGGGGGCCGATGGCGCCCGGGGGATAAGAGCCGGGGCCGCTCTCTTCGGACCCCGGTCGCCCCCCCGACCCCGGCCCGCGAGGCTTATCCGAGCCTCCCTTATCGCGCGGGCGTGTCGAAACGCCGTCTTCAGACGCCCGAGGAGGCCGAGCCGGAGAACCTGACCCCCGAGCAGAAGCGGGAGCAGCGGCGGCGGGAGCGGGCGAAGAAGAAGGCCGGCCACGGCTCCACGACGACCAGCCCGTGGCGCAAGGCCGCCGTGATCGGGATCCCGGTCGTCGTCATCGCCGCCGTGGCGATCTTCCTCATCGTCTCGAACCTGCCGACGCCCTGCCTGCAGTTCGGCCCGATCGCGAACTCGACCCCCACTGCGCCGAACGAGCCGACGTTCCCCGCCACCTCCGGCTCGGGCTTCTCGGGCAGCTGGTGCCTCACCTCGACGCCGGTCTACGACACGAGCTTCTACCTGACGATCGACATCTCGGGCACCACGGTGTCGCTGCCCGCCCTGATCGGCCAACGTTCGAACTACACCGCCGGAACCTGCATCCTGCCGATCCACACGCAAACGGGCGCGGCCTCCCAGGTCGTCAGCATCGATTCGCCGTGGGCCTACGAGTACAACCTCTCGATGTTCTTCAACGTCTGGTCCCAGACCGACTCGAGCGCGTACGTCTCCTCCTCCAACACGAGCCAGCCGATCGTCTACCAGACGCAGGACATCCTCGGCTACTCCTCGAACTCCTCGGACCACGTGAGCCTGTGGGTCGACCAACAGCCGTCGAGCGCCGGCCCGAACCTCGACGTCACGACCCTCGACAACGGCCCGACGACCCCCTCCTGCCTGGCCAAGATCAACGGCGACAGCCACAAGATCCTGATCTACTACGGTTCGTCCAACCCGCTGTCCCTGCGGCCGCTATTGGAGAGCCCTTCGCTCCAGACCGGTCTCGCCGACCCGAGCGCCGTCGTGGAGCTCGCCAACGGCACGGCGCCGCACTTCGGGCTCCTGGCTCCCCTGGAGAACGCGCTCTCGCAGGTCCAGATGCATTCCCTTCTGTGGCTTACGCTGCGGGTGGGGCCGTAAAGGACCCTATCGCCACGGGACCCGGACGAGGTCGGTCCGCTGCCGCGGCTCGACCCCCGATCGCTCGACGGTCGTGGTCATCCCCTCCCGGAAGGCGAGGAGGCCGGTCCACGCGATCATGATGCCGTTGTCGACGCACAGCCGCTTGGGCGGGGCGAAGGAGCGGCCGCCGCGGTCCTCGGCCATCTCCTGGACCATCCGGCGCAGCCGCTCGTTGCAGGCGACGCCCCCGCCCAGGACCACGTCGCGGCGGTGCCGGTGCGCGAGCGCCCGCTCGGTGATCTCCGTCAGCATCGAGTACGCCGTGCACTCGACCGAGTAGGCGAGGTCGGCGCGGTCGGCCCCGGCCCGGTCGAGCGCGAGCGCGGCGGTGTAGAGCCCCGAGAAGGCGACGTCCATCCCGTGGACCAGGTAGGGGAGCGACAGCAGCTCTGTGCCCTCCCGGGCCAGCGATTCGATCGCGGGGCCGCCGGGGAATTTCCCGCCGAGGGCGATCCACAGCTTGTCGAGGAAGTTGCCGATCCCGATGTCGAGCGTCTCCCCGAGAACGCGGTAGCGGCCGGACCCGTGCGCGATCACCTGCGTGTTGCCCCCGCTCGCGTAGAGGAGCATCGCGTCGTCGAGCCCGCTCAACGCCCGCGCGATCTCGACGTGGGCGACGCAGTGGTTCACGGGGACGAGCGGCCGGTCCCAGGCGAGAGAGAGGACCCGGGCGACCGTCGCGCCGGCCCTCAGGCACGGCCCGAGCCCGGGTCCCTGGGCGAAGGCGATCGCCTCGATCTCCCGGGGCCGGACCTTCGCCTCGGCCAGGGCGCGTCGGATGAGGTCGGGGAACACCTCGACGTGGTGGTTGGCCGCCTCCCGGGGGTGGATCCCCCCGGCGGTCGGCAGGTAGGTGTCGGAGGCCAGCCCGAGGATCTCCGTGCCCTCGGCGACGATCCCGACGGACGCGGTGTGGGCCGTCGACTCGATCCCCAGGACCACCATCGGCCTCGCGAGACGACGCTCGGGATAAAAGCCGGGGGGGGCCGAGGCCTAGTCGGGCGCCGACTCGAGCCGGAAGTAGGTCCTCGTGCCGTGGATCGCGGCCTGGACCCGGTCGGCGAACTCGAGCGACTCGGCGACCGTCGGCTCGCGCTCCCAGTCGTAGACGAAGTCGTAGCCGCCCTCGGCGTGGGGCCGGAACCCGATGTCCTCGAGGACCTCGGCGACCTCCGAGTAGCGTCCCCCCTCGCTGTCGAGGTGCAGGAGCAGGTAGGTCCGCATCGTTCCCATCCCCGGAGCGCTCGTCCCGTCCTTATATCTCGCGGTCCGCGTCGCGCCGCTCGCCCACCGCGTTGGGCTCCTCGGGCGCCGGCTCCCCCTCCGGGTGCCGGGCGTGGGCGACGACCCGCACGGCCACGGCCCGGGCGATCCGGCCCATCTCCGGCGGCGCGAGCACGAGGCGCCCGACCCCGAGCAGGTGGTCGTCCCCGTCGACCACCAGGGCTGAGGAGCCCGGTACCAGCGAGGAGTCCCCCCCGCGCACGAACTTCGAGAAGAGGCTGCCCCCTTCGGCGACGAACGGGCTCGCGTCCGGGTCGGCGATGATCCGCATTGCCGGGAAGGGGCGGAGCTCGTGGAGGAGCTCTCCCCCGAGCCAGGTGGGCCGGGGGACCCCGTCGTTGCCGACGGTGAACATCCGCTGGCCGGCGCGATCGAGGACCCTGAGCCGGCCCGTCCGGGCCGACCGCCCGCCGACGGCCCCCGCGCCCACGATCGCCTCGGCGGCCTCGCGGCCGTGCACCCACTCGAGGATCGCGAGGGTATGGCGGGCGGTCCAGGCGGGAACGCTGTCGGCCGACGCATCGACGTCTAGGCCGTCGAGCTCGACCGGCGACTCCTCGCGGTCGACGCGGCTCTCGAACTCCTCGATGCCCAGGTAGCAGCCGACCGGGTAGAGCTCGAGGAGCTCGAGGGGCACCGGCCCGATCGGGGTCGGGCACTCCCAGAGGATCGGCTCGCCCGTTCGGGTCTCGCTGGGCACCCCGGCGAGGCGCGCCGGCACGAGGTCGACGCGCGGCCGTGACCGGTACGGCCCCTTGCCGGCCTTGTAGCGCACGAGGTGGGCGAGGAACCGGATCACGGCGGGCCGGAGGCTGCTGGTCGCGCCCACGGTCCGGAAGCTCGGGCGGCTCTCCGGCTCCGTCGCCATGAACGCCCTCGCCCCTCGGACGGTGGTGCGCAGCCCGGCCTGCAGGGCGGGATGGGCGGTGGCCCGGCGCTCGGCGAGCTCCCAGAGCGTCCCGTCCCGGATCGCCTGGCGGACCTGCGACACCTCCTGGGCGCACTGCAGGAGGTTGTGCTCGGCGATCCTCACCTCCTTCTCGGCCAGGGGCAACTTCGCGACCTCGGTGAGGGGGATCGATTCGCACAGGGAGCATCGGCAGATCGGCTCGCGGATCTCCTCGATCGGGACGGTCCCGTCGGGGAACATGAGCGCCCCCCGGCGAGCGAACTTGTGATACGAGGAGGAGTCGAACAGGTCGACGCCGTAGAGAGCGGCGAAGGCGAACGTCATCGGGTGGCCGGTCCCGAACAGGTGCACGGCCGCCCCCGGGGAGAGGCCGGCCCGGCAGCCGAGCAGCACCCTCGCGAGGTCCGAGAAGCGGTACTGCTCCATCAGGGGTACCACGCCCCCGACCGCGAGCACGTCCCCGGTCTCGGAGGCCTCGGTCGCGGAGCGGAATCGCAGCGAGGTGTGCAGTCCGCCCTGGACCGGGACCGCGAGCAGCCCGTTGGAGAGCGCCCGAGCCTTCTTCGCGCGCTCGGTCGTCGTCGCGACCCCGCGCTCCGCCTCCTCGATGGGGGCGTCGGGCTCGACGAAGACGTCGAGCACCGTCGCGATGTCGCTGCCGATGCGGCGCTGGAAGGAGAAGATCACGTCGTCCGACACCTCGATCCTTCCGTAGGCGTGCTGCTGGAACGCCCCCGAGTCGGTCATCACGGGTCCGTCGAAGCGCAGGAGGCCGTGGATCCCGTTCGCCTCGGCGGCCTCGTGGAGGGCCGGGGTTCGCCAGGTGATGTAGGCGCTCGTGATCAGGGCGGAGAGGCCGAAGCGCCGCCGGATCTCCGAGGGCGCGACGCTCTGGCGGGCCGGGTCCGGGTGGACGACCGGCAGGAGCGCCGGGGTCTCGATCGTTCCGTGGGGAGTAGGGAGCCGGCCGATCCTCGCGAGCCCATCGCGCTCGCGGAGTTCGAACTCAGCCATCCCGGCCCCCCGGGCCCCGCTCGGGATTAAGGTTGGCGACCGTCCTCGGCCGGTGGACGAGCACGCCGTGGGCGCGGTCCGCGAACACGGCGGCCGGACCCGGCACGGGCGCGGCTCCTACCACGAGGCGCGGATCCGGGAGAGGAGGTCGACGAACATCGCCTGGGTGAGCCGGCCGGTGTTCGTGTTCTGGGGGCTCGGGTGGTAGGAGCCCCACAGGAGGGGCAAGCCGGGGCCGAGCGGCGCGCACGCCCCGTGCCCGAACGGCACCTTCGGAGGAGGGATCTCGTAGACCGCCCGGACGGCGTCGACGGTGGCGTCCCAGGCGAAACCTCCCAGGGCCAGGTAGGCCCGGGTCTCGGTGAGGAGGCGGAACTCGCGCTCGAGGAACGGGCGGCACCGGTCCCGTTCGTCCGGCTTCGGGCGGTTGTCGGGAGGGACGCATCGGACCGCGGCGGTGAGGTAGAGGTCCCGGTAGTGGAGGCCGTCCCCCCGGTGGACCGACGTCGGCTGGCTCGCGAAGCCCGCCTTGTAGAGACCGCCGACCAGGAAGGAGGCGGAGCGGTCGCCCGTGAACACTCGGCCGGTCCGGTTCGACCCGTGGGCGGCCGGGGCGAGGCCGATGACGACCAGGCGAGCGTGGGGGTCCCCGAAGCCCGGCACGGGCCTCCCCCAGTACGGCTC
>Ga0209415_10005106_pt1 | contig 23751 bp, 24 predicted proteins | sample PeaSoiSIISIP2007_FD_187696 | JGI IMG/M metagenome (GOLD analysis project Ga0209415, IMG submission 187696) | Peat soil microbial communities from Weissenstadt, Germany - SII-SIP-2007 (SPAdes) (version 2) | ecosystem: Environmental > Terrestrial > Soil > Wetlands > Peat | place: Germany... | reverse complement strand
GTTCGAACCCATCCGGGATGAGCGCAAGAAGCAGCAGTTCGAGGCGGTGAAGCGCTGGTTCTTCGAGGACTGGCAGCGGATCGAGCCGAAGCTGCGAACTTCCATCGTTGAGGGCATTTCCGTCTTCCTGTCGTTGTTCGATGACAACCCGGACGTGAAGCGTGTCTTTTGTCCGCCCAAGGAGACCTACGACGCAGTAGCGAATCGCAACGAACGCTATGGCAGGCCGCTGACACCCTTCAGTGAACTGATCGAGCAGGGCAAAGTGGTGGCCCTCAACTTTCCCGTTGCCATGAATCCTGGCCTTGCCAAGACCATCGGCACGCTGATGAAACAGGATTTTCAGCGGGCGATGCTCAACCGCATCCCTAAGATCGAGCAGCAACCCGAAAAGCACTTCAGGGAAGTTCTGTTTCTTTGCGACGAATATCAAGGCTTCGCCACAGTGGGCGAGAGCGATCCGTCCGGCGATGAGAAATTCTTCGCGCTCTCGCGCCAGGCCAAGTGCATCTCTGTCGTCGCCACTCAATCAATCAGCTCTCTTCGTTCCACGCTCTCCGGAGAGGCGTGGCGCAGCCTGTTGCAGACATTCCGTACCAAGATCTTTCTGGCCCTAAGCGATGACTTCAGCGCCGACATCGCGAGCAAACTGTGCGGCAAGGAGGAGGTTCTCCGGCCCAACTACTCCATCAGCGAAAACGGTCAGGACGCCCGCGTCAGCATTTTGACCGGCCGGGCGACGGCGCACCGGGCCACGCTGAGTACATCCAAAAGCTACAACACGCAAATGTTACCGACGTTCGAGCCGAAGATCTTTAGCGAACTCAAGAATGCCCAGGCGATTGTGCTGGCGTACGACGGCTTGAATCCCTTGCCACCAACGTTCTGCTATCTGAAACCCTATTACCTCGATCCCGACATCAGCTACTTCGATCACCTTGACGCCGGGAGGATTTAAAAATGACCGCAACGGCAGAAGCCGGCGCCTTAGTTCGTATCTGCGAAGTTCTGACGGAACCGCATCGCATCGCGACGGATAAGAGACTGACCACGGAGCAAGCCCGAGCGTATTTCTTCAATCCCAGTGCGATCGCCGAGGTCCTCGAATTTAACGGAGCCTATCGCGACCCACTGAAACTGGCAGCCATCGGACGGCTTCGCGACCGGATGGACAAGTGCTATCGGGATTTGGATAACGAGGGGCTTGGCGATGGGATTTGAGCTGATCTTACCGTTCCTCCGTCCGATCGAGACCCTGATCCTTGATGAAGAGATCTCCGAGATCATGGTGAACGGATCGGGGCGGATCTTCATCGAACGGAAGGGTGATCTGGCTGAAGTTCCAAATGCCCGACTCACCGAAAAGAATCTACAGGTCGCCGTACGCAACATCGCCCGCGCCCTGGGAGACGAGATCAGCGAACTACAGCCGTTACTTGATTCCCGGCTGCCGGACGGATCGCGCGTCGCCGCCGTCATCCCGCCGTGCAGTATCGGCGGAACTACACTCACGATCCGCAAGTTTCAATCCAGGCACTTTACGGCCGACGAGCTCGTGCGTGTTGGTTCACTGACGCCGGAGTTGCTGCAGACGCTCCACGAAGCAATCGTGAATCGCCAAAACGTTCTCATCAGCGGAGGAACCAGTACCGGGAAGACGACTCTATTGAACGCGCTGGCCCATTTCATTGGCGACACAGAGCGCATTGTTGTGATTGAGGATACTGCCGAGATCCAGCTCGATAAACCGAATCTGGTGCGATTTGAGGCCCGGCGCGAGCAGCCTGGCCTTCCCGCCGTCACCATTCGAGAACTGGTTCGCGCGACGCTCCGGCATCGGCCGGACCGCATTATCCTTGGTGAGGTCCGCGGCGGAGAAGCGTTTGACCTGCTCCAGGCTCTCAATACCGGCCATTCTGGAACGATCTCCACAATTCATGGAAACTCGGCGCAACAGGCCATCACCCGCCTGACCAGTTGCGTTCTCCAGGCCGGCGTGGAACTGCCTTACGCCGCTATTCGCGCCAATATCGCCGACGCCCTCCAATTGCTGTTGCACATAGAGCGCCGGCACGGGAAGCGGTACGCCTCGGAACTGATTCGGATCGAACGCTATGACCCAGCCCAAGACCGATACGAACTCTCGTCTGTCTACCAGCGCGCCTAATGTCAGGCGTCCGATGGACCCCGACATTCCGGCCCGGTACATCCGCGAGAACTTCCGGCCAAACGACCGCGTTGCTGTGGTGCTGATTCAGAAGGAAACGCATCGCGTAGTCCAACGCGTAGCCATGGCGGAGAGAGTTTCTTCCTCCGAGTTCCAGGCCTGGCTTCGGCATGAGAACGCCAGCCACTTTGAAGTGTACGTTTCAATGAACGCCTTAAGAGAAGGAAGCCGGTCGCGCACCAAAGAGGATATTGCCGAGATCCGCCATGTCTATCTCGATTTTGATGACAACGGCACTGCCGCAGTCCAGGCTCTTCTGAAACGCGATGATTCTCCGCAGCCCAACTACCTGGTCAACTCCTCGCCGGACAAGTGGCAGGTGGTTTGGAAGGTGGAAGGTTTCGCTCAGGAGGAAGCGGAACGGCTCATGCGGTACCTGGTCCGTGAAACCGGCGCCGATCCAGCCGCCACGGACAGTAGCCGGGTCATGCGCCTCCCCGGTTTCGCCAATCACAAATACGGGAGGCCGTTTGTAGTGAGCGTTGAGCCGCGAGGAACGGAAACCTACCGCCCGGAGCACTTTCCCAGAGTGCCTACTGAAGAGCAGGGCGGACGGCGGATCACCGACCACGGCCCGGCGCGCGAGCCGCGCGGCTCTGGTGAGATTTCCCAGTCTGAGCGCGATTGGGCCTATGCCCGGCGGGCGCTGGCGCGCGGCGAATCGCCAGACAAGGTTCGCACCGCGATCGCCGCGTTCCGCACTGGTCAAAAGGCGGATGTGACTCAATACGCCGAGCGCACTGTACGGAAAGCGATGGCATCGCTCGAATCTGATCGAGCGGGAGAGTCGGGACGCGAGATTGAGGGGGCACGCTGAGTCGCTGTAGCGCCGTCAGGTCGGTTGTTCGCGTAGAAGCTTGATCAGGACCCGAAGTGCCTCCGACTGGTTGTCCGCCCGGTAGGCGACCCCGGTGTCGATGAACAGCTTTGGTCCGCTCAACTCCCGAAAGACCACGCTTGGCTCGCGAACTCGCTCCGCAATCGATCTCTTCACAAAGCCGATGCCGACGCCAGCTCCCACCAGATCGAAAAGCTCCGAGACGGTGCTGATTTCATGGACGATGCGGGGCACATAACCCAAACGCTGGCAGGATTCGAGGAAGTACTGGTGAAGCGCCGGATGGAGAGCCCTGGCGATCCAAATAATCGGCTCGTTTGCGAGATCCCGGCGATCGATCTCGGAGCGGGTTGCCAAAGGATGGTTCTCGGGCAGTGCAGTAACCACCTCATCATGCCAAACACATTGCGTTTCGAGGCCCTCTCGATTGGCAGGCAGTTCGATGATTCCTGCCTGAAGCGTTCCCTTGAGGAGCATTTCGATCTGGGTCGTCGAATATGTGCTGTGCAGCGCGAGTCTCGTTCCCGGCATCCTCTCGGCAAATGCGGATTGGAGAGCGACGAGCAGGGAAGGCCGGAACCAGGGACTGTAGCCGATCGATAGCACCCCTGTATCCCCGCGACTCGCCGCATAACCGCATTCCACGGCTCGTTCAACCCGTACGAGCGCCTCACGCGCCTCCGCGACGAATGCAGTGCCCGCTGCAGTCATGACCACTTCTCTGGTTTTGCGCTCGAATAGCAAGTAGCTTAGATCACGCTCAAGGTCCTTGATTTGTTTGCTCAGGGCAGGCGCGGAGAGATGTAGACGCTTCGCCGCCCGGCCGAAGTGCAGTTCTTCTGCCACCGCAATTACGTAGCGGAGAAGCCGAAGTTCGACAAAATGTTTAGCGACTGGCGATGCACCCATTTTGCATTCGAACGTTGAAACTTGACGAAGGTGAAATGATAGCAGCGTGCAACTTCCCGGCCCGACGCTCAATCGCGGGCGGTTGCTGAACGTTTCGATCGGTTGAGGTGGCGTTAATCAGACTCCGAGGGACTAGGCCAACTACGGTGCCAAATAAATGTTGTAAGCGGTCCGTGCTCATGAAGAGTCCTCTATAACAGACGGAACGTGACTTCGATTTGAGCCTGGACTGGGACGGGCTTGCCGTCTTTTCTGCCAGGTTGAAACCTCCACTGCTGTACCGCTTCGATCGCCTTTTCGTCCAAGCCCAGACCTAGCGAACGAACCACTTTGATCTGCACGGGCTTCCCTTTTTCATCCACAACCAGGGAAAGCAGTACGGAGCCTTGGCGCTTCTGCTTGCGCGCCTCCTCGGAGTATTCCGGCTCAGGCCTATAGGTCGCCAATGGGCTGGTGACATCGCCGCCAGGACGATACACCCCGTCGCCGGTGCCGCCGCCAGTCCCATTGCCGAAACCCGCACCCTTACCGCTCCCGATTCCACCGCCCGATCCGATTCCGATGCCGCCGCCGTATCCGGAGCCGTTCAGCGCACTCAATCCCGTAAGATTTCCGATGGACGCGAGATTAATATCGGGAAGATCGGCGACCAGCAAGGCCGGGGCTTCAAGCTTGGTTTGAGCCGTATCGACTCGCGGAGGAACGAATTGCCGGGGCGTGGGTTTTGGCGGATCGGCTTTCTTCACCGTGGGCTGCCGTGCGCCTCCACCCCCACCCCCACGCCCCTTGCTCTCCACGGGCTTGACCGGAAGAGGGGGAGGAGCGATAAGCGTGACCATCTCTTTCATCGCCTTCTGCACCGGTTTGAGGGAACCGATGTATAGCAGCAGTGCTACAACGCACGCGTGAACCAGCAGGGACACCATTCCCGCGCGAGTCTCATTTCCGCCATACAGGCCGTTTAGGCCCTTCAGCTCAACAGGGTCCACCGGCTTCGAGCTAATTACCAAAGGAGGTAATACGGGAGGATGGAATAGGTCCTTCATGGTCTGGACGATGGTCTTGTAGAAGGGCGCATCCAAATCCTGAGGTGCTAGCAGCCGTCGCAAATGAATGTCTGGATCTTCTTCCGGTACTTGAAACGCTAGGTCTCGCCTTTCTTCGTTTGGCACTCTTCTACCTCCACCAGTTTCGGTAACCGTCCAAGTCTTCACTGCCTCAATTGACGTTATCCTCGCGACTTCTATTGGACTGTTGGAAATTGAGAGTTGCCGGACGTCCGATCGGGCTTAGCCGCCGCTGATACTCTGGCGTCAGAACTCAACGTGGAAGCCGCGCCGCGCTTCTCTAAAACCTTCCTCGCAACCTCCCTACGTGTGCGCGTACCGACGCCAGCGCGCGGTATAGATGTCCCCTCAGGACTGCTTCCCGCAATCCGGTCAGGGCGGCGATCTCAGGCACCTCCAGTTCATCCACATATCGCAATAGGAAGACGGTTCGCTGCGTGTCCGGCAAGCGCCCCGTCGCGCGCCACACTGCGTCCACTTGCTCCTTAACTAAGATCCTCCGCTCTGGATCAATCCCCGCATCCGGAATCCATTCCCGCACCGTCTCACTGTCCACGGGGTAAGCCAGTTTCCAGAACCGAAGCTTTCGGCTACGGGCGTTGTCACGCACGAGATTCAAGGCGATTTGCATCAACCATGCCTGGACAGTGGCTTCACCACGAAACCTCTCGCGCCCACGATAGGCCTTAAGAAAGCAATTCTGAGCCACTGTCTGCGCGGCGTCCTGATCCCTTAACGAGGCCAGTGCAAATCGAAAGATTCGCGGCCAGTACCGCCGCGTCACTGCGTCGAAATCCTCGATCTCGGGGGACACGATAGCCGGTGGATTCACGCCTAATTCTCAGTCGGACTCTTCTCCAAGTGGTCCACGATGAGGTTCTGGACTGGTCCCTTGCGTGGTTCCAACTGGAGCCCGACCTTCCTCAGCGCTTCCTGCAATGCGGCAACGACCGGATTTACCGTTGGATCGGCCGGGCCAGGAGCGGGGCCGTCGGCAGGAGCTTGTGCCGCCTCTGCCCGCGCTCGATTCAGCGCGTCCGCTGTGGATATCTCTAAGACTACTTGGTAGCGCCCTTTCACTCCCGTCAAGTCGATGACGGGCTGACCCGTCCCTCCCACCATCGTGAGCAGATCGGCCAGTCCCTCAAGGGTCGTGTTCAGGGCTTCCAGGCGTTGCTCTCCGGGTCGGACCCGTGTGAACAACGCCGTTCCAATCCGGGAGCTGCTTATTCTCCTGGTTGTTTGGGAGAGCGGTGTCGAGGTTGTCTGCACTCCACCAAGATTTGCGACGTTTGGTGCGCAATTGAAGCTCTGGGGTGGACAGGGCGGAGCGTTCGGGTCCACATCCGGAGCGGGTGCATCCGCCGCCAACGTCGCTTGCTTCAACTTCAACCCGCCCTTGGCCACCAGCACTCCATACACCGGCTGTTCCTTATTCTCGCGATGGATGGCGAGCTTAAAGCGATCTGCCAGCAGAGTTTGAAACATCTCGGGAACCTGACTTTCCGAAGCGCCCGCTGGTAACTTCGCGACGACGTCGAATGTCTGGGCGATCATCCAGTCTGGTCCCGAGATTCGGCTTTGGGGGATGCCGAACGCATATCCAACTAAACCCGTCAAAGAAATGCACGCATAGTCAACCCGGCCTGCATTCATAGTGAGTTTCGGGATTCCGCACCCGCCGCTCACTACTCCTGGACCGCCGCTGCGTCCGTTGCCGCCCCCTCCGCTCGGGGGCATCGGAGCAGAGGGTCTTATCGAGGCGACCTCGAATGCTGTTCGATCGGGGGCAGGCTTAGGCGGTTGCGTTTGGGCCAGCATGCCGGGAACACTCAATACCGCAACTACGATAGACACGGATAGAGCCAAGGGGGTACGCACTTTGGGTATTCTCCTGCTAATGGATTAGTACTTCTGGTTAAAGGTCAGCGGCTCGGAAAAGAGGGAACCGCAATTCTCGGCGGAATCTCCGCCATGGCGCCTGAAGATCGGACTAAGGCGGAAAGCCAGAAAGGGCACTTTCCAGTCTTTGGCTGCCGACGCGTGGTTGTTGGCAACGTTCCATCTCGTAAACTTCTACGCTCTCCGAGTCAGTTCTCGGTCGGTCTCTCCACGTGATCGATAACGAGGAACTCGCCCGGCCCCTTGGCTGGATCGAGTTTCAAGCCGAGCTGCTGCTGAACTGCCGAAAAGATCGATGGGCCGCCGCTCGGTTCATCTGGGTCCCCACCCGCGGCGAGTAATCTGGGCGTAGCTTGGTCGGGTCCAAACTCCAGATGGAGATCAAACCGACCCGTCATTTCTGTCCTGTTGATGATTGGGCGATCTAGTCGGGCACCCAAATTCTCGGATAACTCATCGAGAGTAGTTCCCTGCACATCCCAGGTCACGTTCGATCCCTTTCTTCCCCATCGGCCGCCACAATATGGCTTCGTGTCCTTTGGGGGCGGCGGCGGTGCCGGCTTTGTGAAATCAGGAGGAGGAAGAGGATTCATGTGATCGATCAGAGTGCAACTTCCCTCTTGCCACTGTTGCAGCTTAAGGCCGCCCTTTGCCACAGTCAGTGCATAAACAGAAACCTCTCTGGTCTCGCGATGGACCTTCAGCTTAAACCTGTCTTCGAGAAGCGCCTGAAGCATTGGCCCCTCCATCATGTCTGGGCTCGCCACGCTCTCCGATTTGGCGTTTATATCGTAGCTGGTGGAATTGATCCAGGCCGGACTCCCCTCTATTGAGACTGACCACGGAGGATTTAGATGGCCATTCACAAAAATGACGTACGCCGCTTGGATGAGGCCGAAGACACTTTGGCAGTTGAGGCTCAACCTCTCTGGGGAGAACCGTGCGCCGCCACCCCTGCCGCCATCGGCGGTGCCCCCGCCCCCGCACTGCCTGATAGAAGCCACTTCGAATTTCGGCGAAGGCACCGTCGCATGTTGAGCCGATTCAGCCCGGAGGCGAGGCGCATTTATCACGCCAACTACGATTGGCACCGCGAGGGTCACAACTCCAGCGGCCGTCAGCACTAGTTTCCTTCCCATATTCATCCTCTGAGTCCCCCGATGTGTCATGATGGCGCGGACACGCCGCCTGAGATTCGATCCCGTCACTCCCGCCACGCACTCCAACGGCGATTCGAGGTATAGCTCGCAAACCTTCAAAATCCCCTCTGCATACACCTTCGGCTCGCTGCCCAGCCGCAGGACCTCTTCGTCGCAAGCGAGCTCCCGTTCAGCGACCAGCCTCTTTCCCATCCACCACACCAGCGGGTGAAACCAGAAGATGGTTTCGACAAGCATATAAATTGCGGCGGCTAGGTTGTCGTAACAGCGAGCGTGGCACAGTTCGTGCGCCAAGATGGCTTCCCACTCTGCCTTACTAAGATGTTCCGCCATCCCTTCCGGCAACAGGAGCACCGGATGGAACATGCCGAACACTCCGGGCTCGCGCAGCACCGGCGACGACACCACAGGAATCCCGATCTTGATCGCCAGCGGCAAAGCTGCACGCACCTCGGCTTGGATCCTGATCCACCGTTGGAGCCAGCGGCAAAGGATCGTCGCGAATCCACAAGCCCACACGCCGAACAGCATCGCCGGCAAGTGAGCGTTCATAGGCTGCGGAGCCCTCATCGCTTCCTCAAGAATAGGCAAAGCGGAGTCGCTCACATCGCCCATTACGAATGAAATCGCGGGCCGGGCTATCAACGGAGCCTTGAGCGTCCATCCTGGCACGCTCACGAGCCCACCCATGCTCACGAGCACTCCAAACGGGACCAGAAACTTCATTAGCGCGGCAAACCAGACCCAATAACGCATCCGCGCAGGATTTCTCTTGAGCAGCAGCGTCAGCGGTCCGATCGCGGCGGCGAACAGAGTCGATTGCCAAAGATGAGCGGCAATTGTGGAATAAATGGTGCTCAAGTTGCGTCATCCTTTCGCGCTAGCCTTCGGAGATCCTTCCGCGCTTCCTCGACGTCCTCGAGTGTCAACTGGCCGGATTCGATCAGATGAGCCATCACGGGCTTGGCTTGTCCACCAAAGAGCGCGACCAGTTCGTCTATCAATCCGCGTTGGGCCTCGCCGCGGGAAATCGCGGCCTCAAGAATATTCGCTTTGCCGATTCTCTTAGTGAGTCTTAGCGCTTTCTTGCGCTCTAACCGGTACACGGTCGTCTGGATGGTTGTATACGCCGGTCGGCCCCGTTCGGGAAAGGCTTCCTGGACTTCGCGGATAGCGCAAGCCCCTCGGTTCCAAAAGATCTCCATGATCTGAAGTTCCAGCTTGGTGAGTTTCGGTTGTGCCATGTTCATTAGATGAACTACATCTATATGACTATCACGATAGTCAACACAATGCAAGCCTTTTTTCATGCTGAGTTTGGGCGACGCTGATCCTCCCCTTTAGGGCGGACTCTGGCCTCCCTCGCGGCAGTCGACAGCGAGAATACTTTCTTGACCGGTGCGCACGTTCCGAAAACCGGATTGGAATGAATGGAGGTCGTGCCGATGCCTGGCAAGCAGGTGGTCGGTTTCTAAACCTACAGCATAGCGAGCAGTGCGCGTCGACTTCGCAAGGTCAGACTTGTGGCTCGCCTTCGCCGAGCGTATGGTGTCTGTAGCCCGTCAGGTCGGTCGGTCGCGCAGAAGCTGGATCAGGGCCCGAAGAGCCTCTGACCTGTTATCCGCCCGGTAGGCGACTCCGGTGTCGATGAACAGCTTTGGTCCGCTCAACTCCCGAAAGACCACGCCTGGCTCGCGAACCCGCTCCGTAATCGACCTCTTCACAAAGCCAATACCCGCCCCAGCCGCCACCAGGTCGAGCAGTTCCGAAACCGTGTTGATTTCGTGGACGATGCGGGGAACATAACTCAAACGCTGGCAGGATTCGAGGAAGTACTGGTAAAGCGCCGGATGGAGCGATCTGGCGATCCAAATGATCGGTTCGTTTGTGAGGTCCTGGCGATCAATCTCGGAGCGCAGCGCCAGCGGATGGCTGTCGTGTAGGGCGAGGACCAGCTCATCGTGCCAGACACAGTGCGTTTCCAGGCCCTCTCCATTGGCAGGCAACTCGACAATTCCCGCCTGAAGCGTTCCCTTGAGAAGCAGTTCGATCTGAGTCGTCGAATAGGCGCTATGCAGCGCCAGCCTCGTTCCCGGTACCCTCTCGGCAAATGCGGATTGGAGAGCGACGAGCAGGGACGGCCGGAACCAGGGACTGTAACCGATCGACAGCACCCCTGTATCCCCGCGACTAGCCGCGTAACCACACTCCATTGCGCGCTCGACGTGCACCAACGCTTGGCGCCCTTCCTCCACAAAGGCGATACCGGCCCGGGTAAGGGCAACCTCCCGGGTCTTGCGTTCAAACAGCAGATATCCGAGGACGCGTTCGAGATCCTTTAGTTGCTTACTTAGCGACGGTGCGGACAGGTTCAGCCGCTTGGCGGCGCGGCCGAAGTGCAATTCTTCGGCAACCGCAATTACGTAGCGCAGAAGCCGAAGCTCGACGTAGTGTTTAACGATCGATGGCGTATTCATTTGTACTTCGATCTACAACTCCAGCCGGGCAGGATCGTCGACTCTCACAAAGCCATCGCCGCTTACGCACGGTCACGACTGGTCTTCAAGTAGCCTAATATCGACTGAACGTTGCGGGGTGCCCCGTGGTCTGGAGTAGATGGAGTGGGGACGCATGACTACCCGGCAGCGATCTGTTTCTCAAAACCCTGATGCCGTCAGGCTCGGCTACAAGCCAACTCAGAAGAGGTTGAAGTGAACGCTGCCCAAACTCGCTCGACTACGGATGATTTGTTAGACGATTTCATACTTATCCAGTAAAGGGAGACCCTTTGGGGGAAGAGGCCCTCAATTCTCGGAGGGCCGCTCCACACTATCGATGACGAGGGATTCCTCGGGTCCTTTGGCCGGTTCGAGTTTCAACCCGAACTGTTCCTGTACCGCAGTAAAAATAGACGGACCGCCGGCAGGATCATCCGCAGGCGTGTCTGCACCAAATCCAGGTGTACTCTCGTCGGGTGCAAATTCCAAAAGGAAGTCGAACAGCCCCATGATCCCAGTTTTGTCGATGACGGGCCGTCCCAAGGGGAGGAATTTGGAAAACGCGCCGACGCTTATAGCTCGCACATCCACCGTCGCACTGTTCGGTCCGGTTCTAAATGCTCCGACCCGGCCAGGTGTTTTGCCTGAACCAGCACAGTAGGGTTTCTGGCCCGACGCGAGCGTCGGGAGGGAAAGACCCTGATCCCAGTCTCGCGGTGTGCAAGTTCCTTCCTTAAAAGGCTGTAGTTTGGGACCACCCTTTGCCACAGTCAGCGCATAGATCGGAATCTCTCTGGTTTCACGGTGAAGCTTCAGCTTGAACCGGTCTTCGAGAAGAGCCTGAAGCATTGGCCCCTTTAGCATTTCTTGACTTGGATTGCCCTCCGCTTTTGCATTGATTGTGTAGCGCTCGGAATTGATCCAGCCCGGGCCTCCCTTGATCGGAAGAACATTACTCATAATAACGGCACGACGACCATCCGCGAAGATAACGTATGCCGCATTAATCAGACCTATCACGCTCTGGCAACTCAGGGTCAACCTTCCGGGAGACGAGTTCCCGGCCCCGTTGCCTGTTCCCCTACTGTCAGCGCCAGCGCTCGCACAGGGCCTGATAGAGGCCACTTCCCATTTCGGCGCAGCCACGGATTGGGTCTGGGAACGGCTGGATAGCGGACCTAAGACAAGGATCGCAAATCCGGCGCCTGCGAGCAGAAACGTCTTCATGATTTCACCTCGATTTCGTTAAATGGTGCAGTCGATGCCATTTCTATTTCTGGGCCGGAGCCAGCGTGAACCCCTGGTTCAACTTGCTCCACTGGCTCTGGGTGAGTAGTTTACGGATTGCCAGTAGCATTCTTCCGTTGGCTTTTTCCAGTTCCGCGCGAGCCTGCGCCACGCGATCGATCTGTGCAGTGATCCTCGCTTCGTCCAGGGGTTGCGCTCCAACGAGAGGCTCAAGCGTGATCTCCTCCCTTTCAAGTGCTTCATCCAGATCGACCAGTTTCAAGAAGTACCGCTGAAAGACGTCGTCCATCTCCTTCTGTTGGTCCGCCGTCACTCCCACGCGCCGCGCGGTGGTAGGGTCCCGCCACCACCGCTCCGGTAGAACCGGACTGAGCCTTGCGATCACAACTTCTGCTCTGAGCTCCGTTATGCGAAGGAGGTCCACCTTTTTTCTAAGGGCGACGACGTCTGGATCAGAATCTTGACGCGTTTTGAGCAATTCCGCCAACTTCGCCTGGTTAGCCGCCTCCGAGGCCTTAAGCGCGGTGAGTTCAGCCTTAAAGGCGGCGAGTTGCTGACTGCCTGCCCGATCAGGGCTCGCGGCTTCTTGCGCCAAAGCCGTCCCGGCCGAAATCGCCAATATGACTACGATTCGCATGTACTCAAACCCTTTCTACTTCTCGCCAGGAGCCCAACCCATCAGCGGCGCCATGGCACGCGGAACTGATCGCGAAAGCCCAGCGTTCACCTGCTTGAGCATCCGCGCTTCCACCTTGGCCTGCTCGGTTTTGCGTTGCCGTAGCAGCGCGCTCTCATAATTGCGCTTGTAAGTGGTAATCGCGGCTAGTACCATCACTGTAGCCACTATCGCGCCCCACGTTGCCATCCTTTGCAAGTTATGCCGGACCCGAATTGACGCCGTGAGGGTATTCCACCATCTCTTACGCGTTGACGGCGACTCCTCAGCGAGGCGGGTCCGTACACGAGCGAGAAACTCCGTTGAGGGATCGACGGCCAGCAAGCCCTCGATCTCGCGCGTCAGCGCGTCGGTTTGGGAATCATTAGGTTGTTTCTCGGTCATTGCAGCAACTCCTTTAGCCGTTTTCGTGCGGTGAACAACCGGGACCTGACGGTCCCCTCAGGTACGCCGAGCAGTTTGGCTACTTCGCACAGATCCTGCTCCTCGATACCCGCTAGGACCACAACGACCCGAAGTTTGTCGGGCAGTGCATCAATCGCGCGCCACAGATGTGTAGCTCGTTCCCGACCGATCATTGCGTCGGCGCCTTCTGAAGTGGGCGACGCTTCGGCGTCGATCCGTTCGCGCGCCATCCGTCGCCGATCTCCCCGCCGCCGGTCAACCGCAAGTCGCCACGTTATGCGGACGAGCCACGCGCGGAAGCGCTCTCGGTCGCGCAATTGGTGGAACTTACGCAAAGCCCTAAGGAATGCTTCCTGCGCGACATCTTCGGCGTCCTGACGTTGACGCAAGACTGAAAATGCGACGCGGAAGGCCAGGGTGGAGGACTCCGCCAGCGAAACCTCAAACTCCCGATTGAGGCCCTCGTCCATCCCGCTCACCGCCTCTAAACCCCGCCTAGGCCCCCCAATGACATATCCAAGCATCGGTTCATTGCCTTCAACAGCACTAGACGCCGCCGAGGCACCCAATGTTCACTTCCGCGCCGCCGAATGGCAAACGTGGCGCGCACGGTGCGCCCACCTAGGCCAGGGCTGGAAAGAAGGCCAGCCCGGCCAAGAAAACGCGCAAAAGCGCGAAGAAGGCCGCAGGCTCCCGCGACCGCAGCAAAGCCGCCTGTAATACTGGACTTGTTGAAACAGAAGGACGGGAGCTTCGTCATCGCTGAAATTTGGGGACTGCTTTAGCCGAGTTGGTCAGCGAACACGATACCGATCCTTATCATAACCGAACTGTTCCGGCGCTTCGCCACCGGGACTTCTTCCATCAGGGCCCTCGCGGTCGATTTTAGGGCTCAAGGCGTCACGCTACGCGTTCGCAAGCTCCCTTCAATGCGCTACAAACCGCGAGTGCAGGCGAGCAGGTGGCAAAGCCCGCGAGAGATCGCGCGGTTAACGCCAAGTTTCGCCATGGCTGTGGGTTGATCAGGCCGTAGACATCGCTTTTGCGTACAATACAAAGTCCGCGCTTTAAAGAACTGTTCTGACTAAATTGCTGAGCGTCAAGCAGCTACCGACCGCCGTGGATCAAGCACAATTCCAGCCGTGGGGAACGTCCAGGCCGTGTAATGCTTTGCGATTCCGTCCCTGGCCACCACGTTTTCAATCACTTACAAGCATCCTCAACCCAAACCTGTTCCATTCTGTTCCAATTCCAAGACTCAGGCTTGCCGGAATTTGTCTCAAAGCCAGGACGGACAGACGGAACCCCGCCCGGTTGCTGGACGGGTGGCGCGGACTCAGCCCCAGAAGTCAGATGCGCGAGGTGAAGGCGGGCGGCGAGGCGCGAGTTCTTTTGCAACGTTCTTATCGATCTCCTCTTGCTGTGTCGCCGCTTGCTGTTGTCTTTCAACATGAGTATGGATATAATACCTGTGTTGATGGGCAACATGAAGCGATCCGAAGTCCCGTACGGAACCCTCGATCTGATGGTGCTCAAGACTCTCGATGCCATGGGGCCCCTGCACGGTTTCGGACTGGCCCGGCGCATCGAACAGGCGGCGCAAGGGTCGCTACAACTCAACCAAGGTACGATCTATCCGGCGCTGCTGCGTCTGGAGCAGAAGGCCTGGATTTCGAGCGAGTGGGGCACCAGTGAGGCAAACCGCAGGGCGCGATATTACTCAATAACCCGCGCCGGGCGCAGACAACTTGCGGTCGAAACTGCATCCTGGGCGCATACCGTCTCTATGGTGAAGCGCCTGTTGGGGAACAAATCGTGACGGCGTTGCGAGTTCTGTGGTCACGTCTGCGCGGGCTCTTTGCGGACGATGCGCGCGTTGACGAGGAAATTCGCACTCACGTGGAGATGCTGGCCGGCGAGTATGAGCGTCAGGGAGTCGAACCCGAGGAGGCCCGTTTCAGGGCCCAGCGCGAGTTCGGGGGCGTTCAGCAGATCAAGGAATCGTATCGCGACGCGCGATCCTTCGTTTGGATCGAGTATCTGCTAAAGGACATTCGCTACGCCTGGCGCGCCTTACTGCGTAATCCGGGCTTCACGCTCACCGCCGTAGTTGCGGTGGCGCTTGGAATTGGTGCGACCACGGCGATCTTTTCCGTCGTCAACACCGTGCTGCTGAAGCCACTGCCAGTGTATGATCCGGACCGCTTCGTGCTCCTCCTGACCGAGAGCGTGAATCAGAAGGGCGAGGAAGTCACAGGCGCTGGCGCATCCCCAGTGAACTTCGCGCACTATCGAGCGCAATCGAGCGTCCTCGAGGATGTCTCCGCTTCCGAAGACGTGACCATGAACTACACCGGCGGAGACGTCGTCGAGCAGCTCTCGTGCGCGCAGGTCTCGGCGGACATTTTCAAGGCTTGGGGCGTTCCGATCTTGCGCGGCCGGACCTTCACCCAGGCCGAGGATTCTCCGAACGGCCTGCACGTCGCGCTGATCAGCGAGGAGCTGTGGACGAACCGGTTCTCCGCCGATCCGCAGGTTCTGGGCAGGACCATCTCGCTGAACGCCCAGCCTTATACGATCATCGGTGTCGTGGCTCACAACGCTGCGTGGCTCGAATTTGGCCCGGCGCCGGCGGTGTTTGTGCCGTTCCAGCTCGATCCCAACAGCACTGATGTCGCCAGCTATTTTCACGTCTTCGCGCGGCTGAAGCCGGGCGTTACGCTGCAGCAGGCACAAGCGGAGTTGAAGGCGTCTACCGGCTCGCTCCGGGAAAGGTTCCCTCTGGCGATCCCCGCGAAAGACGTCTTCACCGCCACGCCGTATAAGGAGTTTCTGATCGGCAACACCCGTCCGCTCTTGTGGGTAATGCTGGGCGCGGTGGGCTTGGTGTTGTTGATCGCCTGCGCCAACGTCGCGAATCTGTTACTGGTGCGGGCTACGAGCCGCCGACGCGAAATCGCCATTCGAGCCGCGATTGGCGCAGGTCGAGCTAGAGTCGTACGCCAGTTGCTCACCGAGAGCGTGCTCCTGTCGCTCGCCGGAGGAGCCTTGGGCGTGGCTCTGGGCTACGCGGGAATACGCGCGCTGCTGGCCGTCAACACTGCCGGGCTGCCGCGGTTGGGCGAGAACGGAGTCGCGCTTTCGATCGACTGGCGGCTGCTGGCCTTCGCTCTGGGGATCTCCCTTGCCACCGGAATCGTGTTTGGGCTGTTTCCTGCGTTGCAAGGCTCGCGTGCGGACTTGAACGCGGTGCTCAAGGAGGCGAGTGGACGGTCGGGCACGGGCCTTGGCCAGAATAAGGCTCGCGCGGCTTTGGTGGTGAGCGAAGTGGGGCTCGCCGTAGTGCTGCTGGTCGGCGCGGCTCTGCTGATCCGCACTTTCGTAGCGCTGTACGCAGTGAACCCCGGATTCGATCCCAACAACGTGCTTACCATGCAGATGCTGTTGACCGGGCAGAAATATCGGCAGACCGCCGGTGTGGCGGATGCCATGCGCGATGCTATGGAGCGGATGCGCGCGGTGCCTGGCGTTCTGGATGCTACGGCAACCGACTTTCTGCCACTGCAAGTGGGGGCCGGCATGCCGTTCAATATTATTGGGCGGCCTCCAGTGCAAGGACCCTTCAGCGGAAACGGAGCGTGGTGTCCGGTGGGGCCCGGATTCTTCGAGACGTTCAAAATCGCGGTAAAGCGCGGCCGGATGTTCGACAATCGCGACGACGCCAAAGCTCCAGCGGTGGCCATTATCAATGAGGCGATGGCCAGGCAGTTCTGGAAAGACGGCGATCCGCTCAAGGATCGCATCGCCATCGCCCAAGGAATCATGAAAGAGATGAAGGATGAGCCGGTGCGGCAGATCGTGGGCATCGTCGATGTGCACAGCGGCGCGCTGAACGTCGACGCCGCGCCCACCATGTACGTGCCCATCCAGCAAATGCCGGACGCCATGAACGCTTTGCTGGTGCGTCTGATCCCGATTTCGTGGGTCGTGCGCACCCAAGGCGAGCCGTACCGGCTCAGCGCGGCGGTTCAGGAACAGTTGCGCCAAGCCACTGGGTTGCCAGTCACCAAAGTGCGCACGCTGGCGGACATAGTTGAAACCTCCTCCGCACGGCAGCGCTTCAATATGCTGCTGATGACGGTATTCGGCGGCATGGCCCTGCTGCTGGCGGCGATCGGGATTTATGGATTGATGGCGTACACGGTCGAGCAGCGGAGGCAGGAAATCGGAATCCGCCTGGCGTTGGGCGCGAAGGCGAGCCAGGTACGAAACATGATCGTGCGGCAGGGCATGGGGCTCGCGGTGGCTGGCGTTGCGTTGGGTATTGGGGCGGCCTGGGGCATGTCGCGTCTGATTGAGAGCCTCCTGTTCGGAGTCAACGCGCGGGACCCGCTGGTATTTGTTGCCGTCCCGCTCGTGTTAAGCGTCGTGGCTCTCTTGGCCGTTTGGGTCCCGGCTAACCGCGTGAGCCAGGTGAGCCCCGTCGAGTCCCTGCGCTACGAGTAATACAGGAGGACTACGTGCGCCAGATGATGACGCGGCGGCTGGAGGACGGACTTGTGACGCTGCGGAAATGCGAACAACTTCTAATTCCCAGGAATCTTGCTTTGGCAGCGGCGCTGGTCTTTGCGCACCTGCCGGGCGTCGCCCAGGAGACTTCGGCCAACCCTCCCGCGCAAGCCGAGGCCGGCAATTACAAGATCCGCGTGCGTTCGAATCTGGTGTTCCTCCCCACGCAGGTTCAGAACAAGAAGGGCGTGCCTATTTACGGGCTGAACCCGGAGGATTTCATCGTCGAAGACAACGGCGTTCGTCAATCCGTGCGTGTCGACGAGGAGCCAGATTCGTCGGGCTTGTCCCTGGTTGTGGCGGTACAATGCAGCCGGTCCGCGCCTCTAGAATTCAGCAAGCTTAAAGGCCTCGGCGCGATGATCGACCTGATCACCGGCGCGGCCCCCCACGAGGTCGCGATCGTCGGCTACGGCGAACGGCCCTATTTGTTGGGCGATTTTTCCAGCAAGCGCGAGGCCGTTCGTCTGGCCTTATCAAGGCTCAAGCCTTGCGGCTATTACAGTGCGGCGTCGATTGATGCGGCGTATTACGCGATCAATATGCTGAATCGCCGAAAAACTCACTACCGGCGCGCCATTCTGCTGATCAGCGAGACTCGCGACCACGGGAGCCGCTCCAAGCTAGACGATGTGGTCACCGAGCTCGGAGTCACGGACACGGTGATTTACACCGTCGCATTTGCGCCGGCCAAGGACGAAATGATTGAGGGCCTTCGGTATGGTCCAAATCGACCTCAAACACCCGTCTTCCCGCCACCGGCCTCCGCTCCCGATGCAGACGCCGGTTCATCAGCACCTCCGGCGCCCGATCCCAACGATATTGACCACTATACGGAGCACGTTCCTCTCTTCGCGCTGCCCCCGCAAATCATGCTGCTGATCAATGCTCTGCGGACGAACTCCGCATCAGAGCTCGCGTCGCTCTCCGGCGGGCAATACCTCCAGTTCACCACCCAAAGAGGCTTTGAGCAGGATTTGCAACGCGTCTCGGATCAACTTCACACCTACTATCTGCTTAGTTTTGCGCCTTCGTCCGGACCGGCGTGGAGTTTGCACACGCTGCGGGTCCGTGTGGCCGGCCGTCCCGATGCGGTCATCCATACGCGCCGAAGCTACTGGGCCGGAGTTCTCGAATCAGATCGGTAGCAACTTGCGTTGTGTGTTGAGTGCAATGAACGCCCCATTGGTCGCTAAGCGTTACGTCGAGCTTCGACTTCTTCGCTACGCAATTGCGGTGGCAGAAGAGCTGCACTTCGGCCGTGCGGCCAAGCGTCTTAATCTTTCAGCCCCTGCCCTGAGCAAGCAGATCAAAGATCTTGAGGGCAGTCTAGGATACATACTGTTTGACCGCAAAACCAGGGAAGTCGTTTTGACCGCTGCCGGAGCCGCCTTCCTCACCGAGGCCCGTCGGGCCCTTCTACACGTCGAGTACGCGATTGATTCTGGTTACGCGGCCAGCCGCGGGGATACGGGGGTCCTCTCGATCGGCTATAGTCCTTGGTTCCGGCCGTCCCTGCTCGTCGCCCTCCAGTCCACCTATGCCGATAAGATGCCGGGAACGAAACTCACACTGCATAGCGCATATTCGATGACTCAGATCGAACTGCTCCTGAAGGGAAAGCTCCAGGCAGGAATCGTGGAACTGCCTGCCAAAGGGGCGGGCCTGGAAATAGACCGTGTTTGGCACGATGAGCTGGTTGTCGTATTGCCCGAGAATCACCCCTTAGCGTCTCATTCCCAAATCGATCGCCAGGACCTCGCAAACCTTCCGATCATTTGGATCGCCAAGTCGTTGAATCCTGCGCTCCACCAATGCCTCCTCGAATTCTGGCAATGTTCGGGTTATACACCTCAGATCGTTTGTGAAATCAACACTACCTCGGAACTTTTCGACTTGGTTGGAGCCGGCGCAGGCATTGGCTTCGTGAAGAGGTCGGTAGCAGAGCGAATTCGGGAGCTTGGCGTGATCTTTCGGGAGCTAACAGGTCCGAAGCTGTTCATCGACACGGGAGTCGCATACCGGACTGATAATAAGTCAGTGGCGTTACGGGTTCTGATCCAGCTCCTGTACGAGCCTTGGACTTAACAACGGACCAATCCACCCATCGGGCCTCTGAATCTGAGCTTCGCCAGACTTGCGGGTGTTGGCGACGTCCCCTCTGTAGCTCTGAACGGCGTAAGACGATCTCGAACAGGACAGCGCCCCTAAGAAGCGCTAATATCCAGGTATGGAGCGACAGGCGGTACACATCAGCGAGGCTGACTTGGCCAAAGATGTAAGGTCCGTTATGCAACGAGTTCAGACTGGGGCCGAAGTTGTTATCGAGCGTGACGCCCAACCTGTTGCTGTCATCCGTCCACCTGAGCCTGTGCGCCGCAAAATTTCCGAGTGTATCGCTCTTCTTCCATCAGACTCCACGGCGACAATCGATCCCGACTTTGCTAAGGATGTCGAAGCGGCTATCGCCACGCACCGGGAGCCGCTGGAGCCGCCCACTTGGGATTGATGCTCGATTCCACGGCCGCTGTCGCCGCCGAACGCCAGGGCAAGAACGCCCGGCAACTTCTCGAATCTGTGGCGCTGGCAACGGGTGACGAAGGAATTGCAGTGTCCGTCGTAACTCTGCTGGAACTCGCCCACGGGATTGCCCGCGCCGACACCGCGGAACGCAGGGACCAAAGGCAGCGCTTTCTTGACGAACTGCTGACGGCCGTTCCTATCCAGCCGGTCACAGTTCCGATCGCTCTCCGCGCCGGACAAATCGACGGCCAAAGCCAAGCCAAAGGTATTCGCATTCCCCTATCCGATCTCTTGATCGGAGTGAGCGCGCTGGAACTCGGTTATGGAGTCGGCACGAGGAACGTCCGACACTTCCAACTCATCCCCGGTTTGAACGTCATTCAGCTCTGACAGAATTCCGTTCAGTTCAAGGTCACATTTCGCGGTACCCAATCCTCGTACTATGAGACGGTAGCGACCGCCGCCTCATGTCCAGGTCCGGAGGCAACGATGCTTGCCTATCAGGTCTCCAGTCTTCAACGACTCGGGTACACGGAGAACGAGGCCCGGTTTCTTTCTCTAGTGGCCGCGCACTCCGGCTATTTCGTCCAACGCCAATTCAGTGAATTCATCGGCAAGCCGCGCGGCGGCACTGTAAATCAGCTTGTCCGCAAGCTGACCCGGAGCGGTCATGCAGAGGTCAGTCGCTTTCTTTCACAGCCCGTCGTTTACCATATTCACTCGATGCAAATCTACGCGCGTCTTGATCAGATGGACTCGCGGAACCACCGGGACAAAGCTCCACTCACTGTTAAGCGCAAGCTGATGTGCCTCGATTTCGTGCTGGAACACCCCGCATTGCGATTCTTGGAAACCGCGAGTCAGAAGGTCGATTACTTCACCCGGGAGCGGGGCGCTGGACTCGAAGACTTGCCGGTGCGATGGGACTCAAGCCAGGGATCAAAGCGGTTCTCGGCTTGCCATTTTATCGAGAAGTTCCCGATTTACATTTCCCAGAAGGCGGAATTCCCCACCGGGCCTGTGGTTCATTTCGTCTACATCGACGAGGGAGCCCAATCGCTCAGCGGCTTCGAAACATTCTTGCGGAACTACCACCGCCTCTTTCTTGCCCTCGGTACATTTGAGGTCATCTGCGCCACCTGCGACCCGCGGTATACGGACGGCGTACAGCGCCTGTTCCAGCGCTGCTATCCAGAGACCGGCGGGACAACGCTGGGAATGCTAACGCCGGAGGCACAACGCCTGGCAGGATTCTTTGAGGTGCGACGCAAGTTCGAAGCCCGCGATTTCGGTGGTCTGAGCACGGAGCGCATCGTTCAGTATCGCGCCGAAAAACAGATCTTCTCTGGCGCGGAGTACGAAGACCTGTACCGTCGCTGGATGGAACAAGGAGATGCGGCGCTACGCGCTCAAACCAACGCCGGTACCTCCCTTAACGCCTCGTTCCGTGCGCACATTCTGACGCACGATTACGGAACGGTATTCGGAAAGTGAGCAGTTCCTGAGGTGATTTTGTGGACCCAGCACGCCCGCCTCGACTTGTGGACCAGTTCAGGGGAGTGTTCGGAAGCACGGTCCAGGGGACCGTGCGGCACGCATTCCCGCGCAGGCAGATGCACGGCTCCGCCAAAGCAAACGGACAGGCCGGACACGCTGACGAACTGCGGTAACGACCCCGGTTTGTGACGGGCTCCGCCCGCCCCAAACCTCACTGCACTCCTATCGTCGCGTCAGTGGGTCGTTACCGCAGTTCGTCTGGTGGATATCCATCGCCCGTTGAAGCACGGACGGCGCAACCCGGCCTCACTTCTACGTTTGAAAAGTGTCGCTGGTCTGCCCGGTCCGGTTGTGTCGGTTTATGCTTCGCCACAGTGCGGAGAGAAAACAGCAAAAGCGAGTATGGGTAATCCTCGACCGCAATCGGCAACGGTCATACCTAGCCATTCGAAATCCTCGTAATCAGTAGGGAGCCTCCGCCTGGCGGCGTTCCTGAGAATCGCTGCTGATCCGTGGGCAATTCCATCACCGCTTCGGTACCCCTTTCCGCTGACGAACATGCTATCGTCGGTGACGAGACAAATTCCGGCAAGCCATCCAAAGGAGATTTCGAGAAGATGGCACGCCGGAGATTTCAAGATCCCAGGCCAAAGCGCTTGGGGAAATGGTGGTACCTGCTGTGTTGGCAAGACGAATTCATCGACGGAAGGAGGATCAGAAAGCGCAAGCGACTCAAACTCGCGCCGGCCATTATGCCGGAGCGGGAAGTTCAAAAGATCGCCGCCGAATCTTTGCGGCCCATGAATCAGGGGCTGGTCACCGTTGGATCAGCTACCAAGTTTGAAGATTACGTGGAAAACGTGTACAGACCGACGGTGCTACCTTTGCTGTCCAAGACAACGCAAGACCGTTATGCGAATGTCATCAAGGTTCACCTTATGCCGACGTTTGGCCAGTTGTGCCTCAGGGATCTAACGCCCCTTGCGGTGCAACGCTATTTTTCCGGTATGGCTCAGTCGCCGCTGTCCTATGAATCGCGCGATAAGATTCGTGATGTTCTATCGAGCGCGCTGGGTTCGGCGGTTCAATACGGGCTGTTGGTGCGGAACCCGGTACAAGGCCTCAAGGTTCCACCACCGAAAAAAGGGCGGCGCTCGAAGCCGTACATTACCCCCGATCAGTTTCATGCTCTGTTGGCGACCTTGCAGGAGCCATACGCGAGCATGATCTTCGTCGCCGTGTGTACTGGATTTCGTGTGAGCGAACTGGTTGGGCTTCGATGGCGAAACGTACATGTGGAGTCAAGTTCGATCACCATCGACGAGCGGTGCTGTCGCGGTGACTGGAGCGCACCGAAAAGCGATGCCAGTAACGCGACGGTAGCCGTGAATCGTGCCGTGATCGAGCGCATTTTGAGACTCAAGAGCCTGGTGGTGACCATGCGAGCCGGCAGGGCGATCCGCCGCGTTGCGGCGGTGAAATCCGACCGGCCAGAGGACCTTGTTTTTCAATCGCCGCTGAAGGGTGGTCCAATGCAGGACAGCAATGTTCTGGTTCGGCACCTGAAACCGGCGGCGAAGAAACAAGGCATCGGGTGGGTTAACTGGCAAGTACTGCGGCGCTCTTTCGCAACGTGGCTCAAGATTGCAGGGGCCGATGTGAAGGACGCGCAGGCACTCATGCGGCACAGCCGGGCTAGCACGACGCTCGACATCTACCAGCAGTTCGTACCCGAGTCGCAGCGCAGAGTAGTGGAGAATTTAGGCCGACTCGCAGTGCCGGTTCGTGTGAATTAAAACCTGTTCCATTTTGTTCCAATAACTGGGCGGGAAACAGGGTGTTTGTGAGGGATAAGGGCTTGAAGGTCAAGAAGATAGCATTCGGAGATTGGCCCCCTGAAAAGGCTGGCGTCGGCGGTTCGATTCCGTCCCTGGCCACCAACTGCATTACACGCTCGTCTCCGCCGAATAGGTCCACATCGCCGGAGACTTCGAGCACAGGACCGTCGAGCGTTTCTTTCGGCGTAAGCACAAGCTTTTCAATATGTTTCGCCAAGGCTTGACGCGCCTCGGTTACGTCGGCCCGCAGGACCGCTTGGAGGTCCAGAGCCTTCTCCGCCACGAATTTCCGAAGATCCGCCATTGTGACCTCCAGATCGCGGGGGGTGTTAATCTCGGCCAGATCCTGGTCGATTCTCGCAATCTGCGTTTCCACTGTCGCGAGCTGAGAGAG
>Ga0209415_10005105_pt1 | contig 23752 bp, 22 predicted proteins | sample PeaSoiSIISIP2007_FD_187696 | JGI IMG/M metagenome (GOLD analysis project Ga0209415, IMG submission 187696) | Peat soil microbial communities from Weissenstadt, Germany - SII-SIP-2007 (SPAdes) (version 2) | ecosystem: Environmental > Terrestrial > Soil > Wetlands > Peat | place: Germany... | reverse complement strand
GCCTACAACACCTGGATGCACGACGAGTTCATGGCCGCCTCCCCCGAGCGCCTCATCGGCCTGGCCCAGATGCCCGGGGTCGACATCCAGACGTCGGTCAAGTGGTTGAAGAACGCCAAGGCGGCCGGCTACAAGGGCGTCATCATCTCGGCCTACCCCTCGGGGAACTCCGATCTCTCGTCCGAGGACGACGCCTTCTGGGAGGCGGCCGAGGAGGAGCAGATCCCGGTCCACATCCACTCCGGTCTCCGTCAGGCGGGCAAGCGCACGGCGGGCTCCTTCCAGAAGGCGGCCGCTTCGGCCGGTCGCGAGATCGGCCTGGCCGAGATGGGCGGCCCCGTGGGCGAGGCGTCGGGGTTCATGTCGAAGTTCATCTACTCGGGGATCTATGACCGCTTCCCCGGCCTCCAGACCGTGGCCGTCGAATGCGGTGCGGGCTGGGTGCCCCACTTCCTCGAGCACATGGACGACCACTACTGGCGCAACCGGACCTGGACCAAGACGACGCTCAAGATGCTCCCCTCGGAGTACTTCCGGCGCAATTGGAAGGTGACCTTCATCCGCGAGCCCTTCGCCGTGGCCACCCGACACTGGATCGGCGTCGACAACCTCATGTGGTCCACCGACTACCCCCATCACCGCCACGACTGGCCCTACTCCCGTCGCATCGTGGAGGAGTCGATGGGTGGTGTCCCCGACGACGAGCGTCGCCGCATGTGCTGCGACAACGCCCGCGAGCTCTACCGCCTGGGCTAGGACCCTCCCGTCGGTGCCCCGCACCGGCGATCCCACGCTCGAGATGGTCCGGGAGTGCGGTGGGCCCACCGCGGCCTGACCCGACCCCCGCGGACGACTCGAACGGACGACGGCAACGGAACGACAAGGAGAACGGACGACGATGGGAATTCTCGACGGCAAGGTGGCGATCGTCACGGGGGCCGGCCACGGCATCGGCCGTGGCGAGGCCCTCGAGTTGGCCAGCCAGGGTGCGACGGTCGTGGTCAACGACGTCGGCGGATCGGTCCACGGCGGCGGTACCGACAAGGCTCCGGCCGAGGAGGTGGCCGAGATCATCCGCAAGAACGGTGGCACGGCTTCGGCCAACTACTCCGACGTGGCCGACTGGGAGGGGGCCAAGGCCCTCGTCCAGCAGGCCGTCGACGAATTCGGCCGCCTCGACGTCCTCGTGAACAACGCCGGCATCGTCCGCGACGCCATGATCTTCTCCATGAAGGAGGACGACTTCGACTCCGTCGTCCGCGTCCACCTGAAGGGGACCTTCGCCACCACCCACCACGCCTCGGTCTACTGGCGCGACGCCTCGAAGGCCGGCAACCAGCCGCGGGCCGCCATCGTGAACACGGTGTCCTCGGCCGGTCTCCAGGGCAACGTGGGCCAGGCCAACTACGGCGCGGCCAAGGCGGGGATCGCCGCCCTGACGGTGATCTCGTCACTCGAACTGGCGCGCTACGGCGTCCGGGCCAACGCCGTGGCTCCCGGCGGGATGACCCGGATCACCGGCACCCTCATGAAGAACGCCGAGATCATCGAGCCCGGTGCCGAGGACGAGGGGGAGTACAACCCCATGAACCCCCAGAACTCGGCCCCCATGGTGGCCTGGCTGGCGTCGGACGAGGCCCTCCACGTGACCGGGCAGGTCTTCCGGGCCGTCGGCCACCGCATCACCCACTACGAGCCCTGGTCGCTCGGCTCCACGATCGAACCCAAGAAGGGCCCCGCCCGCTGGGACCCGGCCGACATCGGGGCCGCCGTCAACGCCCACGTCTTCCATTCGCGGGCACCGGGCCTCCAGATGGGCGGAGGCTGACCCTCGGTCACCGGCGACGGGGGGCCCACCGGCGCCCGACGCGCACGAACGTCAGCGGCCGAGGTCCTCGGCGGCCGCCGCGGCCGCGTCCGACGCCGCATCCAGAAAGTCGCACAGCGCTTGTCGGTGCCCGGCGGGGACGCCGTTGGCGATCGACCGGATCCTCTCGTGGAACACGACCAGGCCCGCGGGCACGTCGGTCGCCGCCCTCTCCGTCAGTTCGACCAGGACGAACCGACGGTCCGTCGGGTGGGGACCGCGCCGTACCCAGCCGGCGGACTCGAGCCGGTCGATCAGCATCGTCACGGCGCCCGATGTGATGGACAGCCGGTCGCCGAGGTCCCGTTGGCTCAGCGGACCGTCGGCCTCCAGATGCTCGAGCGCGTCGAGGTCCGTCTCGCTGATCCGGGCCCGGCGGGCCAGGGCGGCCCGCATGCGATCGCGGGCCAGGCCGAAGCGCTGGAGCCTTCCCGCCACCGCGTCCTCCCCCGGCGTCGTCATTGCCTCCCAGCATAGCCAGCCGCTATACTGCTTAGTAACTCATTGACTTAGCAGATAAGGGGAATCGGATGGCGGAGACACCGGAGAAGAGGATCGACGTCGAGGCGACAGCAGGGAAGGCCGGCGGTGGACTGGCCCATTTCTTCTACCGGTCCGCCTATCGCCACGGCCGGCCCCGTTGGGACTCGGCCGAGCCCCATCCCGCGTTGCGGCAGGTGATCGCCGGCCGCCGGCCGGGGCGGGTCCTGGACCTGGGCTGCGGCACCGGCACCGATGCCGCCTTCCTCGCCGCGCAGGGCTGGGACGTGGTGGGGGTGGACTTCGTCCCCGAAGCCATCGCCGAGGCCCGGGAGAAGACGGTGGGCGGCGGACCCCCGCCCCGCTTCGTCGTCGGCGACGTCACCCGGCTCCGCCATGCCGGGATCGTCGGGCCCTTCGATCTCATCCTGGACACCGGCTGCTTCCACGGCATCGCCGCCGGCCGCCGCGGTGCCTATGCCGCCGAAGTGGCCGCCGTCTGCGCGCCCGGGGCGGACTTCTATCTGACCGGCATCTCCGACCCGCCGGTCACCTGGCGCCTCCTCGGTGCCCGGGGAGTCGGTCCTGACGAGCTCCGCCGGCGCTTCGGGACCGATTTCGACCTGGTCGACGAGCGGGCGGCGCCCGGCCGCGGCCGGGCGTCGCATTTCGCCCTGTACCACCTCGTCCGCGCGGCGACCGCTCCCGACGCCTGAGTGATGTCGCCTACAACGCCCGCTTCACCAGGCGCAGGGGCTCCTGGAGACGCGCCGCGTCGGCGGCGATCCATGTGCGGTAGCCGCCGTCGAGATTGCGTGCCTCGAACCCGAGTTCGTTCAGGAGTGCGGTGGCGGTGTGACCCCGCTGGCCCACCTCGCAGTAGACGACGAAGGGGCCCGTCGCGCCGTGGAGATCCTCGCGTAACTCGTCGAGCGGGATGCTGACGGAGCCGGGGATCGCCCCCGCCGCGTGCTCCTCGTCGGTCCGGACGTCGACCACCGTCCAGCCCTCCTCGGTCAACGCCCCGAGCTCGTCGTACCCGACGACGTCACACGCGCCGCTGCGCACGTTCTCCGCCATGTACCCGAGCATGTTCACCGGGTCCTTGGCCGACGAGAACGGCGGTGCGTAGGCCAGTTCCAGATCGGCGAGCTCATCGGCCGTGATCCCGCCGGTGATGGCGGTGGCGATGACGTCGATCCGCTTGTCCACCCCCTCCCGGCCCACGGCCTGAGCCCCGAGGATCGTCCCGTCATCGGGGTCGAAGAGGAGCTTGAGCGACATGGGCTCGGCCCCCGGGTAGTAGCCGGCGTGGCTCATCGGGTGCGAGTGGATGGCCCGGTACCGGCGCCCCGCGGCCCGGAGCCGCTTCTCGTTCCAGCCCGTCGTGGCCGCGGTGAGATCGAACACCTTGACGATGGCGGTCCCGAGCGAGGCGGCGCCGCGCGTGGGCAGGCCGCAGATGTGGTCGGCCACCCGTCGGCCCTGACGGTTGGCCACGTTGGCCAGTGCGATCAGCGAGCCGCCCCCTCCGACCCAGTCCTCCTTCTCGACGGCGTCTCCCACGGCGTAGATGTCGTCGTCACTGGTCCGGTTGACGTCGTCGACCGCGATACCGCCCTGTGCACTGAGGGCCAGGCCGGCCATCTCGGCCAGCCGGACGTCGGGCCGGACGCCGATGGACCCGATCACGAGCTCACCGGGAATCGTCCGGCCGTCGGCCAGGGTGATCCCGCCCTCGGTCACCTCGGAGACCGCCACCCCGGTCTCGACCGTCACCCCGTGGGCCCCGAGCTCGGCCGCCACCAGGATGGCCAGCTCGGGATCGAGCGGGGTGAGGACCTGATCCACCGCTTCGACCACGGTCACGGCGATCGACTGGCGGACAAGGTTCTCGGCCGTCTCCAGCCCGACGAACCCGGCACCGATGATTACGGCGGTCCCGGGTCGCCCGGTGACATCGGCGGCGATCCGCTCGGCATCTTCGACGGTTCGCAACACGCGGACCCGGTCGAAGCCGGGCAGGGGCGGACGGACCGGTGCCGCACCGGGGCTCAGCACCAGCTTGTCGTAGCCGATCGATTCGGTCCGACCATCGAGGGTGGAACGGGTCGTGACCTGGTGGCCGGCGGGGTCGATGTCGATGACCTCGGTGTCGACCCGGACGTCGAGCCGGAACCGACTGAAGAGGAGCTCGGGCGTCTGGAGCAGCAGGTCACCTTCGTCCTCGATGACGCCGCCCACGAAGTAGGGGAGACCGCAGTTGGCGTAGGAGACGTGGCCCGACCGCTCGACCACCGTGATGGTGGCCGTCTCGTCGAGACGTCGGAGACGGGTGGCGGTCGACATTCCACCGGCGACGCCACCCACGACGACGACCCGCCGCGCCGTCATCGGGCGCCCTCCGTGGCCGGGCACACGATCGCGTCCACCGTCGTCATCGCCGTGTCCATGCGGCCTCCGAGAGAAAGCGAGGAGGGCAACGAACCCCCGTCGCACTCCGAGTCTCACGACTGGCCGCCGATCCTCCCAGGGTCGAAGGTCCCGAAAGGACCCGTTCGGGGTCCGAACGTAAGTCCTGACGTAAGGCCCTACCGCGGTCGACGGGCAGGTGAGACCCTGTCCTGGTGGGCGCGCGCATCGTCATCCTCGGTGGGGGAACCGGCGGGACACTCGCCGCCAACCGGCTTCGACGTGTCCTCCACGACGACGTCCAGATCGTGGTCGTCGACCAGGACGACGCCCACGTCTACCAACCCGGTCTCCTCTTCGTGCCCTTCGGCCTGGCCCACCTCGACGAGATCGTCCGCCCCCGCCAACGCCAGCTCCACCGAGGCATCGGCTACCGCCAGGTGGCTGTCGACCGTGTCGATCTCGACACCGAGCGGGTCTGGCTCAACGACGGCACGGCTCTCGAGTACGACGTCCTCGTGGTCGCCACCGGCGCCGTCCTCGTTCCCGAGGAGACTGAAGGGCTGACCGGACCCGGATGGATGGAGAAGGTGTTCACCTTCTACACGCCCGAGGGCGCCACCCGCCTCCATGACGCACTCGAATGGTTCGACGGAGGCCGCCTGGTGGTCGACGTGATCGACATGCCCATCAAGTGCCCGGTCGCACCGTTGGAATTCTGCTTCCTGGCCGACTGGTATTTGAAGGAGCTCGGGGTCCGCGACCGGGTGGAGCTCACCTACGTGACCCCACTCGACGGCGCCTTCACCAAGCCCGTGGCCTCCGCCGCCCTGGCCGGGCTGCTCGACGAGAAGGGCGTCGAGCTCGTCACCGAATTCAACGCCGGCGAGGTGGACGGCCCCGGTGGGCGCCTGATCTCCTACGACGGGCGGGAGGTCGCGTTCGACCTCGCCGTCGTGGTCCCCCTGCACAGTGGCGCCCCCTACGTCGGCCGATCCCCGGGTCTCGGCGACGAGCTCAACTTCGTACCCACCGACGAGCACACTCTGCAGGCCAAGGCCCGGTCCAACGTCTTCGTCATCGGCGACGCCGCCAACGTGCCGGCGTCGAAGGCCGGTTCGGTCACCCACTTCGAGGGCGAGGTCCTGGTGGAGAACATCCGCCGTTTCCTGGCCGGTCGCCCCCTCGACGCCACCTACGACGGGCACGCCAATTGCTTCATCGAGACCGGCTTCCACAAGGCCCTGCTCATCGACTTCAACTACGACACCGAGCCCCTCCCGGGCCACTTCCCCGGCACCGTCGGCCTGCCCCTGCTCAAGGAGTCGCACCTGAACCACCTGGGCAAGCTCATGTTCCAGTGGTTCTACTGGCACAGCCTTCTGGCCGGCCGCGACGTCCCCGGCATCGGCTCGGCCATGCCCGAGCGCGGCAAGCACGAGGAACCAGCTTCCTCATGACCGCCCGGGAGACGCTCACCGACTCGACCCCACCCACACGGAGGTTCTGACATGCCCACCGCCACCTACGCCGGCAGGAGTGTCACCGTCAACGACGAGGGCTTCTTCGAGGACCCCGACCAGTGGACCGAGGAGATGGCGCCCGAGATGGCAAGGGCTCAAGGCATCGCCGAGCTCACCGACGAGCACTGGCGGGTCATCAAGTTCATGCGCGCCGAGTACGCCGAGAAGGGCACCGGGCCGACCGTGCGTGTCCTCGGGAAGACCTCCGGAGTGTCGGTCAAGGAGCTCTACGAATTGTTCCCCAAGGGGCCGGCCAAAGTGGCCGCCAAGATCGCCGGGATCCCCAAGCCCCGCGGCTGCATCTGACGAACGGGCCGGGCCTCCCGGGGGTCAGGCGCACCAGGAAAGGAATGAGAAATGGCTGACACCATCGAGAAGGTCTCGATCATCGTGTCCAAGGGTTCCCTCGAGGGCATCTATCCGGCACTGATCATGGCCAACGGGGCGCGCGCCGAAGGGATCGAGGCGAACCTCTTCTTCACCTTCTTCGGTCTCGACGCCGTCCACAAGAAGCGCCACGAGCACATCAAGGTGGCGACGGTCGGGAACCCCGGCCTCCATCTGGCCACGATGGCCGGGGGCATTCCGGGGATGTCGTCGGTCATGACCCACTACCTCGAACACAAGATGGAGAAGCTCGACATCCCCTCCATCCCCGAGTTCATCGAGATGATCTCCGACACCGGCGCCGGGCTCTACGGCTGCCAGGCCTCCTGCGACCTCTTCGCACTGACCAAGGACGACCTCATCGACCAGGTGAAGGACATCATCACCGTGGGTGAGTTCTACGAGATGGCGGCCGGCGGCCAGATCATCTTCACGTGACCGCCAACACCACCGACCGGTCACCGGACTCTCTCTCGAAGCGAAACGGCCCGCTGGACACGATGGCACCGGTCGATGACCAGAGACCGGACGTCGTGAAGATCGACGGCACGCGGCTGCCCCTTCTGGGCACCGGACGTGTCTACATCTGCGGCATCACGCCCTACGACACCACCCATCTGGGACATGCCGCCACATTCGTCTGGGCCGACACGGCCGCCCGTGTCCTCCGTCTGACGGGGCAGTCGGTGGAGGTGTGTCGCAACGTCACCGACGTCGACGATCATCTGCTCGTCCAGGCGCGCGCACAAGGTGTCCCCTGGCGTTCGTTGGCCACCCAGCAGACCTACCGTTTCGAACGCGACATGGAGCGGCTGGGAATCCCCCGGCCCGCCTTCGAGCCCCGCAGCCACGACCACGTCGACGGCGTCATCGCGCTGGCGGCCGAGCTCTCGGCCCGGGGGGCCGCCTATGACCGCAATGGGTCGGTCTACTTCCGCGGCGGTGACGTCCACCGCCGCATGGGACTGAGTCGCGAGGAGGCGATGGCGCTGTCGGCCGAACGGGGCGGTCACCCCGATGACCCGGACAAGGACGATCCGCTCGATGCCGCACTGTGGGTGCGCTCGATCGGTGACGAGCCGGTGTGGCCGAGTCCGTGGGGACCGGGACGGCCGGGCTGGCACGCGGAGTGCACGGCCATGGCCCTCACGACGTTCGGGGCCACGGTCGACCTCCACGCCGGCGGTGCCGATCTGGCCTTCCCCCACCATGCCTTTGAAGCGGCCCAGGCCGAGGCCTTCACGGACGTGCGACCGTTCGCCCGAACATGGATGCACATCGGCACCGTGATGGCGAGGGGCGAGAAGATGGCCAAGTCGACCGGCAACCTGGTGTTCGTGGACGACCTTCTCGATCGCTGGCCGGCGGCCGCCATCCGACTCCTCATCCTCGAGAGGCCCTGGCGGGCACCCTGGCAGTTCGACGAGTCTGCGCTCGCCGGCTCGGCCGACGAGATCGAGCACCTCCGGAGCCTGGAGACAAAACCGTGCCGGTCAGCGTCGGCCCCGTCCGAGGTGCGACGAGCCCTGTTCGAGGACCTGGACGTCCCTCTGGCCCTGTCCGTCGCCAAGGAGGCGCACGGTGGGGTCCTCCGGGAACTCACCGGAATCCTCGGACTGCAGGACCGCGCACACTGGTCGTGACCGGGCCCGGTGGCTTGTCGGTCCGGGCCCCTCCTGACCTACACTGCTGCTCGTGCTGACGCTGGCGTCATGTTTCTGGGTCCCCCGACCGGGTGGTCCTCGCCCCGGGCCGCGAGATGGGCGACTCACGCACCACGCTGACTGACACACCACACTCACGGGCGACGAGGGGGAGACACGGGCGATGGCGAGCGTGTGGAGCTACGAGGGGAAGCGGGTCGTGGTGAGCGGCGGGGGTGGTGCCGGGATGGGCGCCGCGGCGGTCCGCGACCTGGTGGATCTGGGTGCCGAGGTCCACGTCCTGGATCTGAAGGAGCCCCCGGTCGACGTGGCCTCCTTCCGCACCGTCGACCTGCGTGACCCCTCGGCCATCGCCGACGCGGTGACGGCGCTCTCCGGACCCGTCCACGGCCTCTTCAATTGCGCCGGCCTCCCGGGGCCGCCGTTCTCCGGCCTCGACACCATGCTCGTGAACTTCGTGGCCGCCCGACACCTGACCGGGCTGGTGGCCCCTCTCATGCCGTCCGGATCGGCCGTCGTCACCATCTCCTCGGCCGGCGCCTTCGGCTGGGAGAACACCATGGGCCAGGTGGCCGACCTCATCGCCACCCCGGGCTACGAGGAAGCCAGGACCTGGTGCGAGGGGCACCCGAAGGAGGTCGGTGAGGGCTATCTCCTGTCCAAGCAGGCCATCATCGTCTGGACGCTCCACGCCGCGCTCGACCTGGCGCCCAAGGGCATCAGGGTCAACTCCACCAGCCCCGGCCCGACGGCCACGCCGATGATGCCCTCGTTCGAGAACTACATGGGCAAGGACTTCATGGACCGCTTCCCGAAGCCCCTCTGGGGCCGCAACTCCACCCCCGAGGAGCAGGGTCATCTGGTGGTCTTCTTGAACAGCGAGGCGGCGAACTACATCACCGGCACCAACGTCTACGCCGACGGCGGCTTCTCCGCTGGCATGCTCACGGGTCGCCTCGACTTCTCGGCGCTCTCGGGCGAGACACCGGCCGGCTGAGCGACAGACCGAAGAAACGGCCCGAGGGGAGGCGACGATCGTGGCGCAGCAACGGCTGGACCTCGAGGAGTTCTTCCACCCGAAGGCCGTGGCCATCGTGGGCTCGGTCAACCGCAATGCCGATCCCGACCGCGTCCGGCGCACCCACGCCGAGCGCTGGGGGGACAGCTGGTACCTGGTGAACGCCAAGGGCGGAACGATCGGGGACATCCCCGTCTACGAGCATGTCACCGACATCCCCTCCGAGGTCACCCTGGCCGTCATCAACGTCGGCACCCGCCTGGTGGCCAAGGTGGTCGAGGAGTGCGGCAAGCACGGCGTGCCCTACGTCCTCGTCTTCACCGCCGGTTTCTCCGAGGTGGGCGTCAAGGGCGCGGCGCTCGAACGCGACGTGGGCGAGATGGCCGCCCGCTACGGCATCAGGGTGTTCGGGCCCAACACCAACACCAATGCGTTCGAGGTCCTCCCCGAACCTCCGCGCCGACGCGGCGGCCGCATCGGACTGGTGACCCAGAGCGGGCATCAGGGGCGCCCGCTCGTCCAGGGAACCGAGTTCGGCATCGCCTTCTCCCGTTGGGTCCCGACCGGCAACGAGCTCGACCTCGAGGCGGCGGACTTCATCGAGTACTACGCCTACGACGACGAGACCTCGGTGATCGCCGGCTACTTCGAAGGGTTCCGCGACCCGCCCAAGCTCCGCCGGGCGCTCGAGGCGGCCAACGCGCAGCGCAAGCCCGTGGTGGCGCTCAAGATGGGCGCCACCTCCGCCGGCACCCGGATGGCCAGCTCCCACACCGGCCACCTGGCCGGGTCCGACGCCGTGGTCGACGGCCTGTTCCGGCAGTACGGCGTGACGCGGGTCTCCGACCTCGACGAGCTCCTCGAGACCGCCGCCCTCTTCGCCAAGCTCCCGGCCGGGACGGGTCCCAACTGCTGCCTCTACTCCATCTCCGGTGGATCGGGCACCCTCATGGCCGAGGTGGCCGAGGCGAGCGGCGTCCCCGTTCCCATCCTGACCGAGAAGACGCGGGCCGCCCTGCGGGAGATGATCCCGGACTACCTGACGGTGGACAACCCGGTCGACAACGGGGCCCAGTTCCTCGTCACGAACCCCATCGAAGACCGCCGACGCGTCTTCGACCTCATCGCCGCCGACCCCGAGGTCGACGTCATCGTCATCGGGCTGACCGGAGCGCTCGGACGGCTGACCGATCGTTTCGCCGAGGACATCGTGGCCTTCGCCGATGACGTGGCCAAGCCGATCGTCGTCACCTGGAACTCCTTCAAGACCGACGAGAAGGGGTTCAAGACCCTCATCGATGCCGGGATCCCCATGTTCCGGTCCTTCCGCAACTGCTTCGCGGCCCTCCGGAACTTCGCCCGTTACCAGGAGGCGTCGCCCGGCTTCCGGGCCCGCAAGAAGATGTCGACGAAGCTGCCGGCGGCGGCGGCGGCGGCCTTGTCCGAGGCCGGTCCCGGAGGCGGACCGCTCGGGGCCGACGCCTCGCGCCGGCTCCTCGAGGCCTTCGGCGTCCCGCTGGCCGGGGAGGGCCTGGCCCACTCGTCGGCCGAGGCCGGTCGCCTGTCCCGCGCCATCGGGTTCCCCGTGGTCATGAAGATCGCGTCGCCCGATTTCCCTCACAAGTCCGACGCCGGTCTCGTCCGTCTGGGTGTGGACAGCGCCGGGCGGGCCTCCACCGTCTACGCCGAGCTGGTCAAGCGGGCGGCGAAGGCCAACCGCAAGGCCCGGATCGAGGGCGTCCAGATCCAGGAGCAGGTCGACGGGGGCGTGGAGATGATCGTGGGCGTCACCCGCGACCCCGTCTACGGTCCCGCCGTCCTCGTGGGCACCGGTGGTGTCTTCGCCGAGGTCCTGAAGGACGTGGCCGTCCGCCCCCTCCCCCTCGACCGCCGCGACGCCGAGGAGATGGTGAAGTCGCTGCGCGGCTACGCCCTCCTCACAGGTGCGCGTGGCCAGGCCCGCGCCGACGTGAAGGCCCTGGTGGACGTGGTCCTGTCCGTCGCCCGCCTGGCCGCCGCCTGCGGCGACCGGTTGGCCGAGCTCGACCTCAACCCGGTCGTCGTCCGCCCGCGGGGGGCGGTGGCGGTCGACTCCCTCGTGGTGGCCTCCGACTCATAGTGGACCTCCGATTGATAGCGGACCGGGAGTCATAGTGGACCTGGAACTGTCCGACGACCAACGCGAACTGCAGTCCTCGGTCCGCGCCGTCCTCGAACGCGAGTGCCCACCGTCGCTCGTCCGGTCCGTGGTGGAGAAGGGCAAAGGGACCGAGGAGCTGTGGACCCGCATGGTCGAGCTCGACTGGCCCGCCCTCACCGTGCCCGAGTCCGACGGCGGCATCGGGCTCGGATTCGTGGAGCTGGCGGTGGTGGCCGAGGAGCTCGGACGGGTCCTGGCCCCGGCGCCGTTCCTGGCCACGGCCGGGCAATTCGTGCCGGCGCTGCGCGCCGGGGGCTCCGCGGCCCAGTGTCAGCGTTTCCTCGGCGCCGTGGCCCGCGACGGCATCGTCGGGACGGTGGCGGTGGCCGAGGCGTCGGGTTCGTGGGAGGCCGCCGATCTGACCACCACCGCCGCACGCGAGGACGGGAGCTGGGTGCTCCACGGGGAGAAGCACTTCGTCTTCGACGGGGCCCGGGCCGACGAGATCGTCGTCGCCGCCCGTGTGGGGGACACGACCGGCGACGACGGCATCGGCCTCTTCGTGGTCCCCCGGACCTCTGTCCGTGCCGAACCCATGGACGACATCGACGCCAGCCGCCAGTACGCCACCGTGGTCCTCGACGGTGTCTGCGTCGACGACGACCGCGTCCTCGGTGCACCCGGGTCCTGCGGCCCGGTGCTGCGCCGGGCCATGGACGAGGCGGCCGCCGCCCTCTCGGCCGAGATGGTCGGCACCTGCCAGGCGATCTTCGACATCGTCCACGCCTACGTCGGTGAACGCGAGCAGTTCGGTGTGAAGATCGGATCCTTCCAGGCCGTGAAGCACAAGCTGGCCAACATGTTCGTCGCCCTCGAGTCGGCCCGCGCCACCACCTACTTCGCCGCCCTCACCATCGCCGAGGACGACGACCGGCGCGAGCTGGCCGTCGCCACCGCCAAGGCCAGCGTGGGCGACTGCCAGAGGCTCATCGCCCAGGAGGGCATCCAGTGCCTGGGCGGCATCGGCTACACCTGGGAGCACGACATGCACATGTACGTCAAGCGGGTGAAGGCCACCGCGGCCATGTTCGGCTCGGGCGCACACCACCGCGCCCGGGTGGCGCAGATGATCGGGCTGGCCGGCGCGTGACCGGTCGGCGGGCGGCGGGGTCGTCATGACGGGAATGTCCGAAGAGATGCCGGTGGCCGTCTACCGCGCTCCCGGCGAGGTGGCGGTGGAGCAGCGCCCCGTACCCAGCCCGGGTCCCGGCCAGGTGCTGGTGGAGGTCGGGCACTGCGGGATCTGCGGATCCGACATCCACCTCATGCTCGAAGGCTGGGGAAAGCCGGGTCTCGTCGGCGGCCACGAATTCACCGGCACCGTTACCGCCGTGGGCCCGGACGCCGGCGACTGGACGGTGGGCGACGAGGTGGTGGGAGGTCCCTCGCCGCGCTGTGGATCCTGCCGGCGCTGCCGGGAGGGGAAGCCCTCGCAGTGTGAACGGCGCAGCGGGACGGTCGACTCCCATCTCGACAACGGCGCCTTCGCCCGCTACATCCTCGTTGACGCCCAGTCGCTCCTGCGCCTGCCCCCGGGTCTGGCGGCGCGCGACGCGGCGCTGGCCGAGCCCCTGGCCGTGGCGCTCCACGGCATCACCCGCTCGGGTATCACCGATCAGGACACGGCCATGGTCTTCGGCGCCGGCCCCATCGGCGCCCTCACCATCGTGGCCCTGGTGGCACGGGGCATCCCCGTCACCGTCGTCGAACCGGGCGAGGCCCGCCGGCGACTGGCCCGGGAGCTCGGGGCGACCGATACGGTGGCGCCCGACGAGCTCGAGACGTACCCACCCTGGGAACCCGAGCGTCTCTCGCCCCGGGCCGTCGACGTCGTCCTCGAGTGCTCGGGGAAGAAGGCCGCCATGCAGGCCGGGTTCCACCAGTTGCGACGCGGCGGTCGGCTCGTCCTCGTGGGTGCCGGCATCGAGGCTCCGTCGTTCGACCCCAATCGGCTCATCCTGAACGAGCTCGAGATCTGCGGGTCCTTCGTCTACGACGTCGACGGATTCGACCAGGCCCTGGCCCTGCTGGCGTCGGGAGCGGTGCCGGCGTCGCTCCTGATCGATCCCCATGACATCGGCCTCGACGGCATTTCCGTGGCCCTCGAGGATCTGGCCAGCGGCCGGATCGCCGGCAAGGTCATGGTGGTGCCGCAGCGCCGGCGGACCCCGGACGCAAAGGAGGGCCGGTGACCCATCCCTACTACCCGTCGGGCAATCCGCGGTTCAACCACGTGGCCATGAGCGTCCCGGCCGACCTCCTGGGCGAGGACGCCCGCCGTGAGATCCTCCGGTTCTGGGACGAGGTCCTCGGCTTCTCCGAGATGCCCATGATGACCGTCGACCGCAAGCGCCTGATCCTCTCCTGTGTCCACTGGGACCAATTCATCTTCCTCATCGCCGAGGACGAGCCCATGCGCTGCCCCCGTATGGACCACTTCGGCCTGGCCGTCGGCTCGCTGGCCGAGCTCGCGGGGGTGGCCGACCGGGCCAAGGCCTTCCGCGAGCACGACGACCGCGTCGACCTCATCGACCTCCACATGGATGACCAGGGACCCGTCAAGATCCATTCGCTCTACGTGAAGTACCTTCTCCCGCTCATGTGCGAGCTGCAGTGGTGGGAGTTCGTGTCGTGAGCCGGGGCCGGTGAGCCACCCCCTGCGCTTCGGCGTGTTCGTCCCCCAGGGATGGAAGCTCGAATACTCGGGCTGGTCGGGGCCCGACGCCTGGGCCCGCTCGGTGGAGCTGGCCCAGCTGTCCGAGGAGCTCGGCTACGACCATCTCTGGGTCTACGACCACGTCGAGACGGTCCCCCGACGCGAACCGACCCATGTCTTCGAGGCGTACACGATGCTCGCCGCGCTCTCCCAACGCACGAGGACCATCCGCCTGGGGGAGCTCGTCACCTGCGCCTCGTACCGAAACGCCGGGTTGCTGGCCAAGGAGGCGGCCTGCATCGACGTCTTCTCCGGGGGACGGCTCATCCTCGGCCTGGGCGCCGGGTGGTTCGGGCGCGAGTACGAGGCGTACGGCTACCCGTTTCTCCCTCCGCGCCAACGCTTGGAGGTCCTCGACGAGTCGCTCGAGGTGATCCGCCGTCTGTGGAGCGAGGAGACGGTCACCTTCGACGGCGCCCACCTCCACATCGACGGTGCCTACTGCGACCCGAAGCCCGTCCAACAGCTCCCCCCGCTCCTCGTCGGCGGCGGGGGTGAGAAGGTCAATCTGCGCATCGCGGCGCGTCACGCCGACGCCACCAACTGGCAGGTGGGTCTGGAGGACTTCGTCCGCAAGTCGGCGCTACTGGCCGGCTACTGCGAGGAGATCGGGCGCCCGGCCGACGCCGTGATCCGCACCCACGGCCCCGACTGCCGGCTCTTCGACACCGACGCCGAGGCCCGGGCGTGGTGCGCCGAGCCCGACGGCGGGAACCTCTGGGGTGGCGAATCGGTCGACTCCTATCTCCGCGACAACCTGGTGGGCACGCCGGAACAGGTGACCGAGAAGACCCAGGCCTACATCGACGCCGGCTGCAGTGAATTCATCCTCTGGCTGCGCGACGTCCCGGGCGACGAGACCCTGCGACGGTTCATGGCCGAGGTGATACCGAAGCTGCAGTCGTCACGGTGACGGCAGTCAGGGTGCCAGGGCGGTGGTCAGGGGACCGGAGGTGAGGTAGGCCGCCAACGCCTCGGCGGACGTCCTGGTGAAGTTGCTGGCGATCTGCATCCTCCCTCCGAAGGGTGCGAACGTCGACTGATCCGGCTCGATGATGGGGACCGACAAGCCAGGCCGTCGACGTCGACACCGACGAACTCGTGGAAGGATCTCCGGGCCAGTGCGTCCCATGCGGAGGCGCCGGCGTTGCGACGATGGCTGACCCGGGCGCTGCGGACGAACAGCGTCGTCATCGTCGGGGTGCCCGGGCTCGACGCCGGCGACGTGGCGTCGAGCCTCCCGGGACGACTCTGAATCGTCCGGTCCCGGTGACGCGACGGCCGTCGGAGGGTCCGCCGTCGGTCAGCGGTCGTCGACGGTCGGGCCGGCGGCACCGAGGAGGGTCATCACCTCGGGAAGGGCGGCCAGCATGGCCTGTTCGCCGGCCCGCATGGAGGCGCGCGCGGGGACGGCGTGGAAGCGGGGGACGGGCTCGGTCACCGGGGTCACGACCACGTCCGCCCAGCGGCAGGAGGCCGCCGCCAACTGACTGATGATCACATCCAGTCCGACGACGAGGTTCTCCATGACGGCGGACACGGCGAAGACGTTCTCGAGGGGCCCCGGCAACGTCCAGGGGAGGAGCCGCGACCGCCGGCGGTTCTCCGATCCCATGACGTTGATGGCCACGACGATGTCGGCCCCCCGGTCGCGCAGGGCCCCGACAGGCACGGGATCGGATGCACCGCCGTCGACCAGACGTCGGCCGTCGAGATCCACCGAGGGGAACACCCCGGGGACGGCCGCCGATGCGGCCACGCTCTCGGCCAGGGGACCGGCGTCGAGGTGGACGGCCTCACGTCGGTCGAGATCGGTGGCGGCGATCACGAACGGAGTGGGAAGGTCCTCGATGCGGGTGTCGGCGCCCAGCCGGCGCCGGAGAAAGGTCAGGATGCGGCGTCCTGACAACAACGAATCCGGTGACAGGGAGAACGACGGCAGTCCGGTGCCCAACGCGGCGCGCACCGCGGAACCGAGATCGGCAAGGTCGGTCGCCCCGTGCCCCCGGAGGAACAGTGCCCCGGCCATGGCGCCGACACTGGCCCCCGACATGATGTCGATGGGGACCGAACGGTCCGCGAGGACGCCGAGCACACCGGCATGGGCGAACCCCCGGATGCCGCCGGACCCGAGGGCGAGGCCGATCCGACGACCGCAGAGATCACGCGCCAACGCGGCCACGCCGTCGGCGTCGAGCGTGGCCGGCACCGCCACGTCGCGCCGGCCCCATTTGTGGCGCCGGGGCTCGAGGTGGTGGTGGCCGACGACGACCGCCCGGTCGCATCCGTCGAGCAATGATGACGGAACACTGCGTCCGCACACCACGAGGACGAGAGGATGGTGGCGCACGGCGCGCACGGTGACCCCGGCCATGTCGCGCCCGGGGACCCCCGTGGTGTGCGGTGGCATCGTCCCCCACCCGCCGCGCCGTGCGGGGGCCACGATGCACGGCTCCTCTCCCAGAAACGCCCCGCACGCCCTGGCCAGAGGGGTGACGACGCCCGCCAGGACCCCGGGATGGTCGGACATCACCAGGACCGTCTGGCCCCGCCCGAACCCGGCGTGGCGGCCGGAGGCGGCGAGGCGATCGGAGAGCAGACGGGCGACGGCGGCCCCGAGCTCGGGCACCGAGGCCACGGCGGCCAGGAAGTCGGCGTGATCGATGCGCCACAGCCGCACGCCTGTCTGGCACAGGGCCGTGGCGGAGCGGGGACGACCCGTCAACAGAGCCTGTTCACCGAAGACGTCGCCGGGTCCGAATGTCACCACCCCGGCCGTGGTCCCGGCGCCTTCGGCCACGACGTCGACGAGACCCGACCGGATCAGATACGCGGCGTTGCCGGGGTCACCTTCGACGAAGACGGTGGACCGCGCCGGCAGCCTGACCTCGCGGGCGGCTCGGATGAGCTCGCCGGCGGCCATCGGGGGGAGACTGTCGAAGAAGCTGAGACCGGTGTTCGGGCCTTGCCGTGTCGCCTCGTTCTCGGTGGTCACCACACACCCTCCCGCCTGGGCGGGCACCACCGTAGACAAGGATCGGAGCGGCCCGCCCGGCAAGGGCGATGACGCCCGGCCGGTCGGCGCAGTCGTACCGGTAGGTGACCGTGCCGGCCGCTTGCCAGGGCTTCGGACGACGGACAACGGGTAGGGTCCGTCGACATGACCGACAGACCGATCGCCCTGGTGACCGGGGCCTCGTCGGGGCTCGGGGAGTGCTTCGCCCGGGCGCTGGCGGCCTCGGGGCACGATCTCGTCCTGGTGGCCCGGACCGGACCGGCCCTCGAGAAGCTGGCCGGCCAGCTCGAACAGGACAGCGGCGCCTCGTCGGAGGTTCTGGTGGCCGATCTGGCCGATGCCGGCCAACTGGGCGCGGTGGCCGGCCGCATCGCCGACGGCGCCCCCCTCGCCACCGTGATCAACAACGCCGGGTTCGGGCACTACGGGGCCTTCGCCGATCTGCCCCTCGCCGGTGAGGTCGGACAGGTGGCGGTGAACGTCCTCGCTCTGGTCACCCTGAGCCATGCCGCCCTCGGGGCCATGGTGCCCCGGAGGACGGGGAAGCTGCTCAACGTGTCGTCCATCGGCGCCTTCGCCCCCGCCCCCGGAGGAGCGACCTACTCGGCCACGAAGGCCTTCGTCCTGTCGTTCACGGAGGCGCTCCACGACGAGGTGGCGCCGGCCGGTGTCCACGTCACGGCGCTCTGCCCGGGATTCACCCGCACGGATTTCCAACAACGCGCCGGCGTGAAGACCTCCGGGCTCCCGTCGGTGGTATGGAGCGACGCCGCCGCGGTGGTGGCCGCCGGTCTGGCCGCCCTCGACCGCAACCAAGCCGTCTGTGTCCCCGGTGTCCTGAACAAGGTCGTGGCCGTCTCGCCGCGCCTCGGCCCGCGGGGTCTGACCCGGCGGATCTCCGCCGGCGTGATGAGGAGGCTCGAGGCGCCTCAGGCGCCGGCGCCCGGGTAGCCGCCGCCGCCGAAGCGCTCGTCGAGGGCGTCGTAGTCGACGGCGAATCCCTGGCGGGGCAGGGTCTCGACGAACTCGACCGCCTTGGGCTTCTTGTAGGAGGCGATCCGCTCGCGACAGTGGTCGATGATCTCGTCGGCCGTCGCCGTCCGGCCTTCGGCCACGACGACCACGGCGGTGACGTTCTGGCCCCAGGTCGGGTCGGGGACGCCGATGACGGCGACGTCGGCCACGGCCGGATGGCTGCGCAGGCACCCTTCGACCTCGGCCGGGTAGATGTTCTCGGCTGCCGACTTGATGAGCCGGCCCTTCGGACCGACGAAGGTGAGCGACCCGTCGGACTCGATCCGACCGAGGTCGTTGGTGTGGTGCCACCCGCCGGCCTGACGCGCCGCGTTCAGCTCGGGACGGTTGAAGTAGCCGTTCATGACGGTGGGGCCCCGCACCCCGATCTCGCCCGTCTCGCCGGCTGCGAGCTCGGTACCGTCGGGGCCGAGCATGGCGATGCGGACGAAGGGGGCGGGCCGCCCGCTCGAGCCGATGCTCGGCTGGAGCGCGTTCAAGGTGGCCATCCCCATCACCTCGGTCTGGCCGTAGCCGGCGGGCTTCTGTCCCCACGGACTCGTGTCGACAGTGATCATGGCCGTCCACTCCGGCTTGCCCGGGAAGCCGCGGAGCGTCTTCAGGTTGTAGCGGCCGTCGGCGTTGAGCTCGAGGATCTGGTCCATGGTGGGCGGCATGACGAACCCGCCGGTGCACCCCTCGTCGGCGATGAGCCGGCACAGCTCTTCGGCGTCGACCCTCGGGGTGAAGACGTTCGTCCCGCCCGAGAGGAAGGTGGCGAGCGTCGTCATGAACGTGGCCACGTGGAACAGCGGCCCGCAGTTCAGGTACACGTAGTCGGCCCCCACGCCCTGGATCTGGGCCATGAACGATCCCTGGATCACGAGGGCCCGGTGCGACAGCAGCGCCCCGTTGGGACTGCCGGTGAAGGCGGCGGTGTACATCATGAGGACGGCGGCCGACTCGTCGACGGCCACAGCGGGATCGGTGGGCGCGGCGGCGGCGATGAACGACTCGTAGCTGCCGTCACCCTCGCCGTCGTGTTGGAGCCAGAGGGCCTTCGACCCCGTGTCGGAACGGACCTGGCGCAGCGCGTCACCGATCTCGGCCTCCTGCCAGAACACCACCGCTGGATCGGAGTCGGTGACGACGAAGGCGAATTCCTCGGCGCTCTGGCGCCAGTTGGCCGGGCAGAACACGGCGCCGATCTTGGCCGCGGCGAGGAGTCCCTCGAGGAGGCGGTGGCAGTTCTGCCCCAGCCAGAGCAGCCGGTCGCCGTCGCCCACCCCGGCGCCGGTCAATGCGTTGGCCAGTCGGTTGACGCGCGCGTCGACAGCGGGGAAGTCGAGCCGGTACCCCCCGCAGACGACGGCGGTCGAGCCGGGCCGGTTGCGGGTGTGATCGCGCAGGACGTCGGCCAGGGTGACCTGGTGCATGACGTCTGTCATTCGTCGACCACCCGGCCCGCCTTGTAGCCCGAGCGGGGGATGGCCTCGCGGTCGAGCACGGTGACGTCGGCGCCGATGCCGAGGGCGTCGTGGATGACCGCCGCGCAGCGCTTGGCGATCTCGGCGTCGTCGCCACCGGCGCCCGTGCCCCGCTCCACCCGGACCACGAGCGGGCGGGCGTCGTCGGTGGGCCTGACCATCTGCCACTCGAGGGTGGGCTCGTTGACCTCCCCGACGCCCCGGAGGGCCGACTCCACCTCGTTGGCCTGGAAACGGGTGCCCTGCACGGCGATGAGGTCCTTGAAACGCCCGCCCCATAGGCCGCGGACCGAGGTCTCCCCGCACGGGCAGGGCTCGCGCAGGATGGCGCAGGCCTCTTCCAGGTCGTAGCGGAGCAATCCGTTGTCGCGGTCGAGGGTGGTGACGACGAGGTCGCCCCACTCGCCGTCGGCCACCTCGGCACCGGTGGCCGGGTCGACGGCCTGGACGATGCCCCAGTCCTCGTTGATATGGGCCCCCGGGAGCTGACCGCAGGCGCCACCCACGTAGGCGTAGCACTCGGCCCCGGCCGTCATGAGGGGCATGCCCTTACCCATCCCGAAGCCGGGCATGCCCTTGAATTCGAGACCGGCGTCCTTCGGATCGATCCCGACCTTGGCGGCCACCTCGAAGAACCGTCCGGTGGAGAAGCCCATGAAGGGGATGTCGGGCTTCACCCTCGTCCAGAAGCGCAGTCCCTGTTCGGCGAGCTCGTCGGTATCGGGCGGCGGGACCCAGACGTTGAGCATCCCGAAGTACTCGTAGGAGCCCGACAGCATGGGACCACCGCCGTAGAGGTAGGCGGGATGGGCGTGGGTCACGATCATCCCCGGGCGGTACCCGTAGCGCCACCACACCCGGGCCGAGGACTCGTATTCGATCCACAGGTCGCGCCGCGTCCAGATCGAGATGGTGGGCGAGCCCGTGGTGCCCGTCGACTGTCCCACCCGGACGGCCTGGCGTGGATCGGTGAACCGGTACGACCCCCAAGGGGGGGACGCCGCCTCGGCGTCACGGAGGTCCTGCTTCACCGTGAGCGGAATATGACGGATGTCGTCGATCGACTTGATGTCGGCCGGCGACGTGATGCCGGCTCCGGTGAGCTTGTCCTTGAACAAGGGCACCGGGTTGTCGAACACCTTGCCCAGGAGCACCCCGAGGCGCTTCTCCTGCAGGGTGCGCAGCCGCTCGGGGTCCATGGTCTGGATCTCGGGGTCCCAGTACTTCTGCGTCGTCTGGCGCGGTGGCGGTCCGAGGACCTCGGGGCCGTAGGTCGGCATGCGTCTGTCTCCGTTTCCTTGTGACTCGTGCGGGGTGACTCGTGCGGGGTGACTCGTGCGGGGTGACTCGTGCGGGTGACTGGTGCGGGTGACTGGTGCGGGTGACTGGTGCGGGTGACTCGTGCGGGTGACTCGTGCGGGTGACTCGTGCGGGTGACTCGGTGTCCGGTGGGGCCGTCGTCTCGCGTCGCTACCGGCGGGGCAGGCCGAGCACCCGCTCGGCGATGATGTTGCGCTGGATCTCCGAGGTCCCCCCGGCGATGGTCCCGGAGAACGACTGGAGCCAGTGGATCAACCAGGCCTCGGCGTCGCCCCTGCCCACGGAGGGGGCCTCGTGGCGGTCGAGATCGGTCCCCACCGCCCCGAGTGCCTCGCCCACGTCGAGGGAGAGGTTCCGGCGCAGCTCGCTGCCGAGGAGCTTGAGGACGGAGTGCTCGGGTGAGGCCATCCCCTTGGCGAACTTGGCGAATCCCCGGTAGCCGAGGAGGCGCAGGGCCTGGGACTGGACGTAGGCGCGGGCCACGGTGTCGCGGAACATGGGGTCGTCGTCGAGGCGCCGGCCCCCCGGGAGGGGGGTGGTGGCGGTGGAGATCACCCGCTGGAGCATCCGCTCCAGGTTGGTCGACTCGCTGATCCAGAGCATGCCCCGCTCGTGGGCCAGGGACCCCCCGGCCACCGCCCACCCGTGGTGGAGCTCACCGACGAGGTTCTCCGCCGGGACGATCACGTCGGTGAAGAAGACCTCGTTGAAATCGGCGTGGTCGCGGTCGGTGAGCTCGGCGATGGGGCGGGTCTCGATGCCGGGCGTGGTCATGTCGATGATGAGGACACTGATCCCCGCGTGCTTGGCGGCGTCGGGATCGGTGCGGACGAAGCAGAAGCAGTAGTCGGAGTGATGGGCCCCGGACGTCCAGACCTTCTGGCCGTTGACCACGAAGTGGTCGCCGTGGAGCTCGGCGCGGGTGCGCAACCCGGCCAGGTCGCTGCCGGCGTTGGGTTCGCTCATACCCAGACACCAGCTCACCTCGGCCCGGAGGGTGGGAAGGGCGAAGCGGGCCTTCTGCTCCTCGGTGCCGTAGTCGAGGATCGACGGGGTGATGATGGAGAGGCCCTGGGGGTTGCAGCTCCGGGGGACGCCGATGCGGGCCAGCTCCTCGAAGTAGACCATCTGCTGGAGGGGTGTGGCGTTGCGGCCGCCGTACTCCGGGGGCCAGCCCGGGACCAGCCACCCGGCGTCGAACAGGGCGCGTTGCCAGCGCCTCGCCCATTCGGGGATGTGGGCCGAGGACACCACCCGCTCGTGCCGCTCGGCCACGGAGGGCAGGTGCCCCTCCATCCACTCCCGCAACTCGGCCCGGAAGGCCTCGGTCTCCTCGTCGTAGTGCAATTGCACCCCGGGATCGTAGCCCGGACACTGACACCGGCGTCAGCGTCGGCGGCCCGGTCCCCGAGAGCTCGCCGCGGTCACCACTACGGTCGTGGAACGATGCGTGCCCGCCCCGCCAACAGCTACGAGCTGTTCACCTGTGGATGGAGGGGCCATGTCCTGGTGGGGACCGACGCCGCCCAGGTGGCGGAGGCCGACGCCGCCGTCGTCCGTGAGGTCGACGGCACGCGCTGGTACCACTGCCTCCGTTGTTACGACTGGGTGGCCAGGACAGTCCCGGCGGCCCCCACCCGCGACCGGGTGCCGCCCCGAGAGGAGATCGAGCTGCCCCTGCGGGGGAAGTTGCTGCGCGACCGCTACGTGCTGCGGCTCATCGCCTTCGACCGGGCCGTGCACGTCACCGTGCTGAGCGCCCTGGCCATCGTGATCTTCTTCCTGGCCGGCGACCATTCCGCCCTCCAACGTGACTACAACCAGATCATCCAGGCTTTCGGTGGCCCGTCCCAGGCCCATCCCATCCTCGGACGCTTCAAGCACTTCTTCACCATCACGCCCACCCACCTCGACGAGGCCGGCGCCGTGGTGGTCGGCTACGCCGTGTTGGAAGCGACCGAGATGGTCGGTCTGTGGTTCGCCAAGCGGTGGGCCGAGTACCTCACCTTCGTGGCCACCGTGGCCCTGATCCCTCTCGAGATCTACGAGCTGACGTCGTCGCTGAGCGTTCTGAAGCTCCTCACCTTCGTGATCAACGCCGCCATCGCCGCCTATCTGCTGTGGTCGAAACGCCTCTTCGGTCTGAACGGCGGCCAGGAGGCGGAAACCGAGCGTCTCCGATCGGCGGTCAGCTGGGAGGCCCTGGAGGATTCCCTGCAGGTCCGGTGAGCGGTGGCCGGGCGCCCGGTGCCCGAGTGAAGGAAAGTCCTGGCCCGCCGCCCCGGACGCGACGGGCGAGGGCTAGTGTGGGAGGTGAAGGCGTCCAGACCCTGCTTCCTTCACACCTGGCCACGGGCCAGGGTAACGAGAGGGAAGGTACGGATATGGGTCTGTCAGGAATGGCCTTCAGTGTCATCGCCATCGCCGCCGGTGCCGTCATGTACTGGGCCGTCACCGCCCAGGGGCACGGGTTCCGGCTCTCCACCGTGGGGGTGATCCTCATGGCCGTCGGAGCGGTTGGCCTGGTCGTCTCCACCGTCATCTTCGCCACCTCGCGTCGCCCGTCGGGTAGCCGTCATCACACCTACGACCGCGAAGTGACCGACTCCCAGGGTGGCTCGACGGCCGTCCACGAGGAAGTGCACTAA
>Ga0209415_10005104_pt1 | contig 23754 bp, 17 predicted proteins | sample PeaSoiSIISIP2007_FD_187696 | JGI IMG/M metagenome (GOLD analysis project Ga0209415, IMG submission 187696) | Peat soil microbial communities from Weissenstadt, Germany - SII-SIP-2007 (SPAdes) (version 2) | ecosystem: Environmental > Terrestrial > Soil > Wetlands > Peat | place: Germany... | reverse complement strand
TGTTCAAGCTCGCGGCCTACCTGTCGTTGGTACCCGCGGTGCTGGCGTTCGCGATCGTCCCCGTCGGGGGCCTCGTGACGATCGCAGGACACACCTTCGAGCTCCAGGTCTCGGATCCACCCATAGGAATCCTCTTCCTGCTCGCTATGTCGTCGGTGTCGGTGTACGGAGTCATGCTCGCAGGCTGGTCCTCGGGGTCGAAGTACCCGCTGCTCGGATCGGTGCGCGCCTCGGCTCAGATGATCTCCTACGAGGCCGCCCTCGGAATGACGACGATCGTGGTGATCCTCTTGACCGGGTCCTCGACCAATTTGGTGGGGTCGCTGTCCACGCGGGCGATCGTGAACAGCCAGAGCCACACCTTCTTCGTCAGCTGGAACCTGATCCGAACGGGAATCGTCCCGTTCGTGATCTTCCTCATTGCGATCACAGCCGAGCTCCAGCGCCCGCCTTTCGACCTCGCCGAAGCAGACAGCGAGCTCGTGGGTGGGTTCAACACCGAGTACGCGTCGTTCCGCTTCGCCATGTTCTACATGGCCGAATTCATGAACGTGATCACGATGTCGGCGGTCATGGTCACCCTGTTCTTCGGTGGTCCCGACGGGCCTACTCCCCATGTGTACGTGTTGTCGTGGGTCGTGCCTGTGCTCTGGTTCCTCGGAAAGACCTTCGTCTTCCTCTTCGTATACGTGTGGTTCCGGGCAGCTCTCCCGAGGCTCAGGTACGACCAACTGATGAACCTGGGCTGGAAGGTGCTGATACCGCTGTCGCTGGCATGGGGTCTCGTCGTTGCAGCAGCGATCATCGGCAGGTGGTGGTTCGTGGGTGTCATCTTGGGACTCGTCGTCGCAGGTGGCTTCCTCGCTCGGTCGTTGTTCGTCGGCAAGGAGCGCATCGAGCTCTTCTCGTCGCTGTCCCGGGGGCCGGCGGGGGCTGCGAGGGCTGCGAGCTCAGGCTCCGGCAGACCAGGCCTGGGCAAGTCCCCGCTCGCCTCTGGGACCGACCGTTCGCTCATTGCCCCTTCAGCGGGTCCGGGTGGAGAGGATGGCGGGACGTGAGCTTGCGCGAAGACATGCGTGAGTACCTGAGCTTCCTCGGGGGCTTCAAGGTCACCCTCCAGCAGATGGCGCGACCGCGCGTCACCCGGCAGTACCCGATCGAGAAGAGGCCGAAGCCGGTACGTGTCCACGGGCGCCACGTCCTCAACAAGTACGAGGACGGGATGGAGAAGTGCATCGGGTGTGAGTTGTGCGCTGGCGTCTGCCCAGCCGACTGCATCTACGTGCGCGGAGCGGACAACCCGCCGGACGATCCGGTGTCCCCAGGGGAGCGCTACGGCTTCGTCTACGAGATCAACTACCTGCGTTGCATCCATTGCGACATGTGCGTCGAGGCATGCCCGACGGAGGCGATAACCGAGTCGAAGCTCTTCGAGTTCTCCTTCACAAACCGTGCAGACGCGGTCTACACGCGGCACGAGCTGCTCGTCGACAACGAGGGAAGACCCCGGCGGCTGCCCTGGGAGGACTGGCGCGAAGGGGACGACCTGCACACATCTGCATGGATGCGCGCCACGGCCCCCAGCGGTGACGCCTCCTACGAAGGGCGCGTCCAGTGGTCCGGAGAGCTCGGTTACGGCGTCCGCGCTCCCGAGGGTGGGCAGAGCGGAAAGCGCGACGACGAGGCCACGGGCATCCGCGAGATCCGGGACACGTACTACCTCCACCTCGACGACATCGACCGGCCCCCCGAGATGCAGGGAGTGCGCGGGATCCTCAACCGAACCCTCGACAAGGTCGAGCTCCGTCGCGATGCCATGACACGCGGTCGACGCCTTCGCAGAGGAGCTTTCCCCGACACTGGTGACGAGCACTCGCTGCTCGAGCCGGAGACGCTCACCGGGGAGGGTGAGGAATGATCGCCGTCCTGCCCACGACCGTCTTCGTGCAGCTCGCTGTGGCGACAAGGGTCGACGCCACGATCTTCGCGATCGCCGCCGTGATGATCCTTTCCGGCGCGATCGGGGTAGTCGTAGCGCGCAACCCGGTTCACTCGGCGCTGATGCTCGTCCTGACGCTGTTCGGCGTGGCGGTGCTGTTCGTCGAGCAGCAGGCGAACTTCCTAGCGGCCGTCCAGGTGATCGTGTACGCGGGGGCCATCGTGGTCCTCTTCCTCTTCGTCATCATGTTCTTGGGGGTCGACCGTCGCGAGAACATCGCGATCGACCCCCTTCCCGCACAGCGTCCTCTGGCAGTGGGCCTGGTGGCGCTCGGCCTTGCAGGGCTCCTGCTTCTCGGGGTGGCCGCCCACTGGTCGGTCGGTGCGCACTCTGTTGCGGGACAGGCCCGTGGGCAGAGCGGAGGCGACGTCGCTGCCCTCGGGAGATCTGTCTTCACCACTTACCTCTTCCCGTTCGAGGTGACCGCGGCGTTGCTCGTCATAGCGGTGGTCGGGGCGGTGGTCCTGGCTCGGCGCCCCCCCCGGGCTCACCGGGCGGGTACCGAGACGACTGCACTACCGACGGACTCCCCTCCGCAAGGCTCGCCCGACGGGGAAGACGTCGTCGGGGACCCAATGGTCGCGTTGGCAGAAGCCGTGGCGAACGCCGTGGCATCGGGCGTCGTGGACGTCACAGAGGACGAGCACGAGGAACTGCCGGTCGGGGAGACGGGACGATGAGCCTTTCGGGAGATTGGTACCTGGGGCTTGCGGCAGTGCTGTTCGCGATTGGGGCCTTCGGCCTTCTAGTGCGACGAAACGTCCTGGTGATGTTCATGTGCGTAGAGCTGATGCTGAACGCGGCGAACCTCACCCTGGTCACCTTCGCGAGGATGCTGAACGACGTGGGGGGTCAGGCTCTTGTGTTCTTCGTCCTGGTCGTCGCAGCGGCCGAGGTCGTAGTGGGCCTCGGCATCGTCGTCGCAATATTCCGAAGGCGCGCGGGCGAAGGGGCCACCGCCGACGACCTGCACATCATGAAGGGCTGACGGGACCGCCCGACCCGCGGAACTGACCGACGATGATCCACGCCTCCTACCTCATGCCCCTGTTGCCGCTCGCCGGCTTCGTGGTCCTCGCGATTTTCGGCAGACGCCTAGGTGACCCCCTCGCCGGCTGGGTGGGGACGCTCAGCGTCGCGGGCTCGTTCGTCGTGGCGTGCGTGACCTTTGCCGGCTTGCTCCAGAAGCCTTCCGGCCCGGGCCGCGAGGTTGTAGAGGGCTGGTTCAGCTGGATCACTGTCGGCGGGCTGCAGGTGAAGGCCGCCGCGCTCGTCGACCCTCTCTCCATGACGATGGCCCTCTTCGTCACAGGAGTCAGCGCGCTCATCCATCTCTACTCGATCGGCTACATGAAGGGCGACCCCGACTACCCGAAGTTCTTTCTCTACATGAATCTCTTCGTCGCCTCGATGCTGCTGCTCGTGCTCGGCGACAACCTGCTCTTCACGTTCGTCGGCTGGGAAGGGGTTGGTGTCTGCTCCTACTGGCTCGTCTCGTTCTGGTTCGGCCGCGACACCGCTGCGAGCGCGGGGAAGAAGGCCTTCTTGTACAACCGGCTCGCCGACGTGGGATTCCTCATCGCCATGTTCCTCGTCTTCGACAAGACCGGGACGCTCAACTATCTGGGCGTCTTCTCGCATGTGAATGCGATCGACCCCGAGGCCCGCACCGCGATAGCGCTTCTCCTCTTCGCGGCTGCCTGCGGCAAGTCGGCCCAGATCCCCCTGTTCCCCTGGCTGGCAGACGCCATGGAAGGCCCCACGCCGGTCTCGGCCCTGATACACGCGGCGACAATGGTCACTTCGGGCGTCTATCTGATGTGCCGGATCAGCCCGATCCTGGCGACGTCGCATCCAGCCCAGGTGGTCGTGGCGAGCATCGGAGCCGTCACCGCCTTGGTGGCGGCGCTGATCGGCTGCGGGCAGCAGGACATAAAGAAGGTCCTCGCGTACTCGACGGTCTCGCAGCTCGGTTACATGTTCCTCGCCGTAGGCACCGGCGCCTACGAAGCGGCGATCTTCCTCATGGTCGCGCACGCTTTCTTCAAGGGGCTCTTGTTCCTCGGAGCCGGGTCCGTGATACACGGGTTGCACGACGAGCAGGACCTGAAGCGGATGGGGAACCTGCGCCGCTACATGAAGCTGACTTTCTTCACCTTCGCGGTGGGCTGGCTCGCGATCGCGGGAGTCCCGCCTCTGTCGGGATTCTGGGCGAAGGGTGACATCCTCACGAACGCCTATGCCCGGTACCCGGTGCTCTGGGCGATCGGGCTCGTGACGGCAGCCCTGACCGCCTACTACATGAGCAGGCTGATGGCACTCGCCTTCTACGGGGACGACCGCTGGCACGAGGTGCTCGCTCGGCCGGGCCACGCGGCCGCCGGTTTGGAACCGCAAGCGCAGCCTCACGAGGCTCCGTGGGTGATGGCACTGCCTCTCGTCGTGCTGGCCGTGCTCGCCTTCGCGGGCGGCCTTCTGTCGCTTCCCTGGCACCCGTCCTGGGGAGACCCGCTTCGGTGGCTCGGGCCTGTCTTCGGGAGCAACCTTTACAACCCGGTGCAGTCGGCGGGGACGAAGTGGGCGCTGTCGATCGCAGATGCGGCGGTGGCGCTCGTCGGACTGGCGGTCGCGCTGCCATTGTGGTCGAGGAGACCCGACCATGCTGCTCTCGAGCCGGCGGCCTTGCGTCGAGCGCTCTACGTCGACGACGCGTACGACGCGGTCATCGGACGACCTTCAGAGGCCTTCGCCCGCTTCGCCGCCGTGGTCGTGGACAACAAGGTGATCGATGGCGCGGTGAACGGAGTGGGGCGGCTCGTGCGGACCACGGGAGGCGGGCTGCGACGGGTGCAGACCGGATTCGTGCGTCAGTACGCCCTTGCGATCGTCCTCGGCGCGGTCGCCCTGCTCGCCTGGATGGCATCGAGGGCCCTCTCGTGAGGACCAAGGCCAGAGAGGCGCTTCGATGACCCACGACGGTGCGTTCCCGTTCCTGACCGTACTGATCCTGCTTCCTGCAGGCGCGGCTGTCGTCGCCGCGCTCGTTCCGAGGGGGCTGTCGGAGCGAGCCGCCCGGATCACCGTCGAGGCGGTCGGCCTCGCCGGAACACTTTCCACGCTCGCCCTCGCCGTGACGATCGCGGTCAGGTACAAGGCCGGGGGCGGCGGCTACAAGCTCGTGAGCCGACACGTCTGGGCGTCCTCTCTCGGCATCTCCTGGCACCTCGGCGTCGACGGCATCTCACTCTTCCTCGTCCTGATGGCCGCGATCCTGTTCCCGCTCGCACTGCTCTCCAGCCCGGTGAGGGAGAAGCCTCGTGCTTACGTAGCTTGGATCCTGCTCCTCGAAGCCGGATGCCTCGGGAGCTTCGTTGCGCTCGACCTGATCCTGTTCTTCTTGTTCTTCGAGTTGACCCTCGTGCCCGTGTACTTCGTGGTCGCGGGCTGGGGCTTCTCGCGACGGGGCTACGCCGCGATCAAGTTCTTCGTGTACACCTTCCTCGGCTCGGCATTCCTCCTCGTCGGGATCGTGGCGCTGGCGTTCATCCACGAGCACCAGACGGGCCGTCTCACCTTCGACCTCGTGGACCTGACCGGCACCCATCTCGGTCTCGCCTCGCAGGTCCTTCTCTTCCTGGCGTTCACGGCCTCCTTCGCGGTGAAGGTTCCGATCTTCCCGTTCCACACCTGGTCACCCGACGCCTACGCGGAGTCGCCTGTTGCGGGCTCGGTGATCCTCGCGGCCGTGATGGCGAAGATAGGCACCTACGGGATCGTGCGCTTCGACCTCACCTTGTTCCCGAGGGCCGTCGTGGACCTGGCGCCCCTGCTACTGACACTCGGCGTCATCGGGATCGTCTACGGCGCGATTGTCGCGGCCGCCACGCGTGACTTGAAGCGTCTCATCGCGTACTCGTCGCTTGCGCAACTCGGATTCATCGTGCTCGGGACCTTCGCTCTCAGCACCCAGGGCCTGTCCGGGAGCGTCTTGCAGATGGTCAACCACGGGCTGATCGTGGCGGTGCTCTTCATCGTGATCGGGTATATCTACGAGCGCCGAGGCACGTGGCAGACGAACGAGCTTCGCGGCCTCCAGCGCCCCGCTCCGATGCTGGCGGCGACGTTCACGGTAGGGATGCTCGCTTCGATAGGCCTGCCGGGCCTGAACGGATTCGTGGGAGAATTCCTGATACTCCTCGGCACGTTCGTCACGCATCGCTGGTGGGCGGTCGTGGCGACGGCAGGAGTGGTGATCGCCGCCGTCTATCTGCTCTGGGCCTACCAGCAGTCCTTTCACCACGAGCCCGACCCCGCGACGGCTTCCACGCGTGACCTCTCATGGCGCGAGGGGATCGTCGTTGCTCCACTCGTCGTGATCATCCTCTTCTTGGGCATCTACCCGAAGCCGGTCCTCGACCGGATCACGCCCTCGGTGAACCTTCTCGTGCACAGGGTCGAGACGGCCACCTCGACCCAACAACCTGCTGTCAGCGGCTCCTATGCGCCGACTGCGGTTCGGGTCCACGGAAGCGGGTCCCGGTGAGGGGCCTCGTGATGGCGGCGGCCGCGGGGCACATCGCTCTGCCGAGGATCGACTACTACACGATCCTTCCCGAGCTTGTGCTCCTAGGCGGGGCACTCGTGGCCCTGGCGACGTCCTCCCTCGTCCGCCAGCCCCTTCGAGTCACTGCCACGACGACCTTGAGTGTCGCCGCGGGGCTTGCGAGCCTGTCCTTGTCCCTCGTCCAGTGGAACCAGGTCTCGGGCCACGGCGCTCACGTCGCCATCGGGGGAGCGGTGGTGCAGGACGGGTTCAGCGCGCTCGTGTCCGTGCTCGTCTCGTGCGCGGTCGTGGTGTCCGCGCTCGTGCTCGACGGCTGGATGAGGCGCGAGGAGGTGATGGGCCCCGAGCTGCAGGTGCTGATGCTCATCTCGGCTTCGGGGGCGATGATCATGGGCTCGGCGAACGACCTGATCGTGGTGTTCCTGGGACTCGAGATCATGTCCATCGCCCTCTACGTCCTGGCCGCGCTGAACCCCGAGCGCCAGGAATCAGGTGAGGCCTCTCTCAAGTACTTCGTTCTCGGGGCCTTCTCCTCCGCCGTGTTCGCGTACGGCATCGCCCTCGTCTACGGGGCGACCGGTACCTCGAACCTCCCCCAGATAGCGGACTACCTTGCTCGCAACGTGCTCCTCCACGACGGCCTGCTCCTCGCCGGGCTCGCCTTCCTGCTCGTCGGCTTCGGATTCAAGGTTGCCGCGGTGCCCTTCCACCTCTGGACTCCCGACGTGTACCAAGGTGCTCCGAGCCCCGTCACAGGCTTCATGGGCGCCATCGCCAAGGCCGGAGGATTCGCTGCGCTGCTCAGGGTGTTCATCTCCTCCTTCGGGCTACTGCGCTCCGACTGGCAACCTGCAGTTTGGGTGATAGCGGCTATCACCCTCGTCCTCGGAGCCGTGCTGGCCGTGGTCCAGCGCGACATAAAGAGGATGCTCGCGTACTCTTCCATCAACCACGCCGGCTTCGTGCTGCTCGGCCTCCAAGCTGCGACCGCGCGCGGCGTGGAGAGCTCGCTCTACTACCTCTTCGCGTACACCTTCATGGTCATCGGCAGCTTCGCCGTCGTCACCGTGGTCGGAGGCAAGGGGGATGGATCGCACGATCTCGAGAGCTACCGGGGTCTAGCGGCGTCACGCCCGCTTCTCGCCGGGTCCCTCGCCGTCCTTCTCATGGGACAGGCCGGGATCCCCTTCACCACCGGCTTCCTCGCGAAGCTCGAAGTCGTCTCCGCGTCGGTGGGCGCGGGCTCGACGGCGCTCGCGGTGGTGGCGATGGTGAGCGCCGCCATCGCCGCCTTCTTCTACCTCCGGGTGATCCTGTTCATGTACACACCGACGGGCGTCATGAGCCTCGCACGCGGGGAAGTGGGGGCGTTGTCGGCCGAGGGCCTCTCGGTGTCTCCCACCTCCGGCGAGGCCGTCGTCGACGAGGACATGCGCCCGAGGGGAGGGATCGCACCTGCGATAGCCCTTTGCGTCGGTGTCACCGTGCTCTTCGGGATCTGGCCCGGCCCTTTGGTCGACTTCGCCCACCGGGCCTCACTTCTGTTCATACCTCACTGAGCCTCGCTCGAGCGATCGCCGGCCCTGGGCCGGGTCCCGAGGGCGAGCAAGCCGAGGCGCCGGAGGTGGTCCACGAAGAGCTGCGGTTGCTGGAACATCCAGTCGTGGTCGATGGGCCTTCCGTCGGGACGATGTGCGACGGTGAACGATGCGTTCATCTCGCAGGCGAATTCCTGGCCGTCGGAGCGAGCCAGGATCGAGTCGCGGTTCGCCCATAAGACGTGGGCGCGGATCCCGGCCCTTGCGATCGCCCCGATGTCGTCGCCACGGCCGCTCGTGAAGCCCCACCAGGCGGCTTGCGCCATTTGGCGCGGGTGAAGCGTCCATGAGCGGGCAAAGGCGCTCGCAGCGGCTGGTGTCGCAAGCTGCAGGAGCCCGAGCGGATGTCGCAGTGCTTCGTCTGCGAGCCCCCACTCCCTCGAAACAGCGAGAGTGTCGGAGAACACGAGCTCGACCACCCTCTGCGGGTTGGCTGCCGCGAAGCCGAGCTCGAGGGCTCCGCCGAACGAGTGTCCGATGAGCGAGACGCGCTCGAGGCCGAGCTCGTCGAGGGTCGCTTCGAACGCCTGGAGCATCTGGGGGTAGCGCCAGGGGCCCCGCACGTCGAAGAGGTCGGGGATCACGACCCTCGCGCTCCGGGCGAGGAGCTCGGCTGTCTTCGAGTAAGTGAAGGGGCTCATGGCGAACCCGTGCAGGAGCACTATCGGGGGCCCCGTCCCGACGTCGACGGGGACTTTGAGAGTCTTCATCTCCCCGAGGGCAGGTGCGCCACGACACAGGACACAGCTCGATTCGAGCTTCATCGCTGCCCGCTCGCAAGTCCTGGGCTCCTGGCGCATACTTGGAAGCCCGAGGAGGGCGAGGAGGCGACCGGTGACCATCATCGATTCGGACCAGCACCTCTACGAGAGCCGCACCCTTTGGGCCGAGCACATCGACCCTGGTTCTCGGGAGGAGGCGATCGCCATCGTCGACGACGAGCTCGGCTATCCGTGGCTCACGTGGCGAGGTCAGCGACTCTCTCTCGCCGATGTTCAGCTGCCCGGGGACACGAAGGCGATCGGCGAGCGCCACAGGCGCCAGCGCGAGCATCTTGGACCTGAGTACGGCTACGACGAGATGCTGCCCGACGACTACTGGCAGCCCTCGGCCCGTGCGAAGAGGATCTCGTCCATGGGTCTCGACGAGGCCGTGCTGTTCCCCAACTACGGCCTGCTGTGGGAGAGACGGCTCTCGGAATCACTCGAAGCTCTGACGGCGAACATGGAGGCGTGGAACCGCTGGTGCGCGAGCGTCGTCTCCGACGGAGCGGGACGCCTTCACCCGGTTGCGCACCTGACGCTGCGCGATCCGGTCTGGCTCGAGGGACAGCTCGCACAGCTCTGCTCTGCGGGTGTGCGCCTCGCCATGATCGCCCCGGCCGCGGTCGACGGGCGACCGCTCAGCCACCGCGATCACGACCGGCTTTGGGCCGCCTTCGTCGACAAGGGCGTAACCCCTGTCTTCCACGTGGCCGACCAGCCCCGCGTCCTCGACGACGCCTTCTACCCACCACCCGACGAGAGCTTCGTGCCCGCCCTCGAGTCGATCTTCTTGTGGGTTCCCCCCGCAATCGCCATCACGGACCTGATCGTGAACGGCGCATTCGTGCGGCATCCACAGCTGAGAATCGGGATCGTCGAGCTCTCGTCGATATGGGTACCCCAGTACCTCCTCATGCTCGACGGTGGCTGGGACTTCACGAGCGTCCTTAACGGGGGGCCGCCCGCAGAGCTCGAGATGAGGCCGAGCGACTACTTCTACCGCCACGTGCGCGTGTCGTCATTCAGCTACGAGCAGCCAGGGCGACTCAAGGCCAAGTCAGGCGACGTCTTCATGTGCTGCAGCGACTACCCGCACTCCGAAGGGACAGCTACCCCAGTCGAGGACTACGAGCGGGCCGGCTGTGTCCCAGAGGGCGATGGCGGCTTCTTCAGCGAGAACATCGGCTACCTGTTCAACTGAGCTCCAGCCGGTAACGCACGTCGGTGGCTACGAAGGCCGTCCAGTCGTGCAGCTTGCTCGTCCCGTCCGCGCGCCAGCCGAGATGCTCGTAGAAGCGGCGTGCGGGTTCGTTGGTATCGAGCACCCACAAGGTCGCGAGGCTGTTCCCGGCTGAAGCGATCTCGTCGACCGCCGCGGCCAGGAGCGTTCTGCCTGCGCCTCTGCCCCAGGAACCGGGATCGAGGTAGAGCGCCATCACCTCGCCGACGCCTTCCATCTCTATGTCCGGGTCCCGGTTCGGGCCGATCGACGCGAAACCCTCGACGCGCTCTTCGTCTTCGTCGACGAGGAGGAGGGTCCCAGTCCCGGGCGTCTCGGGGCTGGCGAGGATCGTCTCCCACGTCCGGAATCGAGTCTCGGGCTTGAGAGCGTCCAGGTAGGACTGGGGGATCATCCCGGGGTAGGCGGCCTTCCAAGACCGCACGTGAACCTCTGCGATCGCCGCTGCGTCGGCGGGCACCGCCCACCTGATGCTCACTTGTCTGAAGGCACCTTCACAGAGCCCGGTGCGAGGGGCGAGGCCGATACCTTCTCGGGGCACTCTGCTGCTGTGGGGAGCAACGAGATCCCGGTGGCGTCCTGGTCTGCACCCTCGACACCCGATCTCTGTCGGCGGTCCGAGGCAGCGATCATCCGTCCTATGACCGGAACCTCGGACAGAGACTCGGCGCGCAGGATAGCGAGCACCACCGGCACCAGGTGTTCGGCGGTGTCGTAGACGACATAGCGCGCCAGCCAGTCGGGCCCGTACTTCGCGTTGAACCGCCAGAGGGTCTCGATCTGCAGGAAGCTCGACATCTTCTTCAGCGCCCAGCGCTCGACGCGTTGTGTCACACCGTCGCCCCGCTCTCCCTCGAGCACAGAGCGAAGAGCAGCGAAGTTGAGGCTGAGCCCGTGGCAGCCGAGCTCTCGCAGGTGCTCGATCGTCGAGACCAGTGCGAAGTCCATGAGCCCGTTCGGGTGCTCGCCCCGGTCGCGTCTCATGAGGTCCAATGAGAAGCCACCGATCCCGGTCGCAGGGACGAACTGGCACATAGCGGCCGGCGAGCCGTCTGGGCCTGTCACGACGCAGAGCATCAGGCCGTCGTCGCGCGGGTCGAAGATCCGCCCGAGCACCATGGAGAACCCGCGTTCGAATTCCCCTCTGCGGCTCTGGGACATGAGCCCGGTGAGGCGCTCGGCGGTCTGGCGGTCGAGCCGAGCGGGATCGTGGAACGAGACGGTGTACCCGTACTTGGCGATGCGGTTGTGGGCCTGGCGCAGTCCCTTCATGTGGCCGCCGGCGAGGGAGAACCGCTGGACGTCGACGACCGCCTCGTCTCCTATGTAGATGTCGTGCATGCCCGTCGCACGGTAGACGGGGACCCACTCCTCGCTCCCACCCATGACGGCGACCACCCACCCGCGGTTGTCTGCGAATCGCTTGAAGGCCCCCCAGACCTGCTCCCGTTCGGCGTGCGGGCCGATCGGGTCGGGAGAGACGAGGCATACGCCTCCGTAGATCGCGTAGGCCACGAGGCTGTCGCGATGGAAGAACCACTGCTTGTCGCTCCGAAGCGCGAAGTAGTCGAGCGTGCCGTTGCCGTGCCGGCTGACTATGTCGCGGGCGGCCGCCCAGGAGGCCTTCCCGGCGCTCCGCCTTCGGTCGACGAGTGGACGCGTCGCTAGAAGCAGTGCGACCACCGCGATCGAGAAGCCGATTGCGAGCAGGCTCGGCGAGAGGAAGTCGTCGACTCGGTCTGGCAGCGCGACGCTGTTGATGCCGACGAGGCGTTCTCCCACGGCCTCTGCGACCTTCCAGAGGGCGAGCCGGGGACGGTCATGATCGAAGCGAAGGGCGAGCTCGGTGGCAGCGGTGGCGACGACGGTGATCGCAACGACTCCCGACGCCAGCCACAGTGCAGCAGAGCGCGTGGAGGGAAGGTCAGAGGATGCTCGGAACTCGCGGCGGTTGAACAGCAATAGGGAGAGCACTGCACCTGCGACGACCGATCCGCCCACGTCCCCGCCGCGTACCAGATGGAGCACGAGCGTGGCGCCGAGGAGGACTGCAGAGATCGCCCAGGCGCGTCGCTGCCCCCGTCGCACTCCGCGCGCCAAGGCGAGAAGCGCCACGCCCGCGAGGGCCACTAGCGCACCGGCCGCCTGAGTCGCGCCGAGAGGCACGATCTGCAGCACGAAGTGAAGGCGGCCACGGAGCGGTGGTGTGAGGGCATATAGAAGGTCGACGGCCCCTGCGAGGAAGATGGCCGCCGCCGCCCAGCGTCTGACCCTTCTGGACCGGTTCCTGACAGCGCTCAGATCCAGTGCGGGGGGCCACGACTCGCCCTTTGGGCATGCAGCCACCACGACCGGATGGGCGTCGCGTGCGTGCTCGCTCTTGGCGGCGATCCGCTCGAGCAGCGTGGCCGGGGCCTGGTCGACCCTGGCGAGGAGCAGGCGGGCGTGCAGCTCGGCACCGGTCTCGAGCTCGACCCACGCGAGCTGCCGGCGGTGGAGGAACACGGGGAGCATCCCGAGACGAGCTGGTTGCTCCTCCACGACCTCGCCGGTGGCGCCCGGGCACGCGAAGAACCCCGGGTCGAGGTGTGTCAGCTCCGTCTGGAGCGTCGCGCCTGTGACGAGGCCCGAGTAGCCGCTCCCGGCGAGCTCCCTCGCTGCGTTTCGAGCAGCGTCGTTGACCGTGGACCCGGCACTCGACATGGAAGGACCACTCGCGCTGTTCTGGCCTCTGCGGATGCGCTCGTCGAGAAGGCCGCCCAGGTGGCCGCCCCCGAGTGCTTTCCAAGCGCGCCGTCCGAGCCAGCCGAGGACGATCCCGAGGAGGGTCAGCTCGACCGCCGAGATGACCCCTGCGACCGCCAGGCGCGATCCCCAGCTGGCCGTCTGCGCCCTGGCGAGCGCGTGGGTCGCCCCCGGACGCCTGAAGACGAGACGGTCCAGCCCGTTCACGACGAAGGTGAGGCGCAGCACGAGCGCCACCGCGAGGGGAACCAGCAGCCACCACGCGAAACGAGCGAAGCGCCGGTAGAGAAGACGGGAAGTCAGAAAGCGCTGGAGCAACGCCGGGTCGGACAGCCTGTCGATCCCCTCCTGCCAAGAAGCGGAAGGGTCGGCGGACAGAACCGATCTCGCCACCACGAGTGAGTCGCCGACCCCGACGGTCCGGTCTGCGCGGGTCGGAGCGGAGATCGAGGCGTCTTCTCTTCCTGGCACCGGGGTAAGACCACTTGGACCGGCAATGTCGACGAAGGGGTCACCTGGAGCTGGGGGCTCGGGCACCCCGGCGTCCACGCGCACCACTCGGGTCGCCGGCACGCTCTGCAGATGCAGGTCGACCGAGGCCGCCACCTCGATCCCGAGGTCCTCGAGTGGCCGCCGGGCCGCGGGGTCCTCCCCTAGGACGCCGTCGGTCGACCCGGGGATACAGATCACCTTGCGTTCGGGGTCGAGGGAGAAGGTCCGCAAGGCGTCGGCGAGGACCGGGTGAGCGCGGAGGCCGGCCGCTACGGCCTGCCCGGGATCGGCGTCTCCCACCAGGTCGAACAGGTTGCCGGCCACCAAGAGCATGCCCGGCCCCTGCCAGTCGTCGAGCGAGCGCGCCAGCCCCGCGCAGGCCCAGGTCGCCGAAGTCGTGGCCTCGGCCCTGAGGCCGAGGTTGGCGACCACCACGACCCGCCGCCCGAGGCTGACGGGAATCGCCTGGGCTTGCACTCCGGCCTGGGAGAACACGTCCGGGCCCTTACGTAGGACGCCTGTATGGGGCGCCAGGGCACCTTCGGTCATTTCACTTCCAGTTTGCCAGTCCCGGTCCTCGAGCGGCATGTGGGTCCACATGGTCGGCTGACCAGCCCGTTCGCATTTCCCCCACGGGTAGGCGCGATCGCTGCGAGTACCTTCTTCTCTTCTCAGGTTCGAGGAACGGAGTAGCAGCAAATGCCGCAATGGGTGTCGTCGCCGCCGAACTGGCGCTGGCGGTTCGAGCCAGTCGAGCCGGGCCCGGCGGTGGTCTTCGACATCGACGGTGTGCTGTCAGATGCCCAGTCGCGCCAGCACTATCTGGAGTGGGGCAGGCGCGACTGGGACGCCTTCTTCGATGCATGTGGGGACGACCCGCTTATAGACGAGGTCGCGAGGCTGCTCGAGCTGCTCGACCCGGGACTACGCATCGTGTTGTTGACGGGGCGGCCGATCCGCGTCCAGCCACAGACCCTGGCGTGGCTCTCGCACTACGGGCTTCGCTGGGACCTTCTCGTGATGCGCGACCGCGGTGACTACTCACAAGTCGACCGGTTCAAGCGCTCGGCGGTCCACGAGCTGCGAGCGGCCGGTCTAGAGCTTCGGCTCGCCTTCGAAGACGATCCGAGGAACCGTGACATGTTCCATTCAGAGGGCGTCCCGTGCATCTACATCCACTCCGGTTACTACGACCGGTGACCTCGGCGCGCGTCAGCTGGCGGCCGAACGGGCCCAGCGTTCTCGGCGAGCCGTGTGAGAGGTATCGACCGAGCTGATCCCCACCAACCACCCGAGCAGCAAGAAGACTGCCGCGCCGATCAGCACGGGCAAGTCCCCGTAGCGCTCGTAGACGGTCCGCCCCGTCCGCAACGACACGTCTGCTACGAGAACCTGTCTCGCGCCGAGGGAGGTCCGTCGAAGGACGCGTCCGTCGTTGTCGACGACGCTGCTGAAACCGGTCGGTGCCGCCTGCACGAGGTCGCGACCCTCGGAGACCGCCTGGAGGCGAGCTGCTGCGACCTCCTGGCAGGGGACCTGGCTCGTCACGTAGGACGACGTGTTGGTCGGGACCACGAGCAGTTCGGCCCCGGCACGCGTGGGCAGCCATCCCCGCTCGGGGAAGAAGACCTCGTAGGAGATCATTGTGCCGATTGGGCCAGCGGGAGTGCGCAGCAATCCGTCGCCGTGGCCCGCGATGGCGTCCAGGGGCACCCCCGAGAGATTGGCCAGGTGCTTGAAGAACCCTCGGTACGGCACGTACTCACCGAACGGGACGCGATGGACCTTCTCGAAGCGTCCGACTATCCGGCCGTCAGGTCCGAACGCCACGATCTCGTTGCGGAAGCTCGTGCTCGACACGTTCTCCGTCACCCCGACCAACAGCGTCGCGTGCGCGTCGACCGCGATCGCCGACAGGTCGGACTTCACCGGGTCGGTGTCGAGGCGGTCGTCGAGCGACACCACGTCCTCGGGCCAGAGGATCAGAGAAGGGGCCCTGCCCGAGTCGTATCGGGGGACCAGTCGGGTCGCCGCCACCTGGGCGCTGTACACGACGGTCGGGTCCACCTGGGACTTGCTGAGACCCCTCTTGCCACCCCCCTGCACCGAGGCGACCCGGAGGGTGGAGACCGCCTTGCCTCCGTCGGGTGCGAGAGAGCCCCAGGCGGCGAGGGCGCATACGACGGCTAGAGCGCAGGCGCCCGCCGCGATGGCGCCCGCGACGGCGGGAGGTGGCTCGAAGGCGCGGCTGCGAAGAGACAGGCCCCACCTCCAGGCCGCCTCTGCGACGATGCCAAGCCCTCCGCCTCCGAGCCAGACGAGCGCCACTAGCAGCAGAGGTCCTCCGAGTCGGGCGGCTCCCACGAGTGGCCCGCCCGCCTGCCCGAGAGCTATTCCTCCCATCGGCAGGCCGCCGAAGGGCCACGTTCCTCGGAGGGCTTCCATCAGCACCATGCCTCCGGCGAGAGCGAACGCGCGCCCGCCGCGCCTGGGGACGAAGGCGCACGCGATCGCCGGAGCCAGGGCTTCGACGAGCATCAGCACCACGCCTCCGTAGACGTTGAAGTTGATCGCCCACCAGAGGCTCGGCACGAACAGACCGAGCCCCGACACCCAACCGACAGCGAGCCGCGCCCGCCATCTCAGACCCGAGAGCCTCCACCAGAGCAGTGCGGCGGCGGGGAACGCGAGAGCCCAGAATCCGAACGGCGGGAGCGAAAGAGCGAGCCCGACCCCCGACAACAGGGCGGGGCCGAGCATCCTGGCCGAACGCCCGACCCAGCTAGGAAGCCAGTCCGGCAGGCTGAGAAACCTGAGCTGCGTCACCTCGCTGCCCGGTTGCTGGACGTGAGGTCTTCGACGAGTCTCCGACTGGCGCGGCGCCCGCTTCCTATGCACGCCGGGATTCCGACCCCATGAAGTGCGGCTCCTGCCAGTGCCAGCCCCTGATGGCGCGCGACACCGTTCTCGAGACTCTCGACACGTTGGACGTGGCCCACGAGATATTGCGGGAAGGACTCGGGCCAGCGGGTGACGACCGCCTCTAGCGGCCGACCGCGTAGACCGAGCATCTGGCGGAGCTCGTGCAGCGTGTTCTCGATCAGCGCCTCGTCGGTCATTCCCGAGCAACGGTCGTCGCCGTGGCGGCCCATCGAAGCGCGGAGCACGATGTCGTCTGCGCGCGCGAGCTCGGGCCATTTCGAGGTGATCCACGTGCACGCCGTGAGCAGTCCTCCCTCGACGACCGGCACGAGGAATCCGGTTCCGTCGAGCCGTGACCCGGTCGCGTCGCGAGTGAAGCGCAGCGTGACGAGTGCGACCGACGCGTACGGGATGTCGTCCAACAAGCGCGACACCGACGAGTCGAAGGAGCGAAAGAGCCGTGCTGCGGGGCCGCCGGGAAGCGCCACCACGACCCCGTCGGCTTGCAGGTCGCCGGCGCCCGTCGCGACCGACCACCTCGGGGGCCGTCGTTCACCTGGGCGATCGATCGCCGTGTCCCCGAGAGCGTCGGAGCCCCGCGCAACCGCCGTGAGGGAATGCGCCGCCGCGTCGAGTCGAATCTCCACGCCCTTCTCGGAGAGCACTTCGCCAAGTCGCTCGACCATGCGACCGAGACCGCCGCGGACCGTCATGAACACTGGCTCTCGGGGCGCGCCCGGCGTGGTCCGGCCGCCAGGCGCGCGTAGCGCGCGCATCAAGCTTCCCTTCCGCGAGTCGGCGAGCGCGAGCTGGGGGAAGACGGCCGCCGCGCTCATTTCGTCGATGGGTCCTGCGTGGATGCCACCGACTAGTGGGTCGACGAGCCTGTCGTGGACTTCGCGCCCGAGACGTCTTGTGACGATGGATCCCACCGACCGGTCGACCTCGCCGTCTCCCTCCGACCTCGAGCCGTGCACGAGCGCTGGGACCACCAGATCTGCTGTGACGCGGGCGAGCCCCGTCGGCGAGCAGATCCCCGACCTCGCCAGGGTGCTCAGGTCCGTCGGTACACCGAGCGCGAGTCTCGCCGGGAGCTGACGGAGCCTGCCGCCGACCCACACGTAGGCGCGGTCGCTGCCGGGCGAGACGAGCTCGGGCCCGAGCCCGAGCTCACGGCACAGACCCAGTGCCTCTTCTCGCCTGGCGAGGAACGCGTCGGGGCCCAGCTCCACCGCCCTGCCGCCCACCTCGCCGGTGAGAATCTTGCCGCCGAGTCGCTTGTCCGCCTCGAGGACGAGGATGCGTGTTCCCACAGGCGCGCTGGACGCGAGCTCCCACGCCGCGGCGAGCCCCGTAATGCCCCCACCGATCACCAACACCGACACCGTCACAGAACCTCGCTCAAGCGCCGGGCCCTTCGTCGGCGCCGACCACCACCCGGGCGACCACTTCACAGAATCGTGTGTCGTCGTTCAACGACGCCGTGCGGGCGAACGCGATGTCGAATCGCTCCGCCTCGGCTGCCGCCTCGATGTCGAGGTCGTAGAGGATCTCGAGATGGTCCGAGACGAAGCCGATCGGGCACACGACAACACCCTTGCCGCCGGTCCGTGCGAACTCGCCTATGACCTCGCGCACGTCGGGGCCGAGCCAGTCCTCCCCGGTCCGCCCCGCGCTCTGCCAGGCGACGCTCCAGCGCTCGAGTCCGCACGAGCTTGCGACGGACTCGGCTGACTCGCGCACCTGATCGGCATAGGTGTCCCCCTCGTCGACGAGCCGCGCGGGAACACTGTGGGCGGTGAAGATCACTTCGACGTCGGGGCTTTTCGCGTCAGCTTCTATCTGCTCCAACGCGTCGCGCACTCGCTCGGCGAGCAGCTCGACGAATCCGGCGGCGCCATACCAGTGGTCGACCACCTCGAGCGCAAGAGGTCCGCCGGTCGCGACGCGTGACGCGCCTGCGGCTTCTCGTGCCCTTCGCGCGTACTCGCCGACGCTCGCCACAGACGAGTGTGGTGCGAGAACCACCCCGATCACGCGCCCGACGCCTTTGCACACCAACTCGGAGACAGCGTCCTCGATGCGCGGCGAGGAGAATTTCGCGCCAGAGGCGACATCGAAGCGTCCGGGCCGCAACTGGTCGAGCCACCGCGTTATGCCGGCCACTTGAGCAGCGGTCCGCTCCGTCAGCGGAGAGGTCCCGCCGATCGCGACGTAACGGCGCTCGAGGTCTGCCAAGAGCTCGGGTGTGGGGGGGTGTCCCCTTCGGATCTCGGTGTAGAAAGCGGGAAGCTCGTCGAGCGATCGCGGAGTGCCGTGGGACATGACGAGGACACCCACGCGCTGCTCGTCTCTCAGAGACCCCGCAGGTGTCAACGGAGCGTCTCGGCCGAGGCGCTGTGCACGAGGTCGGTGAGTCGAGCCAGGGTGTCGGGATCGGTCTCGGGCAGCACGCCGTGCCCCAGGTTGAAGACGTGACCGGTGCCCGAACCTCGGCGGAGCACCTCCTGTGCCTCGGAGGCCACGACGTCCCACGGTGCGAGGCAGGTCGCCGGGTCGAGATTTCCCTGGAGGGCGAGTCCTGGCCCGATCCTGGCTCGTGCCTCGTCGAGCGGCACCCTCCAGTCGACCCCGACCACCTCGGCGCCCGACTTCCCCATCAGCGAGAGCAACTCCCCGGTTCCCACGCCGAAGTGGATGCGCGGGACGCCGAGATCGGCGAGCCCTTCGAGGACGCGCCGGCTCGCGGGAAGCACGTAGCGCTCGTAGTCGAACGGAGACAGCGTGCCGGCCCAGCTGTCGAACAGCTGGACCGCGGCCGCGCCGGCTTTCACCTGGGAGCGGAGGGACGTAAGCGCCATGTCGGCGAGGACGTCGAGAAGAGCCGCCCATAGGCCCGCGTCGCTTCGCATGAGCGTCTTCGTCCGCGTGTACGTGCGCGAGGGTCCGCCTTCGATCAAGTAGCTCGCGACCGTGAACGGGGCGCCGGCGAACCCGATCAGAGGGACCCCGAGTGGAGCCAGGCTCTCGACGGCGATCTCCACCGCCTCGGTCACATAGGGCGTGTCCACCTCGGGCTCGAGCGGCCTCAAGCGCTCGAGGTCCGCGCTAGAGGAGAACGGCTGAGCCACAACGGGGCCGACTCCCTGCTGCACCTCGACGCCGAAGCCGATTGCCGCGATGGGGACCACGATGTCGGAGAACAGGATCGCTGCGTCGACTCCGTATCGACGCACCGGCTGCATGGTCAGCTCCGCCGCGAGCTCGGGCCGCCGAACCGCGTCGAGGATGCTCCCCTCTCCTCGCGCACGGCGGTACTCCGGGAGAGAGCGACCCGCCTGGCGCATGAACCAGACGGGCACGTGCTCGACCGGTTCGAGCCGACAGGCACGGAGGAAAACCGGGTCTGCCGACGACACCCAGATGACGCTATCGGACCCGAATACGGCGGCTTCGTGGTGGGAGTGGGGCTACGGCCGGACGGTATGATCGTGGGCTCACCGCAGGCCGGTTGCGGTGAAGAGGGAGCCGCGGTGGAAGGACGTTCCGAGCTCGAGGCGGAGCAGGCCCACGTGGACCGGGCGTACGAACGGCTCGACCGACTTCGTGCCCAGACGCAGGACCTTCTTGCCTCAGTGATCGACCAGGGTCGAGGTGGCACCGCTCAGTTCCGCGAGGAGCGAGACGTTATCGTGCGGACGAGCCTCGCCCGACTCGAGCAACTCGACGTTGGGGATCAGGCGCTCTGTTTCGGGCGTATCGACCGAGGTGCCGACGGGATGGTCGAGAGCTTCCACATCGGCCGGTTGGGCGTCTCGGCGGAGGATCTCGAGCCGCTCGTCGTCGACTGGCGGGCTCCTGTGGCAGAGCCCTTCTACCGTGCCACCGGCCGGGACCCGATGGGCCTCGTTCTGAGGCGGCACCTCGCAGCCTCCGGCCGGCAGCTGATCGGGTTCGAGGACGAGAGGTTCGCCATGACCCCCCTCGAGTCCGCATCCACCGGACGGGTCTCCGCGGGAAACGGTGCCGTCGCCATCGACGACGCTCGAGACGTCCTCGAGTCCGACCTCGAGGACGAGATCGGTGGCCCCGGTGCTCTGCTAGCGGCTCTCGGCAGCGCGAGAAGCGGCCACATGCGCGACATCGTCGCCACCATCCAGAGGGAGCAGGACGAGATCATCCGGGCGCCCTTGCTCGGTGTGCTCGTCGTGCAGGGCGGGCCGGGGACGGGGAAGACGGCGGTCGCCCTTCATCGCGCCGCCTATCTCCTCTACACCCACCGGTTCCCTCTCGAGAGACAGGGCGTGCTCGTCATCGGCCCGAACCCTCTGTTCCTCAGGTACATCGAGCACGTGCTCCCCTCCCTCGGGGAGAGTGGCGTCACCTTGTCGACGGTTGGCGGGCTCGTGCACGGCGTGCAGGTGCGCGCACAGGAGAGACCTTTCGTGGCACGGCTGAAGGGCGATGCGCGCATGGCGAAGGTGGTTGCCAAAGCGGTTCGCAGCCGCCAGAGGCCACTTCGGTCCGACGCGGAGATCCCTTACGGAGCAACCGTGCTCAGACTCGGGGTCGAAGCCTCGGATTCGATAGTCGCGGCAGCACGTCGGCGCCCGGGCACCCACAACTCGCGCAGGGGGTTCGTCGAACAGCTCGTGATTCGCAGGCTCGCCGACGAGTACCTGCGCACCATGAGCATCCACAGCGACTCGAGCCCGGCCTACCTGGCGGGTTTCGGCTCGGAGGCAGACGCCTCGAGCGGCAGCGCTCACGACGGCAGTGCGCACGCCGGCAGCGCGCACGACGGCAACAGGCACGACGGCAACGGTCACGACGGAAACGGGCGCACCCCGGAGGTCGCCGGGAACGGCGTCGGAGGCGGCAAAGGCCAAATCGACCTCTCAGGCACCCCTGGACACAATGACCAGGAGGGCTTCGATCTCTCCGAGTTCAGTCGAGCGGTGAGCCGCGCCCCGGAGCTGTCCGAGGCGCTCGACCGTATATGGCCGAGGCTGAGCGCAGAGGAGCTGCTCCACGATCTCTTCGGATCGCGGCCGCTCGTGGCGCTCGCCGGTAAGGGGCTCCTGAGCAGAGAAGAGGAGTCGGTGCTCGTGCGGGCACGCTCCCAGTCGCTCGCCGAGATCGCCTGGACCTCGGCCGACCTTGCGCTGATCGACGAGGCGCGAGTGCTCCTCGGCCCGCGCCGCAAGCGCAGCTCGAACGGCACCGGCGAGCACGATGACGGCCCCCGGACTTACGGCCACATAGTCGTGGACGAGGCGCAGGACCTCTCCCCGATGGAGCTGCGCATGGTGAGCCGCCGCTCGCTCTCGGGATCGGTCACCGCCGTCGGGGACATCGCACAGGCCACCGGCCCGTGGGCCCCTGCGAACTGGAGGGAGGTCACTGACCACCTCCCGGCGAACCGCGAGGCTCGTACGGTGGGGCTGAGCGTGAGCTACCGCACCCCTGCCGAAGTGATCGAGGTAGCAGGGAGGCTGCTCGCAGAAGCCGCGCCGGGGCTCGAGCCGCCGACGCCTGCCCGGCGCACCGGCGTGGCACCCCGGTTCGAAGAGGTCCCGGCCGCGGCTCTAGCCGAGGAGGCCGTCAAGGTCGCTTCGGAGCTCGTGGCCGAGGTCTCCCCTGGTACGACGGCTGTTCTTGCCCCGGCATCCCTCGTGGCCGACCTCGCTGCGGCGCTCGACTCCAGAGGAGTGGACGGCGCCGACCCGCGGCTCGAGGGCCTCGGAGCGCCACTGAGCCTCCTGCCCATAGACCTGGCGAACGGGCTGGAATTCGACGCCGTGGTGGTCGTGGAGCCTGCCGCGGTGGTCGCGGAGTCGGCGCAGGGACTCAGGGCTCTCTATATGTCGCTGACCCGTCCTACCCGCAGACTCGCCATCGTCCACTCCTCGCCCCTGCCCTCCGCGCTGACCCACTGAGGTCGGTGTTGGCGCCGAGTAGGCGCCGTCAGCTAGTAAAGGCACCGTGACGCAGGCGATGTCGGTCGAGACCACCTCGCGCGGACGTCGTCACGTCCCCGAACGGCCCCCCCTCCTGGCCGTTGGGGTCATGATCTGGCTCGGCTCGGAGCTCATGTTCTTCAGCGGCCTCTTTGCCGCCTACTTCACGATCCGGGCCCACGCCACCACCCCCTGGCCACCGCTTGCGGGAGAGCACCTCGACTACGTCCAGGCGGGGATCTTCAGCGTCGTGTTGCTCGTCTCGAGCCCTACGTTCCAGTTGGGCGTGTGGGCACAAGAGCGCGGTGAGCGCCGTCGTGCGCGGGCGTGGATCGTCACAAGCTTCGTCCTCGGCGCCGGCTTCCTCGCGAACACGCTCTACGAATGGCACGACTTCGCGTCTCACAACCACGGGCCCGCGCTCAACGCCTATTGGTCCCTCTTCTTCGTCATGACGGGGATCCACGGGCTACACGTCCTGCTCGGCCTCGTGGCCATGGTGTTCCTGATGGGCCGCTTGAAAGGGCAGGCCGGCGACCCCGGGGAGACGAACGTCTTCCAGGCGGTCGGTTACTACTGGCACTTCGTCGACTTCATGTGGATCGGGATCTTCAGCTGCCTGTTCCTGCTGAAGACGGGTTGAGGACCTGGCGGAGATGCCCTTGAAGCTCCGCGCAAGGTACGCGCTTCCCGCCCTGGTCGTCGTTGCGGCCGCTACGGCGGGTCTTCTCACCTCGGGTGCCTACGCGCACGCCGGCACCGCTCACAAGAGCGCGAGCGCATCGCGGAAGAGCGCCATCGCGCTCACATCGGAACGTCCCATCAAGTACGAGTCCTTGCCGAGCTCTTACGTCGCTTCCGGGAGAGCGCTCTTCGAGTCCACGTGCGCGAGCTGCCACGGTACAGACGCGCTCGGCAGCGCCGTGGCGCCGCCCCTCCAAGGTCTCGGGCCGGCGACGGTGGACTTTTGGGTGTCGACGGGGCGCATGCCCCTCGCCGACCCGACCAAGCAGGCGATCCGCAAGCCCCCCCGCTTCGATCGCACCCAGACCCTCGAGATCGCTGCCTTCGTGACCTCGCTCGCCCCGACCTCTGCGGACTTCCCGACGGGAGTGCCCTCGGTCGACACGAAGAACGCGAACCTCTCGAGCGGGAATTCTCTGTTCGTCCTGAACTGCGCGGGTTGCCACACGATCACCGGCGCCGGTGACGCTCTCGCGAACGGCGCGTACGCACCGTCGCTGCACCACGCCACGAAGACCCAGGTGGCCGAAGCCATACGCACCGGGCCCACCAACATGCCGCACTTCGGTCCCGGCACCCTGTCCGACAAGCAGGTCGCTGACATCGTCGCCTACGTGACAGGCGTCATCCAGCACCCGAACAACCGTGGCGGGATCTTCCTCGGCGGCATCGGACCGGTCGCCGAGGGCTTCGTGGGGCTCCTGATCGGGGTGGGCGGGCTCATGC
>Ga0209415_10005103_pt1 | contig 23757 bp, 21 predicted proteins | sample PeaSoiSIISIP2007_FD_187696 | JGI IMG/M metagenome (GOLD analysis project Ga0209415, IMG submission 187696) | Peat soil microbial communities from Weissenstadt, Germany - SII-SIP-2007 (SPAdes) (version 2) | ecosystem: Environmental > Terrestrial > Soil > Wetlands > Peat | place: Germany... | reverse complement strand
AATCCGCCCTTGTAGGGGCCGATGGCGCTGTTCATTTGAATGCGGAAGCCGCGGTTGACTTGAATTTCGCCGCGATCGTCAAACCAGGGCACGCGGAACATCAGGACGCGCTCGGGTTCGGTGATCCGTTCCAGGATCTTCGAAGAACGGTACTCGGGATGCCGTTGCAGCACCAGGCGGAGAGAATCCAGCACTTCCTGGACTGCCTGGTGGAACTCGGGCTCGGCCGGATTCTTGGCTTTTACGGTGGTTAATACTTCTTCAATGTAATCGCTCGGTGACTTGATTCCGGGCGGTGTCATAACGCTCATAATAGTACCCTCCAATGTAGGTAAGAAGACTTTGCAACCCTCTATTTAAGGCTTAAACGCTTAGATGCGCTGTGACTCGGGTCACCCGAGGTCGTGATAATCGTACTGCGAAAACCAGCGAAATGGGGGCTCTTTTTTGATGCCGTAACTCGGAAGCAACCCGCTTCCCGTGAGGGAACAAGGTGCGCCGAGAGGGGTCCCCGTACCACCCCTTTTCGGCGTAACTCGTTGTTCCAGAATGGGAAGCGACCGGAGTTAAAAATCAATTTATCCGGTTCGGGGATGGCGAGGCGGGCATAAGCTCGAAAAGACAGAGCCACGCAGTTCTCCCCGCGTGTCCTCCAAAATCTCATCTAGGAAGGAGAAACAAATGCCGCAAACCACTGCCATTCAAATCTCGATCATCAATGCCAGCACGGTGCTGACCGACACCGAGATTCGTCCGGTAGTCAACGCCCTGCAGCAACAAGTCACTAACGACTTTCGTCCGGCATGGGGAATCGACGCTGAGCTTACCTTTGTTCCGACCGGCGCTACTCCGCCGATTGGTACCTGGTGGCTCACCATTCTTGACGATTCCGATCAGGCCGGCGCTCTCGGCTACCATGACCTTACACCCGACGGCCTGCCGTTGGGCAAGGTCTTCGCCGCCACCGACCTGAAGTACGGCAATAGCTGGACGGTCACCGCCAGTCATGAACTGCTGGAGATGCTGGCCGACCCCAACATTAACCTGACGGTGTTTGTGCAGAACGAGAACACCACCGGCAGTCTCTATGCCTATGAAGTTTGCGACGCCTGCGAGTCCGACGCGTTTGCCTACAAGATCGGCAACGTGCTGGTGTCGGACTTTGTGTTTCCCTCCTGGTTCGAAGATTTTCGGGTCGAGGGATCGACCCAATTCGACCAGACCAACAACATCTCAGAACCCCTGGAACTGGTCTCTGGGGGATACATCGGAGTGTTCGGAGTAAACGACGGCACCGGATGGCAGCAGATCACCGCCCAGAAGACGCCAATCGACGCACAGCACCGCGGCAACGTGGGCAGCCGTCGCGAGCGGCGGCGCACTCCGCATACGCAATGGGTGACTAGTCACACCTACAAGGAGATCACTCACCGGGCGACGTTGTACCGGGAACGTCTGCAACAGGTGGTCGCGCGCAAAGCTGCGGCTTGAACTTCTTGTGATTTAGGTAAAGGCCTCACGCGGCAGCGTGGGGCTTTTTTCTGTTCGAGAATCTACACGCCCAGCTTCTTGACTTCTTCCTGATAGTACTTGCGGTAGAGGATGTCCCACTCCTGGCTGCCTTCGAGGATGGTGCGTTTCTGGTTCTCGATCTTGTGCCGGGCAGACTGATCGATTTTCTCTTCCTGATTGAGCAGTTCTTCCATCACTCGGCGCACTTCGAGGCGGATGGTATTGCGGTCTTCCACGAAGTCCAGTTCGTTCACTTCCGCGAGCGCCTCGGTAACCGCGTGCGCGACCTTGTTCACTTTGTCGCGGCTGATTCTCACAGCACCGCCTTGTATTTGCGCACCAGTTCGTTCTTCACCTTGCGGAACATCTCCTGATAGTTGGCGCCGGTTTTCTGCATCTCGGAGGAATAGGCCTCCAAAATGACGCGCACCTCATCATTGATGCGGTCTTCAAGCGCGAGTTCCTCGAGCAACGCGGCGTGTACCTTTTCGTTCAGAGCAGGCATCGCCTTGGTCTCAATAAGACCGCTCGCTACCAGTTTTTTGGAAACTTGGCGGGCCAGATAGCCCACATATTCTTTGGAAAAGAGCATGATTGGCGCAGCTTTTTGTGAACGGAAATTTTAACACAAGCGAGCCAGTCGTTGGTTTCTGGTCTCTGGTCGTTGGTCGTTCGCCAGTTGCCGCAATTCGCATCGACAGGGACAAAAAATAACGTTCGCGGAAGGGGTTTGCCAACCACCAACGACTAGCGACCAACGATCGTCCTCGGCCTGGCAGTGGCGGCTGACTCGTCCAAGCCTTACAATGATGAAATCCAATGTCTCCAATTCCAGACGATCTGACCGGCATGAAAGAAGACATGACGGCCTTTATTGAAGGGCTGGGCATGCGCCGTTTCTTCGGCTATGTCGAGTGCGAAGAGGTTCCCAGCGTTCTTTGGGACTCGGCGCAGAACCCGGACGGCTGGAAGGATTTCGTGGAATTGGCCAAATCCACGGGCGCGCCTTTCCTGACCATGCACTCCTGGGCGCTCGACCGCGAAGAATTGGACCGGCTGTCCCAACTGCTCGCTGACGGCGATTACAGTAGCGAGGAAGACATAGAAGAAAGCCGCTGGCTGAAGACCTATGTCGGCAAGACCGGCTTCGTGCAACTGGGATGGGCGTATCAGGGATGCGTCTTCGTCTTCGAAGCCGGTACCGAATGGTACGAGCATTATCAGCACCTGCGCGAGTTGGCGGATGATAGTGGCGGATTCATGATCGATGAGCCGGACCAGGACGAGTAGAACCGGTTGCGGGTGTCAGGTCGCAGGTCTTAGGAAAAACCATGCTAGCTAACGCTTTCCTGACAGCTGCCACCTAACACCTACGACCCGCTACCTACGGCCTGCTCCGATGCGATGGATCTCCAACCCGCTGAATTCTCCGAAGGCCAAAGTTCTCGCCGCCGCGCTGCATGACTCCAAACTGAAAATCCCGGCTTCCGCTTTATCGTTGCTTGCCGATCTGCTGGTCGGCCGTGGCATCGAAGAACCGGAGGCTGCTGCTCTTTTTCTTGCGCCCTCACTCGACGATCTCCACGACCCGCTGCGTATGAGTGGCATGAAATCCGCGCTCGATCGGCTGGAAGCGGCGTTGGAGCGCAAAGAAAGAGTTCTCATCTACGGCGACTATGACGTGGACGGCACCACCGCCATCGTCATTCTCAAGACGGCCATCGAGCTGTGCGGCGGAGCGGCCGACTTTCACGTGCCCCACCGCATCCGCGAAGGCTATGGCATGCGCGATGAGGTGATCGAACGCGCTGCTGCCGATGACGTGCGGCTGATCGTCAGTGTGGACACCGGCATCCGCGCGTTTGCAGCCGCCGGTACGGCGCGCCGCACCGGCGTTGACCTGATCGTTACGGACCATCACTTGCCCGGGATCGACGGCGTTCCACAAGCTCTCGCCGTAGTGAATCCAAATCAAGACGGCTGCGATTATCCCTGCAAGCATTTATGCGGCGCGGGCGTCGCGTTCAAGCTGGCCCAAGGATTGATGCAGCGGCGGCTGGCTGCGCGCCTCAATGCCAACGATCAGTCGCGACTGCTGATGTCGTTCATGAAAGTCGTGGCCATTGCGACCATTGCCGATGCTGTTCCATTGGTGGGCGAGAATCGTGTGTTCGCGAAGCTGGGATTGCAAGGGCTGCGTCGTCCGGTGAACGTCGGGCTGAAGGCGCTGCTGGAAGTTGCGAAGCTCGGCGACGGGCGGGCGCTGACCGCGACCGAAGTGGCCTTCCGCATCGCGCCTCGCCTGAACGCTGCCGGACGCATGGACGTAGCCCGCGACGTGGTGGATCTTTTCAACGAGAAGGATATGGAGCGTGCCCGGAAGATTGCCGGACGCCTGGACCAATTGAATGCCGAGCGTCAGGAAGAAGAGCGGCGCATTATGGACAGCATCGAGCGGCGTCTGGAACAAGAGCCTGCCTTGCGCGAGGCATATTGCGTGGTGCTGGACGGCGAAGGCTGGCATCGCGGCGTGATTGGCATCACGGCTTCGCGCGTGGTGGAACGCCACGGGAGGCCAACGCTGGTCATCTCGCGTGAGGGCGACAAAGCACACGGCTCGGGACGGTCGATTCCTGCTTTTCATCTGCTGCAAGCTCTCGAATCTTGCCCGGAACTTTTCTCCCGTTACGGTGGACACGCGCATGCGGTGGGTTTTGCGCTTCCCTCCGCCAATGTGGAGAAACTGCGCGCGCATCTGGACGGTTACGCGCGCGCCCGGCTCACTCCCGCCGATTTCGAACCGCAGCTTGAGTTTGATCGTGAGCTGCCGCTGGCGGAAGTCACGCCTGAACTTCATCAGGCGCTGCTCTTGCTGGAACCTTTTGGGATGGAGAATCCCGAGCCCATTTTTGCCGCAAGGGCGGTGCGGCTGATGGCGCCTCCTCAGGCGGTGAAAGACAAGCACGTGCGGTTGCGGGTGGCGCCAGCGGTTAATGCTATGGTGGCGGCGGCTGATTTTACTCCCCGGTGCCATCCCGACGCGGCCGCGATTCCAAAACGAGATGGTTGTGTGGGGACGGGGCTGGGGCCAGCAGCCACACAATACTCCGGCACACGATCATCACCTTCCTGGCGCGACAACGTCGTGTTCAAAGCTATGGGGTGGGGGCTGAAGGAGTCCTGCGACCGGTTGCAGTTGCTGGCTGGAGACCGCCTGGACATCGCCTATTCGCTCGGCGTGAACGACCATCCCGAATTCGGCGGATTAGAGCTAACTCTGCGCGACGTGGTGCGCGCCCGCTGAGCGGAGTCTTTGTTGGTCCGGCTCGTGCCGTCTTGTGTTTCGCCTCTTTGACAAGAAGCCAATCCGTCTTTATAGTGCCGGGTCATGAACGGAACTTTCTTTTGCAACAAGTGCGGCGCACAGAACACCGCAGGCGCCCAGTTTTGTAGCCGCTGTGGATCGCCAACCAGCCCGACACCCAGCGCTGTCCCCACCGCAGTATCAGGTTCGTCCTACTCGCCTCCGGCGACTTCGTATCCGGCAGTTGCGCCGGCGGTGGCAGTTGGTTATGGAGGTTTCTGGATTCGTGTGGTTGCGGCCATCATCGACACCATCATCTTGCGCGTGCTGGTGGCTCCCGTGAGCATGATTTTTGGGGGCCTCGGCTTAGCAGGACGAGTTATACCTGGCGTTCCCCATATCGGCGTTGCTCTTTTGGGCGGTGGCGTGGCTTTCATTTTGCTGCTTTTCGGTTCCTGGTTGTATGAGGCTTTCATGGAAAGCTCGTCCTACCAGGCAACGCTGGGCAAGATGATCTTTGGGATGAAAGTTACCGATCTGAATGGCAACCGCATTTCCTTCGAACGCGCCACGGGAAGGCATTTTGCGAAGTATCTTTGCAAGATAACTCTGGGCATCGGCTACATCATGGCCGGGTTTACGGAGCGGAAGCAGGGACTGCACGACTTGCTGGCCGGGACGCTGGTGCGACGGGGATAAACCCCGGTGGCGATAACCTAAGCTACCGGACGGGGAAAACCAGTCCCAAGTCGCGGAGCATCAGTGCGCACCTCGCGCGTTGAGAAAACCACTGTATTGTTTGTCGGCGTGTTGAACGTGATCCTTTAGCCAGTTCTGCAGGAAAAACATCAGCGTGACCGGGACTCCGCGTTTTCCGGCTTTGTGATCTTCAAGGAACGTTGCTATGTTCTTGCGAAACAGCTCGTGTTGATCCCGGTGCGCGGCTAAACCGGGGAAACCGTGCTCCGCCATTAGAGATTCTTCGGCGGCAAAGTGAACCAGGGCATAGTCGAGCAGCTTCCGGAGAATCGGAACCAACTCTTCATTCCCTTTTCCCGCCGACATGGCCTGGTTGAGTTCGTCGACCGTGGTGAACAGCCTCTGGTGTTGCTTGTCCAGGTGAGCGATATGCACGCTATACGCTTCGATCCAGCGAAACACCTTGCTGACGCTTGCCATTTGTCTCCTGCCGCTCAGAATATTCTTCCCCGCCCCCCAGTCAAGGTCACAGAGGTACTCGAGCGTACACTACTCTCATGGAACTATGCTTCTGATCGGGACGCTGGAGCCGCAGACATAGGCGTCAGAAGCGTGAACGCGACATTCCGCAGGTTCTCAGGCTGGGAGAACGGCGAACTGCGGCGGCTCACGCTCACCTGCCCGTGATCAGGTTCTCATTTAAGCTTGCTGCGCTTGCCTGGACAGCCGGGGGCGGCTGTCCCTACGCGTTCGTTTTCGGCGCGTTACACTAACCTCTGATGGCCTCTCCGGTTTTAAGGCTGCGCCGCTGGTTCGCCTTGGGCGCGATTCTCATGGTGGCGATCGTTGCGGGGATGTATTTCTACGCGCGCTGGCGTGTGCGCAAGGTTGTCCACGACATTCCGGCAAAAATCGGTCTGGACATTCAGCAGACCGCCGAGGGCTTTTCCATCTCCAAGTCGGTGGAAGGCCGCACTCAGTTCACCGTAAGCGCCTCCAAAGCGGTCCAGTTTAAGGGGGGTGGACGGGCAAACTTGCACAACGTCAAGATCGTCATCTACGGCAAGGATGCCGGCCGCTTCGACCGGATTACCGGGGACGATTTCGAATACGATCCCGCGTCCGGCAACGTGAACGCGAAAGGCGCGGTGCTGATTGACCTGGAAGCGAATCCCGAGGGTATGCGGTATTCGGACCAGACAGCTCCAGCGCAAACGAAACAGCCGATTCATCTTGAAACCAATGGGCTCGTGTTTAACAAGAATACGGGCGACGCTTCCGCCTCGGGGAAGGTGGTGTTCCGGACGCCGCAGGCATACGGGTCAGCTGTGGGCATTCAATACCTGGCGAAAACGGGCACGATGACCTTGCTATCGGCGGTCGCTCTGACTGTCAGCAGGCCGCAGCCAGTGCAGTTGATTGCAGATCATGGCTTAATCACAAAGCAGCCCCGGCAAGTTGTGCTCGCTGGTGTGCATATGACCCGGGAGCGGCAGAGAATGCAGTCGGAGCGGGCAACGTTCTTCCTGCGCAATGACAACACCGTGGACCACATTCTTGCCGAGGGTGACGTGGAGGCGGAACTCTACGGCCGGTCACCCACCAACCCGCAAACCTCGACATCGAACCCGAGAATGTCAGACTCGGAGACACGCGAGCGTTCGAACCGCGCCGAGCTGTTTTTGACGGGAACACGCAATCTACTTACTACCGCCATTCTCAGCGGTAACGTGCAACTCGCGACCCAGGGGGCGCAAGACCAGGGAACACAAGTCCAGGGAGCGCAGCCCGCCGAGGCCTTCGCCGGAAAGGTGACACTGCATTTTATTGGTCAGCAGATACTGAAGACGGTTCATGCCGAAGACGGCGTGCGGCTGATGCAGAAGAACAGCCAGACCGGGACGGCGACACCCTCGGCGTCAGCCAAGGGAGGCGGACAGGACATCGAGATGACCGCCCCGGTGATGGACTTCATCGTGAAAGACGGCCATCTGCTGGAGCGTGCCGAGACAAGCGGGCCACCGCAGATCGTGATTACCCAGCCCGGCGCAAATCAGAAGACGGTGGTGAACGCCACCAAGTTCACAGCGAGGTTTACGGAGAAGAATCGCCTGGCCGCGCTGCATGGAGAACCGGACGCGAAGATAGTCAGCGGCAAAATCGGCGCGCCGGGACCGGCGGATCGAGTATCGACCAGCAAAATGCTCGATGTAGTCTTCCTGCCCGAGGGCGGGATCCGGTCGATCACGCAGTCGGGCAGTCTTGCCTACGTTGATGGCACCGAAAAAGCTTGGGGGCAGCGCGGAGAATACACGACCGCCGATCAGATGCTGGTGCTGAGCGGATCGCCGCGGGTGGTGGACACTGGCATGACGACCACGGCCCAAACGATTCGGATGAACCGCACGACGGGCGACGCCCTGGCCGAGGGCAACGTCAAGAGCACGTACTCCGACCTAAAGGTACAACCAGACGGCGCTATGCTCTCTTCCTCCGATCCCATCCACGTGACCAGCCGCGCCATGACGGCACATCGTTCACCGGCGATTGCGGTGTACACCGGCGATGCCCGCTTATGGCAAAACGCCAACGTAGTGGAGGCCCCTACGCTGCAATTTGATCGCGATCATCGATCTCTTATCGCGCAGGGAGAAATCAGTGTGGGGACAGGGCCTCGCCCCGTCCGAGCGGGGCAGAGCCCCGCTCCCACAGAAGCACTCGTGCAACCTGTTTCGACCGTGCTTGTGCAGGTGGACAAGACGGGCAAGGCGACCCCGGTTCATATCACATCCGCGCGTTTGAATTACGCCGATGCGGAGCGGCGAATTTTTCTGGATGGCGGTGTCACAGCGAAGGGTGCCGACGCCACGATGACGAGCCAGCAGATGACAGTGTTTCTGCTCCCGCGGACCCAGTCGCAGACCCAATCGCAAACAACGGCGGGTCCCGGAATGTCTGGGCAAGTGGACCGGATCATCGCCGAACATGGGGTTGTGATCACTCAACCGGCCCGTCATGCGACCGGGGATCGGCTGGTTTACACCGCCGCCGATGACAGGTTCGTCCTGACCGGCGGACCTCCTAGCATTTTTGATGCCGAACGGGGCAAAATTACCGGCGATTCGTTGACTTTCTACAGACACGATGATAGGGTGCTCGTGGAAGGAAGGAAAACGTCCCCGGCGGTTACTCGGACGCAAGTGGCACGATAAATGCACACGCTGGCCACCGACGAAATTGGCAAGTCCTATCGGGGCCGACGCGTAGTCAATGGGGTTAGCCTTCAGGTTCTGCAAGGCGAGGTCGTGGGCCTTTTGGGACCGAATGGCGCCGGAAAAACCACTTCCTTTTACGCCATCGTAGGTCTGGTTCCTCCCGACACAGGCAGGGTGTTGTACGACGACGAGGATATCACTAGCGTTCCCATGTACTTACGGGCGCGCCAGTACGGCATCAGCTATCTTCCTCAGGAAGCATCGGTCTTTCGGAAACTAACGGTCGAGGAGAACATCCTGGCCGTGCTCGAAGTCCAGCCGATTTCCTGGCATGAGCGCCGGGAAAAGGCGGAGAAGCTGATTGACCAACTCGGATTGGAGCACATCCGTCAGAATCGCGGCTATGCCTTGTCGGGCGGCGAGCGGCGGCGGGTGGAAATCGCGCGCTCCCTTTGCATTAGTCCTACGTTTATCCTGCTTGACGAGCCGTTCTCGGGGATCGACCCGATTGCCGTTTTGGATTTGCAGAAGATAATTTCGGATCTGCGGGCCAGCGGGATAGGAATCCTGATCACGGATCACAACGTGCGCGAGACTTTGTCGGTGACGGATCGGGCGTACATCATTAACGAGGGACGGATCTTCCGCTCCGGTACGCCGGAGGAGTTGGGCAGCGATCCGGAAGTGCGGCGAGTTTATTTGGGGGAAAGCTTCTCATTGGTGTGAGTTCTCAGTTCCCGGTTCTCAGTTCTGAGCCAACCCTGTTTTTCTGAGAATTGGGAACTGGGAAGTGTTCCTAGTTACCAAGGCGTGGGCACATTGACCTTTCGTGTCCCCCCGATCTACCTCGCTGCATGAGAAGCTAAATTTTCCACCCCGACGTGGCGGACGCAGCGCTGCCGCCGGGTGAGGGGGGAAAATAAGAAAATTTCTTGGGGAGAAATGGTGCTTCTTCAGCACAAACTGAACGTCAAGTTGTCCCAGCGGCAGATTCTGACGCCGGGTCTGGTGCAAATGGTCTCGGTGCTCGCACTGAACAAGCTTGAGCTCAAGGACATGATCAATGCCGAGATGGTCGAGAATCCAGTGCTGGAAGAACTGGAAGATGCTGTCCCGTTGCTCGATGATGTGGGGCGCCAGGAAGAAGAACGCGACCGCTTAGCCGCTAAGGCGACGACCCCGGAAGAGGGTCCGACCATTGCGGATGAGAAGAAGGATCCTTTTGAGGAGATCGATTTTGGCTCATTCTTCCAGGATTATCTCGACCCCGGCTATCGCAGTTCGGGAGAAATGGAGGAGATCGAGAAGCCTTCATTTGAGAACTTCCTGTCGAAGCCGGGGAACCTGAGCGACCACCTGCTCTGGCAACTGGGCGCGATTTCTGTGCGGCCGCAGGTGCATCAGGCGGCTCAGCTGGTCATCGGGAATCTGAATGAAGAAGGCTACCTGATTGCGACCGACGAAGAACTGCTGGGAATCGCTCCGGTGGCGGCGCCCGAGGCCGATGTGGAAGTGGCGGCCAAGATCATTGGTGAAGCGGAGGCGCTGGGGCTTGCTGTCGCGAAGTCCTCGCCCGGAGCGTCCAGCAACGAGATTCCCGGATCCAAGACTTCCGACCTCGAAGCTTCTGTTTTCGTGCCGGGTGATCTCGCCCCCGAGGACGCAGTGCTATCGGAATTGACGACGGAAGGCGCTGCGACCGAGTTTTTTGTTGCGGCGGATGTTCCGACAGACGTCGAGCCGGATGTTCAACCGGTTGAGCACTCAGATCCGCACTCGGAGATACCAGCCGAGGTTCCGCTTCCGAGCACGGCGAGCCACGGAATCAATGCCACGGAAACGCCGGCCAATGGAACAGCGGGAATGGGAGCGGCGACGGCGCCCGCTCGTCATGAGCCAATTGGTTTTACGCGCACCGACCTGCACGAAGCGCTGGAAGTTGTGCGCCAGTTCGATCCGCAGGGCATTGCCTGTCGCGACCTGCGCGAATGCCTGCTCTATCAATTGCGCTACCATCTGGAGCAATTGCGATTGCACCCCAACGGCAGTGCCCTGACCGAACCCGCGGTGAGAGACGCGATTGCGGTTGTGGATCAGCATTTGCGGGCGGTGACGCTAAAACAGTTCAAGGAAATTGCGCGCGCTATCGGACGTCCAGTCGAAGCGGTGCAGGCGGCGCTAGATTATGTCCGCACGCTCGATCCCCGGCCAGGCCTGCGTTACAACAAAGTTCCCGCACGGCTGATTGAGCCGGATGTGGCTTTCGTAAAACATGGCGACGAGTGGCTGGTCATCATGAATGACGAGGACATGCCGCAGTTGCGCCTCAACCCGGCTTACAAGCGTTTGATGACCCGCGATGGCAATGACCGCGACACACGGAATTACGTCAAAGATCGCTACAAGTCCGCCATTCAACTGATCAAGAACATCGAACAGCGGAAGCAGACGATCGCCAAGGTCTGCTACTCAATCGTGGCCCGCCAGGGGGATTTTCTCGAACGCGGAATCGATCAGCTGAAGCCAATGATGATCAAGGAAGTGGCGGAAGAGATCGGCGTGCATCCCTCCACCGTCAGCCGCGCGGTCGCCAATAAATATGTCCATACACCCCAGGGCGTGTTCGAATTGCGGTATTTCTTTTCTGAGAGCGTGCAGGGACCCGAGGGCGGCGGTACTTCGCTTCTGATCTTGAAACGCCGTGTCAAGAAGCTGATCGAAGAGGAAGATCCAAGCCGGCCGCTGACCGATGAACAGATTACCCGCGTTCTGCAGTCGCAAGGCATCCAGGTCACTCGCAGAACCGTCGCGAAATATCGTGAAGATATGAAAATTCCCAGCACGCACCAGCGCAGGGTGAAGAAATAGCTGCGAGCTACGAGCTTTGGAACGGCAAGCTGCAGGACTTGCTCGAAGCTCGAAGCGCGCAGGCTCCGCAAATCCCGACTTTTTCCTTTCAGGAGACTGCCTGATGAACGTGGAATATACCGCCAGGAAATACAAGATCACTCCCGCCGTCCGCAAGGAAGTTGAAACCGGCCTCAACAAGATCCGCAAAATCCTAGGTGACCGATTCGAAACCAAGGTGACTCTGACTGTGGAAAAGCGCCGGCACAAAGTCGAAATCACGATCGACCCTCCCAACGGTCCGATTGTGGGACTGGCTCAGACAGACGACATGCTCTCGGCCATCAACGAAGCTCTCGACCACCTGCAAAAGCAGGCGCTCAAACATAAAACGAAGTGGCTGAGCAAGAAGCGCAAGGCGGTCAAAAAGTTCGACGGGCAGTCGTTAGAAGACAATATGGAAGCGGCGCTTGGACTGGCGGAGAATGCCACCGTTTCCGTTCTCGTCCATAAGTTTCCATCGGTGGCGCGGACCACCGAAGTGCATCTGGTGCATGCCCAGGACTCGGTGGCGCTTCGGCCGATGACGTTGGAAGAAGCGATCAAAGAGGCGCATTTCCGCGACAAAGATGTTTTTGTATTCCGCGACCCCCACGGCAAACTGATGATCCTGCACCGAACGCGGGACGGCAAGATGGAGCTGATCGAGGCGCCGTAAGAAAATCGGGCAATCGGGTGATCGGGTCATCGCCTCGTCGAAGTTCAAATGCCTTTGACTTTCGATGGTCCGATCACCCGATGCCCGATGACCCGATTTGCTTTCTCACATGCCGCGGGTGGCTTCCTGCGCCCACTGCATCGCCTGCCACCAGGCTGAGGCCACCTCTTCATCGGTCAGTTTTAACTGTTTGGCGAGCTGGCTCGATTGCGTCCACTCGCCCGATTCTTGGGCCAGCATGAGTTGATAAAGAGGCCGGAGGTTGCTTTTCTGGCCGAGCAGCGCGGCTTTGATTTCGCATTCCACCGGCAGTTGTTCCAGGAGCACGTCCGCGCTGATCTCGAGGATGGCGTCCATGATGGAGAGTAACCCCATCAGAAACAGATCGGAGTGTGACTCGAGGCGGTTCGAAAGCAGTTCGCAAAAGCGGGCGCGGGCGAGTCCCATCAGCACGAGTTCGCTGCATTTCTGTTCGGCTGCGCCCACGGCGACGACGAGGCGAATCCAACGGCGCATTTCCCGTTCTCCCAGAACGGCCATGGCATGGCGGATCGACTTGATTTCGAGGGCAAATCCAAAAATCGGGGAATTCAGGTAGCGCAGCAAGCGGTAGCAGATCGAGGCTTCCCGCTTCAGCAGCTTCTCGAGCTCACGCAGGTCGAGTTCCGCTCGGGAGACCATTTCAAGCAGTCGCAGGTGGTGCACGCGGCTGGCAGGAAGTTCGCGGCCGATGACCACTTCGGGCCGGCAGAAGAAATATCCCTGGAAATAGACGAACCCCATGTCACGGGCCTGATGAAACTCGTGCGGGGTCTCGAGTTTTTCAGCCAGCATCTGGCACTTGGAGGATGCGAACCGGCGCATCATGCCCGCTCGCTCCTCCGGTTTGGTCGAGCGAAAGTCGACTTTTATGATGTCGGCAAACGCACAGAGCGGGAGACGCGAATCGCCGGGTGCGAAGTCGTCGAGGGCAATGAGATAGCCGGCTGCTTTCAATCGCTTGCAAGCGGCGATGACGCGGTCTTCCGGCTCAACCGTTTCCAGAATCTCGGCCACAGCCTGGTTGGGAGGCAGCAAAGTAACCAGATCTTTGAATAGGACATCACGGGTGCAATTCACGAAAGCGCGCCGGTGATCGCATAGCGTGTCGATACCGAAAAGCAGGGAGCTATCGAGCGTGGAGCGCGCTGCTAGTTCCGGATCGGCGTTGAAGTAGTCTTCGACACCGTTCCGAAAAAGAATCTCGTAACCAAACACCTTCTGCGAGCGGTCGAGAATCGGTTGCCGCGCAACGAAGCGCTGTCCCGGCAGCGCAAGTGAGTTCGAGGCAGAGGTTCTCTCCGTGGCTGGAGCGGGTTTCACACCTCTTGCTATCGGCAGAGTCGTGGCAGAACTTCAGGCGTAGCGCCGTCGTCGCCGCATGCTTCTCCTGATCGGCTGCGGGAATTCCACCTTCGCCGCGGCGGAAGGTCCGTAGCTGACTATAGTAATGTCCCCGATGTGGAAAACTTAGGGCACTCCCCCCTTGCGCTGGTGGAGGTTTCATGAGTAACATCAAGGTGTTCCCAATGGCCATGCTTCCAGGCTGGCCGTTTGCGCCAATAAAACTCCAGGCGCCTAGATTAAAGATAGTTTGAGCATCGTTCTCGAATAGCATCCAGCCGGTGTGGGGTTTGGTCTGCCGGTAGCCGATGTGTAGTCAAGCGCGGGGAGTGAGCCGTGCGTTGTGCACACGTCTAACGTGCCGACCGCAAAAAGAAGACGAAACAATATGGCCGGTGATGTAGGCCAGGGATTGACTTCAGGGATTAACTTCTAAAGACTAACAAGAGAAAAATATGAATGCAGGACCCGGACATTCCTCCGCAGGCGGAGGGAAACACAAACGGCGCCGTGGAAGGCGTCCGCCGAGACGAGGCGCTGGGGGCCCGATGGGCCGCGCCCGCCAGGAACAGCAGGGGATCTTTACGGCTCCCATGGATCACAGCTATCGCGCCAATATGGGCGTCGACAACGGCAACGGCAGCAGAGCACCGCGGCGGCCCGGGTTTTCTGCCTCCTACCCGGTAATCGATCCCGAGCCTCTGCCCGCTCCACGGGAGGATGCGGCCTCGCGCGTCTTCGCCTTTGTCGAGGACCTGTTTTTCCTGAGCAAGATTCAGGCTACTGGCCTCAAAATGAACGTGAAAGTGGAGTTCGTGAAGAACGAGAAGGACCTCGCCGACCGAATGAAGAACAACGGCGTCGAGCAACCCTCCCTGATTATCTTCGATCTGAACAACGCCAACGCCAAGCCTTTGACGCTCATCCCGAAACTGAAGAGCAAGCTCAAGAAGGGGACGTCGATCATTGGGTTCCTCTCGCACGTGCAGGGCGACTTGAAGCAGAAGGCGCATGAGGTGGGCTGCGACATGGTGTTGCCGCGCTCGGCATTCTCGCAGAATCTGCCGCAATTGCTGCGCCGTCATGGTGCTGTCGAGCCCGACGCTGGCGCCGCCGATTGATGCTAATGCTCTGTAGAGACGCGGCTCGCCGCGTCTGAGCCCACGCCCAAACTCGGGTTTGACTTTGCGCGATCTTGCACTTGCGCCGCTCCCGGTTTCATATCACGGTATCGCTTTAGCGATACCGCAATTCGCTAAGTCAAAGACCCCTTTAGAAGGTGGGCTTCGAATGACCACCGACTGTCTGTAGCGTGCAAGTTCAATAGAGCCTGATACAATTTCGCCGTGTTCCCTCACAAAATTCTGATCCTGACGGCCATGGCTGTGTCTGCGTCGGCTTCCGCCCAGCGCCCCCCAGGAAACTCCCAACAGCCTCCATTGAAGGTAAACGTCATCAATGTGTGCGCGCCTTCGCCTGACGAACAGAAGGAATTGTCCGCGGCACTCGGCAAGGCGCCGGGCAACCCGGTGTTCGGAAAAGATTACGAGGTTTCTCGCGGCCATTCCACGCTCGACCAAAGCACGCCGATCCCGGGCATGCCAGCCTTGCCGCCCGGCGCCGTCTCGGCAGCTGACTATGTCCGTGTTCGCCGCGAGTTTCCCGGGGTCACCCTGTTCAGCAACGTCCAGTACTCGTTCAGCGTTGATTCAACGAACATGGTCGAGACGCTCGTGCTACGTGTGCGTGATCCGAAAGATCTGGTGGAGATTTCAATCGAAGACAGCGCTTCCGCGGTGGCTTCCGCGGCCGCCATGTTATCGACCAGTACGCCGGTATCGCGCGTCAAACTGGAGCGTTTTGGAAAGTCGTCGGTAGTGCTGGCCCGGTGCTCGGGAGCGGAAGGAAGTCCGGCGACGAACCAGAGCGCGTACGAGCCGATCTTTCGCGCCGCTTCTTCGATCATGGAGCGCTATCGCGATGCGTTGGGCGCACGCAAGATGGTGCCCCAGGAATTAGCTCGCCTGGGCGTAGGAACGTCAACGAAGTCGAGTTCCGTCAAGAAGAATCCGTAGTTTGTCCCGGCGGCATGGCTGTCTGAAGCGAAATCCGTTCCACGGAATCTACTTACTAATAAGGTGTCTTTGAACAGTGTTCTAATCACTATGGACATACGCAATGTTGTGATCATGGGCTCCGGATGCGCCGGCCACACTGCCGCCCTCTACAGCGCCCGAGCCAATCTCAAACCACTGGTGATCGAAGGCCATGAACCGGGCGGACAACTGTCCATGACCACGCTGGTGGAAAACTTTCCGGGCTTCCCCGAAGGCATTCAGGGGCCGGAGTTGATCGAAAACATGCGCAAGCAGGCGATGCGCTTCGGCGCCGACTATCACATGGGCCACGTGGTCAAAGCCGATTTGAGCAAACGTCCGCTCGAGCTCAGCTTCGGCAAAGAGACCATTCAGACACGCACGGTCATCATCGCCAGCGGAGCCTCGGCGCGCTGGCTCGGCCTGCCGAACGAGCTCGCCCTGATCGGCCACGGGGTTTCTTCGTGCGCCACTTGCGACGGGTTCTTTTTTTCGGGCAAGGAAATCGCGGTGATCGGCGGCGGCGATTCGGCCATGGAAGAAGCGACTTTTCTGACTCGCTTCGCGAGCAAGGTGACGCTCATCCATCGCCGGGAGCAGTTTCGCGCTTCGAAAATCATGCTCGATCGCGCTCGCGCCAATCCCAAGATCGAGTTTCTCACCGATACCGTGGTGGATGATGTTCTCGATGTCGGCAAGAAAGAAGTCACCGCCCTGCGTTTGCGCAATCTGAAAAGCGGCGAGAGCTGGGAATTCCCTACGAGCGCAATGTTTCTTGGCATTGGCCACATTCCGAACGCCAAGATATTCGCAGGCCAACTCGACACCGATGCCGATGGGTATCTGTTGACGCAGAAGAACGTCTTCACCAAAGTGCCGGGAGTTTTCGCGTGCGGCGACGTGCAGGACCGCCGCTACCGTCAAGCCATCACCGCCGCTGGATCGGGCTGCATGGCCGCTCTCGAAGTGGAGAAGTTTCTCGAAGAGGAGGGGCACTGAGGGCGAGTTTCGATTGACGCGCCCCCAAAAGAGACCTCTGTGTCCCTGGGTTAAGACTTTGTTTGTTCGTGCAAGACAAGCTTCCGCGCAGCAACCGGCAGCGTCTCGCAGGCCGTCCGCAGCACGAGTCGCGGTGCGTTCTTGCGAATCCTCATCAAATAAGGCACAGTGCGCTTCCGGTCGGCCTTGGCCGTCTCGCGCAGCAGCCAGCCTAATCCCTTCTGCACCATGTCATCCTCGTCATCCAGCAATTGATTCGAAAGCCGCTCGATCTGGGTAAAGAACTGCCCCTTGCGCGCTCCCCGGATCAGCGCCACACAGGCCGCACGCCGCCGCCACCGATTCGGCGATTTTGCCCATCCGAAAACTTCCCGACAACAGCTAGGATCGGCGGCCACCATCGGCGCCAGCAGGTAATGCGCCAGAGCATCGTGATCGGCCCAGCTCGACACGCGGTCGAGCCAGGAGGCGAACAGCTGGAATTCTCGGTCGCCAAAATTCTTCGTCTGTTTTTCGAGTAGGAAAACAGCCATTACCTTCTCTTCAAGAACCTGGCCGGAGAAAAGCTCGTCGGCTACCTGCACCAGGAAATCCATTCCTCGTTCGCGGACAATGCTACGCCGGAAACGAACCGCGAATTTTCTCAGTTCGGCCGTGTACCAGCCGCGCGACTTTACTACCTCCTTGAAGAAGTGTTGGACCTCTTCCGAGTGCGGCGCCGACCCGCCATCCTTCAAGACTCGCCGGATATGGTCCGCGATATAGCTGGGCGTGACTTTACTGTTCGACATGTTCTCCTTATGGGGCAGAGACAAAGCCCGTCTCCGCCCGTCAGCGCGCAGAGAGTGGCTCATGATAAAAGGAGTGCCATGCTAAATGCTGTGATCCAGCGTCACGGTTGAGTGTGACCGAATGCCGCCTACTTTGCGGGAACGGTTGCGCCCGTTCGCAAGGTCCTGTCATAAATCCAGAGCGCCGCCGCCGTGACTAGGCCGACCGCAGTAACGGTCCACCAGATCCGCGCCGGCTGGTGCGCGACTTCTCCGAAATGGTGGACCAGCGTCCCGCCGAACCAGCCCCCGATCAGCGAGCCAATGCCAATTGGCAAGAACGCAAAGCCCATATAAGTGCCCTGCTGTCCCGGAGGAGCCAGGCGCGAAATGTATTCGTAATAGCGCGGAGATTGAATGATTTCGCCGAGCGCCAGCACAAACAGGGAAAGCACCGCGCCCCAGAGTGTCGGCCGCAGGGCGAGGATGACCCACGAGACGGAAGTGATTACCGTGCCCAAAATCACCGCCTGAAATGCCGGAATCCTGCGGGTCAGGTAATTCACAGCGAGCGTGAGGCAGATCACGGTCAGCCCATCAGTCACCAGAATGATCTCAACGTCAGCCGTGGACTTGATGTAGCCGTGAATGTAGCCCGGCAAACTGATGTACTGCTGCCAGAAAACGACCCAGTAGCCGGTGAAGAGCATCAGAAACCACATGAACCGGCTGATACCTGCGAGCACAAGCAGCAGAAGCGCACTCCATATCCACCAGGGCACGCTGTAACGGGGATAGATCAACAACCCGACACGCAGCACCAACGCGACCAGCAATACCGGCAGAACCAGCCGGTGATTGCCGACCACAACGCAGAAGTTCCGCGCGACCGTGGCGATCGAAGGCGGAGGCGCATCTCCGGCTTTGCGCGGTTCGCGGAAGAAGATGATGACCACAAAGAACATGGCGAAAACGCTGACCGCCGCGACGCGGTAAACATTCTCGACTCCCAGGTGGCGATGGGCCCAGGAAGCGAAGTAAGGGCCCAGCGCGCCGCCGACGTTGACCATCGTGTAATAAATCGAGTAGCCGATGGAACGGACGTTCTCCTTGGATGCGCGCGCTGTTGTCCCCACCACGCAAGGCTTCACCATCGAGATGCCGAGGGCCGGGAGAATGAGGATGCAGCCAACAAACAGTCCAAGCGGCACCGCGTTGCGGACCGGCGCCAGCCATGACGCCCCAATCGATCCGATCAGGAAATAGGCGGCGGCCAGGATGAGATAGGCCATCGAAAGCGCGCGCCGAAAGCCGAGGCGGTCGGCGGCCGCTCCGCCGAAGATAGCGAGAAACCATACCATGCCCCCGAACAGGCCAGTCAAAGTCCCGGTTTGTTCGGTCGAGAAATTCAGCTTCTCCTGCAGATACAGCGCAAGCGAAGCAAAAGCGCCATAGTAGGAAAGACGTTCGAATATCTCAGTGATGTTGGCGACCCAGAAGGGGCGCTCAAAGCCAGTGCGGATTTCGTCGAAACGTTGGGAAAAGGTCAATCGTCACCCCTGAAAAGCGCTCCTGTCGGATCGTGTGGCGCGGGCGCCCTCGCCCGCGAACTGCATCAATAGCCGAGCCGTTCTCGCACTTGTTGGGCTGTCAAACCCGCCACCCGGAGCACTTTATTCCGGCTGGTCTGGCCGGCTGCAATAGTAACGGAGGAACGCGACAGGTTCAAAAGCTTTGCAAAGAAATCAATGCAAGCCTCGTTGGCCTTGCCGTCCACGGGAGGCGCGGTGAGGGCAAGTTTTAGCGCGTCGCCCACTTCGCCGGTGATGGCGTTCTTCTTGGCGCGCGGGTGGACTTTGATCGCGAAGGTCGCGCCCGTCGGCGAATTTTGAATTGCTACCATCAGAAGGCATTACCACAGGGGACACAGAGGTACACAGGGGAAGCCTACAACAGTTTCTTGGATTTCCCCTGTGTTCCTCGGTGCCCCCCGTGGTTAAGTCTTTGCTCGTACCCCGAAAATCGCAGTCCCCACCCGCACGCACGTTGCTCCCTCTTCAATCGCGACTTCGAAGTCGTGTGACATGCCCATGGAAAGAACTGCCGTGCCGATTTGTGCCAGCGCACGTGCGGCTATGCTGTCTCGTATCTGGCGGAGTTTGCGAAAATAAGACCGCGAGCCCTCCGGATCTTCGGTGTACGGCGGGACTGCCATCAGGCCTTGAATTTTCAGATTGCCCCATCCTGGCGCGCCTTGCAGAATCTTCTCCAGTTCGTCCGAGCCTGGCGCGACTCCGCTTTTCGCCTTCTCGCCACCGACGTTGATCTCGATTAAGACCGATAAAATCTTGCCCCCACTTTCCGCGATTGCATTCAGTTTCTCCGCCATCCGCACGGAGTCAACGGAATCCACCGCGTCAAACAACTCCGCCGCCTTCGCGGCTTTATTCGTCTGCAGATGGCCGATGAGACGCCATTCGGTGTCCCGCAACTCGCTTAGAGCGGGCGCCTTGGCGGCAAACTCCTGCACCCTGTTCTCGCCGAAGACACGCAGCCCGGCGGCGTACGCTTCGCGGATGCGTTCGGCGGGAAACGTCTTGCTTACGCCCATCAGTGTGATTTCGTCTGGATTGCGGCCGGCCCGAAGCGCGGCGGCTGCCATCCGCTCCCGCACTTGGGCGATATTTTCCGCAATCGACATCCGGAGTCGCTTACACCGTCGTGGTGAGGGCCGAGTCTCGCTCGGCTTGGACGGGCGAGGGCGCCCGTCCCCACACAAACCAACGTCCTCACACTAGCATTCAGTCACGAGCATTACATGATCGCGGTCGGCGGCGCCGGGTCTTCGGGCCTGCCGGCGTTGGCCAGCGGAACCCGGATCATGACTAACGCCAGCACGGCGAGCGCGCCAAGCGCCAGAAGAAATGGCGGCGTCCATTTGAACAAGCTCACATCGTAGCCAGAGCCTACCAGGCCTGCGATGGCCAGACCACACAGCGCTTCGCCCGCGATCAGACCCGAAGCTGTAAGGACGCCCGCATTTTCCACGCGTGCCTTCTGCGCATCATTCAAGCCACGGCGATCGCGCAATTTGTCGGTGATCCAGCGAATCACACCGCCGATGAAGATGGCAAAAGTCGTGCCCAGCGGCAGATACATGCCGACTGCGAACAGCATCACGCTCTTTACCTCGATCAGAATCATAGCCAGTCCCAGCAGAATGCCAACGATCACCAGCGGCCACGCCATGTCGCCACCCACGATTCCTTTGGAGAGCATGGCCATCAGTCCTGCCTGCGGGGCCGGCAGGGCGGGGCTGCCGAAGTGGTACGCGCGATCGAGGATCGCCACCGGGAAAAAAAGGACGAGCGAGGCCACGACGATGCCGAACAGATCTCCGATCTGCATTTTTGATGGCGTTCCACCGAGGATGTGTCCGACTTTCAGGTCCTGCAGCATTTCGCCAGCCACCGCCGATGAGACGCATACTACGGCGGCTACACCGAGAACCGCGGCGACCCCACCGGTGCCCGACACTCCCAGAGCGACCATCAGCAGCGCTGCGATCACCAGCGTGCAAAGCGTGAGTCCCGACACGGGATTGTTCGACGAGCCAATCATGCCGACCAGGTTGCCGGAAACCGCAGCGAAGAAGAATCCCACGACGAGCATGACGCCGGCCGCGACCAGCGAACCCGAGAGAATCGTGGAACTGGAGAGGTTCCCGGCGCCGCTGATAAAGAAGTGATACAGAATGATCATAGCGACGAGCACCACCGCGATGCCGGCGAAGACAGCTTTCGCTGGCAGGTCACGCTCGGTGCGGTTGGTAGCGGCATGCGCGGACGCCGATTTCTTCAGATCGGAGACGGCGCGTCCCATGCCGAGTGCCAACTGCTTCCGCATCTTGAAAAGCGTGTAGGACGCACCCACGAGCATCCCGCCGACTGCGATCGGCCGCACAATTGAGAAGTAGATGGCTTGCGCCAGCAGAGGCCAGGCGATCATTTGTCCCTCCGGCGTCGATGCCTGGATGTAGGGGCCGATGGTGAAAGTTAGGAGTGGAACCAGCAGGCCCCAGGCCAGCAAGCCTCCCGCGAAGTTTAAGGCGGCAAGTCTTGGGCCGATGATGTATCCCACGCCAAGATAGGCGGGGCTAATGTCGGGGGCCGTGAATAGCGTCGCGCCGCCCGTAATGGTGGTGGCCACGTTTGGATTCGTACTGGTACGGAGCAGCAGTTTCTTTCCCAGGGCGCTGATCTTCACCGGGAAGGTGTTGCTGGGATTGAAAACATTGATCGCTCCCAGCAGATACATGAACGCGCCAAAGCCCATGTTGGCAAACAGAATCTTGGCGGCTTTCGCGCCCTGTTGTCCGGCCTTGTGAATCTCGGAGGCGGCCACGGATTCGGGGAATGGCAAGTCGGGATCCTCGACCATAACCCGGCGCAGGAGGGTTACGAACAGGATGCCCAGGGTGCCCCCGATCATCATCAAAGCTACCGATTTCCAATACTGGTCGCGGGTGAGCCCCGGCCACAGGCCAGCCATCACAAAAGCCGGGATGGTGAATATGGCGCCTGCAGCTACCGATTCGCCGATCGAGCCCACGGTTCGGGCGATGTTCTCTTCGAGGAGGGATCCCTTCATCAACCGCAGCAGTGCCATGGAGATCACGGCGGCTGGATAGGTCGCGGCGATCGTCATCCCCGCCTTCAGGCCGAGGTAAGCGTTAGCGGAGCCGAGCAGAGCGGTCAGGAACAGTCCGATTAATACGGCCCGGAAGGTAAACTCCTTCATTTCCATCGATTCCGGAACGTAGGGACGATGTTTGCGGGGGGCTTCAGTATTCGCCGCAGGAGCGCTCATAGGGTCCTCATGGTCATCATGGATTGCATTGCCGATTAAGAGTAGCAGCGACGGCGCACCTTATCATGCCGAAAGGCTGGTTTACAAGTGCCGCCGTTGCGTAGGGCTTGCCCGGCGGCTATACTGACTGAGTAAAGTCCGGCAAAGCATCATCGGTTTGCCGGGTGCCGGAGGCCGTCTTCAGCAGTACTGGGTTTCGAATGCGGGCTGCCCAGGGCCAAGCGGCGGACCATGAAGTGCCGCACCATGGCTTGGCCGATAGTAGCTTGGCCGAGCATGGGATGGCCGAGCATGGGTTCGCTGGCTTTGCCAAGCGCGCGGCTGCGACTTTATTCTTCACTTTTTTCCCCGCCGATTGCCGGATATGTGGTTCTCCTCTGATCGGCATTTCGCGGCTCCCCGTTTGCGCAAGCTGCTTGATCGCCGTTCGACCGCTGAAGGGGTCGTACTGCAGCGTTTGCGGAGAGGCCTTACACATCCCTGGCTACACCGGTACCGAGGAATCGCGATGCCTGCTTTGCCAGCGCACGGATCCTCCCTTCGAACGCGCGGTCGCCTACGGCAGCTATGAGGGTGGGTTGCGCGATCTGATCCATGCGCTCAAGTTCCAGCAAGTTCGTCCGGCGGCGGCCGTTCTGGGGCGCATGTTGGCCGAAGGGATTGGCAACCTGGAAAAGGCGATGCCTGTCGGAACGATCGCCGTTGTGCCTGTCCCCCTGCACAGGCGCAAGCAAGCGCAGCGCGGATTCAATCAGGCGGAGATGATCGGTCGCGCCGCCTTGAAGCGACTTTCTCGTCCGAAAAGATTTGAATTGTGCGACGGAGTCCTGCTTCGCTGCCGCGAGACCGGAAGCCAGATTGGCCTGACCCGTCATCAACGGCGTGAGAACCTGCGCGGCGCTTTTGCGGTGAGCGATCCAACGCGAATCTTGAACCGTGACATCCTACTGCTCGACGATGTTTATACGACGGGGACCACGGCCTCCGAGTGCGCCAGGGTACTTCTCCGCGCCGGAGCGGCGCGAGTGTGGGTGGCGACAGTGGCTCGCACTTTGAAGATTTCCGACGTCATCTCGTTCGCGGAAAAAGAGTTCTCAGTTCCCGGTTCTCAGTTCTCAGTGAACCCGCCCGGCTGTACTGAGAACCGGGAACTGAGAACCGGGAACTGATTTTATGTCCTTGCGATTGCACAATTTCGGCGGCAGCATGCGGTCGCACCTTCCGGCGTCGATGCTCGCTTCCGGCATGCACCAGGAGGGGGATGGCCACGCGCTGCATCAGCCGGTGCTGGTGCTGAACGCCTCCTACGAGCCGATCAATGTTTGTGCCGCGCGGCGCGCGATCG
>Ga0209415_10005102_pt1 | contig 23758 bp, 21 predicted proteins | sample PeaSoiSIISIP2007_FD_187696 | JGI IMG/M metagenome (GOLD analysis project Ga0209415, IMG submission 187696) | Peat soil microbial communities from Weissenstadt, Germany - SII-SIP-2007 (SPAdes) (version 2) | ecosystem: Environmental > Terrestrial > Soil > Wetlands > Peat | place: Germany... | reverse complement strand
AGACCTTCGGGGCTTCAGCGTAAGAAAATCAATACCATACGCCTCGCCTACCCCTCGAGTTGAGAAAGACGGGCTAGGCCTGCGGCGACACGTCCTCGGCATGCATGCCCAGGCGCTCGAGCAGGTCGCGATCGTGCTGGGTTTGCGCGTTGCCCGTAGTCAGCAGGCGATCGCCGTAGAAGATCGAGTTGGCGCCGGCCAAGAATGCCAGCGCCTGGGCCGCATCGCCCATCTGCTCGCGGCCCGCGGAGAGCCGCACCATGGCGCGGGGCATGGTGATCCGCGCGACCGCGATCGTGCGGATGAATTCGATCGGATCGAGCGGCGGCGTGTTGGCCAGGGGCGTGCCCTCGATCGGCACGAGCTGATTGATCGGCACCGATTCGGGATATGGATCGAGATTTGCCAGCTGCGCGATCAGCCCGGCGCGATGCCGGCGCGACTCGCCCATGCCAAGGATGCCGCCGCAGCAAACCTTGATGCCGGCATCGCGGACGTTGCGCAAGGTATCGAGCCGATCCTGGTACACGCGGGTGGTGATGATGCGGCCGTAGTACTCCGGATCGGTGTCGAGGTTGTGGTTGTAGTAGTCCAGGCCGGCGTCCTTGAGTGCTTGCGCCTGCGCGGGTTCGAGCATGCCCAGCGTCATGCATGTCTCCAGTCCCAGTGCCTTTACCTCGCGCACCATTTGTGTGAGCGCAGCAAAATGCCGCTCCTGGGGACTGCGCCAGGCCGCGCCCATGCAAAAGCGGCCCGCGCCGGCCTGCTTGGCGGCGCGTGCCGCCTCGACCACCTCCTCGACCTCGAGCAGCTTGCTGGCCTTGAGATCAGCGCCGTGGTGGCTCGACTGCGAGCAGTACGCGCAGTCCTCGCTGCAGCCGCCGGTCTTGATCGACAGCAGCGTGGAGAGCTGGATGGCGTTGGGATCGAAGTGCTCGCGGTGAACCTGTTGCGCGCGCAGGAGCAGGTCAGGGAAGGGCAGGTCCAACAGCGCCTGCACCGCCGCCACGGGCCACGCGGGCGCCGTCGGGCGCGCCCGCGCATCGCCGGCTGCGGTATGCGCCAGCGCGGCGCTGCGCGGGCGGACAACGATCGGGGAAGGGGGGACCGTGCTCATGGTGTAGTTCGCAAGGGCATCGCCCGCGAGGGCGCAGCACCGTATCCAAAGGTGCAAGTATTACACTTTCCGCCAGATTGCCTTCCCCCGGCAGCGAAAGTTCCCATGCTCCTGCGAAACTGGACCGCCTGCCTCGCCTTGCTTGCCACCGGCGCCTGGGCGCATGCGCACCTCGAGGCGGCGCAGCCGGCGGCCGACAGCAAGAGCGCCGAGGTTGTGGAAATCCGGCTGGCCTTCAGCGAGCCGGTCGAACCCAAGTTCTCCACCATCCGCCTCGAGACCGGCGAGGAGCGCGCTGTCGTCGAACCGGCGGCCGAGGTCGACGCCGCCGACCCCAAGGTGCTGGTAGTGCATCTGTTCGAGAAGCTGCCGCCTGGCGCCTACAAGGTGCGCTGGGCGGTGGTGACGGTCGACGGGCACCGCGTGAGCGGCGCCTATTCCTTCCTCGCTTCGCATTGACCAAGCGCGCCGGGCCAGGGGCATGAACTTGGCTCTGCCCCTGGATCTGTGCGCCGCCATCCACGTCGGCGCGCTGATGGCCTGGTTCGGGGCGCTTTCCCTGCGCCGCATCCTGCTGGTGCCGCTGGGAAAGGCCGAGTTGCGCGGCCTGCGCCTTGCCGCCGCAACCGCCTTGGCCAGCGGTTTGCTTTGGCCCTGGCTGCAGACCGGTGTCGTCCTGGATGATGCGCGCGCGGCACTCGATCCGCAGCAAGTTGCGCAGGTAATGACGCAGACCGCGTTCGGACGGACCTGGCTCGCGCGCCAGGCATTTGTGCTGCTGGCGTTGCTGACCGCAACGATGCCGCTGCTGGCCATCGGTCGGGCGGTGTACTTCCTGGTGGCAGCTGCGCTGGCCAGCGTCGCGCTGCTGGGCCATGCCGCCGCTGGCGCGGGAACCTACGGAACTCTGCAGCGCCTCGCCCTGGCCTTGCACTTGCTGGCGGCGGGGGCGTGGCTGGGCGCGCTGCCGGTACTGTGGGTGCTGACCGGGCGGCTTGCCGCGGCCGAGCTGGCGCTGGCCCTGCGGCGCTTTTCCTCCTATGGGATCGCGCTGGTGACAATCGTCGTGGTCACCGGCGCGCTCAGCGCGTGGTTTCGCACCGGTGGCGTGACTGCGCTGGTGACAAGCGGCTACGGCAAGATTTTGCTGGGCAAGGTAGGCCTGGTGGCGCTCATGGGAGCGGCGGCATTGCTCAACCGAAACCGCTACACGCCGGCACTGGAGCGGCCCGACCTGAGGGTGCAGAGCGCGGGCCGTCGCGGGCTGCGCCGCAGCATCGCCGCCGAGTCGGCGCTGGGCGTACTGGTAGTGGCCGTGGCGGTGCTGCTGGGCGCGGCGGAGCCGCCGCGCTGAACGTGAAATGGGACCCGCAGCGGGGTCCCCTCGGCTCCGGGCTCGCGGTGCGTCGCCGCGCCAGGCGCTCTTACTTCGCGCTGAACGCGAAATCCGCGTTGGTCGTCTTCTCGCCGCTCTTGAGCACCAGTCGCAGACGCCAGTCGCCAGCCATCGACGGACTGAGGTCGGAGACATGCCAGCTGCACTCGCCCGTGGACATGACCTTAGGATCGATGTCACCGCCATGGCCATGTGCTGGCATTTCGAAGGCCGCGCTGCTCACCTTCGGACAGCCCTTGGCCATGCCTACGGGGCTGATGTCGATCATCGCCTCGGCCGATTTCTTGACGACCAGAGAGTCAGACCCCTTGGCATGCAGAGTCCACATGCCGTCGCTGGACTTTACGTCCTGGTCAGCCTGGACGGCGCCGGCAAACACCGCCAATGTCAGAATCGGCGCAATCCGCAGCCCCAGGTTCATGCAATCGAATCGCATCTTGTTCTCCCAGTAGAGTTGTTCGAAGGCGGACCACACGAAACGCGCGGTTGTATGCGCCGGTGCCGTCCGCGAGCCAGCGATCGTACCGCGTCCAGGAATCTGCGGTCCGGCCATGCCCGCAGAGATCCCGCATGTTCGTAATGCATGCCCTGGGTAGGTCGCCACGGCGCCCGGGGCATGGGCGAGGTGCGGCCGAGAACTAGCCCTTGCGCAGCCGCGCGCTGATTGAGCGCGCGATGTCTTCGTATCCCATCTGCTTTGCCCAGAACAGGGGCGGATAGCCTTGGGTAACCAGGGTGAGGTTGGTCTCGCGTTGACCAACGATCGCATCGGCTACTTCGGGATGATGGAAAAACAACGCCAAGAACAGGGGCGAGCGCCGATCGTGGTCCAGGGCGTTGGGATCGGCCCCATGATCGAGCAGGGCGATGGCCAGTTGCAGATCGCCGCGCTCGGCCGCGATGTGCAGCGGGGTCACCCCATCGCGGTCGGCGATGCGCGGGTCGGCCCCGGCCGCGAGCAGGCGCGCGGCAAGCGCCGGTCGGCTAAGGCGCAGGGCGCTTGCGAGCGGGGTCACGCCGTTGGCGTCGGCGATGTTCGGATCGGCGCCGCCCCGCAGCAGGCGCTCGACCTCCTGGGGTGCATTGTGTGCCGTCGCGATTCCCAAGGCGGTCATCCCGATGCTGCCGCGCGCGTCCAGATCGATCTTGTGGCTCAGGACCTCGCGCAGCATCTCTTCGCGGTCGCTTTGCGCGGCCAGCACGAGCGCGTTGTTGCCAGAGTCGTCGCGTGCGTTGAAGTTTGCGCCGGCTTTGATCATGGCGCGAAACAGCGCCACATTGCCGGCGCGCGCCGCCGACAGCATGACCTCGTCTTCCATCGTCGGACTCGCGCTGGCGGCAATGTCTCCCAGCGTCAAGGCCAAGGCACCGATGATGCGTAGCGAGGTTTCGAAGAAAGACCGCTTCATGAGCAGGTTCTCGATGTCGGATTTGGGATTGGAGCAGGTCAACGTGGCATTCTCATTACCGATCGCGGCCCCGTCACCACTCTTGGTAGGGCGTGCCGTCTGTGCCATTGCCCGGCGCGCCGCTGCGCACGTCCGCTAGCCCCACGGCATTGCGCTCCGCCGGGCCCGGGAGTGGGGTCGCGGCCAAGGCGGCTTGCGGGGCGGGCGCGGCGGCGAGCACGTCGGCTTCGCTCAGAGCGACCCAGCTGTCGCGCTTGTCGGTGATGGGATCGATGGGAATTGCTTTGAGATAGTTGCGCGCCACGAGTTCGTCCAGGCTCGAGGGCAGACGGCCCTGATCGCCCTGGAACTTGTCGATAGCTTCGCGCATCACCTTGAGCGAGGAGCGAAGCGTCGTCTCCTTGGCCCGCTCGACGTGTTGGATGTAGCGCGGTGCGGCGATGGTCAGCAGCAGCGCCAGGATGGCAAGCACTACCAGCAGCTCGATCAGCGTGAAGCCGCGCCGCGCCAGGTGTAACGTGCCTCCGGTAGCCAGGTCCAATGCGTGCCCGCCACCCATTTACCACTCCCGGTAGGGTACGCCGTTGATCCCGGTCCCGGCGGCCAGCGAGTAGACGTCGAACACATCGTCGCCTTCGGCCGGAGCATCGGGCGGACTCTCGTAGCTGCGCTTGCCCCACGTTTGTACCGGTGCCAGGGAAGCGTCGTCATTGAAGGGATCGCGCGGGATGCGTCGCAGAAAGTACATCTGCCGGCCCTTGACATCCTTGGCATTGGCAACCCCGCTTAGCAGATCCTCCAGGCGCGGTGGGTAGCCCGAGGTATCGGCCTTTCTTGGGATCCGCCCCTCGTCGGTGGCGCGCTTGTACGCGTCGATCGCGCTGCGCAGCTCGCGCAGGTCCTGGCGCAGCTCGGTCTCCTTCTGCCGCTGCAGTTCGAGCTTGACCACCGGCACGGCCATGACGACGAGTATGGAAAGGATCGCGATAGCGATTACCAGCTCCAGCAGGGTGAAGCCGGTACGCCGCAGTCCGCCGCCCCTGCCCCAGCTCGCGCGGTGCTTCGGCAACACGAACCCGCGGGCGCGTCGCTGGGACGGGGTTGCAGGCATCTTTTTTCCCGAGCTCATCTTTCCGGCGCGGGGCTGGTCGATGGAGCTGGGTCGCCGGTGGCGCCGCCGGTCTCGGTCACCGGCTTGAGCGGCGCAGTCGGGGCGTCAGGCATGGGCGGGGCGCTGAGCGTGGTGGGCCCCGGCAGGGCGCTTGCCGCCGGCGCGGCGGGGGTAGCCGGGCCGGTCGCCCCAGCGGGCGTAGGCAGCGCGGGCACGGCAAGGGGCAAGGTGGCCGGCGCAGGGACGGGTTGGGCGCTGACGGCGGCGGCCTCGGGCACCGTGGTGGCCGCGGGGGCGCCTGCGTTTACCTCCGCGTGTCGGATGATTGCGTTGATTGGTGCATTGGTATCGCTGCCGCGAAGGGAGATCGACTGCGGGGGCGTGGGGCCGATCGTCAGGGGCCTGGCCCCCACCACGGCCTCGGTCCCTGCCGGTACCTGGCGGTCGCCGTCGGGAGTGGCAAGGTTGCGAACGATGCGCGGCGTCACCAGCATGACGATCTCGGTCTTCTCGTGCGAGGAGTTATCGTTGCTGAAGAGCCGGCCGATGCCGGGAATGTCGCTCAAGCCCGGAACTTTGTTCCAGCTGTCGGTCTCGTTGTCGTTGATCAGGCCCGCGAGCACTTGTGTTTCCCCGTCGTGCAGGCGCATGTTGGTCTGCGCGCTGCGCGTGCCCACCTGGTAGGCCGTGGTGATCCCGGTGGTCGAGCTGCCCACGGTGACTGAGCCCAAGTTCGAATTGACCTCGAGCTGTACCTTGATGCCGACCTCGTCGTTGAGGTACACCTGCGGCTCGACCTCGAGCTTGAGACCGACGTCGATGTACGAAACGGACGAGGCGACCCCGGCGTTTTGCACCGCGGTGCTGGTGATCACCGGCAACTTTTCGCCGATCAGCACCTTGGCTTTTTCGCGGTTCTTGACGCGGATGCGCGGGTTGGCCAGCAGGTTGCTGTCGTTGTCCGTCAAGGCAAGGTTGGCGATCAGCAGCGGATTGGGAATCGTCGTGATCAGGCTGCTGAAGTTGCTGGTCGCAATGCTGTTGGCGCTTCCGGTTCCACCTGGTGCCACGACGGGGTTACTTGAACCGCGCGTAATGTTGGTGGGCAGCTGGATTCCGAGATTCTGCGCCCGGGTCCTGCTGATCTCGATCACTTCGAGCTCCAGCATGACCTCGGCTTCGGCAATATCGATGGATTCGACCATGCGTTCGGCCAGGCGCATCGCATCGGGAGTATCGCGAACGACGACCACGTTGAGCTTCTCGTCGATGAAGATGTCCTTGATATGCGCCATCGTCTTGAGCATGCTCTCGACCTGCTTGGCATCGACATTGACGAGGTAGAATGTGCGCACGACCAGCTCCTGGTATTCCTTGGCCTTGGCCGGCGTGTTCGGGTAGATGAGCAGCGTGTTGTCGTTGAGCACCTTGCGCTCCAGCGCATTGGTGCCGAGCACCACCCGCAACACGTCCTCGATCGGGTTGTTGCGGATGAAAATCGTGATTTTGGAGTCGGTCTTTACGTCCCTGTCGAAGACGAAATTGAGCCCGGCTGCACGCGACAGCACTTCGAAGACGTTGCGCAGCGGTGTTTCCCGAAACTCGATGCTTACCGGCGTGGCCAGGGCGCTCTTGAGGGCGGGGAAAGTCTCCGAGGCGCGCTGCTGGCGCTCGCGCAGTTGCTGCAGCAAGCGCTTGGCGTCGCGTTGCTCCGGATCGCTGGCCAGGATCTGGTGCAGGCGGGACTCGGCCTCAGCCGGGTGACCCGCCTTGGCTAGGTCGGCAGCCTCGGCAAAGACAGCGTCGAGGCGGCGCGCAAGGGCAATTCGGTCGAGTCCGGCTTTGGCAGGCTCCCAGTTCGGATCCAAGCGCAGGGCGCGCTGATACAGCTCCTGGGCTTCGTCCAGGTGATGCGCGCTTATCGCACTCTCGGACGCGACCGAAAGCTGCGACAGTGCCACTTCAAGCCGGCGGTGGTAGGCCGCCAGCAGGCGTCGATCGTCCGGGTCCTTTTTCGCCGCATCCTGCAGCAACAGCACCGCCTCTTCGAAGCGCCCCTCGCTCCATAGCGTCTGGCTCTCGCTGATGGGTGTGGTCGCACACGCCGCCAGCGCCGCCAGCAGCGTAAGACCGGCGAACCACCGCGCCGGCCAGGCACGGGTCGGGGCACTGAGCCTGGCCGCCGGTTGCGTGGGGGTGCGCAGGGGAAGGCGTAGCAGATGCTGGAGCGCTCTCGAAAACAGTTCGCAGGACAATGGAAGCTCGTCTTTGGTTGCGGTGTTTGGTTTCAATTCACGGGGGCGGCGCCTATTGACATCGCGACGCGCTGCCCAGTCGGACCGTGCAAGAAGACCAGGCGCTCGGGGGCTGCTTCGACCAGCTTGAATTCGCCGACGTCCGAGCCCAGCGTGGCGCTGATCGGCGCGTTTCCCTGCAGCAGGAAATAGGTCGCGCGGCCGTCAACGAGCAGGCGGCCGGTAAACACGAACGGCAGCGGTGGAGCGTGCGGGGGCTCGGGCGCGACCGCTAGTGGTCGCGAGTGCGGCACTTCATAGGAATATGCGCCGAACAAGTTGCGCTGTTGCTTCGGGGCGATCGGTCGCTGCGGCAGCTCGAGCGCAGTTGTGAGTTCTTCCGGCGCGCCCGCAGGCGCGATTTTGCGCGAATCGACGCGCGCAGCGGCTCGCCCAGCCTCGCTGCCCGGCCGGACTATCGCCTGCACCGTGTCGTCCTGGCTCGTTGTCAGCGTCCAAGCAGACCACGCGACCGAAACCAGCAGCGCCAGCCCCAGCAGCAGCCCGCGCCGGTTCACTTGCCCTCCCGCGCCAGGAAACTAAGCCCGATTTGCGCGTCGAGCTCCTCGCCCCCGTCGACCGCGCGCCGCAGACTGAGTTCGTCGAGCGAGAGGCTCGGATAGTCGTGTAACAGGGCCTCGAGCCAGGTCCGCAAGTGCGGATAGTCGACATGCGCCGGAAAACTGAGGCGGTAGCGCTCGGCAGCATGGCCGAGGACCGCCTGAGTCCGGTACTCCGTATGATCGATCTGCACCGCATCATGCTCTGCACGGCGCTGAATGGCAGCAACGAAATCGGGGACTTCGGCGGCCGGAGGCAGGCTGGCGATTAGGGCCGCAAGCGGGTTGCGCTGCGCCCGCGCTTTTTTCGGATCCCGCAGCTGCTCCCACTGTCGGTCCAGCGCAACGAGCTCGCGTTCCTGCTCGGCATTGGCGCGCTCCAGGGCTGGAGCGACGAGCAGTACCAAAATGGCAGCTAGGAGCAGTGCCGCCATTCCGGCCCACCCGAGCGGCCCGATGCTGCCTGCCACGAAGGCGGCCCGCTGCATGGCAAGAGCGTTGGTCTTCATGGCGCAGCTTCGGTTGCCGTTGCCGTTGCGGCCGCCGATGCGGGCGTGCCCGAGAGATCGCCCCGCATTGTCGCGCTGACCACGTGCGCTCCGAGCGCATCGCGCCATTCGTGGTGCGTCATCGTCATGGTTCGTATGGGGGCGCCGCCGGTGAGCCTTTGGGAGAAGCGCACGAGTTTGTCAAGATCGCGTCCCTCCGCCACCAGCTGCAAGGCGGTGAATTTCGGCTCGACGGCAAGCTGCACGAGATGCACCCCTGTCGCCCCGCTGGCGGTGGCCGCTTCCAGCTGGTCGAAGAGATCGTGCCACGGGCGGTCCAGTTCCCGGACGATCGCGTCGGCCTCGAGGAGCGCCTCGGTCTCGCCTTTGCGTGTGGCGCCGCGCCTGCCCACGCCGTCTCCGGGCGCCACGGGTGCGGCGCCCAGGCGTGCAAGAGCAGCTTCCACTGTTATACGTTGCTGTGCCAGGTTGGCCTGGCGATGCCAGCCCGGCCTGCAGGCCAGTGCTCCGGCAGAGAGCGCGACTGCGCCACCGGCGAGCAGCAGCCAGGCAAGTGGCGCAACGCCGCGCGCCGGCCGCAGCAGCTCGACCTCGTGTGGCCGCACGCGTAGCAGTTTCGTCAGGATCTCGGGCAAGTAGGGCATGATTGCGTGTGCTGTCGGCCGGTATTGTTTGGCGGGAGCGGATCGTTACGGACCTACTGCCATTCGGGCAGCGAGAAGGCCCGGCGAAAACCCAGTCCGGAGGCCAGCGCGGCAACGGTGCAGTTGCGCCGCGAGCCGGGTTCTAGGGCCGGGGGAGTCAAGGCCAGCGCGACGTTATCGCCCGGCGCCGTCGCTTCGCCGGCCAGGACGGTGGCCCACTCCGAGCGCACGGCGGTGACGAGCCCGTCGTCGTGGTCGAACCGGCACCAGCGTACTCGCCGCATTTGCCCGTCCACCAGGAGCAGGAAGCCGGCTCCGTCCGAGTCGAGCTCAATGAGGCAGCCGGAAAATCGCGGTTCTTGGGCGATCAGGATGCCAAGGTGCTCGAGCAGACCAACGCGCGCGGAGCGCACCTGCCGCTGGGACGCGAATTCCGCTTGCAGCAATACCGGCCACGCGGCCGCGATGCGATCGCGTCCAGGAAGGTCGCGCCCGACGCGGATGTCCCAGGCCTGCGCGCCTTCGCCATAGACCTGGTCGAATCGGGCACGTGCGTAGTTGCTCCAGCGCTCCTCCCGGGTGAGCTGATCAATCCAGGGCAGCAACAGCAGCCGGGTCCATCTGCATGCCAGGTGCACGTCGATCGCTATGTCCCGGTGTGCGGCCAGCAGCGCGCGCACTGCCGCACAGGCGTCTTCCAGGCCAGCACCTGCGATTGTTTGTCGGTCGCGCTCCGCCCATTGCTGCCCGGAGCGCGTGTACAAGGCAAGCGATCGGGTACCGATGTGCAGGCGCGCCCGGTCCTTTTTCAGGCGCTGGCGAGCGAGGCGGACCGCCGCGCCGATGTCAGCTCGCATGGTCCGACTCGGCGAAGGTCACTCGGTCAAGCTCCTCGATAGTGGTGTGGCCCTGGGCCACGAGGTCCAGCCCCACCCGGCGGATGGAGCGCATGCCGCGCTCGCGCGCCGCGCGTTTGACCGCTGTCATCGAGGAGCGCAGGCCGATGGCCTCCCGCAGGGCATCGTCCAGTACCAGGATCTCCGCAATCGCGCGCCGCCCGCGGTAGCCGGTGCCGCGGCAGTGTCCACAGCCGCGGCCGCGCTGCAGGCGAAGTCCTTCCAGCACTTGGCGCTCGGCCGCCGGTCGCAAGGACAGCTCCACCGGATCGTCCACCAAGCAGTGCCCGCAGTTCAGGCGAACCAGGCGCTGCGCGACGATGCCGTTGAGCGCGGCGACGAGGTTAAAGGGGTCGACGCCGATGTGCAGCATCCGGCCGATGACGTCGAACACGCTGTTGGCGTGCACCGAGGTGAAGACCAGGTGACCGGTCAGTGCCGCCTGCACCGCAATCTGCGCGGTCTCGCCGTCCCGGATCTCTCCCACCATGATCTTGTCCGGATCGTGGCGCAGGATGGATCGCAGTCCGCGGGAAAAGGTCAGGCCGCGCTTCTCATTGACGGGGATTTGCACGACGCCCGGGAGCTGGTATTCGACCGGGTCCTCGATGGTGACGATCTTGTCCTTGCCCGTGTTGACCTCGGACAGGGCCGCGTAGAGCGTCGTGGTCTTGCCACTGCCGGTGGGGCCCGTTGCGAGCAGCAGGCCGTAGGGCAGGCGCGATAACTCGCGCAGGGTCTTGACCGTGGCCGGCTCAAAGCCGAGCGACTCGAACCGCAGTGAGCGCGCCTCGTCGGCCAGGTGCTGCTTGTCCAGGACCCGCACGACGGCATCCTCGCCGTGCACGGCCGGCATGATCGAGACGCGCAGATCGATGTCGCGGCCATCGATACGCACCTGGAAGCGTCCATCCTGCGGCACGCGCTTTTCGGCAATGTCGAGCTCGGCAAGCACCTTGATGCGCGAGATGGCCTGCTCGCCGGTGGCGATGTCCTCGATTCGTCCTGCCGCATCGAGCACGCCGTCGATCCGGTACTTGATCGCCATGCCGCTGGCATCGCTCTCCAGGTGCACGTCGCTGGCCTGGGCCTTGAGCGCGTCGTAGAGCAGCGAATTGACGATGCGCACCACCGGGCTCGAATCCTCCGAGATGCTGCGGATCGAGAGGTCCTCCGCAATGCCACCGTTGCGTGCGCTGCCGTCGCCGCCGCCCTCGGGCAATGCGCTCTCGATCGCGCGCATTGAGGCTTCCTGGCGCTTGAGGTAGGCCCGGATCTCCTCGAGCACCGCAAGGGCAAAGGTGAAGGGAACGCCGATGCGGCTCTCGGCCCAGTCGATGCGGGCCTGGTCAAACGGGTCCTCGAGCACGCACCAGAGCCGTCCCTTGTCGTCGCGCCCAACGACGACGTTGCGCCGGTCCGCGTCGGGGTAGGTGATCCCCTCGAACACCGGCGTCAAGCTCTGCAGTGCAGTGCTCTCGAGGTAGCGCATCTTCAGGGCGCGCGCGCACGCCGCCAGCGCGCTGTAGGCATCGCACTGCAATTGCTGCGCGAGCGCTGCGCCGAACTCGGTCCCGGCCTTGCGCGCCTGCGCGGCGAGCGCAGCGAAGCGGCCGGCATCGCCCAGCGATGCGCCGGAGTGCTGCGCCGAGCGTTCGTCGGGGCGCTCCTGCGCACGCGCGCCTGCAGCGAGCGGCGGCTCGGCACGCATCATTGAATCGCCTCGGCCAGGGAGAAGATCGGCATGTACATCAGCACCACCACGAGGCCGATGACAACCCCCATGATGAGCATGAGGAACGGGCCGATGACGCGGCCCAGCCAGTCGGCGCCACGCCCCACCTCGTCCTCGTGGAAATCCGCCGCCCGGTCGATCATTTCGGCCAGTTTGCCGCCGCCTTCGCCTACGCGAAAGAAACGGTCCGCGACCGCGGTGGAGAGGCCTTGCTCACGCATGCTGTCGGAGAACGTACGCCCCTCGCTGACGGCGACCTGGGCCGCGTCGAGCCGACGGGCGAGGTGCACCGGTAGAAGGCCGCGCGCGACCTGCAGCGAGGCGACCATCGGAATGCCGCCGTGCAGCAGCAGCGCGAGCGTGCGGTACAGGCGGGAGAATTCGGCCGCCGCGAGGACTTCGCGCAGCCGCGGAATCCTATGCAGCACGCTCATGACTCCACTGCGAAAGCGGCTGCTGCGCACTGCCGCAACGATTCCGCCGACCAATATTGCAAGGCCTCCCGCCGCCAGCCAAGGCTGGGCGCCGATGCGGCTGCCGACCCACAGCAGCACGCGCGAGGCCGCCGGCAGCTTGTCGCCCATGTCGGCATATACGTCGGCAAAGCGCGGGACCACGTAGCCGACCAGGAACAGTAGAACGAGCGAGCTCACGCCCAGCAGGATCATCGGATAGATCGATGCGGCGAGCAGCTTTTCGCGCACCTCGCGGGTCAGGCGCCGGTACCGCACGAAGCGCTCGAGCGCGGGTCCATAGTCGCTGGTGCGCTCGGCCGCGCGCAAGGACTCGCACAGGACGCTTGGAAAAACCGCCGGATGCTGGGCCAGCGCAGCCGACAAGGGCAGACCCTCGCGCACGCGCGCATGCAGCTTGCCGAGCAGGGAATCGGAATTGACGTTGGGACGCGCGGCGCCGGCGCCCCGGCCTTCCTTACTTGCCAGAGTCTCCAGCGCCTCGCCGATCGGCACTCCCGCGGTGACCAGCGCGAGCATTTCCTGGCAGAAAAGGTCGACGTCGAATCGCGCTGCGCGCCCGGTAGCGGGGCGTCCATTGGAAAGACCGAGGGAAAGATGTTTGAGCCCGTCCCCGAGCGAACCGGCGGCAGTCAGTTCCAGTGGCGTAAGGCCGTCGCGTGCAAGCATGCGTCGGGCCGCCGCGGCGTCGGTCGCGTCGACCGTAAGCGGTTGCGTAGAGCCGTCACTGCGAAGGGCGAGAACGCGAAACTGCATGGGCAGACTTCCAAGCTGCGACGGCGGCGCGTATACCGATGAACGCAATCGCTCTTCTAGTTCCCGCTCAAACACCACTACCAAAGCGGGCGCATCGCAAGGGCGCACGAACCGGCCGCCATCGCCGCGCATCGGCACAGCGCCGTGGAAAATCAGTGAGCTGCGAGCGAATGTACTTTATATCGCCGCGCGCCGCGGTCACGAAAACTTCATATTCGTCAAGGCGGAGGTCGCCAATACTGGGCGGCGATTAGTCCAATCGGACAATTACGCGAACGCGGCGAAAAATGGCGCGGTAATAATCCGATGCCGATAATTTCGGCATGCGTCCAGACCGGCACCGTTGGGTGGCAAAGCGCGCCGCGATTCCTCGCGAAGCGATACAGGTATCGGCGCGCGCAGCGGTGCTGGCGTTCGCGCCGGTAGGCGCGCTCGCTCGGCGAGCGGCCCTACCTCGGGGCCTGTTGGTTATGTCGCTGGCCGCTTGGCTGCCGTTCGTGGCGGCCGTGGCCTTGGCCGCACAGCCGCCGGCTGCTGCGCCGCAACCGGCGCCGTCGGCGACCGCGCCTTCGGCCCTTATGCAGGCGCGGCCTCGCTTTGAGGACCAGCTGCACCGCGGCCAGACGGTCGACGTGATCGTCGAATTCGACGGCGCCGCGGCCGATACGGAGGCCGCGGCCATGCGCCGGGCGCGGCAGTTGAACCACGACGACGCGCGGATCATCGCCACGCGCTCGGCCCGCTACCGGCAGATCAAAGCCGCCGCGCAACGAGCGGTGGCGGGGCCCGACGCAGTGCAAGTGCGCGACTATCCCCACTTGCCGATAGCGCTTTGGCACCTGTCCTCGCCTGCGGCGCTGGCGCGGCTGCGGGCGCAGCCTGCGGTGCGCGCCGTAGCCGATGATCGGCGCCTTTTTGCAGTATCCACACCCACGGATCTGGCGCTGATCAACCAGCCGCAGGCCGCCGCCGCCGGCGCAACTGGCGCCGGGACAACAGTGGCGGTCATCGATGCCGGCATCGACCTCACCAACTCGGCTTTCGGCAGTTGTCCCACGGCCGGCGCAGCCGGCTGCCGGGTCGTCTTTGACCAGGTCTACTACCCGGGCACGACGACGGATGTCAACCATGGCACCAATGTATCGGGCATCGTGGCGGAAGTCGCGCCGGCCTCCAGCATCGCGATGCTGAACGTGTTCGACGGTAGCAGCGCAAGCGTCAGCGACGTCATCAGCGCGTTCGATTGGGCGATCTCCAACCAATCGACCTACAACATCGTCGCTGCCAACATGAGTCTGGGCGATGGCGGCAATTACACGGCCCAATGTTCCACCATCAGCGGCGGCGCCAACCCGCTGAGCACGCCGGTCGCCAATGCGGCTGCTGCCGGGATCCTGGCGGTCGCGGCCTCGGGCAACGACGCCTTCACCGGTGGAATCAATTTTCCGGCATGCACCCCGGGCGTGGTCTCGGTCGGTGCTGTTTATGACACCAATATCGGCGGCGTGAGCTACGCGCCGACCTGCAGCGATTCCTCCAGCACGGCGGACCAGGTGACCTGTTTCAGCAATGTCGCCAGCTTCATGACCCTGTTCGCACCTGGCGCCGATGTGACGGCGGCCGGCATCACGTTGTTTGGGACTTCTCAGGCCACGCCGCATGTTTCTGGCGCACTGGCGGCATTGCGCGCGCGATACCCCAAGGAGCCGCTGTCGCAGGCGCTGGCGCGGCTCACGTCCACCGGTGTTGCCGACTCCCGCGCCTCGATCATTGTGCCGCGGATCAACCTGCTCGCGGCCTTTGGCGAGGGCGCGCAACTCGTCTTGAGCGGCAGCGGCCCGGCCAGCGGCACGGCGGGAACGAATTCCACCTATACGCTTACCGTGACCAACACCGGCCCACTGATCGCAACAGATGTGAACGTCGTCGATACGCTGCCCTCGCTGGCCAGTTTCGTCACGCGATCGAGTTCGAGCGCCTGCAGCGCGTCTGGCCAGAGCGTGAACTGCGCCGCGGGCACGCTTGCGGTCAACGCCAATGCCAGCTTCACGATCACCGTGCACTGGAGCGGAAGTGGCGAGGTCTATGACAGCGCCTCGGCGTCTGGCGACCAGATCGATCCTGTTCCGGCGTCGGCCAGCATTGCATTTGGGGCCGCGCCGGTCGACGTCAGCTACGACAACTCGCCCTTGCCGCCATGGTCGCTGGCGCTGCTCGGTGGTGCGGTGGTGCTGCTCCTGCGCCGGCGGGGAAACGCAGCGCCATGATCGCCGACGGCCTGCCACCTCGCATCCTCTCGATCGGGCTCGTCCGGCTGCTCGCGTTCGCCGCGCTGTTCTTCTTCTGGCAGGCGGCGTTTGAATCGCTTCGCGGCAGCGGATGGGACCGCCTCCTCATCGATACGCTAACTGTTGCGCCTGCCGCTGCCCTGGTGAACGCGCTTGCGCCGCAGACCGGCGTGTATGCCGATGGCGCGCGCATCGTGTCGCCCACAGAGCAGCTCAGCATTCTTCCAGGCTGCGAAGGAGCGGACGCGTTCTTGCTGCTGCTGTGCGGCGTGCTGTGCGCCCGGCGTGGCTGGCGCGAGACCTCGCTGGGCCTGGGCCTTGGGCTACTGGTGGTATATGCGGCCAACCTGTGCCGCATCGTCGCCTTGTTTTTTGCCGCAATACGCGATCGGCATCTGTTCTACCTGTTGCACGCCTACCTCGGCCCGCTGGCAGTGGTTGGCGTCGCGGTGTTGTTCTTCGCCTTGTGGCTGGGCCGGTCCGAGCGGCGAGTGCCGGCATGAACGGCTTCGCGAATTTCCGCCCCTTGGCTGGGCGCGCACTGCTGGGCGTCGCGATCGCCTTGGCCGGCGCGCTCATCGCCGAGCGCTGGGGCGGGGCGGTCGTGCAATGGCTGCTGCCCGCCATGCATTCGGTGTTACAAGGTCTCCTGCCGGAGTTTCGCATTGATTTTCTGGACCTTTCCAAGGTCACGGGGCAGGCGAACCTGCGAACCCAGGTGCTGCTGATGCGCCCCTTTTGGATTGGCCGCCACTTGGTCGAACCGCCGGTGTTGGCAACCGCCCAGTTGACCCTAGGGGCCTTTTGGCAGCCGATCGCCGTTGCGATCGCCAGCGCTGCGGCTCTGGGCGGGGGGCGAGGCAAGGCGCCTGTTTGCGCCGCCTTGGCCGCTGCAGCGGCCGGCGTACTAGCCACAGCGCTATCGGTTGCGCTGGCCCCGACGATGCTGGCAGGAATGATGATCGGAAAGATTTACTGGCACGAGGCAAGCGAACAGATAATCCCGCACATCGTGCGCCTGCCACGCTTTCTGGAGGAAGGCGGCTGGCTGATGCTCGGTCTGGTGGTCGGGGCATTGATTGCTGCCGCCGTCACCACATGCATCGGCTCGGCTGGTGCAGGCGCCGAATCCTTTGCGGCGCGGCAAAGCGCTCGCGTGTAACAAGGGTACGCTGGCCGATGACACGGAAACTTCACACGAAGTCGGTAACGTCCGTTCTTCCTGAAAAATCCTCAAGAGAGTGTGAGCGCAATGCCAGCGACGTGGGAACGGGTGCGAGTGGGTACGGTGTGTCTGGTCCTTTTGGCGGGGGCGGGGGTAAGCGCCTGCGGAGGTGGCAGCCAGAAGGCCTCGCAAGTGGCCGTCAAGGTGAACAAGGACGAAATCACGGTCTTGCAGGTCAACGAGCAAGTGGCACACCTGCCGGAAGGTACGACGGCCGAGCAGTTGGAGCCGGCAACGCGCAAGATCCTCTCTTCCATGATAAACCAGCAGCTCCTGGCGCAGCAGGCGATTGAGCGCAAGCTCGACCGTGACCCGCAGGTCCTGAGCGCATTGGAGGCGGCCCGCTTAAATCTGCTGGCGCAGGCCTACGTGCAACGCGTCATTAATCCGCAGACGAAGCCGACCGAGCAGGAGATTCGGCAGTACTACGCCGAGAATCCGGCGCTGTTTTCCGAGCGCAAGATCTATCGGCTGCAGGAGCTGTTGATCGAGGCCAACGCCGACCAGGCCAAGGCGATCGAGGCGGCCGGCGAAGGCGCCAAGTCCCTCAAGGAACTCGCCAACTTCCTGCGCGACCGGAAAATCCCGTTTTCCGCCGACAGCGGTGTGCGAACTGCCGAGCAGTTGCCACTCAAATTCCTGCCGCAGATTGCCAAACTTAAGAACGGCAGCGTGCTGGTGTATGAAAGCGGCCCCAACCGCCTCAGTGCCGTGGAGGTTCTGGCCTCCGAGGCCCAGCCCGTTGACGACAAGCGGGCGGCCCCCGTCATCGAGAAGTACCTCAGCAATCGCAAGCGCGAGGAACTGGCCGCGGCCGAGCTCAAGCGGCTGCGTGATGCGTCCAAGATCGAGTACGTGGGAGATTTTGCTAAGTACGGCACCGAGCTGGCCAGTGTCCAGGCGGCTGCCGCAGCAAGTGAAGTGGCGGCAAAGGTGGCGGAAAAGACCGTTGCCAGCGAACAGGACAAGGGCATCGCCGCCCTGCATTGAAGAAAAATCAGGGCGGTCGTCGCTGTTGCCGGCCGCAGCCGTTTCATCGAACCTGCATTGGACTGCGTAGGGGCGTACCTTGTTGACCACCGGCAAGCTGCTGCTGACCATCCTTCGTTCGCGCTGGTTGATTCTGACCGGCGTTGCTGGTTCATGCCTGTCATGTGCCATCGCCTATGGCTTGCTGGGCCCGGATTCCTATAAGGCGCGCGCAACCCTGTTCTTCGACTCGAGCCCGTTCGAATCGGGCGTGGCGGCCGGCGCATCCCTGGCTGCGCGCGGCAGCGAGGTGGATCTTCTGCGCAGCGAACGGGTTGCGCAGCGCGTAGTCGAGAACGAGCGCCTGGCCGAGGAGCCGGCCCTGCGCCGGCTGTACCTGGAGAGCATCGACGCGGGCCGTCCGCCGGTCGAGTCGCTGGCGCAGTACCTTGCCGAGCACCTGGACGCGGGCGCGGCCGGCGAGGGCGGCGTGGTGCGCTTGGCTGTCACGATGAGGGAGCCGGAACTGGCCGCGCGAGTTGCCAACGCCTTCGCGCAGGCCTGGGGTGAGGTGAGCCTGGAGCTGCGCGCTGCCTCCATCCGCAGCGGCGTGGCGCGCGCCGATCAGGACCTTGTTTCCCTGCGGGCGCGGCTGGGCCAGGCCCGGGCCCGCAGCAGCGGCGATGGCGCCCTGGCGGCGGCCGGCTCACACGCCGACGAGCAGTTCGCGCAGCTCTCGCGCCTGGCGTACCAGCCTATGAATCTGCCGCCCGCTCTGCTCGAAGCGACTCAGCCCGAGGCCGGCACGGCGGGCGCAGAATTGGTCCACAACGTTTCCGCTAACGTGGTGTCGGATGCACTGGTCGCGGCGCGCGCCGGTGCCGGCAGTCGTGCTTCGGACACTTCGGCAGAAGAGGAAATACGCTTGGCGCAGCAAAGCCTCGAGCGCGCCGAGGAGCGCCTGGCGCGCCTGTCGGCCGAAGGCGTTGGTGCGCCGTTTCCCGCCCATGTTCTGCGGGCGGCCGGCGTACCGGAGGCCTCCGTCAAGCCGGGCGTGGCGGTGTGTGCGGCCGTCGGCGGGGCGTTTGGCCTGATTCTGGGCCTATTGGCGGTCGCGATCGCCGAGATCGCCGATCGGCGCGTCCGGCGAGCTTCTGACCTCACTCGCGGTCTTGGAGTGGTTGTGCTCGGCGACTTGCCAGCTATTGTGCCGGCCGCAGGCGCTGCTCGAACCATCGTTGCGCCAGCGCGCTGGTTGCGCCTGCAGCGCGCTTGAAGAACAGCGTTTCGTGCAAGAATCATGACACTGCCACAACCGCACCCAATGTCTGCCAACGATCCCGACGACTCTTCCGGCGGCGCGATGTCGGGCCGTGTTGGCGAGATCCTCCTTGCGCTTGGCCGATTGCGTGAGCAGCAGATCATGGCCGTGCTCGACCGCCAGGCGCACGATGCCCGGCGATTCGGTGAACTGGCGCAGATCCTTGGCTACGTGACGCAGAGCGATATCGACTTGGCCCTGGCACGACAGCGTTCAGCCTGTGGCAACAACGTGCTGGTCGAATTTCCACGTGGCGCAGACGCTCCCTTGATCGATCCAGACGAACTGGGAAGCGAGGCCCTAGTGGCCGTACGCTCCCAGCTGGTGCATCGCTGGTTCGGCGAGGATCCCGAGCAGCGCGCGCTGGCCGTCGTCAGTACCGACCGAGGCGACGGCCGCACGTACGTCTGCTCGCGCCTGGCTCGGTTGTTTGCCGACCTGGACGAAGATACCCTGTTGATCGACGCCGATTTGCGGCGGCCGAGCCTGCACAAGATCTTCGGTGCCGACAATTCCGTGGGGCTGTCAAGTTATCTGCAGGGACAGGTTCCGCAGCCGCCCGTGCGTGCGGTTCCCGGCATTCCCTACCTGCACCTGCTGACGGCTGGGCCGCCAGTCGAGCAGCCGCACCGTTTGATCGCGCGCAACGAATTCGGCCGCTTGCTGGAGCAGCTCGCGCCACAGTTCCGGGCGATCTTCATCGATACGCCGCCGACGGCAATCGGCGCCGATGCCGTGACCGTGGCCCTGCGCGCCAGCGGCGCTTTGCTGGTGGTGCGCAAGCACAATGCGCGTTTGGCCGATCAGCGCGACCTAGTACAGCGCCTCACGGACTCCACGGTGGAAGTCGTCGGTGCGGTGATCAACGAGGTTCCCTAGTCTGGCGCCGATTTGGTGCGAAGAAATTTGCCGCGGTCGGATTCGTCCGAGACATTGGCCGCAGGTTCGAGGCGCGCCTGTGGGTGGCGCTTTCCCCGTTGGCTGCGAAGCGATAGCCCACTGCCACAAAGGAACGCAATTCCCGGCGCAAACCACGTGCGCTCGTTGCCGTCCACAAAGGATGTTTGCGCAGGATGTGAGCTATGGATCTAGCGGAAAGATCAATGATGTCGTGCGACTTGCCCGGTGCGGCTTGTTGGTGTGGGCGAGCCAGCCTGCTTTACAGATGTCAAATTCATGACAGCCGGTGCCAGGATAGGGCATGGAGTCCGTGTGACATGAAAATTTAACGCCACGCTCCTAAACTCGTGCAATGGCGATGCCATCTGGTGCGCCGGGAAACAGGGCACCTTCGCGAAGCGTCGCTCGCCCAAGCCGTCCGTGCTGCCCGCGGTGATCGCTTATCGGTTAGTCCAATGCGCGGCTGTTTGAACCAATTCACCTGAGGGCCGGCTTCCAGCGATGTCTACGATCGTGCGGCGCGTCGTTGCCGGGTTTGGTGCCAACGCCGTCGGCCAGATCGTGCAGGTTGCGATCCAGTTGCTCTCGTTTCCTCTGTTCCTGCAGCAATGGGATGCTGCGACGTACGGGGTGTGGCTGATGCTTTCCGCTACGCCAGCTTACTTAACCATGGCCGATGTGGGCATGGTCACCACCGCCGGAAACCGAATGACCATGGTCATGGCGCGCGGTGACGTCGTGTCGGCCAACACGATATTTCAGAGTGCCCTGGCGCTGGTGGGCTGCATATGCGTGGGATTGACGCTGCTGGTCGTGCCGCTTTGCCTTTGGGCGCCACTGCCCGGCTTATCGAACGTTGATGAGCGCGTGGCGCTTTCCGCATTGTCGCTCGGCGTGTTGATCGCCCCGTTCGGTGGCCTGACGGAGGCCATCTTCCGCGCGACCGGCCGTTACCCGGTTGCCGCAACCCTCGCGGCTGCAGCGCGCCTGGGCGAATGGGGTGGGTCGCTGCTCGGGTTGTGGCTGATTGGAAGCTTTTCGGCAGTTGCGATTTGCGGACTTGCTGTGCGGTTGATCGGGACTGCCGCGGCCATGGGTTGGGCGGGCAGGCGGTCCCAGGGCCTGCGCTGGGGGTTGCGCCATGCGCGCCGCGTTGAAGTTCGCGCGATGATAGGGCCCTCGGTCTCGTTCATGATCTTTCCGCTTGCCAATGCGTTGAGCCTGCAAGGCGTAACGCTGCTGGTAGGACACTTCTTTGGTCCGGCGTTGGTGACCGTGTTCAGTGCCTACCGCACCTTGGCGCGGGTGACGGTCCAGTCAACCTCGATGCTCAGCTTTGCGGTATGGCCGGAGTTTTCGCGCCTGTTCGGCCACGGATCAGCGGCCGCGGTCCGGCCCGTGTACCTGCGTGCCGAGTTGCTGGGGACGGGATTTGCGGTCGCGGTGAGTTTTGTCTTGTATTTCATTGGGCCCTGGTTGCTCCGGATTTGGACCCATGGCGTGATCGCCTTCGAGCCTGCGCTGATGGGCTTGCTGTTGACATACGCCGCGGTGGGCGGAGTGGGACACATGCCGCGGACCTTGCTGATGGCGACCAACCAACACATCGATTTGGCCCGATGGAGCCTGGCGGGCGGCGTCGCGGTGCTGGCCCTTGCGTTTTTGATCGGAAGCAGCCTAGGTCTGGACGGAATCGGACTCGCGATGCTGATCACCGAAGCGGGGATCTCATTCGTTTGTCTGCGCCTGGTACGCGAGGTACTGCGCACCGCCCCCTTGGCTGCACAGGGGGCGTCGGGATGAAAGTTGCGATATCGGCCACCAGCAAGTTTCACTCCTTTGATCTCGCGCGCGAGATGCACGCGCGCGGCGCGCTTGCCGGGATCTTTTCGGGCTACCCGCGCTTCAAGCTGCGTAACGAGGGTCTTCCGCGAAACGTAATACATACCTTCCCGTACGTCCATGCAACGCAAATGGTGCTGTCACAGGTCGGTCTTTTGGGCGCGGATGCCATGGGCCGCTGGGAGCATTTCGATTTCGCGACCTTCGACGCCCACGTTGCAGAGCAGTTGCCGGACTGCGATGTCTTCGTCGGGCAGTCGGGTTCCGCGCTGCTCACGGGGCGCGCCGCGCGCCGCCGTGGGATCTGGCACGTCTGCGATCGCGGGCCTGCGCACGTTCGCGTGCAGGATCGGCTGCTGCGCGAGGAACACGAACGCTGGGGCATCCCGTTTGCCGGGATCGATCAGCGGGTCATCGAGCGGGAAGAGACGGAGTACGCGGAAGCCGATCGAATCACGGTGCCCTCGAGTTTTGCGCTTGCGTCGTTTGTAGCGCAGGGCGTTCCTGGCGAAAAGCTGCGGATGCTGCCGTACGGGGTGAACCTGGCGCAGTTTTGTCCTGCCGGTGAGCCCGACCCCACCCGGTTCGATGTGCTCTTCTCGGGTACGGTCAGCCTGCAGAAGGGGATTCCGTACCTGTTGCAGGCGTTTGCCCGGCTTGAGCATCCACGAAAGTCATTGACGCTTGCCGGGTCGCCCGGGCGCGATCTCATTGCGGCGTTGCGATGGCAGGGTCTTTCCATGGACAAGGTTCGGGTCGTCGGCCACGTACCACAATCTCAACTGAAATTCCTTATCAGCCGCAGCCACGTTCTCGTATTGCCGAGCATCCAGGATGGGTTCGGCCTGGTCCTGGCCGAGGCGATGGCCTGTGCGTGCGTGGTGATCGGCACGAACCACACCGGCGCTCCCGACCTCGTAACGGAGGGGCAGGACGGCTTTGTAATTCCGGTCCGGGACAGCGATGCGCTTGCCAATCGGCTTCAGTACTTGGCGGATCACCCGGAACGACGGGCTGAGATGGGCCGCAAAGCGCTTCAGCGCGTATCGCGCGACCGCGGGTGGCGGAATTACGGCGAGAAGGCAACGTTGGTCTATCGCGAGGCGCTCTGCCCCGACAGCCGGCGCATGCCCGTTGCCGAGGCTGGCTCGGCGCGGGAGGAAGTTTCCAGGATCTTGTTCTTTGAAAGCCACCCGGTCCAGTACAAGGCACCGGTGTACATGGAACTCAATCGCCTGTTGCCCGACGCGTTTGAAGTCGTCTACGCGACGGACGCATCGCTGCGCCCGGACAACCTGGATGCAGAATTCGGCAAGAGGTTTGCCTGGGATACGCCGCTCTTGGAAGGCTACCGCTACCGGGTTCTCGGCAACGAGACCCGCCTGCCTTTCGGCAGCCCGAAGAGCCTGTCCGGAAGAGGAGTGTTTTCCCTTTTGCGCCGCGAGCACCCCAGGGCAATCGTCCTGACCTCGCTACGCTATCACGTCGACCTGGTCGCCTATCTGTCGGCCTTGTTGCTGCGTATTCCCATTCTGATACGCCAGGAGACGCAGGACGAGATGTTCGCCGGCCGAAGGACCTGGCTCATGGAGGTATTCCGTTACCTCGCGTACCGGGCGATCTACGCAGCAGTGCGCCATGCTTTTGCTTTCGGCAAGCTCAATTACGCGCACTTGCGCCGCCATGGGATTCCCGAGCAGCGAATCTCTTTCGCACGCTTTTCGGTGGTGAACTCGGTGGAGCGTCTTTCCGATTTCGAGCGTACCGCGATGCGGGACGACCTTCGGCAGCGCTTTGGGATTTCCGCAGACCGGATCGTCTTGGGCTTTGTCGGCAAATTTATTGAGAAAAAGAATCCCGACCTATTGTTCCGAGCCCTGGAACACCTGCCCCCTGAACCGTTATCCCGTCTGCACCTGCTGTTTGTTGGTTCGGGAAAGTTGCAGCAGGATTTGGAACAGCTTGCGAATACGGCGCAATACCGGTGGGGCGTGCGATCCACCTTCGCGGGCTTCGTAAATCAATCGCAACTAGCGCCGTATTACCTTGCCACGGACATCCTGGCGCTGCCATCGCGGCGCATGGGGGAGGCCTGGGGCTTGGTCGTCAATGAAGCGCTAAATGCCGGATGCGCAGTCGTAATTAGTGAGGCCGTGGGTTGCCGAACGGAATTCGAGGACCTGGAGCGCGTCCGCACGATTGCCGTTGAATCTGAGCACGGTTTTGCAAGAGCATTTGCTGAATTGGCCGAATTCCGACGCGACTTTCGCTGGGCGGAGGCACGAATGCAGAATTACACATCTGCCGCCGCAG
>Ga0209415_10005100_pt1 | contig 23765 bp, 25 predicted proteins | sample PeaSoiSIISIP2007_FD_187696 | JGI IMG/M metagenome (GOLD analysis project Ga0209415, IMG submission 187696) | Peat soil microbial communities from Weissenstadt, Germany - SII-SIP-2007 (SPAdes) (version 2) | ecosystem: Environmental > Terrestrial > Soil > Wetlands > Peat | place: Germany... | reverse complement strand
ACTAGTTCACGTCTGGCGAAAACTCGGGGCGCCCTTTTCGCTGCCAAGCATGGGCGGGACCAGGTATCGAACTGGCTCAGCAAGGGGCTCGAGGCGATGCCGGATATGAGATTCGGCGGCTCGGCTAGCGGGCCGCCAATGCTGCCTCCAAGCCTTGATTCAGTATTTCTTAACCATCCTTCATGGGTTCGAAATACGGCGCGCGTGGGCGCGCGCATCCTGTGCTCAACCCCGCTGGGTGGCTGTATGGAAGAGATAGCGACACCACATCAGCGGCCAGCACCGACTGACTGCCAGGAGTACCGTCATGAACATCACCCAGTTGCGCCTCCCCGAACTCGCCGCTGCGGCTCTCGTTTCGTTCGTCGTCCTCGTGACTGCGGTGGCGCCCGCCCTGCTGGTCGCCGCTCCCCGCCCTGATCATGCGCGGGCTGTGGAAGGCGGCGCCAGGGCAGGTATAGAGTGCGAGGCGTTACCGGTGAGGTACCGGTCCTAACGGCGCGAGCTCGGGAGAAACGTGAGCGATACCCCACCGCGCCGCAAGTCGCGGCAGACCCTGCCTCGCCGGCGGCGCGCACTCCCCCCCACACCGCCGGCAATTCGCAGGCTCCCGTTGGGGAGCCTGCGGGTTTTCGTCGCGGTGGCGGATCACCTGAGCTTCACGCGTGCCGCCGACGCACTCGGTGTAACCACGAGCGCGGCGAGCATGCAGATCCAGGCACTCGAGGAATACCTGCGTGTCGCGCTGTTCCGGCGGGACGGACGGCAAGTCGTCCTGACGGCCGAGGGCGCGCACCTGTTGCCGAAAATCCGCCAGAACCTCGGTGAGCTCGAGCGGGCGCTCGACGGGGCACGGGCCGACCGGGGCGCCGGGCCCCTGCGGATCACGACGCTGTCATCGTTCCTGTCGCAATGGCTGATGACGAGGCTCTCCGAGTTCAACGAACTGCACCCGCGCGTGGACCTGCAGATCGATACCTCGACCGAGCTCGTCGATTTCGTTCGAAGCGGCGTCCATGCGGGGCTTCGATTCGGCGCCGGCGTATGGCCGGAGCTGCACGTGGAGAAGCTGTTCGACGAGTGGCTCGTGCCTGTCTGCAAGCCCTCGCTCCTCAAGAAGCACGGGCCGGTGCACGATGCCGCCGACCTGAAGCGCTACCGGCTCATGCACAGCACTTCGGAGCCGTGGAGCGCCTGGCTGTTCGAGGACGATGCGACCGACCGCTGGCCCGCTTGTGGGATCGCGTTCGATGATTCGCTCGCAGTCATCCGGGCCACCGAGGCTGGCCAAGGGCTGGCGCTGGCGCGCTGGAGCCTGGTCGCCACGGAAGTTCAGAACGGCCGGCTGGTGCTCGCAAGCTCAAGGCCGCTTAAGTTTTCGCGCTCGTACTATTTCGTCTGCCCGCCCGCGCTGCTGCGCCTCGAAAAGCTGGATGTTTTCCGCCGCTGGATTGTCGGACAGGCGCACAAGTTTCTTCCGCCCGACGCGCCGATGCCCGGCGCGAATAGCCTCGCTCCGCCCGTGCATCGGTGACACGGCAATTCTGCGAACAGGAATGGCCAACGCCATTACGGGCGTAATTGGTGAGCTGCAGCATCGTGGCAGTCTCGCTGTCAGGCCGGATCCGGTGCGGGTATCGCGTCGCGTGCCAACAACGCAACGCCGGACAAGCGACGGAATTCCTCGCGAAGCGCGGCTGAGGACAGCAGCAGCAGCAGGCGGCTCAGCAGCGTCCCCGGCGTACTGCGATGCAAGCGTCGCGCTTCCTGCTGCGACGACCGGAAGGACAGCTCTCGCCAGCCGAGCCGCCTGAAGAAGTCAACGCTGTCGGCCGGGCCAAACTGGAATGTCGCGCCACGCAGCCTTGGACCCCACACGCGTTGCAACATCTGGAGCGCCCGCGGGCCGGTCAGATCGGTGAGCCACCACATGACGGAGGATTGGCGGTGCAGATCCCGGGCGAGCGCGCGCACCTGCGCCGGACTCAGGTACACCAGCACGCCCTCGGTGACAATCAACGTTCTTCGGGCTTGCGCGCAGCGAGCGAATACCTGCGCGCGCGCCGCGGGTTCGGTGATATCGGCATCCAGCGACTCGTATTTACACACCGCGCGCTCTGCCGCTATGACATTGGCCTTGTGTTCGAGGACGCTCGTCACGTCCACGTCAAGCCAGCGCAATGTTGTCGGCAGGGCCAAGCGCCATGGACGGGTATCCAATCCCGCCGCGAGATTGAGGACGAGATCAACCTCATCGCGTGTCACTTTCTGCAGGATCATCTCGTCCATGACCGCCGTGCGCACGGCGATGCCGCGCGCGATCATGTCTGCATCGCCGATTTCCCGCGAAATGGCCGCGCCTGCTTCACCCGCCAGCCGGCGCGCCAGCGGATCACGGAAGAGAGCGTCCGGCCGGTCCGATTCCATCGCTCGGGCGTAGGCCATCCAGCGAGCGGTGTCAGAGATGCTGTCGATCGGCATGTTGTTTCCACGGACACTGCGATCCGGAATCGCATTGAGTATACGAATTCGGTTCTGCATCAAGCCAGTGCTATGTGGACGGCGCCGACACTTCACGTTGTGCAGATGCCGGATGGGGAATCGTGGCGCTACTTGCTCGCGATCCCATGCAGTGCCAGCCGCTCTGGCGCCTGGTCCGGCGCCTCCGGGCGCCATCATTTGCCGGGGCTGGGAAGCCCGGCTTAGGGAGTCGCGACGAGACTGATGGAGTAATCAGCGCCCGAGTTCGTGCTTGGCCAAGGCAATCCACTCGGCCTGTGCCCGTCGCACGTGCCGCGGCGCGAGTTCGGCGATCTTCAGCACCTCTTCGAGCGTCGCATCCGCCTCGGCGTTCTTGCCGATCTTCCGCAGGAATTGCGCCAGGCGCACCTTTGCCTCGGCGCCGGGATAGTAGGCGGCAATCGCGCGAAACTCCGATTCGGCCTTGGTCAGGTTCCCTTCCGCATCCAGCGCGCGCGCATAGAGCAGGTGCCCGCCGGTCGACTTGAAGTCAGGATTGTGGGCGATCAGTGCGTCGAGACTCGCACGCGCTCCGGCGGCATCGCCAGAGGCGAACTGTGCCTCAGCAAGTCCTAGCAGCAACGTGGGGTCGAATACGTACAGCCCGCGCATTCCAGAGCGATAGGTCTCGATAGCGCCGGAGTAATCCCCTCGGCGCGCGAGCTCCGCACCAAGCCGGGCCTTCGCCGCCACGGTATCCGTGAGCGAGGCATTCGCCGAGGCATCCCGCAGGTCCCGGTCCGGGTCAATCGCCCTCCGCGCGCCACGAAACGCGGTGCGCGCCGGCCGCGTGCGCAGCAAGTCGGGCACGACCTCGACGAACAGATACGCGAGGGTGCCGGCGACCGGCAGGAGCATGAGGACCCAGATCCACAGGAAATTTCGCCCGGTCTTGATGACGTGGACGACAAGGGCAACCTGAATCAGCAGCGAGACAATGAAAATCGGCATGGTAGTGCCCGGGCTATCGCCGTCGAGGCGGGCTGATACTCGAGTTGGATGAGGCTATATTCTAAAGGTCGAGCCCCGCGAGGCGCGACACTTTAGAATGAGCGGCCCTCCGTCGGGGGCGTCCGCAGGTCCGCATCCGGCTGATCGAGGTTCCGCCATGACGACCGCCCGCAGAGATGACCTTCAACCTAGGCTGCTCTCATGCTGCGGTGAGCCGATGCTGCACCCCATGACCCCACAGCGAGCGTGCTAACAAGATGTACAGACCGCCGCACTTCCGCGAGGACGACCCGAAAACGCTTGGCGCGTTCATCGATGCGCACCCACTCGCCGCGTTGATCGCAGCGACCCCGACGGGCCTCCTCGCCAATCACATTCCGCTGCTCAGACTGCAGAACTCGGACGGGCACACCGTCTTTCACGGGCACGTCGCGCGGGCGAATGACTTTTGGCGGACCACGCCCGCGCATAGTGTTGTCGTCGCGATCTTCGGCGGGCCGGACCGGTACATCAGCCCGACCTGGTATCCGACCATGGCCGAGACCGGGGAGGTCGTTCCGACGTGGAATTATGCGGTGGTGCACGCGCACGGGCGGATCCGATTCATTGAGGACTTGACGTGGCTCCGCGCGCTCGTCGAGGCACTGACCGATCGCCACGAGTCCGGCCAGGCTGCGCCGTGGCGCGTGGCCGATGCGCCGCGTGACTATCTCGAGCGGATGCTGCGGGCGATCGTTGGCTTTGAAATCGCTGTTGAGCGACTGGAAGGGAAATTCAAGGCCAGCCAGAACCGAACCGAGCGCGAGCGCGACGGCGTGAACGCGGCGTTCGCAGCCGACGGAGTGCCGGAGGATGTGCGGGCGCAACTCGTGCGCCCCCCGCGCTGAAAAACTGCGCCCGGCGCGGGCGCCGCTGTGATGCCGTGATCGCAGCGGACCGGGGGGTCTCTAGGTACCGGAGCGATCGGTCGGCGTCGACGCCGCCTTCAGCTGCTTCATGAGCGCCACGAGCGCGATCAGCGCCCACAGGACGTTGAGAGCCGCCGGAGGGAGCGCTCGATGCGCGAAGGCGTTCGCGCCGAGCATGACGGCCCCACCTAGATTCAGCAGATGCCCCAGCGTGCTGTCCAGCGTGATGCGGGCGGTCGACACGAGGAAGTAGCTGAGGAGCAGCAGGCACGCTCCCAGTGTTCCGACGATCTCAATGACCATGCGTGGGCTCCGCCGGAGCGATCGGTGTGGGCGGCCTCCGGCGGCCGCCCGGCAATTATGTAGAAAATCAGAGACTCCTGGGTGGCCAGCGGCGCTGACGCCGCGATTGGCGTCACGGGCGCGCCAGGAAATGCCGTGCTAGGTCACGTGGCGCCACGTTAACTTCTCTTAACATTCGTCAGCGCGTGTCGGGGCGGAACGTTCTACCTCGCAACCCGGTACGAACGTCCGGTTACGAAAGACCCTTCAACCCGCACTGGAGACAGCGACCATGACGAAACTCAAGAAGCTCTTCGGTACCACGCTCGTGGTCCTCTCGCTTGCCGGCATCGGAAGCACCGCCCTTGCCGATACGACCTGGCAGAAGAACCATCCGCGCCGCGAGCAGGTCAACAATCGCCTCGCGAACCAGAACAAGCGCATCAATACCGAGGTCAAGGAAGGCGAGATGTCGAAGGGCCAGGCCGCGAAGCTGCACAACGAGGATCACCAGATCCGCACAGAAGAGCGCCTGATGGCGAGCCAGAACGGCACTCATATCACTAAGCTGGAGCAGAAGACGCTGAATCAGCAGGAGAACAAGGTCAGCAAGCAGATCGGCCAATAGATCGTCCGATCGATCCGCGATTCACAGGGGCGCACCCACACCGGTGCGCCCCTTTTCAATTGGGGACCTGCCAGCCGCCGCCGAGCGCCTTCTGCAAAGCCACGAAATCAATCACGAGCTGCCCGGCGCTCTCAGCACGCTCGTCCGCCGCGCGATTGGCCGAGCGTTCGGCCGCAAGCACATCGAGCATCGAGATGTCTCCGGCAGCGTAGCGGGTGCGTTCGAGCCGTAGGCTTTCCTCGAGCGTCCCGGCGGCTGCCGCAAGGCTGCCGGCGAGATGACGGTCGCCTGAGAACCGCACGACGGCACTCTCGGCGTCGGCGAACGCCCGCAGAACGGTGCCGCGATAGGTCGCGAGTGCCGCATCGCGTGCCGCTTCGGCCGCCTCGACCTGCCGGCGGAGCCGCCCGCCGTTGAACAGCGGTACGGACAGCTGCGGCACGAGGTCAAAGTATCGGCTGGCCGCGCTCGTCAGATCACCGGCCCGGACCGAATCAAATCCCCCATCACCGGTAAGGGACAGCCGCGGAAACTGCGCCGCAACGGCGCTGCCGACGTCGGCGGTTGCGGCGGCGAGATCCCGTTCCGCGCGGCGAACGTCGGGTCTACGGCGCAGGAGCTCGGATGGCAGCCCGATCGGCGTCACCGCGGGGGCGGCAGGGATCGGAGCTACCGGCTGCAGGCGCGCGGCGAGCTCGGCGGCCGGCACGCCGGTGAGTGATGCCAGGTGGAAGCGCGCGGACTCGCGGGCCGCGTCGAGGGTTGCCGGAATGCCGACCTCGGCGAGCTGCTCCGCTTCCGCCTGCCGGAGATCGGACTCGCTGATGAGCCCGGCCTGCTGCTCTAGCCGCGCAAGGCGCAGCGTCTCGTCGAGCGTCGCAAGCATGCGTCGCGCCAACGCCAGGCGCTCGGAAGCCACTCGATAGTCCGCGTATGCGCTCGCCACTTCGGCTGCGACAATGACCCGGGCGTCGTTCCGGGCCTCGCCCTGGCTTCCGAAGCGGGCGAATGCTGCCTCGACCTCGCGTCGGGTTCGCCCGGCAAGATCGATCTCCCAGGTGACGTCGAGTCCGACTCGGTAATCGGTGAACACCGTGGTCGATGGCGTGAACGGGATCAGCGACAGGTTCTCGCTGTGGCGGCTCAGCTGATTGCGTCCGACGCCGCCAGCTGCATCGAGCGAGGGCAGGAGATTCGCGCCGGTGGCCCGCGCGACTGCCCGCGCCTGCTGGACCCGCGCCTCTGCGGCCGCGAGGTCGGGGTTGTCGGTGAGCGCCCGGGTGATGAGATCGTCGAGCAGCGGGTCTGCGAGCAGCGTCCACCAGCGATCGGCTGCCGCGGTGCCCGGCAGCGTCGCGTCCGAGTCCGCATACGCCGCCGGTGTCGAGGGGGGTGCAGCGGGCGTGTGATACGTGGGACCCGCCGCGCAACCGACAGCGAGCACCAGCGGGGCCAGCAGGATCGTCCGCGCAAGGCCGGCCGCGTCGCGTCGCATCGCGCCGGTCCGAGGTTGAGATGATTGAGGTGACATGGAACGCCTCTCCGAGTCAGGCGACACGCCGCCGGAACATCCAATAAGCGATTGACATCGTGAACAGCGTATTGAGAAGCAGTGGCCACAGGTTTGGCCAGACGAGCGCAAGACCGTAGCCCTTCAGGAACAGGCCCTTGACGATCACGATGAAGTGCGACAACGGATCAAGCCAGCTGATCGTCTGGAAAACGAGTGGCATGTTCTCGACGGGAGCCATGAATCCGGACAGCGTGACCGCTGGCACCATGAACGTAAACACACCCAGAAAAGCCTGCTGCTGTGTCTGGCAAAGCGAGGAAATGAAAAGACCGATTCCGGCGAGCGACAGTCCGTAGCACACCATGCAGAAGTAGAGCAGCAGCACTGAGCCGTGAAACGGCACGCGGTAGACAAATACCGCCGCCAACGCGATCAGTGTGCCCTGTCCGATCGCAATGAGCAGCGCCGGGATCGTCTTGCCGGTCATGATGTAGGCCGGCGTAAGTGGCGACACGAGCAGCTGTTCGAACGTCCCCTGCTCGCGCTCGCGCGCAATGGACAGCGCTGTCACGATGAGGCAACCGATCGTCGTGATAATCGACACCAGCACCGGCAGCATGAACCACTGGTACTCAAGATTAGGGTTGAACCAGTTGCGTACGACCACGCGGCTCGCCGGCGCCCGGCCGGCGGCCAGACCCCGCTCCTCGCTGAAGTCCTGGATGATTCCTGCTGCGTAGCTGAATGCGATCTGCGCGCTGTTCGACCGCCGGCCGTCTATCACGGCAAGGATCGTGGCCGGCTCGCCGGAGGCGACCGAGCGCGAGAACGTGGCCGGAAACTCGAGCCCGAGAAGTACCTGCTGCTCGTCGATGAGCGAGGTGAGCGCTGCCTGGCTATGGACCATCCGGATCGTCGGAAACGCCTGCGTTCTGCCCAGACGCTGCACGAGCTCCGTCGACTCCGCTCCGGTGTCCTGATTGAGGATCGCCAGTGTCGCGTTCTTGACTTCGAGAGAGGCTGCGAACGGGAACAGCAGCAGCTGCAGAATAACGGGCATGAGCAGCAGCCGTCGGCTCTGCGGCTCGCGCAATGCGAGCTGCAGCTCCTTGATGATCAGTGTGAGGAGGCGATTGAACATGGCTCAGTCCAGGCGCCGCCGTGTATACGCAGCGGTCAACCCGAGAAAAAACGCCGCAGATATCACGAGGAAGAGGAAGTCCTTTAGGAGAATTCCGCCGACAAACCCCGCCTGAAACAGGGTTTGAAGCGCTTCGACGAAATAGCGCGCCGGAATCAGGTACGTGACCGCCCGTATCGGCCAGGGCATGCCGTTGATCTCGTAGATGAAGCCGGACAGTATCGCGGCCGGCAGGAACGCGGCATTGAGTGCGGCCTGCGCCGCGTTGAACTGGTCGCGCGTCAAGGTCGACAGCAGCAGCCCGAGCCCGAGCGCGCTACCGAGGAACAGGGTCGTGTACAGCAGCAGCAGGCCGAGCGAGCCCCGGAACGGTACGCCGAGCAGGAACACCGAGACCGCGAGGCACAACAGCATCGAGACGATGCCCAGCACGTAGTACGGCAGAATCTTCGATAGCAGGAACTCGGTCCGGGTCGTCGGCGTCGACAACAGGGTCTCAATCGTGCCGCGTTCCCACTCGCGGGCGACGACGAGCGAAGTGAGGAGGGCGCCGATGATCGTCATGATCACGGCAATGGATCCGGGGACTATGAAATGGCGACTGACCGCCGCCGAGTTGAACCAATAACGGGGAATGACATCGATGAGTGGTTGCGCATCGAGCCCGTGATCAAGTGCTCGCTGCTGTGCCCAGCTCTGCCACGCTCCCTGGACGTAGCCAGAGACGAAGTTCGCGGTGTTCGGTTCCGCGCCGTCGGTCACAAGCTGCACCGGCGCTGTGGTACCCGGACGGGCAAGACGGGCGGTGAAATCCGGCGGCAGGATCACAAAGCCGCGGACGGTCCCGGCCATGAGCCAGTCGTTGAGCTGGCGCCGCGAGGTTGCAGTGTGCGTCTCGAGGTTGGGAGTCGCGGCCAGTGTCGCGGCGAAGCGCGCTCCTTCCGCACCACCATCCTCCACCAGCAGTCCCACTCGGATCGCGCTCGAGTCGAGGTTGACGCCGTAGCCGAAGATCAGTAGCAGGAGAACTGGCAGCACGAATGCAATCACGATACTGGACGGATCGCGAATGATTTCGTAGCTCTCTTTGCGGCAGAGCGCCACGAGCCGTCGCCGCGACACAGGAAAATGTGCGCTCACGCCGCGGCTTCCGTCTGCCTTAGCGGCTGGCGCTCGACGAGCGCGATGAAGGCTTCGTCCATATTCGGATCCGGGTTTATGTCGGAGGCAGCCTCCTTCTTGAGCGCGTCCGGTGCGCCGACGGCTATCAGCTCGCCCTGATAGACGAGCCCTATACGATCGCAGTATTCGGCCTCGTGCATAAAGTGCGTCGTCACCATCACAGTCACGCCTTTCTGAACCACTCCATTGATATGCGACCAGAACTCGCGGCGCGCTACGGGGTCGACGCCGGAGGTCGGCTCGTCGAGAAAAAGGACGGCCGGGTCGTGCATGAGCGCGCAGGCGAGCGCCAGGCGCTGCTTGAAGCCGAGAGACATTTCGTCGGGGACGACGTCTACATAAGGGCCGAGCGCAAATGTGTCGATCATCTCGCGGATTTTTCCGGCCTGTGACGAACCCGTTAGGCCGTAGACGCCAGAGAAGAACTTGAGGTTCTGTCCGACTGTCAGTTTGCCGTAGAGGGAGAACTTCTGCGCCATGTAGCCGATGCGCTGACGCGCCCGGCTTGCGTGCCGCCGCAGATCAAGCCCCATCACGCGCGCATTGCCGCTTGTCGGAACCAGAAGCCCGCACAGCATCTTGAAAGTCGTCGATTTGCCGGCGCCGTTGGGGCCGAGCAGGCCGAAAATCTCGCCCTGCGGGACTTGGAAACTGATGCGGTTCGTCGCGACGAAAGCTCCGAAGGCCTTGGTCAACGCATCCGCCTCGATGACGGACCTGGCCAACGCCGCATCGATCACGACCTGCGGCATGATGCGCGTGAGCACTGAGTCGCCGCGCGGTCCGCCGCCGAGGATGTCGATGAACGCGTCCTCGAGGCGAGGCGCGACGTCCTGAATGTGCGCCTCGGGACCGGCCGCGAGCGGTGCGAGGGCTGGTGGTAATCCGGCGGAGCGGAGCACGAGACGCACGCGGCTGCCCTGAATCACGCCGTCCATCACCTCGGGCGCGCCGAGCGCGCGCACCAGCAGGGCGCGCCGATTCTGGCTGATGCCTTCAATCTGTACCGTGCGGCCGGTCAAACGTGCCGCAAGCGCGCCGGGGTCGCCCACGTATGCCAGCCGGCCGGCGTTGAGGAGCAGGATGTGCGGACAACGTTCCGCTTCGTCGAGATAGGACGTACTCCAGACAATCGTTAGACCCTGGGTTGCGAGGGTCGTCACCATCCGCCACAGCTCGCGCCGCGAGATGGGATCGACGCCGACGGACGGTTCGTCGAGCAACAGAATCCGTGGGCTGCCGAGCAGGACACAGGCGAGCCCCAGCTTCTGCTTCATGCCGCCCGACAGCTTTCCGGCGGCACGGCCGGTAAATCGGGCGAGGTCCGTGAACTCGAGCAGCCGCACGAAACTGCTCCTGCGTTCCTCGCCCACGACCCCCCTGAGATCAGCGTAGAGGTCGAGGTTTTCTTGGACTGTCAGATCCTCGTACAGACCGAACTTCTGCGGCATGTAGCCGAGGAGTTTGCGCAATTCGGGCGCGGCCCCGATCGGGTCGAGGCCGTTGACGGTAAGAGTACCGGCGGTCGGGCGCAGGAGCCCTGCCATCAAGCGCAGAAGCGTAGTCTTGCCGGCGCCATCCGGGCCCACAAGACCGATGATCTCCCCGGCCGGCAGGGTTGCGTGCAGGTCATCGAGCGCTGGCGTCGCGGCGCCCGCGAAGCGATGCGTGACACCGGTGAGGGTGATTGCGTGCACCACGGTCACTGCTGTCGGCTGCTGAGCTTGACCGTCACCGGCATGCCCTGGCGGAGTCCAGCATCCGGATCAGACACGACCACCCGGGCTCGATAGACGAGTGCGGTCCGGAGATCGGGCGTCTCCACATTCTTCGGCGTGAACTCAGCAACCGGCGAAACGAACCCGATCTGGCCGTGGTACGGACGGTCCGGCCGGGCGTCGGTATAGATGAGTACCGCAGCGCCCGGCGCAGCGCGCCCAAGGTCCGGTTCACCGACGTAAATTCGGGCCCAGACGGGCTTTACCAGGGACAGTGTGAAGACCGGTGTGCCGGCGGCAAGGATCGCCCCGGATTCCACGGCGCGAGTCAGCACAATCCCGTCGCTTGGTGCCTGCAGCACTGCGTCCGCGAGGCGCTGCTCTGCCTGCGCGGCAAGCGCGAGCGCCCGTGCGTGGTTCCGTTCGCCCTCGGCGATCTCCTGGCGCCGGTAGCCGCTTCTGAACTCCTCAAACGCCTCTTCTGCGGCCTTCAGGCGCGCCCGGGCCTGATCACGGGCGGCGACGGCATCGTCGTAGACTCGCTGCGCGACGGCGCCGGTTCCCTTCAGCTGCTCCTGGCGCGCCAGGAGCTGCTCTGCGTCCACGAGGGCAGCACGTCGCTCGGCCACCGTGGCACGCGCCTGTTCGACCTCTTCGGACCGAAAGCCAGCCTTGAGCAGCGCCATGCGCGCGCCAATCGCGCTGGCATTAGCCCGTGCCTCGTTAAGCTCGAGATCAAGCGGGGTCGTATCGAGGCGTGCGAGCACCTGCCCCTCGTGGACGCTATCACCCTCATCCACGAGTAAGGTCGCGATCCGGCCGCTGACGCGGAAGCCGAGCGTGACCTCGCGAATGTCGATGTTGCCGTACAGCGTCAGAGCGCGATCGGCTCTGCTGTGCCACAGGACGCCGAGGGCTATTGCGACGAGTATCGCGAGACCGGCCACGAGCAGAACCCAACGTCGTGGGGGGATTTTCGTTTCCATCAGGAGGCTTCCGGTGTGAGTCCACGTAGAGCCCAGTCGAGCCGCTGGACGATGCGATCGCGATCGCGCGCCATGCGGCTCAACGTGGACGAAAGTTTCTTGCCGAAGAGCGGTGCGCCTTGCCAAGCGGTGACGATCAACCGCGGGAGGCCGACCGAGGACATGATGAACATCAGAACCTGGATTGGATGCTCATCCACCAGCGTTCCGTCGGCCTGTGCCGCGCGCACCAGCCGGATCAGAAGCCGCGGATGGCGACCAGCGAGTGAGCCGAGGAATTCGCGTGCAGGGGCGTCGCCAGCGGCGGCGGCCATCAACAACCGAGCCAAGAACACATCCTGCTGCAGCGCGAAGTCGACGAGTTGCAGGATCGCACGACGCAGCCGGTCGAGCGGGGGCCCCGCGCTGTCGGCAGCGAAGGTCACGCCCGACAACAGCGGCGCATACCAGGCTTCGATGACCTCGCGGACGAAAGCGTCGCGCGTGCCAAAGTGGTAGACGAAGCTGCCGAGGTTTGCGCCGGAGGCGGCGGCAACCTTGCGCACGGTAAGCCCGGCGAAACCTTCGGTCACAACCACGTTGTAGCCGGCGGCGAGAAGCGCATCCCGTGTTGACGGTTTTACGGCTGCGGAGGCCATTGCGTCCGTAGGTTATACACTCGTATAAACAGACGCAAGGGCGTTACTGGATATTTGCGCCCGATTCTCAGCTCACGGTCAGGGTAGTGGTCATTGGATGCTCGCCGTCCCCAGTGGAGGGCCTGCAATGAATCGTCACAGCGCCTTGTGCACTTCGCTACTCGTGATGCTGTCGTGCGTCGCCACCGCAGTGTTCGCGCAGACGAGCCCTTTCGCGACCGGCGCCACTGCGTTCCAAAGCAATTTCCTGACGATCCTGACGCCTGTGGCCGTCATTGCGGTCATGGCACTCGGCGTTGCCGCATGGTTCAACCGCATCAGCTGGAATTGGGCTGCGGGTGGCGCAATTGGCATCCTTCTGGTCTTTGGGGCGCCACAGATCGTCGCCTGGGTTCGTGGCCTCGCCGGCGTCTGAGGCGCACGTGGAAAAGAACGGCGGCGTCATCGCCGATACCTTGTTCGTCGGCGTAACGCGACCCGCGCTTGCGCTCGGCGTACCGTACGCGGCGCTTCTATTGAACGCGCTCGTGACGCTCGAGCTGTTTCTCGTGACACGCAACCTTCTGTGGCTGTCGGTGTGTTTTCCGTTGCACGGCCTGGCGTGGCTCGCGTGCCTCGCCGAACCGCGTTTTTTCGAATTGCTAGCGGTCTGGGGTACGGTCCGCGCACGCGGCGGCTTCGGCGTCACCCGCCCGTGGTGCGCGCACAGCTACGGGAGCTTTCGCGAGCAGCCTACGCGTACTCGCCTTGCGGCCACTACCGTGATCGTCGAATCGGCAAAGAGCATTCGATGAAACGCGCCGCAGGAGGCTCGATGAGAATTCAATCCGCTGCGGCGCAACAGGTTCCCTATCGCGCCCAAGTCGCGGCAACCGTCGTAAGGACTTCCGCCGGTGACTACCTGAAAGCCTGGCGGCTGACGGGCCTCAGCTTCGAATGCGCGGATGATCGGGAAATCAATGCGAGCCACGAACGCCTTAACGCGTGGCTCCGAAATCTGGCGAGTCCCGAAGTTGCCCTCTGGACGCACGTGATTCGACGTCGCGAATGCGTGCCTCGCCCGACCGGCATACCGGACGGTTTTGCACGGCAGCTCGCCGAGCGGTACGGCGATCGCTTGGCCGCCGAGACGCTTTGGGTGAACGAGCTCTACGTGACGCTAGTGTACCGGCCGCTCGGCCTCAGCGCACCGGGCAGCGCGTTCGCGCTCCTCGCGGCGCGCGACGAACAGGCGGAGGCTCAGCAGCGGGCAGAAAGTCTGGCGGCCTTGAACAAGCTCGCAAGCCAGGTCGAAGCCTCGCTTGCAGCATACGAGCCCGTTACGCTCGGCTGTTACTCGATCGGCGAACACCGGTACTCGGCGCTCCTCGAGTTCCTCGCCCTGCTGATCAATGGCGAGTGGCAGCGGATACCGCTGCCCCGCGCGCCGCTCGAGGATGTTCTTGCGACGAGCCACCTTCTCATCGGCTGGGAGACGCTCGAATACCGGCAGCCGACTGCGACCCGCTTTGGTGCATGCCTTGGCATAAAAGAGTACCCGACGCCGACGACCCCAGGGCTCATGAACCGGCTCTTGACGGCGCCGTTCCCGTTCGTGCTGACCCAGAGCTTTACGTTCCTCGCGAAGTCCACAGCGATGGGTCTGTTGTCCCGGCAGTGGCACCGATTGCGGAATGCGGCGGACCCGGCTGTATCGCAGGCCGAAGCGCTCAAGACCGCACTCGATCGGCTCGCGAGCAATGAATTCGCGATGGGCGACCACCACCTTACGTTGCAAGTGATGACCGAGCCTGCCGCGGCGACCGGGTCGGATGCGGCTGCAGCGCTTCGCGATCTTGAACATTCTCTTGCCATCGCGCGCGCGCTGCTCAGTGAGGCGGGAATGGTTGTAGCGCGCGAAGACCTCGCGCTCGAGGCGGCTTTCTGGGCACAACTACCGGCGCAGTTCGGTGCTCGGCCGCGTAGAGCACCAATCACGACGCGTAACTTTGCGGGCCTTTCCCCGTTTCACAACTTCCCAGTTGGCCGCGCCGCTGGGAATCACTGGGGCGAGGCGCTCGCAGTGCTTAAGACGAGTGCCGGCTCGCCATATCACTTTTCTCTGCACGCAACCGATCCACGCGACCCGGATGGTGGCAGCCGCCGGGACACGGGGCATACGTTTATCTGTGGTCCGACAGGCTCTGGTAAGACCGTGTTCCTTGGCTTCTGCGTGAGCTTGTTGCTGAAGCATGGTGCCACGCAGGTCATATTCGACAAAGACAGGGGCCTAGAAATCCTCGTGCGCGCGCTAGGTGGCGAGTATCTCGCCTTCCGGCGTGGACTGCCCACAGGCTGCAATCCGCTGCAGCTACCGCCGACACCAGGAAACAGAGCATTCCTTCGTCGCTGGCTGCTCGCGCTGGCCGAACGGCCGGCCCGGCACCTCTCGGTCCGTGAGGAGAACGAACTCGACCAGGCGCTCGCTGGGGCATTGGCGCTGGTGCCGGAAGCCCGCCGCCTGTCGCGGGTGCTCGAGTTTCTCGATCCCACCGAGCTCGACGGGCCCCATGCTCGGCTGGGGCGCTGGTGCGCGGCGGCGGAGGGCGAATACGCGACCGTATTCGATTGCCCGGAGGATCGGATTGCACCGCTACTGGCCAGTGCCACGGTGCTTGGATTTGATATGACGGATGTGCTTGATGAACGCGCCGTGCGCGGGCCATTGACGCTCTACCTCTTCCACCTGCTCGAAACGCTGCTCGATGGCCGTCGCCTGGTCGCCTGGCTCGATGAATTCGCAAAACTGATCGGCGACGAAAGCTTTCGCGAGCTTGCGGGTGATGGAACCAAGACCTGGCGCAAGCGCAATGGCGTCATGGCATTTGCAACCCAAAGCCCGCGCGACGTGCTGGCGAGCCCTCTCGCGCGAACATTAATCGAGCAGACGCCGACCAAGGTGTTCTTCCCGAATGCCGATGCGCATCGAAATGAATACGTCGATGGCTTCGGACTCAGCGACCGGGAGTTCGAGCTCGTGCGGACCGAACTGACGCCCGGATCACGCCGCTTTGTCATTAAGCAAGGACGCGAGAGCGTCGTTGCGGAGCTTGATCTCAAGGGATTCGAGCCGGAACTCAAGGTGATTTCCGGCCGTTCACAAACGGTCGCCGAGCTAGAGAGACTGATCGCGATGCTCGGCGCAGATCCCGCGGCATGGCTGCCGCGGTTCATGGGACAGGACGCGACTACCACGCGGGAGGCTCCATGACACTGATTCAGTCCGCAAAGACGTTGATCGCAACGACCGCGCTCTGCGCGTTGGGCCTCGTGGCTGATACGGCGCACGCCATGATCCCGGTCATCGACATAGCCGCGCTCCAACAATTGCTGCAGGAAGTGAACTCCTGGCAACAGCAGCTTCGCGGAATGGAGCAGCAGATAACACAGCTGCAACAGACCTATGCGGCGATGACCGGCTCCCGGGGGATGCAGTTGCTGCTGCCGCTCTCGGCGGCGACGCGCAACTACCTGCCGCCGGACTGGGCGACACTTGAGGCAACGCTGAATGGCACAAGCAGCGCCTACGCTGCTCTCGCGGCGGCCGTGCACACCCAACTCGCCGCGAACGCCGTACTCACCCCGGCGGATCTTGCCCGCTTTTCGGGGCCGCTACAGACGTTACTTCAAAGCGAACGCCAGGCCGTGGCCGGCAGTCAGGCGTTTAGCCGGTTGGCCTACGCCCAATCGAGTGACCGGTTTACGTCGCTGCAAACGCTGATAAATACGATCGGAACGACCGCTGACGCAAAATCTATCGCGGAGCTGCAAGGTCGGACCCAGGCCGAGCTGGCGATGCTGACCGACGAGAGCGTGAAACTTGCCGTCCTGGCTCAGATCGTCGCAGCCGAGAGTGCCGCTCGTGATCTCGAGCGGCGCGAGCAAGTTGTCGCGAACCACGGCGCGTTTGCGGCGCGCTTTCAGCCGACACCTCCGGCCCCGTGATGTTATTCCAGACATTTTGGTCCTGGCTCACGGCCCGGCTGTCCGCGTACGTCAGTGTGCACGTTGCTTCTACCGCAGCGGCAATCGAGCCCGCGGCAGTCACGGCGGGGGTCATCTATGTGATGGTGTGGGGCTATCTGCAGCTCCGTGGGCAGGTGGAGGAGCCGGTCACAACCGGCGCGGTGCGCCTGCTGACACTTATCGCGGTGTTCGGAGTCGGGCTGCACCTTTGGCTGTATCACAGTCTGATCGTCGATACGTTCTTCACGGCGCCAGCAGATCTTGCGGCGGTCCTCGTCGGAGCGGCCGATCCAGTAACGATGATCGACTCTATCTGGGACCAAGGGGGCGCGGTTGCGGCGAGCTTGTGGGACAAGGGCGGAATGCTGTCCGGCGAAATGGGCTTCTACTTCGCGGCACTTGCGGTGTACATCCTGGTGGGCCTCGTGTGCGTCTACACAATGTTCCTGATTGCGCTGTCCCGCGTCGCGTTAGCAGTGCTGCTGGCGGTTGGGCCGCTCTTCATCATTCTGACGCTGTTCACCACCACCCGGAGGTTCTTCGACGCATGGCTGCACGAGCTCGCGAACTATGCGCTCGTGACGATCCTGACGATGCTCGTGGCTGCGCTGATGCTCGACCTCGTGAACGCCTACGCAGTGCAGACGGCGGCGCGAGGCAGTGCGATTCTGACAGTCGACGCCCTGAACCTGATACTCGTCGCCGGGCTCGTCGTGCTCGTCATGCGCCAAGTACTGCCGATTGCTGCTCGGCTCGCCGGGGGCGGAGCGCTGTCGACCCTTGGCGGCCTTTCCGTCGTGGGCCAACGGCTAACGGGGACCACGCGCTATGTTGCCGTGCAGGCACTCAATGCAGCCGACAACGCTGGAGCGGATCTGCGCACGGCGGTGTGGCGGTCGGCGTCAAACGGATTCCAAGGAAGAAGCCCATGAAACGCATAGCGGTGGTGACGTGGATGTTATTGGCGTTGCTCCTGGCAGCTTGCGCCGGGCGGGTGCGCCTGCCGGAGTGCAGCGGGCCTCTTACGCCTATTAATCACGCTGGCGAGGGCCGCGGGCATGGTTGACGAAGCCGAGAGCTACTTCGCGGAGGCGACGAGCTGGGAGTTCGATCGGACCGCGGCGCTTAGCAAAACGGCGCGGCACGCATGGGCGGTCGCGATCGTAGCCAGCGGAATCGCGGTTGCCGCAACTGGAGCGATTCTGCTGTTGACACCGCTCAAGAAGGTCGAACCTTTTATTGTTCGCGTGGACTCATCGACGGGCATTGTCGATGTGGTCCCTGGCTACGCCGGGACCGCGGAGCTGCCGGAAGTTGTCACTCGACATCTCGTAACTCAGTACGTGACGCAACGCGAACGCTACATTCCGGCCATCGCAGAGGTCGATTACGACGAGATCGGCGCCTACCACTCGGCGGCTATGAACCAGGCTTGGGCTCTCGCCTGGGAACGGTCGAACCCAGATTCGCCCCTCAACCGTTACGCCGACGGGACCCACGTGCGGGCCCAAGTGCAATCGGTCTCGTTCCTGAAGCACGTCCGGGGCGGCCCTGATCTCCTGCAGGTACGATTTCTGTCGGCGGTCCAGCGTGGTAGTGGCGCCAGCGAGGAGCTACGCCACTTTGTCGCGACGCTACAGGTCGCCTTTGGGCCTCCATCGACGGACGTGCGTCTTCGCGCCCTTAACCCGCTCGGATTCAAGGTCCTGGAGTATCGCCGGGAGCCGGAGGTCGTCGAAGCCGCGGCGGCGGCGGAGTCGACACCACCCGCGCATAGTGCATCCACGACGGGAAGTAGTCCGTGATGGCCCCGGACGTGGGCGCCTGCCGGCCGCGATCGTGGGTAGGCCTCTGGCTTGCACTTAGCCTACTGGTGGGGCCAGCACGCCCCGCCGCGGCTGCGGATGACGCGCCGGATGCGCGCCTCCGGGTCGTGGAGTTTCGTCCCAACGTGGTGCTGTCGCTGACGGGCTTCGTTGGGTACCACATCCACTTTCAGTTCGCGCCTGACGAGCGGTTCGTGAGTCTGGGCGCGGGCGACAGCGCGATCCTCGACGTTGGCGCCGAAGCGAACCATCTCCTTTTGAAACCGAAACAGCCAACGGCCGGCACGAACCTTACGATCCTGACTAATCGCAGGGTCTACTTCATCGATTTCCGCGCTCTTGCTCGTCAGCCGCAGCCGGCCGAGGCGGTATATTCGGTAGCTTTCCGCTACCCAGAGCCCAACACAGCGAGCGACTCACCGGGTACGAATAGTACGTTGAGCGCCGCACTTGCAGCTCCGCCACCGGTCGTCAACCGTGACTACTGGTTCTGTGGCAGCCCGATTCTGCGGCCAGCGATGGCCGTCGACGACGGCATTCAGATCCGCCTCACGTTCCCACCGCGCGCGGAGCTGCCGGCGATCTACGCGCGCGCACCCGATGGTGCCGAGACGCTCGTCAACACCCACGTCGAAAACGACACGGTCGTCGTGCACCGGCTCGCCGAGCGTCTGGTCCTGCGACGTGGTGGACTGGTCGGCTGTGTCATTAACCGCGGCATTAACACGCTTGCGCGCCGTGCGGGAAGTGGCACGGTGAACGAGACGATTGAACGTACGACGCCGGGGAGCGAACCATGAGTCCGGAATCTGCGGTGGCCGGCGAACGAACTGTCGCGCAGGTTGCCCACACACGCTCGCGCGCCGTTCGCATGCAGCGCCGGCTTGCGTTGGCGTTTGTTGGCCTCATGGGTGCAGCGGTTCTCGTCTGGTACTACCTGCACATTGCTGAGGAGTCGCGGACGAAAGCGTCGGCGGCGACTTCCGGAACCAAGGCGGCCGCGTCGTCCGAGATGAAGCTCCCGAGGCTCGACATCCCCGCGGCGAGCGCGCCTCGCGGGGGCGCGGCGCCGCTGGGTGCCATCAATCACTCAGAACGATCGGAACAACCGACAGAGAAAGTCGATTCGTCGGCGAACCAGGGACGGGCTGCGCCTCCGGACCGGGGCGCCGTGCTTGAACGTGCGCCAGCGAGAGGGGCGGCCTCTGGCAATACTGCATTTGCCCGTTTGACCTCGCCCGTGCTCGTCCGTCCGACGAGCTCGGGCAGCGTTGGCTTCCAAGGTCTCGTTGGTGTCGCCGGCGAGCCGGTAGGCGAGCACGATCTGGAACAATCGGTGTCCGCAGCCGATCGGCCAGTGGCACACGGCGTCTCGCCGGGTAGCCTCAGCGAGACGCTCGTGCCAACCGTCACGACGCCAAGCCAGGCGGCACTCGTGCCGACCCGCCGCTGGTTGCTTCCAAAGGGGTCGTTTCTCGATTGCACTCTCGAGACGGCAATTGATTCGACGCTCCCTGGCATGACGAGCTGTGTCCTCGCGACGGACGTGTTTGGAGCCGATGGGCGCATTGTGCTGCTGGAGCGCGGGACCAAGCTAGTCGGAGAGACCCGCGGTGAGGTGCGCGCCGGACAAGCCCGGGTTGCGATTCTCTGGTCGGAAGCGAGGACACCGACCGGCGTTGTCGTCAACCTGGCCTCGCCCGGGACAGATGCGCTCGGACGCGCCGGGGCTCCGGGAGACGTGGACTTGCATTTAGGCCAACGTTTCGGGGCGGCAGTACTTCTCTCGTTGATCGATGGCGCCGTGGACGCCGCGGTTTCGCGCCAGCAGGGCTCCGGCAGCGTGGTCTACAACGCGCAGGTATCGAGGGACGTAGCGACGGAGGCCCTGCGAAATACGATAAACATTCCGCCGACCGTCCAGGTGGCGCCGGGAGCGCGCATTCAGGTGCTGGTGGCACGGGACGTCGATTTTCGTAGCGTTTACCGGCTCAATCCGCGTGCGGAGCACTGACCCGTTACGCGCCGACATCGCCTCGTCCCTCGAGCATTACAGTCGGCCCGTCGCCACCTTGCTCGCCGACGCAACCATCACCGAACTTTGCCTGCAACGACCGGGCGAAGTTCTGATCGAGCGGGCCGACGGCTGGTCGCGGGAGCCGGCCGCGTGGGCTACGGCCACGTGGGCGCGACATTTCGCGCGGCTAATAGCAACTGCAACCGAACAGCGCGTGAGTGCCGATGCGCCGCTGCTGTCGGCAGCACTGCCAACAGGGGAGCGGGTTCAGATTGTGCTGCCACCGGCGACGTGGCCAGACCGGGTCGCGATAGCGATTCGACGGCCAAGCGGCCGCGACTGGTCCCTCGATGAATTGAGCAACGGCGGCCTTTTTTCCGACTGCCGCGCCGCTACAATCGTTGCAAGCGGAGAGCAGGAGATGCTCGGTCGGCATTTCGCGGCTGCGGACTGGCGCGCGTTCCTCTCGCTGGCGGTCCGCCAGAAGTTGAATATTCTCGTATCCGGAGCCACCGGCTCTGGCAAGACAACCTTGACGAAGGCGCTGATCCGGGAGATCCCCGAGGACGAACGACTGATCAGCATAGAAGACGCCGCCGAGCTCCGATTTGAACGGCACGTCAACGTCGTCCGGCTCTTCTACTCGAAGGACAACCAAGGGCTCGCGCGCGTTACGCCAAAGCAACTGCTCGAGGCGTCGCTCCGGCTGCGGCCGGACCGGATCCTGCTGGCGGAGCTGCGGGGCGAGGAGGCGTATTATTTTCTGCGCAATGTGAGCTCGGGCCACCCCGGGTCCATCACGAGTGTGCACGCCGGCAGTGCGGTGCTCGCTTTTGAGCAGCTTGCACTACTGGTCAAGGAGAGCATCGCCGGTCGCGAGATCGCGCTCGGGGACATACACCGGCTGCTGCGGCAGGTCGTCGACGTGGTGGTGCAATGCGGACGCTCGAGCAGCAGGCGGCGCGTGCAGGAGGTGTGGTGGCGGGGCGCGGCCAGCGAGTGAAGCTCAGTCGCACCGGCGGTTGATTGCCGCCCGCACAAAAGATGCGCTATGTGGCGCCGGTCGCGACGGCTGCCCGGAGTGTCAGCGGCGGCTCGCGAATGGGCAGATGCGTGATCGCGGCCACTGCCGCAAGTCCCATGTCGAGGTACCACACCCACTGATAGCTTCCCGTGATCGTCAGGACGAGGCCGCCGAGCCAGGCGCCGAAGAAAGCCCCAGTTTGGTGAGACAGCAGCGTCAGCCCGAAGAGCGTTGAGAGGTGTCGAACGCCGAACAACTTGCCGACGAGCCCAGCGGTCAGCGGTACGGTTGCGAGCCAGGTGAGGCCGAGCACGGTGGAGAACACATACAGTGTCACCAGCGTCTTTGGAGCGAGCAGATAGACCGCGATTGCGGCAACGCGGGCACTGTAGATTCCGGCGAGCAGCATCTTCATCCGGCACCGAGTGGCCGTCCAGCCGATGGCGATCGTGCCGACGACGTTGGCAAGCCCAATGAGGCCAATGGCGAACCCGGCCGCGGACGGCGCGAGCCCGCAGAGCGCAACTTCCCCCGGCAGGTGCGTAACGAGGAACGCAATATGAAAGCCGCAGGTGAAAAATCCGAGGTGCAGGCACCAGTAACTGCGGTTTGCGATCGCCGGCCGCAGCAGGTCGATGATCGGCAGGTGCAATTCCGGTTCGGTGGTAGCGGAGTGCGGGTTCTTGGCGCCGACCGCAGAACGGGCAATCAATATGGTCAGCAGTGCCGATCCCGCCAGAGCCCACATGGCGATCGGCCAGCCGGCAAAGGCCATGATCGCCTGCGTAAGGGGCGCGAAAATGAATTGCCCGAGCGATGCGCCGGCATTGATCAATGACGACGCGAGGGCATGGTGCACCACCGGCACGCGCCGCGCGACGGCACCGATCAGGATTGCAAAGCTCGCGGCCCCACCGCCGATCGCGGACACAATGCCGAGCGAGGCGAAAAGTCCTCCTGCCGTAGCAACTAGCGGAACCGACGCGAGGCCGGCGGCGAGCAGGAGCGCTCCGAGCACGATGACGCGGTAGCTTCCGATCCGGTCCGCCAGGATGCCGAACGCGGGCTGCGATGCGCCCCAGCAGAACTGGCCCACGGCGAGAACGAGGCTGACGGTCGCGACCCCGAGTCCGGTGGCGGCGAGCGGTCTGACAAACAGCCCGAGCGACTGCCGGCTGCCGGTCGTGATCGCGATCAGGGCAGCGCTCGCGATGACGGCCGCCCACGGCATCTTTTCCGCGCGGTCGATGGCGGTGCTCATTGTGGCGCGACAGCGTCATGGCCGCGAATAGCCGCACGGACGAGCGATACTGAATTATCAGCGCGCGCCCGGAGGTTGACGGTCCGCCGGTAGCCCTGATTCACCGCTCAGCCCTCTTGCTTGCGCACATATTCGGCCGACGTTTCGTGAGAGTATGCCGGTAGGGTGCGGAGGCGGTCCATGCGCGTTGACTGGTACTTTGACTTCGTCTCGCCGTTTGCCTACCTGCAATTCGGGAAGCTCGCCGCACTCCCGGGCAACGTGGACGTTCATCTTGAGCCCGTGCTACTCGCCGGCATTCTGGGCCACTGGGGGCAGCTCGGGCCCGCCGAGATCGGACCCAAACGCCGCTTCAGCTACCGGTACGTTACCTGGCTCGCCGAACGTGCGGAGCTGCCGTTCCGGATGCCAACCGGCCACCCGTTCAACTCCCTGCCACTACTGCGCCTCGCCTGGCGGTTGGGTCCTTCGCACGATCTCATCCTGCGGCTGTTCCGGTTCGTCTGGGCCGACGGCCACATCCCGCAGGAGCTCGATGCGTGGCGCGCGCTGCTCGCTGAACTCGGCGTGCCGGACGAGCCCGACTCGGCCGAGGTCAAAGCGCGGCTCCGCCAGTCGACCGAGGCGGCGACAGCGCGCGGCGTATTTGGCGTGCCGACGTCGATCGTCGACGGTCAGCTCTTCTGGGGTAATGATGCCACGGACTTCCTGATTGCGTACTGCCGCGATCCGGAGATTCTCGCCAGCCCCGCGATGCGCCACGCCGACGCGCTGCCCGTTGCCGCGGCGCGGCCCGGCAAGGCACCGTAGTCGCGAGCAGCAGCCACCGGCTGCTGCCCGGGCAGGCTGGAACCGCGCGATCGATCGTGATCTGATGGGCGCGGACTGCCGTCGGCCGTTAAACAGGCTCCCGTGCGCGTGATCCGCTCCACTGACTACCGGCGCATGCCGTGGAAGAACGGCAGCGGCGAAACGGCCGAGATCGCGATCTGGCCGGACGGCGTCGCCCTCGATGCCTTCGATTGGCGGATCAGCATGGCGAGGGTCGCTGCCGATGGGCCTTTCTCGGCGTTCGCCGGAGTTGATCGGCTTTCAATTACCCACATCTTCTCGATTCAAGTAAGCAACTTACAGAAAGTTCTTGCAAGCGATTATAGAAGTTGAG